>CESF01312581.1_pt1 | contig 41718 bp, 42 predicted proteins | sample 356331 | NCBI WGS metagenome assembly CESF01 (sample SAMEA2621779, study PRJEB7988) | marine metagenome | biome: marine biome (ENVO:00000447); feature: surface water layer (ENVO:00002042); material: "saline water (ENVO:00002010), including plankton (ENVO:xxxxxxxx)" | depth 5 m
AATGTGGGCAAATCCACATTATTTAACCGTTTAACACGTACTCGTGACGCCCTCGTAGCCGACTTCCCTGGCTTAACACGAGATAGAAAATATGGCCAAGCTGATTACGATGGCTATGAATTTATCGTGGTAGACACGGGTGGTATTGACGGTTCTGAGCAAGGTATCGAAACCGAAATGGCTGAACAATCGCTTCTGGCAATTGAAGAAGCGGATATCGTGCTATTTCTAGTTGATGCCCGTGCAGGTATGACTGCCGCAGACCAAGCAATTGCTAATCACCTACGTAAACAACAGAAGAAATGTTTTGTTGTGGCAAACAAAGTGGATGGCATTGATGCTGACTCATACTGTGCTGAGTTCTACCAGCTAAGCTTAGGTGACGTGCATCACATTGCTGCGGCTCACGGCCGTGGTATCACGCAACTACTCGAAACGACCTTACAGCCAGTTATTGCTGAACTTGCAGGCGAAAGTGAAGAGCTTGAAGAAAGTGATGACGAACTCGTTGATCTTTACAGCGAAGATGAAGACGCTGAAGACAATCAACAAGCCTTTGCCGACAAGCCAGTAAAACTTGCAATTATCGGCCGCCCTAACGTTGGTAAGTCAACACTTACCAACCGTATCTTAGGTGAAGAACGTGTAATCGTTTACGATATGCCGGGTACAACTCGTGACTCTATCTATATTCCGATGACACGTAATGACAAAGAATACATTCTTATTGATACCGCAGGTGTTCGTAAGCGAAAGAAAGTAAGCGATGTTGTAGAAAAGTTCTCTGTGATCAAAACCCTTAAAGCGATTGAAGACGCTAACGTTGTATTACTAGTGGTTGATGCTCGCGAAGGTATTTCTGATCAAGACTTAAGCTTATTAGGTTTCGCCTTAAACGCAGGACGTTCATTGGTTGTTGCTGTTAACAAATGGGATGGCCTTGATGATTACGTTAAAGAACGTATTAAGTCAGAGCTTGACCGCCGTTTAGGTTTTATCGATTTCGCACGTTTACACTTTATCTCTGCTTTACATGGCACAGGTGTAGGTCACTTATTTGAGTCAGTAGATGAAGCGTACGAGTCAGCAACTAAGCGTATTAGCACAGCGATGCTGCGTCGTATCATGGATATGGCACAAGCCGATCACCAACCGCCACTTGTTCGCGGTCGTCGTGTGAAACTTAAATATGCCCACGCAGGTGGCTATAACCCACCACGTATCGTGATCCACGGTAACCAAGTTCATGACTTACCAGATAGTTACAAACGCTACCTAATGAACTATTACCGTAAAGCATTAGGTATTATGGGCACGCCAATCAAAATTGAATTTAGAGAAGGCGACAACCCATACGCTGGCCGCACCAACAAAGTGACCTTATCGCAAAAACGTAAGATTCGTGCATTTGCGAAAGAAAACCGCAACAAGTCGTAGCTACTACAGCTAAGCTTTAAGTATTAAAAAAACCTTGTGAGTATGACTTTCAAGGTTTTTTTATTGCTAAAACTATGCTTTATTTAATAAACGAACAATAAATAGAGCAACATAAATGGTATTTTTAAGTCAGGTTATTTACGTCGATAACGTAGAAGAAGTACTCGACTTTTACTATCAAGCATTTGGTTTAAATACCAACCATATCAGTGACGATGCCGAATACGGTGAACTTGTTACTGGGTCTGTTAAGCTTGCTTTTGCGACCCACCCGCATTCGCAATCATATTTCAAGCAAGGGTATATTCGCGCCCATCCTAAGCAACCCGCTCTTGGTTTTGAGCTAAGATTCAGCTGCCATAATTTAGTCGAAAGTTATGATAAAGCCGTGCTTGCTGGTGCTGAACCATTGTGCCCACCAACTAAAAAAGATGCCCAGCATTATGCGTATGTTCGCGCTATTGAGGGCACCTTAGTGTGTTTATTAGAAGATTAGTCTTTGGTAAGGTCAGTGTGAAGTTCAAGGGTTAATTCACGTAGTAATTCTATGCGCTCTAAGCTCATGTTTGAGCGCGCCATTAACTTAGCCGTTAGTTCTTCGGCATCAACTTTAAGTTGCATGCCCTGCTCAGTTAACGAGATTACTTTTTTACGCTCATCTTCACTTGATACCTGGCGTGTTAATAAACCTTTCGTTTCTAGGCGTTTAACTATCGGTGTTAGGGTACCTGAATCGAGGTGCGTATCATTAGAAAGCTCTTTTAAACTCACTTGGTTATTATACCAAAGCGAATGCATCACAATATATTGCGGATAGGTTAAGTCATAAGCCTCGAGAATTGGCCGAAACGCTCTGATCAACGCATTTGTTGCACTGTATAAAGTGAAACACACATTGTCTGATAAGTTATTGCTCATGCTATTACCCTAAACTGAAATACAGCCCTATTATTGCCGTAATTTAGTTTGCGCGCAAATTATTTTCCTACTATCTATTGCCTTTTACTGTAAAGATCATTAAATTGATCGCAAATAGTTTGCGCACAAATATTTTGCGCGATATATTAATTAATCCCAATCTAGCAGGCTCGAGGTTTATATGGCGACAAGTCAACAAATTCATTTAGTTTCACGCCCAACGGGTGTACCAACACAAGCTAATTTTGCGCAGGTCGAAGTATCACTTCCTAATTTAAACGACGGCGAAGTATTAATTAAAAATACCTGGATGTCAGTTGACCCCTATATGCGCCCACGCATGATCGATCGTAAATCATATATCGCGCCATTTAACTTAAACGAAGTGATGGAAGCCGGTGCTATCGGCGAGGTGATTGAATCACGCAATAACGACTTTCCTGTAGGAAGCAAAGTAAGTCATATTAGTGGCTGGCGTACCATGCACATTAGCGATGGTAGCGACTTAACGTTACTACCTAACGTGCCACTACCAGACCAACTATTTTTAAGTACTATGGGTATGACTGGGTTAACTGCATGGGCAGGTTTAACAAAGGTAATTAATCTTAAAGAAACCGATACCGTGTTTGTTTCAGCTGCATCAGGCGCTGTAGGTAGCGTTGTTTGCCAAATTGCTAAGCTAAAAGGCTGTAAAGTGATTGCTTCGGTTGGTTCTGACGAAAAAGCACACATGGTTAAAGCGTTGGGTGTTGATGCTGTAATTAACTATAAAACGGTAGCAAATCTAACAGAAGCCCTTGAACAAGCGGCACCACAAGGCATTGATGTGTACTTTGAAAACGTAGGTGGCGATCACCTTGAAGCTGCACTCAATGTAATGAACGATTACGGCCGTATTCCTGTATGTGGCATGATCTCAGGTTACAACAATGACACCGCACAGCCAGGGCCAAGCAACCTGTTTTATATCAACTCGAAAAAGCTCACCATGCAAGGCTTTATCGTGATTGATTACTTTGATCAGTTCCCTGAGTTTATTGAACAAATGGGCGCGTGGATCGGCGAAGGTAAAATTAAATCTGAAGAAACGGTATACCATGGCATTGAAAATGCCGTTGATGCATTTCTTGGCCTGTTCGAAGGTAAAAATAAAGGAAAAATGCTAGTTAAGCTTTAACACCTAACATGCAAATAAAGCCTGTATCTTAGTTGGTACAGGCTTCTTATTAAGCTAGTTTAAAAAATACGATTGCCGATACAAGCACCAACCCCACATAGGAAAGAAACAAAATCCCAGCTTGGCGATGTTTTCTTGCATTCGCTCGCACTGTTTCGTTTTCTGTGGAATTTACAAGTGCTAAACCCTTTTTAGACACAAACACCATAGGTACTTTTAAAAATCGCGGTGCACCCAGTTGTTGCCACAGTTCAGGCTCTAAAGATTTAACCGATTGATAGTATTTATATTCAGCACTAGCAGCATAAAGCATTAACAGCGCCCACACTGAAACCAATATTATTGTTATTAGCATAGGTTACCTGTTCAATTTATTTAATTAGGTTTAAAGTTTATGTCATCGCCTATAAATCACAACTCTGTAAACAGTTTTAAATCGCGAGGTTTAGAAAGATAGACAGATCCGCGAATAAGTTCAGCTTCAGGTGTTTTATATAAGTTATCAGTCATTTAAAATCGATAAATACGCAAGTTCTGCTAGTTTTTCTAATGATGACGTTGCATTAGACTCAGGCTTTTCAGCATGTACTGAGTAACGCCTTTTGGGAATTTTAACTTGAATAAAACCCTGATTATTGGCCATATCAATACGCAGCATTTCACGCTCTTTTGGGGTTAAATGATTTTCATGGATCTTTTCAAGCTCGCCATGATCAAGCCAAATAGCCGCACAGTTTGGACATTCGTCTATTTCAACCACTTTTAAAGGCGTGAAAAAGCGTCGCATCATCACCACGTCAGGGCATTTAGGGCAATTAATTCGCTTTTCTAAATCAACCTGTTCTATTGGCAAGGTTTGTAAATGAGCCACCAGCACTTGCGCTGGCTTTAAACTCGGATCGCTAAAGTGAAATATTTGTCGGTTGTCAAAAAATATCCCACCACTTTTTGATAAATACACGTTAACATCGCCAATGCTCACAGCTTCAAGGGCTGTTTTAGTACGCGGGCAGAACATAGTACATCCTTGTTTTACAATTAATTTAGCGCTTTTGTTATTAACGGCTTAAGCGGCTCAGGTAAGCTGATGTTACCAGCTAACACAAAGTCATGTGCTTCGTTTGACATCTTTTGCCAGGTTTTACGAATAATACCCAGCCATTTTTGCTCATCGTAATCAGGCTTACTACTTGCAAAATCCAGCATGTAATGTTCTATAAACACGAGACTTGCGATATCCTCAATCAGTTGGCTATCTGGGTTTCGTTTTATATTCTTTTTCGCTACTGCTGCGTATACACACTCGCATTCTTCCGGTGAGTAACCCGCCTTTTTCATAAGGGCTGTTACACGCTCTGCATGAAAGTCATATAAAGCAGTGCGCCATTGATAATAACCTTGCTTACCCATAGGGAAGTCGCTGCGAGGAGAGCGCCAGCGTTCAATATGTTGCCCTCTAGCAGCAATGTGCATTAACTCATCAGCTAAAGGATTAAAACGATTAAGCATATCTGTCATACGCATCGCATAGAGTGAATCTTTTGCTAGCGCTTGTTCGTCTTGTGTAACACGATTTGGATCTGCAGCATTCGCTACATCTATAGCTTTAATAACGGCTTGGTACATAGCATTTATCTTAATATTGTTTGCAATCTATTGTATTTAGGTACAATTATTTTTCTAACATGCTAAAAATTCATCTTTAATTCCTAACACTTAGCTAGACAACCAGATAACCCTAAACTAGTATTTTTAAAGGTAAGTTTAATACTTAAATATCTACTTCATATAGAGATACTATTGCGCAATATTATATATTTTTCACCGTTATTTACTTCTTTTTTTCTTAGTTTCTGTTTGTTTTCGGTTATCACGTTTAAAGTGTTTTACGATAGACAAGAAATGCATGAAATAGAGAAAATTACAGCACTTAACAGTTACAGTCGCAACCTTGAAAAAGCACTCAATAGCGCATTCCTCGGCCCCTACCTTGTTCGTGCGGCAATGCGTGACTTTGCATACACTGAAACTGAATTCGAAACCCTAGCTACAGAGATATTAACTCATAGTGACGGCAGTCAAACCATCCAACTAGCACCAAAGGGTGTAATTCAATATACCTATCCACTTAATAGTCACGAGAGTGTAATTGGTGTCGATTTATTCAAAATACAAAGTATTCAAGACTCATTACAAAGAGCCATTAATACTAAAAAAATGCAAATCGATGGGCCAAAAGAGTTGGCTCAAGGTGGCCAAGGCTTAGTAGCAAGATTACCAATTTTTGATCAAAATGAGTTTTGGGGGTTTGCAATCGTGGTGCTGCGCTTTCCAGAGTTTATCGCAAATTTACCACCTGACTCGACTTCTCATCCTCACTTGTATGAAGTTTGGCAAAAAACAGCTGATAGTTACACCCCTCTTTTAAATAATCACCTTTTTCAACAAAACGATTGGACAACCTACAACCTCGATGTTGAAAATCAACAATGGGTTGTCGGCATTAAAGACGAGTTTGCTTATCGCACGCATGTTGAATTTTTAGTGTTATTACTCATTGCTCTGCTATTTTCATCGGTTAGTAGCTATTTAATTACCATTACTTACCGGTTACGAGAACATGAACAAAACCTAGAAAAGTTAGTACAAAAACAAACTTTAGAGCTCTCAGAGCAAGCGCTTGAGCTTAAACAAGCTCAATCACTTAGTGGTGTAGGTAGTTGGCACTTATCGCCTAATAAAAGCATTAGACAGTTATCAACACAAGCTGTGGCATTATTTCAAGAAGAAACCAAAGAACAATCAATTGATAATGTCTGTAAAAAAATCGATAGCTTTTATAAAAACACATTTTTAAATTTTATTCATACTAAGCCAAGCAGTCCGACCGAAATTGAGTACACAATTAAACTTAATGGTGAAAAACGCTGGTTTCATGAACACGCTGAATGGAACCCAAAAACCAACACCTTAGTTGGTACGATTGAAGACATAAGTGCAGAAAAACAACGTCAGCACGAACTATACCAGCAAGCACACTTTGACCCTGTCACTGGACTTGCTAACCGCCGTTACAGTGAAAAGTATATAGCAAGCATATGCCCAGAAAATCATTACTCTAGTGGCCTTACTTTATTGTGCGCCGAGATCAAAGGCTATCGTCAATTAGAAGATATTTACGGTCAAGATTACTTAAATGAACTACAAACGACCATTGCTAACCGGCTAATTGAATTTTCTGACTTACATCAAGCGTTTTGCGCGCACATAAAACCTGGCTGTTTTTTAATATTACTAAAAGAAGCCATTTTTGATGAAAAGCTTGCCGCTCTACTAGATAAATTACAGCATCAGGTCGGAGGCATTATTGAAACCGCTGGCAGCGCTCATTTTTACCATTTATACATTGGCGTGGGCTATCCGCATTTACAAAACATCGATGCTGCTGAGCAAATAAATACTGCACTTATTGCGATGAATGAATGCCCCCGCACGCAAAAGCCATTCACAGTCTACAGCCAATCGCTCAAAGATAAGCTCATTGCACAAAGTAACCTTGAAAGTGATTTACGTCATGCCCTTGCGGCCAACGAACAGCTAAGCATGGTGTATCAACCGATTGTAAACACCTTAGATGGCACACTAATTGGCTGTGAAGCGCTTGTACGTTGGCATCACCCTGTTAGAGGCTTTGTGTCACCTATGGAGTTTATTGCCATTGCTGAGCAATCAGAGCTCATTAATTTATTGTCTCGCTGGATTGTTGCTAAAGTTGCTAAAGACTGCCATCGCATGGTTAATAACGACATTCATATTAAAGTGTCGATAAACCTGTCGCGTAAACAGTTTTCTGACGTGCACTTAGTTAAACGACTAAGTAATGAAAAAGCCAAACTATTTCCTGCAAATCAAAAAATAAACCTTGAGATCACCGAATCAGCCCTATTTCAAAATACCCAGTACGCGATAAACCTAATGCATGAGCTTAAATTAGCGGGTTTTCATTTATCTCTCGATGACTTTGGAACGGGTTATTCATCACTGTCATCGATTCAGCAGTTTCCGCTGGATAACGTTAAGATTGATCGGGCTTTTATCTGTAACTGCGTAGATAACCCGAAAGATGGTTTATTTTTACAAACAATGAGTGATTTAGCCCATCAACTCGATTTAACGATTACCGCTGAAGGGGTCGAAAGCTCAGAGCAGTGGCAATTAGTGAGTGATAAAGGCATTGATTATATTCAAGGTTATTTAATATCAATGCCGTTATCTATTGATGATTTTATAGCGTTTGACCCGGTTGCGTAAGATCCACAGCCAAGCTTTGCTTTGGCTTTTCGATCATACGGGAAAGCTCTTTTTCGCCATCAAGGACAATAATGGTTGGTGTATACATTAAGTCATACTGTTTTGCTAACCCTGCAGGGTCAAGCTTATCGTAGCCAACAGCCACTAATTTAAGTGAGCCTAGTTGCACCTTTGCTGTATCAAGAAGTTTAAGAAAACGTGGTACTTCACGTTTAGAGTCATGACACCAAGTGCCTAAAAACACCAATACTTGCTTACCATGCAGCGCCTTAATAGTGCTTTGCTCTTCTTCACTCGGTGTGTATTCATTATATTCTTCACTAAAGGCTGGGTAGTCTTTGAGTAAGTCTTCAACACTTATCTCTCCGCTGTGTGGAGAGGTACCTGCAAATGTGAGAGCTGAAAATAACAGAGCAGCGATATAAATTAGTTTTTTCATTTTTTGTTCTCAAAATATTTTTCTCACCATAACCAATTTAGCAGCAACACTCCAGTAGGCTTTGTGCTAAGAATAGTTATTTTTGCAGGTTACATTGGCATGTAAAGTAAAAACGAACTACTATATTAGATATGTCTAATATAAGGTTTTATTATGCTTGCTTTAAGAACATTAATCCTCTTCACCGCGTTACTATCGCCTACTCTTTACGCCGAAACAAAATCAGCTAACCTAGAAACTCAAGCAGCTGAGCGAGCAGCTGAGTTTGCCACCACCCTTAAATCAGCATTAGCAGCTGCAATCAAACAAGGTGGGTTAGTCGAAGGGATTAATGTGTGTAAAATGCAGGCTCCAGCCATTGCCGAAAGCCTATCAACAGATGGCTGGACTGTAGCGCGTAAAAGTACTAAAAACCGTAATCCAGACAATAAACCGGATGACTGGGAAGCTGAAAAAATCGCCCAGCTACTAGATATGGTCAGAAACACTGAAAGCATCGATAATGTGACTTTCTCAACCAGTAAAGAAGGCCAATTCCGCTTTGCTAAAGCGATAAAAATCGCGCCAGTTTGCCTAAATTGTCATGGCCAAACGATAGCACCAGAGGTGAAGCAAGTGCTTAGCGAACATTACCCAAATGATTTAGCCACAGGCTATCGGCTTGGTGATTTAAGAGGGATATTCTCCATTACCAAAACGCTCGAAACGCCTGAGCCATAAAATATAAGCCTTATGCTCGCTTAGTTTGCTCTTAGCCATTAAAATACGCTTTTATAATTAACCATGGTGCCATTTATGTCTTTTCCACCTTGCCCACAATGTAACTCTGAATACGTGTATGAAGATCAAAACAATTTAGTATGCCCAGAATGCGCTCATGAGTGGGATCCTAATGCGGTTGATACTGATGATGTGATCAATGTAAAAGATGCTAACGGCACTTTATTAGCTGATGGCGACAAAGTGACCGTTGCGAAAGATTTAAAAATTAAAGGCAGCTCACAAGTGATTAAAATTGGTACCAAAGCCGTTATCCGCCGCGTGTTAGATAAAAAAGACCACGAGTTAGACTGTAAAGTTGATGGCGTAGGTGAAATGATGGTAACCGCTAAGTTTGTAAAAAAAGCCTGATAGCATCATCAAAATTGTTATATATTGCTGCGAATAATTACGCAGCAATCTCAATAAGCTAATTTTATTAATAGCCAAACTTTTCAACAACAATCCCTGTTACTTCACAATGTTCGCAGCTCAACTCCCAACCAGCAGCCCAGGTGGTTGCACTAAGATCTCCCGCGCAAAGAGGGCAAACTTCGCCAGCAAAGGTGCTAGGTGTAATCTCTTTAGCTTGCTTTGAAAACGGTCTTAAAAACCAAAGAATATTATCATCGATACTAATTGTCAGATCATGACGGAGCGTCTCACAATAAGCATTAAACACCGCTTGTTTGTACTGCTTTTCGTGCTCAGCAGATTGGCTGGCATAAACATTTAACGCATTCTCAATGTCTTTTAGCCGCTCGGGCCATACTTGTGCGTCTATGTTTGTTTTGCAATCTATCAGCTCATCAAGTGTGTAACTTGCATAGTTTGGTTCAATCATAATTGCCATCCTTGCTTTGGGTTATTAATTCTTTGGGTATAGCGTACCATTTTGCTTTATTTGCAAAAGCCATTGATCAAATAAATTGTTCGCGATACTCAGCTCATCACCTGAAAGCGTTGGATATTGTCTTTGCTCAAACCACGCATAACGATTATACACATCGTTATTTTGCGTGATTTCCATAATGAGTCGATTCATAGCGTAGGCTTTTGCTGCACTATGCTCACCAACTTGTTCGCTGTAATACATGCTCGCTAAACTCATCAGCGCTTGTTCACTGCCCTGCTTCGCTGCTTGCTCTAAAAATACGGTTTTACGCTCTTTAAAACTATCGCGATTTTTGATGAACTCGGCACGTGACAACTTCTCAGGAAATTGCGACTTCATGTAAAATTCGGGAGTTAGCCCAGCAAACGTTTGCTGCGCAAAGGCAGAGCCCTTTTCTGCTGCCATTACCAAATAACGGTAAAAAGAACGCCGCGTTGCTAAATCTAACCCTTGGCAATACTCATATTTTTCTAAAGCACGGTTTTGCGTATCGCCAGCATCACTAAACTCATAGCTCTCCGCCAATTTGTCTTCAAGGGCCTCAGCATCTAAAGGCGCATTAAAACAATACTTAAGGTTTTGCGCGATGAGGTAGTTAGCCTCCACATCACCTTGCTCAGCGCGTTGTTTTAGCTCAACAAAATGGTCAAGAAACATGCCATCAAAGCGCCAATTTGGCGCGTTTTTGATAATAAACTCACGGCTGTCATTAACTTCACTCCCTTGCTCAGCTGATTTAACAACTAACAAACTCGTGGCAGGTACGCTTACTTGCTCCTCAACCTGATATTGAGCTTTTGTACTATGTGCATTTATTTGTTCTGAGCTAGTTGTTATTGGAGCGGCTGTTTGAAAAGAATATTTATATACAAGCACACCTAACACCAATAATGGAGCCACTATTAAAAATGGCTTTTTTCCTCGCTTAACAGCAACGTACTCAAACATAACAACCTACTTACAACTCTTGTTTCCAAGTAAACTACAAGAAAACAAAGATTAAAGCGAAATTTTGTTAGATAAAGGGGTTTTTATTTTCAGCATCTAATTTTTGACAATCTCATTAAGGCTTAGAAATTAACTAATCGCTGGCTCTAATAAAGATAAGTAACCCAAGGTAAGCAAGCTTTCTTGCTTACCTTGGGTTTAACTAAATTTGTTTTGGTAATTTAGTCGAAATAAGGGCAGTAAAAACAATAAATAACAGTGAGATGGCCAAGCACGCTGCTAAACCGTAAAGCTGAAACACTAAACCCGACAGCACAGTGCCAATTAAGCGCCCCATAGCATTGGCCATATAGTAAAACCCGACATCAAGTGATACGCCATCGGCATCAGCCATGCTAACAATTAAGTAGCTGTGCAAAGATGAGTTAATTGCGAATAACACGCCGAACAACATCAGTCCGCCTATCAGCATTGGTTTTACAGCCCAGCCAAAGCCAACAGCAAGGGCAATGGCTAAGGTGACTAAAGCAAGCAGTGATGCCCACTTTACTGTTTCTGCACTCGGTGAGGTTTGCTTATTAAGCTTAATAATTTTAGGAGCAAAAGATTGCACAGCCCCATAACCAATTACCCAAGTAGCTAGAAAAGCGCCCACAGTCCAATGGTCCCAGCCAAAGGCTTGCGATAAAAACACGGGTAGTGCAACAACAAACCAAACATCACGCGCACCGAACAAGAACAACCTTGCTGCCGACAAAATATTGATTGAGTCGCTTTTTGAAAATATCTCGTTAAACTTAGGTTTGTTTTTGGCTTTACCTAAATCATTTTTAAGTGCATAAAGACTAAAACACCACACCACCAGCAAAGTGGCAGCCATCGCGAGCATTGCGCCTTTAAACGACATCAATGTCAGTAGTAAGCCACCCAAAAAGAAGCCCACACCCTTTAATGCGTTTTTAGAGCCAGTTAGTATCGCCACCCATTTAAACAAGGTGCCCTCTTGGCCGCTGGCAACCAGCATTTTAATTGAGCTTTTAGCGCTCATTTTATTGAGATCTTTTGCAATGCCCGACAGAGCCTGCGCTAACATCACATAGGCAACGCTCAACCAGTCAGGTGGCACTGCCAGCATGAACAACGCCGCCACCTGTATGGCAAGGCCAATATTCATAGTTTTGTTTAAGCCAAGCCTTGCGCCTAAATAGCCACCTACTAAGTTAGTAACAACACCAAAAATCTCATAAAACAAAAACAGCATGGCAATACTCAAAGGCGAGTAGCCAAGCGCATGAAAATGCAGTACCACCAACATTCTCAATGCGCCATCTGTAAGCGTAAATGCCCAGTAATTCCCAGTGACAATTAAGTACTGCTTTATATCAGCGGGAAGGTTAGCCAAACGCGACATTCATTTTAACCTTTCAGTGATAATGCAACTTTACGGGCAAGTTCGGCTGTACGGTTTGCATAACCCCATTCGTTATCGTACCAAACATACAGCTTAACTTGAGTCTCGTTCACAACCATGGTTGATAATGCATCCACAATGCTTGAGCGTGGATCAGTTTTGTAATCAATAGAAACAAGTGGCTTTTCTTCATAGCCTAAAATGCCTTTTAGCTCGCCCTCTGCGGCTTCTTGCATCCACTGGTTAATTTGCTCAGCGGTAGTTGGCTTTTCAACTTCAAACACACAGTCTGTGATTGATGCATTTGCTAAAGGCACACGAACCGCATGGCCGTTTAATTTGCCTTTAAGTTCAGGGAAAATATGTGTAATCGCCGTTGCAGAGCCAGTTGTGGTTGGAATTAAGCTCATGCCACATGCGCGAGCACGGCGTAAATCTTTATGCGGTGCATCTAAGATAGTTTGCGTATTGGTGATATCGTGAATAGTGGTCATTGAACCATGTTTAATACCAATTTTTTCTTGCAATACTTTAACTACTGGCGCTAAACAGTTGGTAGTGCATGATGCGGCAGTAACAATATTGTGTTGCTCTACATCGTATAAATCATCGTTTACACCCATCACAACGTTCAGCACACCGTCTTCTTTTACAGGTGCAGTGACAACAACTTTCTTCACACCTTGTTCAAGGTAGGCTTGCAGCAACTCGGTTTTTTTCATCACGCCAGAGGCTTCAATTACGATATCGCAACCAGACCAATCAGTATCTGCAATCGCTCTATTTTGCGTAACGTTAATTTTGTGGCCATCAATGATCACCGCATTATCGTTACTTTCAACCTCATGCGGCCAAATACCGTGTACCGAATCATATTTTAGTAAGTGAGCCAATGTCGCTGCATCTCCCGCAGGGTCATTAATTTGCACAAACTCAACGTCGTCCCATGCAAACGCTGCTCTTAGCGATAAACGACCCATGCGGCCAAAACCATTAATGCCTACTTTAATTGCCATTGTTAAGCTCCTACTTTTTGAAAATTGTCGAAAAATGAACGTTGTATAGGGTTATGCAACGATTTGGGGCGAATAGCCTGCACTTGATTAATTATGTCGTTTTTAGCATAGCCAAGCTCATGCATTAATAAACCAATAACTAAACCTGTACGGCCTGAGCCGCCTTTACAATGCACAGCCACGCTGCCACCATTTTTTATAATGGCAAGAATCTCGTCTAGGTGCTTGGTAAATGCGTGATTAAACGCCTCCTTAGGAGCGTCATCATCAACAATTGGTAACTGAAACCAGCAAAGCCCCATTTTCTCACATTCGCTTGCAAGCTTTTGTGCACCATTTTTAATAAGCTCTTCATCGTACATCAGAGTAATAATTGCTTTTGCACCTGCCGCTTTTAAATCAGCCATAGACTGTGATAAGCCAACGCCTTTTGTGCCAGGGCAAGGGGTAAAAATAAATGCCCCAGTTTCTAGCTGTAAAATATCAAATGGATGTGAGTGCATTATGATTCCCCAATTACTCTTTAAACCAATGTGTTGTTTTATTAACGATTGCAACCAACGACAACATCACAGGTACTTCGACCAACACCCCAACAACGGTTGCTAATGCTGCTCCCGAGTGCAAACCAAATAATGAAATAGCCACTGCGACAGCTAACTCAAAAAAGTTAGAAGTACCAATTAAACATGCTGGACCTGCAATATTGTGCTTAAGCTTAAGTTTTAGAGCGATAAAATAGCCGATCACAAAAATACCGTAAGTTTGCAAAACAAGCGGGATGGCAATCAGTACAATGTTCAGCGGTTGGGCTAATATGGTGTTTGCCTGAAACCCAAACAGCAAGACCACTGTGGCCAATAAGCCAACAACTGAGTACGGTTTAATTTTCTCTAAAAATGACTGCACAGCAGCTTCATTTTGTGCTGAATTATTGAGAGCTTTTCGTGTTAATACACCAGCTATTAGTGGCAACAACACATACAAAACAACCGAGAGCATCAATGTGAACCAAGGCACATGAATATCAGACACCCCAAGTAATAAACCTGCGATGGGCGCAAACGCAAAAATCATGATGATGTCGTTCACAGACACTTGAACTAGTGTGTAATTTGCATCGCCTTTAGTCAGCTGTGACCATACAAACACCATAGCCGTACAAGGTGCGACACCGAGTAAAATCATCCCTGCGATATATTCTTGCGCCGTTTCAGGGCTAACGAAATCAGCAAATAACCCTTCAAAAAATAACCAACCTAATGCGGCCATTGAAAAGGGTTTGATTAGCCAATTAATGATTAAAGTGAGAATCAGCCCTTTAGGGTTTTTACCTACTTCTTTAATCGTTGAAAAGTCAACTTGCACCATCATTGGATAAATCATTACCCAAATAAATAGCGCAACAACTATGTTTACATGCGCGATTTCTATTTTGGCTATGAGTTCAAATAAAGGCGGAAATACAACGCCAAGCCCCACACCTATAGCAATTGCGCTAGCAACCCATACAGATAAATATCGTTCAAAAACACCCATTTTCAGTCCTTAATTACAGCAACGAGCAACACGAGTTGGGCGATCATCACCCATCGCATTTAGCCTTGCTAGCTCGTTTTCAATGAAATTCGGCTCGTTTACAACTGTCGAGGTAATTATTTGTTTCATCCACAAAGGCAGTGTCGGGTTTAAAGAGTAAAACACCCACTGTTGGTGTTTTCTATCCGACAAAATGCCCTGTTTTTTAAGTTGCGCTAAATGCCTTGAGACCTTTGGCTGACTATGCTCGTTAAGAGCCGTCATTAGTTCGCATACACAAACTTCTTGCTCAACCGCAATAAGTAATAAACTTTTTAGGCGAATATCATCAGCAAGCGCTTTATAAAATAAAGTTGGCGAAATTGATGTGATTTTTTCTTTGTCATGGGATTGAACGAACTGTTTGATTCGCTCATTTAGTTCTTGCAAAGTTTTTTCAAATGCGTGTGGTTCTGGGCGCGTTTTAGGGTCGACAAAATCCCATGCAAGACATTGGCTACCATTTACTCGATTGGCACACTCTTTCGCCGCTTGGTCGCACAATGTAATTACATAATCAAAATGCATGTTAGCCACATCGTTTAAGTGCTTTGAGTGTAAGTCATCTGTTTTAAGGCCAAAATGATCAATCGCAGCAAGAGTGCGAGGGTCTACCGCAAATGGTTCTGTGCCAGCACTAAACACCTCAAAATCACCTTTTCCGTGATGTTTGAGTAACGCTTCGGCCATAATTGACCGCGCTGAGTTTTCTGTACATAAAAAGAGAACTTCCATGACCACTCCATAACAATTTCTTTATATAATAATTTTATTATATTGTTAAAGCAAACCTTATCTGATCTTTTTATGATCAACTGTGACATTTTGCCGCATTGCTCAGCTCAACCAATTTATGAAATAATATTCATTGGCGTGTTGAATAAAGCCAGTAATTAAAGAGGTCTGCAATGCTAAACTGGCGAAAATTACACCGCCGTATTCATAAATGGCTTGGCCTGAGCCTTGGCTTATTGTTTTGTGTTATCGCACTATCAGGTTCGTTATTAGTATTTTACGATGAACTTGATCAAGGCTTAAACATCTCTTCGACTAAGTTGCAAAACAACGCTTCTGCTAACTTTAATAACGCACTGGATACCCTACGCAAACAATATCCTGATAAACAAGGTAGTTGGCGCTTTGAAGTTACCCCAAATGCAAAGTTAATTCCTGCTCGGTATTACAATCCTCCTGAAACAGAACATCTCGAATTTGCTCCGATGATGGTATGGCTTTCAAGTGATGGCAATTTAATTCTACGCCGCGATTATTGGGGTCAATATTTAATGACCTGGCTCTATAACCTGCATTTCACTTTACTACTAGGTCAAACTGGAACTTGGCTTTTAGGTTACGTGGGGTTAGCTATCTTATATTTGTTAGTTAGTGGCTTATTTGCATGGTGGCCTAAGCAGGGACAATGGCAAAAACAACTTAAGTTTAAAAAGCGTTCATCTCGTATTGGGATGCTTTACGATTGGCACAAATTAATAGGGTTAACTTTTTTAGCGCCATTAGTCATTTTAACAGTGACAGGGATTATGCTAGCACTCCCTAAAGAGTCAGCTGCAATTTTAACAAAAATAACAGGGCCAATAGATACTGTGGAAACTCCTGTAAACCACTATGGTGTTCTGGCAGATAACCCCCCTATTCAACCCAATGCAGCATTGAATTTAGCGCTTGAGGTTTTACCTAATTCTCGAGGAGCATGGATAGAAACACCCGCAATGAAAGGTAACCCGTTTTATTATCGAATTAGAGTGCAAACAAAAGAAGACCCATCGAAACGCTTTCCACATAGCTATGTTTATATAGACGCCAATAGTGGTGAAGTTTTAGAAGTGTTTGCTTACCAAGAGCAAGGCAACAGCAACACAGTTTTAAATTGGCTTCATCCTATACATGATGGCAGTTTTCTTAATTTAAGTGGGCGTATTACATGGTTATTCAGTGGCTTGGCTGCTTTTGCTCTATTTCTATTAGGCTCTATGAGATGGCTATCCCGCAACCAATACAAATCTAAGCCACGAGATTAAATTAGGCTCTTAGTTTGGCGCGCTTGGCAAGAATGATGGCGCGATCTGAGAGTGATTTAAAACGTAAGCAGCAAGATGTTATCAGCGAACAAAGCCTTACTGATAAGGTGTCGAGGGTTATGTTTAAAACCTTATCGCAAGAGCAAATTAGCATTGAGCATATTGCCTCAGACCTAGCACTAAGCAAACGTTCACTACAACGAAAACTAACAGCTGAGGCATTAACTAGCTTTATAAGACTATTTTGTCTGTAGGATGAGATAGTCACTCATCACTTTTTCAAGCTGGCCGTAGTCTTTTTGCTGAGTAACCGCGCCTGCTACCACTACCTGCGATGTTGGCTCATACATCACTAAAGTGCCCCAAAAGCCTCCATGTTGATAAACTAGCGTGCCGTTATATTCTTTTGCAAATATACCTAAACGATAAGGGCTATCTGCAGGTAAACCTTTATCTGAGAGCATTAGTTCAAGTGTTTCTGGGTGTTTGAAGACCTTACCTGAAAATAAAGCATGATAAAATTTAGCCATACCGATTGGGCTGGCAACAAGCCCACCGCCACCATATAAATCGACAGTTGGGCTCCAATTAAAGGTGTCGGTGCCATGCAAGTATTGATGCACGCGTCGAGACTCATCCACAGCAACCGTATCACCCTGTTCCCAGATCACATTTTCGATATGATTTTTATCGAAACTTAAGTATTGTCGAACCGCTTCAGGTAGCGGTAAATCTGTCACTCTCTCAATAATATGGCCGAGTAACACATAACCGGTATCTGAATATGAGAAACGCTCACCAGGTTTACTAACTGGGTCACCCCACTCTACACACCTTTTAATTTGCTCGCGCATCGAAATATCTTGCTGTGGATTTGCCATAATGCCAGCTAAATACTGCTCGCTTTGGGCATGATCGTATAACCCTGCCGTATGACTCAATACTTGTTTTAGCGTCATTTTATCTAGGGCATAGCCATCGCTTTCAAGAAGCGTAAAAAAGTCGTCAGAAATTAATTTATCGAGCGTTGTATCAAGGTTTAATTTACCTTCCTCATGCAAACGAAGCACCGTTGCTGCAGTGAAGGTTTTGGTCACACTGGCAATTCTAAATAAACTATTTGGGTTAATAACTTGCGGCGCATTTTCTTTACTTTGCTTTGCCGTTGAAAAAGCATGTCCATCATCAACAATCACATGAAGTGCAAAACCAGTAAGGGGGGGTTGTTGGTTTGCACTGAGAATTTGCCCCATTAAAGCATGGTGAGTCTCGAGAGGTTTTGTTGGCTCAGCAGTCACTGGCAAAGCCATTAGTGATAGAGCAACAAATAAAGAGCTTATCGTTTTTTTACTTGTTTGAGAGCACCGACGATCCATAGCATATTCCATAAAAAAGAGTCCTTAAATAGCGCCTACAGCTTTCGAAAAAAGGCAGTTAAGCAGCCTAAAAACTGCTTAACTGACATTAACAAACGACTTTCGTCTTGTCGAATTAATACGTTAATACTATTTAACAAGCATAATTGCAGCCTTAGCAAATATATTTTGAGGAGTTTAAAGAAGTTACTGATGCTCCCTTAAGTCTCTTTCAAATTCAGTTTCTGTTTTAACTGGAGTGCAACGCGTAGTGACCTCAGTTTTGCCAATTTTTTCAGGTTCGTCTGAGCTATAAATCGTGGTGTTATAACTTCGATCTATTTCCCCTGGGCAGTGATGATCTGCGATTACTACATCCTCAAACTCACCCATTTGCTGCTGTGAGGCACAGCCAGATAAAAGTAATGCAATAAAGGTTAGTGTGTATTTCATAACAAATCCTCTTCAAAAGTTCGGGGCGAGTTTTTTGGCACATTGTCTTGGCGTAAAATCCATTTTGCTATGTCATCTTTACGCATAAACTTAGCCCCCTTGTGCTGCTTTGCATAGGTTATAAAGTCATCCAACGCTTTCACTCTGGCGGGAGTGCCCGCTAATCTATCGTGAGCACTGATAGACATCATTCTTCTGCGTTGTTTGCCTTCTTTGTAGAGCACATCAAACTCGTCTTTAAGCTCTTGTAAATACGCTTTACCAGTCATGGCTGTGCTACCAGTGTATCGAACTATATCGTTGTTTCTAAACGTGTACGGAACAACAACAATGTCGTCACTTTCAACAGGTGTTAGCGATGGCTCATCACGAGATAAATCGTCTATATGATAAATAAAACCTAATTCTTTAAGGATTTTGAGTGTATTTTTTGAATGCCTCATCCAAAAAGCATTAAACCCCACAGGCCGCTGCCCTGTTACTTTTTCAATGATATTTGCACTTTTTATGTATGACTGTCGCTCTTGCTCTTCACTCATAGAGTATTGAGGGGTCCATGTTTGTCCGTGCCCTGATGCTTCATGCCCGCGCTGCACGACCTCTTTTGCTAACTCAGGGTTTAACTCAACAGCTCGGCCAACCATGTGTGAGGTGACTTTAATATGATGCTTATCCCATAAATCTAGCAGTCTCGGTATGCCTTCATTCATGCCGTACTGGTACCAAGAAGGCGAAATAGTGTCTGGATAACCCTCCTCTTGCGGTGGAAACGGGCCCGGATCTGATTGGTTTTGCGCTGTTGCCTCAAACTGCATCGAAATAGAGATCACAAGTTGAGCATCATCAGGCCAAAATACAGATGTTGCCTCCTTCGCTTGAGCGACACCTAAGGAGCTTAAAACAAACACCGACGCAATTAAAATTGGCTTTAAAAATTTCATCATTTATTCCCCTGAAATACTGGGTAATCTGTGTAACCTCGCTCATCACCACCAAATAAAGTAGCAGGATCTGATATTTCATTCAGAGGTAAATTGTGCTCTAAGCGATAAGGTAAATCTGGGTTTGCAATAAACTTTCTGCCGAATGCAACATAGTCAACTAAGCCTTCACCAATGAGTTTATCGGCCTTTGCTAATGTGTAATTACCTGCCACCACTATTTTGCCACCAAAGCTTTCACGTAATTTAACTCTAAACTCATCTGTTACGAGGGGAGCATCATCCCAATCAGCTTCCGCTAAATGCAGATAAGCAATGCCAAGTTCATCAAACTTTTTAGCTAAATATAAAATGGCATCGATTGCTTGCGGATCATCCATGCCTCTTTGTGTAATAAAAGGAGCTAATCGAATAGCCGTTCTTTCCGGGCCGATAGCTTGGCTAATTACGGTAATGATTTGCAGCGCGAACTTTGCTCTATTTTCAATATTACCGCCGTATTCATCGGTACGTTTGTTTGATGTTTGCCTTAGAAATTGATCGATTAAATAGCCATTGCCTGCATGTACCTCAACGCCATCAAACCCTGCTGCAATCGCATTTAAAGCTGCTTGTTTATAGTCTTCAACAATGCCCTTAATTTCATTGGTCGATAATTCACGTGGTGTAGGACAATCAAGCATTTGGCCTTCGCCATTTTCATCAACCACCCACACTTGCGCATTTGGAGCAATAGCACTTGGCGCAACCGGCAAGCCGTCTGGATGAAAGACACTATGCGACATTCTGCCAACATGCCATAACTGAGAAAAAATGAGTCCATTTTGCTGATGAACAGCCTGCGTTACTTTGCGCCATCCATTGATTTGCTCTTCAGTATAAATCCCGGGGGTAAATGAGTAGCCCTTTCCTTGTGCAGAAATTTGCGTCGCCTCTGATACTATAAAACCCGCACTGGCTCGTTGCGCATAATATTCTGCCATTAGACTTGTCGGAATATCGCCTGGTTGAGCCGTACGTGAACGGGTCATAGGAGCCATAACTATTTTATTTGCGGTTTTGTGATGACCAATTTGGTCTGTATTAAATACTCTATTTTTCATATGTGTACCCTTTAAATAAGCTCGCTGCGTGTGAATATAATTTCTATTTTTAAGCCATCAGGCCCTTGAATAAACACTTGATGCTCATTCGCTGCAGGCACTTCCCGTTCAACGAATGGTATTGAAGTTGCTTCTAGCCGTGCTTTAACTTCTTGATAATCAGTTGCAAAAAAAGCAAGGTGGTCAACCGTTGATACGCCAACTGCTTCTGTTGATACCGAAGCTTGGGTTAAGTAATTAGATTGCGATTCGTTAATGCCAAACTTAGCTGCTATATGAATACATGGCGTATCCAAGTCGTCATATAACCAAACACCATCAAAACCAAATACTGGCCTTGGCCCCTTTTTAAGGCCTAACGACGACTCTAAAAACTGAGCCATGTGCTGGATATTCGTAGCTAAAAGCAGAGCGTGATTAAGCTGCATTTCTATCTCCTTCAAGTGATGAAATGAGTTTAACTATTTTGACTAAATTGATAATTATCCTTAGAGTTAAATCAGTATTCACTAAAACTGAAGAATAATGTCGAAAATTGATGATATGGCGCTTTTTGTTCACGTTGTAAAAGCGGGAGGTTTAGCCGCTGCGGGAAGAAAATTGGGCCTTTCGCCTGCAAGCATGACAGCACGAATTAATAAAATTGAGCAAAATTACGATACGCGATTGTTAACGCGTAATACGCGCAGTATTGCCTTAACAGATGCAGGCGAACGTTTTTATAGTGGCTGTTTAAGAGTATTAGCAGAGGTAGAAAACACTGAAAACATACTTCAAGAGTCGCAACAAAGCCTAAGAGGCCAGCTAAAACTCTCTGCAACATCAGACTTTGGTCGCCAGTTTGTTGCACCCGCATTAGCAGAATTCATCAATAGCCACCCAAATGTTAAACCGCATTTGGTACTGACAGATGGGGTTACCAATATTGTTGAGGAAGGCATTGATCTGGCATTTAGATTCGGCAATTTGCCTGATAGTAACTTGATTAGCCGCCCTCTATGTAATAACCGCCGTGTGCTATGCGCCTCACCTAACTATATAGAATCGTTTGGCTTGCCAAGGCATCCCGAAGATTTAAAAAATCATCGTTGCCTTGTACTTGAGCGGCTTGGGCAACCGCTAAATGACTGGCATTTTGAGGTAGATAACACACACTTTTCTATCAAAGTAGCTCCCCACCTTTCATGCTCAGACGGTGAGGTGGTAAGACGCTGGGCAAATCAAGGCCATGGCATAGCCTTAAAATCATATATTGATATCAAAAATGATCTCAAAACAGGCGACCTTATTTTGATACTAGATGAGTATGTTCGAGGCTTTAGCCACAGCGATAAAAAAAGTGTCGGCCTACAGGTGATATATCCAAGCAGGCAGTTTCAACCTCGGCAAGTAAAAGCGTTTATAGAGTTTTTTGAGTGTTGGTTTAAAAAGCACTGCTAACTTTAAATAAATCGCGAAGTAGATTTAATAGTTAAAACTACTTAGCAAGCATATTCACAGCCATAATAACCAACAGCCCTGCAAAGATTTTCTTGATGGTAGAGACAGGTAAATGATGCGTTGCTTTTGCACCTAATGGTGCGGTAAACCACGAAGTACAAACAATGCCAAACAAGGCAGGCAAATAAACAAAACCAGCAAAGCCTTCTTCTAGCGCAAAGTACTGACTACCTGAACTGATGTAACCCACTGAGCCAAATAACGCAATGACAATACCGCACACCGAAGCACAGCCAATGGCTTTTTTCATATCGACCGAGAAAAACGTAAGTAACGGCACAAGTACCGCACCACCGCCAATGCCAATCATGGCAGAAAGCCCCCCTGTGATGGTTGTATAAAGTGTTAAAAGGCTTTTATTAGGTAGCGAGCGTGTTGTTTGGCTGTCGTTTTTACTGCTGAAAATCATTTTTAATGCAATAAGCACCACACTCACAGCAAACACTATTCGCACCACATTTGCGGGTAATAGCGAAGCCAAAAAGCCACTGATAAGGGCGCCTAGTGCAACCCCAGTCATCACCCACGGAGCCAATTGCCAAGGCACATTGCCATTTTTATGGTGAGCGATAGCTGATGACGTTGAAGTAAAAAGAATTGAGGCGAGCGATGTAGCAATCGCCACCAGCACCACTTGCTCTGCAGGTAACACCTGAAAGTGCAGCAAGATCATGCTTAAAATAGGCACAATTACCAGGCCTCCACCTATTCCTAATAGCCCAGCTAAAAAGCCCACCCCGCTACCAAGTATGGCGCAAGCGATAATAAGCACGATTAATTCATTCATTGTATTTGTCTGTGTTGTTGGTTTAGGGAGACGAGTATATCAACAATAAAGTACGAGGTTGTTCTCAAAAGTAGGGTTAAGTAGTGAATATTACTCACGTTTTATATGAAATTACTGCAACTCTAACAAATCAATCTAGAAATCTAGACATCCAAAGTGACTTTAAAGCATTTTTTCACTATCTCTTCCTAAATGTTTTACTAAAACAGCAAATATTTATGAATCTGCCTCATGTTTTACCTGAAATAAAAACGTTTTTCTTCATGCTGCTGAGCACATATAAATAGATACCCAAGCCACCTCAAGGTTAATGACCTAGCGATTTAAGGAAGGTGAGCAGCAATCATTTATCTCAGGACTTTTGGATACATTGCCATGAACAACGATTTCAGATTTACAATTAAAAGCATTTGCCTCGACGAAAATTATCATCCGTCAAACAGCACACGACTGACTACAAACTTTGCGAACCTAGCTCGCGGTGAAAGTCGCCAGCAGAATTTGCGTAATGCATTAAAAATGATTGATAGCCGCTTTAATGCGCTAGCAAACTGGGATAACCCGCAAGGTAACCGCTACTCTGTAGAGCTTGAGATCATCTCTGTTGATCTAGAAATTGCACAAAGCACAGAGGCATTCCCGTCAATTGAAGTGCTAAAAACTAATATCATTGATCACCAAACTAATGAACGTATCGAAGGTATTGTTGGTAATAACTTCTCATCTTACGTCCGTGATTATGATTTTAGCGTACTGCTGCTAGATCATAACAAAGAGAAAAGCGAATTTAGCATTCCCGAAAACTTTGGTGACTTACACGGTAAACTCTTTAAATACTTTATTGACTCAGAGACTTACAAGCAGAACTTTAAAAAACCACCGGTTATTTGTTTAAGTGTGTCTGATAACAAAACGTACCATCGTACAGAAAACCAACACCCAATTTTAGGTGCTGAGTACCAACCAAATGAGTCGTCATTAACCGAGCAATACTTTAAAAAAATGGGCTTGCAGGTGCGCTATTTTATGCCACCAAACACAGTTGCTCCGCTGGCGTTTTATTTCTTTGGTGACTTGCTGAACGATTACACCAACTTAGAGTTGATCAGCACGATTAGCACTATGGAAACATTCCAGAAAATCTACCGTCCAGAAATTTATAACGCCAATGCCGTGGCGGGTAGTTGCTATCAACCAAATTTAAAAAACGCCGATCACTCTATCACGCAAATTGTTTATGACCGTAAAGAGCGCAGCCAATTGGCGATTGCACAAGGTAAATTTACTGAGCAACACTTTATTAAGCCTTATCAATCTGTACTTGAGAAATGGTCTGCCAACTACGCGATTTAAAGAGAGTAAAAATGAAAAAGTTATTACCAACATCGACAGCAGGCAGTTTACCAAAACCAGCTTGGCTCGCTGAACCTGAAACCTTATGGTCGCCTTGGAAATTACAAGGTACGGAGCTTATCGATGGTAAACAAGACGCACTTCGCGTTGCCTTACAAGAACAACAACTAGCAGGTGTTGATATCGTGAGCGACGGTGAGCAAACACGCCAGCATTTTGTGACGACCTTTATAGAACACTTAAATGGCGTTGATTTTGAGAACCGTAAAACAGTGACTATTCGTAACCGTTACGAAGCAAGTGTTCCGAGTGTAATTGGCCCGGTTTCTCGCAGCAAGCCGGTGTTTGTGGAAGACGCCAAGTTTTTACGTTCGCAGACCAAGCAACCAATAAAGTGGGCGCTGCCAGGGCCTATGACCATGATCGACACCTTGTATGACGCCCACTATCAAAGCCGTGAACAACTAGCGTGGGAGTTTGCCAAAATTCTCAACCAAGAGGCGAAAGAGCTCGAAGCTGCGGGTGTTGATATTATTCAATTTGATGAGCCTGCGTTTAATGTGTTCTTTGATGAAGTTAATGACTGGGGCATTAAGTGCCTAGAAAGAGCAATCGAAGGCTTAAAGTGCGAAACCGCCGTACACATTTGCTACGGCTATGGTATTAAAGCAAACACTGATTGGAAACAAACACTGGGGAGTGAATGGCGTCAATACGAAGAAGTATTCCCAAAACTTCAAAAGTCGAATATTGATATCATTTCGTTGGAGTGCCACAACTCACGCGTCCCCATTGAGCTATTAGCGCTGATACGTGGCAAAAAAGTGATGGTGGGTGCCATTGATGTAGCAAGCAATGAAATTGAAACCCCTGAAGAGGTTGCGCAAACATTACGCGGAGCCCTTAAATATGTTGATGCCGACAAGCTTTACCCATGCACAAACTGCGGTATGGCCCCCCTCCCTCGCCAAATAGCAAGTGCCAAACTCAGTGCATTGAGTAAAGGCGCAGAGATAGTCAGGCGGGAGGTTTTAGGGGCTAGGCTTTAAGCTCTAGGAGTAGTTAGCGAGTTTCTAGGGGGAAGAAGAAAGTTACGAGGGTTGAGGTACGAGTCTACCTCAACCCTTCTCGCCATAAAGCCCGAGAACTAAATCCCTCCAGCCATTTTTAACCTTTAGGGTGTTTAAGCTCGAGTAAGTCCCATTTATTGCCGTATAAATCTTGAAACACCACTACGGTGCCGTAAGGCTCTTCTCTTGGCGATTCATTAAATACAACACCTTTACTTTTCATGCTGTTGTAATCACGCCAAAAGTCATTGCTGTGTAAAAACAAAAATACTCGACCACCGGTTTGATTGCCAACAGCGTGCATTTGCTGTTGATTCCTGGCTTTTGCAAGTAGCAGGTGTGTACCGTTAGAACCTGGTGGCGAGACTAAAACCCACCGTTTTCCCTCTCCTAAATCGGTATCTTCCATCAATGTAAATTGTAATTTTTCGGTGTAGAAGGCTATGGCTTCATCGTAATCATTTACCACCAGTGCAACACTGCCGATGTGTTGCTTTATCTCATTTTTCATAGTCAAGTCTCTAAACTTTTTTGCTTAGCTTAACTGTATCACTGACATAGTAAGTTGTAGAACGCAGCTTTAAAACTGCGTTCTATGTTTTTTATCACACCCATGGTGCAAGTGGGTCCGCTTGTTCCATAATCACATTGTATTCTGGTGCTGGTGGGTAGATAAGTTCATTCGTGATCGATATCTTAATTTTCTTTGCTTCGTCTTTTACTGATTTCACGACCTGTTCCCAGCCTTCAGTATAAACAGCTCCCCAAGAGCCTAAATCTAGACACGTTACGTAGTTTTCTTGTTTATAAGGTAGTGGCTCTAAATCAAGTAAACTTGCAGCTACGTTATGACCTGCAAATTTTCCCATTAAAATAGAATGCTGACATGTCATTAAAGCATGATTTCCTTTATCGTCAGTCTTAGCATAGGCCACATCACCAGTTGCAAAAACGTTCTCATATCCATTAACTTTTAATGACGACTCAACGTTTAATCGCCCTTGTGGACCTTGGCTTTTTTGAAACAAATTGGTCAATTCATTCGCTTGTACACCAGCTGTCCAAATAACAGTGTCTGCTAATATTTGTTCACCAGTAGAAAGAGTTAAACCCTCTTCAGTAATTTTTTCAATCTGAGTGTTCAGCATCCAAGTAATACCTAACTCATCACTCGCCTGCTTTATTACTGCTTGTAATTCAGGACTGTAATTTGAGCCAATTTGCTCATTGCGTTCAACCACAATGACATTTATGTCTTCATCCTCACCAAACATTGCTTTGAGTCTAGCTGGCAGTTCAGTAGCCATTTCGATACCAGTAAACCCGCCGCCACAAACAATGACTGTATTTCTTGATAGTGAAGCTGGTTTTTGAGCCAAGCTCTTAAGATGTTGCTCTAGCGTTGCTGCTGTGTCTATTTGGTCTAAATTAAATGCATAGTGGTCGATACCATTTACCAAGTCAGTTCTTAAATTTGAACCAGAAGCCAGTACCAATCTGTCATATTGCTTAAACTGAGGCAGCTGATTTTCATCTAGGTAGTGGATTGTTTGAGAGTCTGAGTCAATGTTGTTAACGCTTCCAGTGATAAATTGCACATCCATAGTATTAAACACGGGAATTAATGGCGCAATCATTGAGCTTACATTTTCTTCATAGAGTCTTGGTCTAACTCGTAGCTCTGCAATGGGTGCAATAACACTAATTGAAATACTTTCAGCTTGATAAAGTTTTGCTAAACGCGCTGCACTCAATGCTGCCCACATGCCAGCAAACCCTGCACCAATAATCACAATTTCTTTATTCATTTGAGTCACCTTTTTATAGTTTCTGCTTAAAAATTTTGAGCAGCATACAAGAAAAAATAAACTGCGACAACTTTAGTCGCAGTTTATTTTTTTATATTTTATATTATCCTTAGGTAAAATAAGTTGCTTACAGGCCAATACATACAGGAGAACTAATGGCTTTTTACAGCTCAGGCGTTGAATATGGCATTCATTGCTTAGTGAATATGGTGGATGAAAATGGTGTTTCTCTAGATATGTCTGTCAGAGAAGCGGCCAAGTTACAGGGTGTGCCTTATGATTACTTGGGCAAAATTTTCACTAAGTTCTCAAAAGCTGGCTTAGTAACTAGTTCTGAAGGACGAAAAGGTGGATACAAACTTGCAAAAGCACCTGATGAGATTAGCGTGTTAGATATTGCACAGGCAATCGACGGTAAAAAGTCTATCTTCGATTGCAAAGAAATTCGCCAAAACATGGATATTTTCTCAGACCAAACCCCCCAATGGGCATGTGAAGGTATTTGCGGTATTAATGCTGTGATGAGAAATGCACAAGCTATGATGGAGAAAGAGTTAGCCAAACACACTGTATTTTCACTTTCTCAGCAAATTCATAATAAGTCTCACACATCCTATACAATCGAAATTCAGCAATGGTTTGGAAAACAGCGTGGCCATCAATGTGAAGATCAAGCGTAAGACTATTAAGACGTTAGCCTACTTTTGCATAAGTAGGTTATATGATTCTAATTAATGAACGAATCCCTAGAAAATATCCAAAAATGAGAGGCAATTGGAGCCAAATTTACAAGGAGGTGATGGCAGTGAGATTACATCGCTTTCTTATATCGCTTCTCGTTCTTCGCAAATCGTAATTTTTTCGTGTTTCGTTCCTCATGAAAATTTATCAATAGCACGGCATAGCTGCTACGTCGTAGGCATGAAACGTGTTTCGCGCGTCTTAAAACCGACCCCTATCGATAAATCTCTACCGACTAACCCCCTACATCCTCATCTAATACTTTTAAACGAACCCACCAAGGTAGGATTAATCCAAAAGAAGCAAAATTGAGTTGGCTATTTAACTATTTTTTGCTAAATTTTAGTTGTACCCAATGGATGGGCTAAAATTGAGGGATTAATATGAACGAATTTGATATTTTCATCAGAAATATTGTCTTAGATTGCATTCGTGAGCAAGGAACTTGCAGCAACCTTTGCGAAGAAGATGATCAATTAACTTTCTATGTTGACATTGAAAATCACGATAATGTGATAGCTCGCAAGCAATTTAAGGTCACTTATCCAATTAGCTACTCTATTAAGTCAGCTCTCATACATGAAATTGATTTACTTAGATATTTAGATTCAGGTGAAATCAGAACACCGTTTACGACCGACATTGTCGAAGTTCTTAAATCTGAGTTACAAGCGTTTATGTTTAGCAACAAACCCCGTGGCGAATACCATATTTGCTAATCACGAGTTATAGCCTGATAAAAGCGATTTATCAGGCTAATGAGCCAATTAATTTTTTAATCATCTGTTTAGTTCTTATCCGATACCTTTCCTCAAATGCTGTAATCGCAGGCATGACAAAGGCACCGACTGCAAATGAGACATATGCCAAAGCTGTTTACCGTTAATAAGCCTAATTTAGACGAAAGGCTAACAATTAAAGTTACCACAAGAGTAAAGCGCGATTATCCCTAAATAAGCAAATCCTTAACTAAAAACAACACAAAACATAGGTTTTGGGGTTTGATATTTCTTATATAGTCTCAAAACTGACTCTTTTGACAATATAGATAGTAAAAACAATTAGTTAATTAGTTGGTTTGATAGTAAAAGCTCGTCTTAGAAAGTGGTTTGATTATTTCGTACTCAAGGCCAAAAGCATTCCTATCCCCCTCTCTAGGTATACTATATTTGTCTAAAAGGACTACTCCCCAATGATTATCACTAAGACCACCAAAGATCACATTAACGCTGTCATACTCATCTTTTTTAACAGCTGCAACCTTAAATTTAACCATTAAATCTCTGAGCTTTTGTGAAGTGGCTGATAGCGCCATCAAGCCAGGGGCATCATCAGGTGTAAAAGTTTTATAATCAGCAGATGGTACAAACCCCGCATATATTGATGGTGTATAGCTTATTAATTGCGTAGGAGAGTAAAAAGTATTGTTAACACGATACACGTGCGGCGCAGATTGCTGTATAAGTTTCAATTTTTGGTTATTTTTAAATGCCAAAATTTGTGCTTCAGATTCCGCTAAAAACGACTGAATTAACTTAAGCCTTTGTTCTGTACACTTGTCTTTTTTACAAATAACTAAATTAGGAAGTTTTGTTCCAATTTGCTGTTCAACATTTAAAAACTGGCTACCAAGCACTCCTAAATTAAAGTTAGTGAACGCTTGCTTATCTTTGTCATTTTTAAATTTTGTAGCATGAATATCAAAGATACTAAACGGGTAAAAAGAGGGTAAATAGGCAAGCTCTTCATCGGTTTGCGGCATAATTTCGTCCATATGCTTTAAAACCGCGCGATACTCTTGCTCTATCTCATCATTAAAATAGTCTGGTCTTTCAGCCAGTGCTGTAACAGAAAATAACAAAGCACTACAAAGTAATAATTTGTTTAACATGAAAAATAAATCCTTTTGATTAAATCTAGTGTGAATATATCATTTTGGGTACAAAATTAAATTACTTTCAGTTGGGTTTTTTTTCGACCTAAAGACAACCGCACATTGATTAAAGCATTAAATTATTTATCTTTTTACATCACAAAATTTTATAAACAATAATTTCATTATGCTAAGCTACCAGCAATTAGTAAAAATATGTCATTGATTGGCACTAGAGTAGCAGTATGGAGTAATGCTCAAATGATAAGGATATTGTGCTTGTTGCTATTTGCAGCCAATGTGGCTGCAACTGACGTTCAGAGTGAAATCAACAGTGTTCTTCACGGTTATAAAACGTATTCTGAATCTGTCGAAGTTTTAGCTAAATTAGAGCAGCAAATGCCTTATGAAAATGTGCTAGATGATGCGCAAGTAATGGCGTTTAAATGTTGGTTTTCTGATGTATCAAGCCCAAACGGGATTAGTGAATATAATAAATTTCTAGAAACAGCTAAGCCAATCATCCAAGAAGCAAACGATTTAACCTTAATACAAGAATTTGCTACCTGTGAAGCAAACCAAGAGTATACGCAAGGCAACTACCAGAAAGCTCTCGAACACTTAAAACCAATAATTAACACGCCGCCATTAGACGAAATAACCTCTTCAAAAAAATTGTCAATCATTGCGCTTGCCCACATAGTACTTAACCGTATTCAGTTAGCTAAAGGCAACTATCAAGAGGCATTCGACTCTGCTAAAACTGCTTATCAGTTATTTGAAAAAGCAGGTAATGACTACGAAAAAGCACTCGCATTAAAAGAAATTGCCGATATTCACATAACGTTGTACAACTATGAACTTGCAATTGAACAACTGCAGCGAGCCAAATTAGCGTTAACGAAATTCAATGAGCAAGAGCAGTACAAAGTAGCGGATCAACTCGCGTATGCCTATGAAGAAAAAGGCGACTTAATAAAGGCAGTTGAGCTATACGAGTCGATTAAAAAAGATGTTCGTCGTTTCGAAAGCGACAACGGCTATGCTTACATATTAATTAAACTTACAGAACTCAATATAAAACTTAATAGTCTATCTCAGGCTGAGTCATATCTAACTGAGTTGAGCACGCTCTCTGTTACTGACAGCTGGATTTTGACTCTTTACAACTTCACTAAATCAGAATGGTACTTGGCTACAGCTCAGTTGCAAGCCGCCCTTTCATCTCATGAGAAGATAGCCGGGCAACAACAATTTTGGCCCGAGAGCTTAAAGGAGCGTTATTTAAATTTAACCTCACAGCTTGCAGCTGCAACAGGAGATACTTCCTTACAAATAGCATCTCAACAACAATTAATCACTTTAATTAAAACTAAACAACAAGCTATCGCAAATAACACGCTTATTTCTGCCAGATTAAACTTTAATTATGAACAGCAGATCCTTGAGATTTCTCGTTTAGAGCATGAGTCAAAGCTACAACAAAAACTTTTAGCGGTGGCCGAAGATAAATCTTTTTGGCAAGGCTTAACTGTGATGATCACTTGCTTGTGCTTACTCTTATTCGCCGTTTATACATTCAAACAAGTTCGCCAGAAAAAGTACTTTGAAATACTCGCTTTAAAAGATGAACTAACAGGCATAGCAAATCGAAGAGCTATATTGAATTTAAAACGAAGTGTCATGCTGCAAAACAAACTCAATCAGCAAGTCAGTTCTTTGATTTCTATCGATATTGATCATTTTAAAGCGGTCAATGATCAGTACGGTCACGATATTGGTGATGAATTAATCATATCTATAACCAACACGATTGTACAAACAGTCCGTTGTTCTGATCGGGTAGGTCGTGTCGGCGGCGAAGAGTTTTTAATTGTGCTTGAGAATCAATCTTTAGAGCATGCAAAAGATATTGCCGAGCGTATTAGACTTTCAGTTGCCGAAAAGGAACATACATCTTTGTCTATAAGCGCAACGATAAGTTTAGGTGTTATAGAAATTGCACCAAACGAAACGTCAGAACAGGCAGCCAAAAGAGTCGACTTACACCTTTATGAGGCAAAAAGAAGAGGACGAAATACTGTTTTTTCTTAGCTTTTAATAGGAGCTCAACAACAACCAAAAGATACAGACTTATATCCGACCACACGAATCAAACATTCAACTTTTGTTCTTTCTGATCCAAGGCTGGAATTAAGCTACAGGAATGGTGGGAAAATTTAAGAGCACTTTCTGATTTGTATAGCTTCAAGTTTCTGATTAAACGCTAGAATTTGTTATTTTTCACGATTAACCGCTGGAATAAATTTGCCATTAATATTTTGAGCAAAATCCAAACGAAAAAAAGGCCGAGGGCATTAAATGCTCTCGGCCTATTATTAGTGTGATTTCAACTTTTTGTCAAATCAAGACAGCTAAGCGAAACTAAACACGTCGACTAAAAACTCTAGTTAATGACGCCGTTTGTTTCTAAAAATGATGACGTCTTTTGATAAATCTATGTTTGATTTACTGAAGTGCGTAAATCGTGATTGTAATTTTTGCATACAACAATCATTAAGATGCGCTTTGTCGTACAAAACAAAATCTGTTCTGTTTGGATCCATATAAATTTGAAAAATTGGCTGCACGTTACAGCACCCAGTAATGCGTTTCTCGCACGTTCTCGCTTTTTCAAAATTAGCTTTTCTATTTAATATTAGGTAGTTAGAAACAAATTCACGTATGCTATCTGCATCTATTTGTTCACTGTTTTTCGTTGAAAGCTTCAGATACTCATTTTCAATCAATGTACCTAAAACATCAGCATTTATTTTCAACATACGAATAGCGTCATACTTATTCACATCACCTATTGCTTTCCACTTTTCTTTCAATAATTGCTTTAACCCTTTCTCACTTACATATAAATGATTAACACGCTCAATGCTTGTATTAACTTTATATAGACCGTCAACATGACTATTTAATACACAACTAACAAGCTCATCTCTCGATAAATCAAACAAATCATAGATGCCATTCGGCACATCACTTACTTTCAAGAATTTATCATCACATTCAGAAACTAGCTCAAATGATTTCGATAAAGCTTCTGCAACTTTTCTCATGTCATAAAATGACTTATCTTGTTGCTTACAAAGATAGACTGCATCGAACATGTTTTGCTGAGCAATATGAGAAAGCGACTTCATATTGATACCTAAAAATTCTGAAAGGGCTGCCCCGTCTATCTGGAAAGAAAAACTTTGTGAATCGAATTTACTATCAAAGCGATGAGTAGAAACATATAAAGACTTGTCTATCTGAGCATCATGGTATTTTAATAAAAGAGTCTTTGCTTCTACCTCTTCAGTCGATTTTAAAAAGTTATACTCATGCTGAATTGAGTAGATTGAGTTAGCAATCTCATCAAATCGATGATGCATGACTAACTCACCACATTTCTCAAACTGCGCTCTGTGCTTTAATAATAAATGCTTCCAGATATCTGAAACAGAGGCGCAAGATAAAACCTTAAACGCGTCATCAAATAAAAACCTGATTTGCTGAACGCTAAATTTTTGAAATTTAATTTTTACTTGAATAAAGTCGAAGGGTCTGAATAAAAGGCTTGAGAACCCTAGTAGCTTTTCAGCAAACTCTGAGCTTTCAGCCTCACTCAAAGACAGCATGTATCGCTCAAAACTCAGTAAATTACATGACTCATGTAAGTCATAAACCGGCAGGTTTTTTACATTGATTAGCGCACATTCATGTACTCGACAGCTTGTCACTTCAATATGCTGCCATTGATAAAGTTGAATCCCCGTGTTGTGATAGCAGTGAGGACAAATCTTAATATGATCAGAGTCATTTATTGTGCCCCCTTTTTTGAGTACTTGAGTACAGTCTAATAATTTATATTGCTCAATATCCTGTTTAATCTGCTCATTTTCAAGTAACTTTTCAAAGTGAGAGTGTACATAAAGTTCAAACCGAGTCGGGGTCTGAATAGCATTAGATAGCATCAACTTTTTAACTGTTGCAAATCCATAAAAGCGAGCTATGACAGCGCATGCTGCGAATGGTGATATAAAACTATTAGAGCTCATAATTAACTCTTAATTCTACTTTTAGCAAAGAGAACTTTTTAGAAAATGGATTTGCTTGATTTTTCTTTGACGCACTAATTGAACTAAACACAGCAGCAAAATCTTTCACGAGAACTTCATCTCTATTTTTGTCGCAAGCATAAAAAATAGCCTTGCGTATGAGCATACTTAACTGCCGCAAGTCGCCCCTTATTGCTGCGAAAATTGGTAAGCTGATTTCGGGGTTTGTGAAGTCAATTTGAGAAAATTTCAAATGTTCATTCAGTGTTATTAGATATTTCACAAAGTGAACATAATTTTTTCTTGTTGAGACTGAAAGCAGTTTTTTCTTAATAATGAGTGAACATCGTGATGCGAATTGTTCATTAATTTCAAGTATATTCATGACTTTTGAAGTGCCAGCAAAAATCAGAAAAAGTCCGAGTTCATCAACTAATTCTTTTAGATAATCTGCAATTTGACGCGCTGATTTCACACCCACTTTTTCAACAACTTGCTGAAACTCATCAAACACAAGAACACGATAACGCTTGTTCTTAACTTGCTGCGCGATACGTCGACGAAGCTCAACTTCAGAGCCTTGTGCGGCACCGGGTTCGTTCATACCTTTCAATATGGCGCGATACAAATCTAACGGACTCATGTTCGACGGTGAGCGAATATAACATGCTTTTATGGACTTGTTTTCACTGACGTCTGTGCTGTGCTTTTCATTGAATCGCTTTATAAAAGCTTTAACCAGCGTAGTTTTGCCACTGCCTGAGTCGCCAACAATCACGCAACAACTACCGACCCCTAGACTTAAAGTCTCCTGTGATTCTTCAAGCAAATCAGCAAGCTCTTGACGATTATTCACGCAATCAAATGTTTTACTGTATAACAATTCAGCTTTGCTTTTTAAACAACTCATAGCTCACCGCCCGGCTCAAAATCATCAAAAGTTACACCAGTGTCGATATCTTCTTCGGCAGCAACTTGCGCATTTAGCGAGTTTAAAATTTGCTCGCGCGCGTTAACTGAATCAACATCAATTGCTTTATCGTTATTGTATTTTTTTCGAACAGGCTGTTTGCGACCCGTTTCACGCTCACGCTTTTCAGCTTGCTTTTGCTTTGCTTTTTTGAAGTTGGGCAAGCCCCGCTTGCTGCCGGTCTTGTACTCATAATGCTTACGCTCAACAACATCACATTCACTGAATTGCGCGTTACGAGCAACATCAAGCTCAGCTTGTTGAACACCTGCATCATCGTGATGATTCATCTCGCGAATAGGCACAATGAATGTGTCGTTTTTATGTTTCACAACAACACTACTTGTATCAATATCACTGTAAAAACATTCAACACTTTTAACACCAGCCAAACTCAAGGCTTTCAGCTCATCACTTACATACTGCTCATTTTTAAGCTTAATTGAGCCATTTGCATATAATGTACACTTCGCACGATAGCAGCCGCGAAATTCAGATAACTCAGTATCAGGCGCAGGCACCGTTTGCAGTAGTGGGTTTTTACTAATTGCATTCATCCACACGTCAAGCGGCGCACGATTTTTAAGTCCACTGTGAGCTGATTTCATATATGTATTTGTGATGTAGTCTTCAAACGCAGCGACAAATTCTTCAAGCGTCATTGATGCATGAAGTTCAGCATCTTCTGTCGCTTCTAGATGACCATTATTGACACGCGTTTTTGAACCTAGGTAGCCCGGCAGTTTACTTAAAAACTCACGTCGTAGCGTGCGGAAGAAGCTTTCAATAAATGGCTTACTCTGCCCTTCGCCCGAGCGCGTAGTGATTGAATTCGCACCGAGCTGCAAAGCAAGCGACCTATACAAATTACCTTTTGTTGCCGTTGTGGCGTCTGTGATAATTTTTACTGGTATACCGTATGTAGGCCAGAGCGGATTGTCTTTTGGTGTCACAACACTTTTCAAACATTCGATAGCTAAATCAGCAGATTCAGATGCGTTTTTGCCTACATGAATTGAATAGCCGAGAGGGCAACGCGTACATGTATCAATCGCAATCATCATTACAATTGTACCCAAAAACTTATTCGCATCGTTATTTAAACCTTGATTGATATAAACCGCATCCATTTCAACACGTTCCAATGGATCTTCAGGCACAAACTCACGACCAAGTTTATAACGCAGTTTTTTAGCTTCAGCTTTGCTTAAGGTCTTTTGTGTCGTTAATAATGCAAGCGTTTCGTGAAAACGACGATAAATTGTATCCACGCAGGGTATGACAGGAAAACTTGCAGGCCTTGATTTACCGAGTTCGCGTATCTTAGCTCTCAACATATCTGCTATTGCATGTACAGATTTTGCAGTTGCATCGCTTCTAACAAGGTAATAATCACAAAAATACTCGTAAATTAAATCTTCTGTCGCAGCCGTCAGTCGCTTTGAGTTTTTCTTTTCATGATAGCCATAACCGATTACTGAACGTATATCCCCCCCTGAATCGCGATACACTTTTATCTTAGCTTGGCACGAGCTACGCGAGTATTTTTTTGAGTTGTAACTTTGCCAGTCGAAAGCAGCGATGGTTTCATCAACATTATGCTTTGCAGTAAAATTTTTACTGTGTTTCGCAAAATGCATGTCAAAAAACGCTTGCCACAGTTGCATCTGATTTAATTGATTTTCTGTCAGCAATTTTTGAAGTGGTATGTCAGAAGCGCGCTCATAAATAACGGCTTCGTTCTCTATGATCTTTTTATGAAGTTCAGTTTGTTTCATGCACTCAACTCTTACATTATTCACTTTCTGACTTTCATCATCAAACAATGAGTAAAAAATCATATTATCGAAGTTCTCTCGCGCTATCGAACGCACTATATAAGAGCTTCTATCCATTTGAAACTTCATGCCTATTTTAACTACACCACTCATTGCACAAACCCATTAAGATTGTTAATTAAAACAGTTTCATTACAAATACCGCATGAAACATCCATTTTTAAATAATCTTTTAAAACAAAATGACAAATCATGTTTCTATTTATATTCAGTGCATCACAAATTGAATGTGCTTTCTGTAAGGTTAACTCAGGAGGTAAGACATCAAGCAGTGTGTTTACATGCTCATCATTCACAACTTTCATTGAAAGAGCATTGCGCAATATCATCTTCATGTTTGATAAAGCCCTGCGTGACGGTAAGTCTTCTTCGGTCAAAACCGAAAATTTAAAGCCCAGCTTCGCAAGCGCTTTTTCAATCAAAAAATGAGTGCATTTTGTCTTTTCATCAATCGCTTTTGAGTGCTTCACTTCGACCACACAAATACTTTTATCACAATAACTTAATGAAAAATCAGGTGTATACAACCGCTTCTTTTTGTCATCTGTATAACTGATTGAAAACGGCTGGGTTCGAACAGATTTTATCGTTTGCTCAAACTCAAACATCAATGCAAAATGTGATTCGTTGAACGATTCGAAAAAATGCGGCTGGTTATCTTTCAGTGTCGGGCAAAGGCCGCTGATATTAAAACGACTGAACCGATCAAGGCGACGTCGCATACTTTCTTTGTTATACACACTATCAATATTGTTGTGATTTGAATGCTCATTCATAACGCTAACTTTCACTCTAAAACTCGATCTCTTTTTTTAAAAATAGCGTTCAAAATCACAAAATCAAGCAAATAAACATTTATTTTTACAGTCTTTGAGCGAAAAAAATAATTAACACCATAAAAAGATAAATTAAAAACATAAAACATTGTAAAATAAGCTATCTTTTTATGTTATAAATACAAAAATGTCACACCGATAATTTCAAATAACTCATCGCTATAAGCAGTGTTATTTTTATGAAGTGAAAATCTAAGTAGAAAATGGCAAGTTAAGCTGTGAAAGTTAGTGCTCAATATGATGAGTAAAGATGTGGGCAGAAACTCAATGCATCGAATAAATCGAGATTGCATTAAATAATCAGATAAGAAAGTGAAAAGTGATGTCGCTATAAGGCCTATTTTTTATGCCAAATTACACCGATAGTTAGACGTGCCCGCAATCAACTGTGACTGAAGTCACATTGAAGTGAAAATTTATAGAGAAAGCTAAGCTAAAAAGTCATCATGCTGTGAAGCCATGCTGAAGCTGCATGATAACATTTTTTATTAGCTCACGCCCACGAATTGAGTTCAACACTAATTGAGGTGGCCGACCATTGAATTGAATATGAGCAGTATTTAACCATGCATTCCAATTTTCGATGCAACCAAAATAGTTAATTCCAATCATGCTTAGTCTTGCAACTTCAATCGCATGTTCGCTAGTTTGTGAACTTAATGATTTAGATTTACATCGCGATAATGTTGCAGATGTTGTACCTATTGCTTGTGCTATTGTTGCCACATCCCAATTAATTGCACAAGCAAACGCATACACTCCCGATGATTTCATTCCATTTCTTACAAGCCTTATTTCTGACAACGGGTCGGAATGAGATGTAAGTTCTCCACATGAAATTAGGTTAATAAGGTCTGGATTACTTGATAACTTTAACTGACTTCCTCTCATTTGACACCCGCTTAAATATTCACGCATTAATTTAAGTTTAGCAGAGAAATTTTTTGAATTAGCATTAACGAAATGGAATGTATCGAGTCACATAAAAACACATGTTAGATTAGTTGCTATATCGATTTCAGCGTAACTAAGAAATTGCTTATGATACTTACTTAATGTAAGGGCTAATTTACCTTCTACGGCTTCGCGAATTAAAGTATCACCTTATTTAACCCCCAACTGTTCACAATACTTGTCTGACAGTGGAACGTCGACGTTTTAACCTCCTGTTACAGGCCATTAGCTTAGGACTCGTAATAAATTAATTTAACACAAAGTAAAACAGAAGCTTTATTTCAGCCTATCACAGTCTCTTTTCCGGCATAATAGATCGTAAATTGACTTGTATTAAACTTATGATTTCCGAGCACTTTATATTTATGGTAAAGCCCTGTTCTCTCAACGTTTTCAGATGCCATACGAATCACAAATTTATTAAGCCTATTCTGATGTGATATATGAATCGAGTCCTCAATTAGCTGTGTAGCTATCGACTGTCGGCGATAAGCAGAGTCGACATATGTATTGAATAATTCGCATACTCCGTTATAAAAGTAAAAATACCTAAACGCCACAATTTCGCCCTCTACGATAGCTAGCAAAATGTTATGGGTATCATCAAGGCTTTCATACCCTGAAGGAAAAAAATCCCTAAAAAACATTAATTGATTCTCAAGAAATACTTCATATTCATTCCTTACTTCCATGGTCATTTTAGACACTATAGCTTTTGAAAGTTGCAATGATTTTATGTGCTTTAACTGCATTATAATCGACTCCTTGGTAATTTAATTTTCTAGACTAGCATAAGAAAGCTATCTAAGTGATTCATACATCAGAAAAGATTATTGGCCCGAGCTCACGTCCAAAGTTCTCTGCTCCTGCTACATCAGGTAGTCTATAGCGCCTCATATGCGATCCTTTGTCATGCGGTCTTGGAGGAGTAATAGAATTTAGACTATTTGCTGAAGCTACTAGTCTAGTTAAGATAATCAAGTCTGGGTTCTTTCTCCCCAACTCTATACGCCCAACACGCCTTGAAGACTCAGAAGCAAAGTCGTTGAAAAAAGATACTCTTGATGATCGAAATTCAAAACGGCAACCAGAAGGCAGATTCCCATAAGTTTGGTGAATTGAGTCAATTAATGAAACTATAAACGCTATATCTTCACTAGTAGCTGTAGTTAATTTAGATGTTTCAATACGACACTCTTCGATATCAGTATGTGCAGTCACTTTATTTGACAACCTAACAGCCTTGGTTAATTTAACTGGACTAATAGGTCTGATATTCGATACAACATGGGTCTGCCCTTTAGACCAACCACTCGAGTGGCTTTCCTTTCCTCTAATAAAGTTAATGATACTCTCTAGAGAATCTACTTTTACTTGATTCGTTTCGTTATTCCAAATTGAGTGAACAATATGAAAACTGTTATGGCACAGCACCCAATCGAAACCATTAGTTACTACACCTCTTACACCATTATCTAAATACTTTTCTATATTTTCAGGTGCAATGTTACGGTTTGCACGCTTTGCTTCAATCATAACTTTAGGCTTTTCATGATCAAGTAGTGCAATATCAACTGATTGAGAAGTTTTGTGTGCGCTAGTCTGATTAAACTCAAAATAAGGTTCCATATTCATTGAAGTATTAGCAAAATCAACTATTGGAACAATCAAGCGATACATAGACCACCTCTCTGACTTCTGAGGCTTTATTAAATGGGGTATGAGGATAGAAATTAGTTTGTCTAAACTTTCCATTAAGTTACCTTTTTCACCAATAATTTGATGTATTCACTCTTATAATCTAAACCTGTAAAACCATACTCATTGGAGTTTTTACTTATAGAGTAATAAAGTAATCACATCAAATAAATGGAAAATTAATTACTAGTGCATATAAAGCTAAAGAAAATGGCAAGTAATAATCAGTTAATATTTTTCCTCTAAACATAAATTTTAATGCTACCGGAATACCTCGAAGTTTGAATATTTTGGTCGGCACAGCTACAATTTTTGATGAGCTTTCACTGTCTTGACCTGAAGGAAAGTCAACTTTAACTTCATAAAAGCCATGATTATCTCTAGTCTTTGAAATCTGTGAATAAGAATAATTACCTGTGATTGAAGTTACACCTTTTGGCAAAGATCTAAACAAATACCCCATTAAAATTTGATCTAACTTTTTATCCATTAGATTCCTATATTGAGAGCGAAGAGCTACATAAGCTTGATCAACATGAAAGTACTGATAATAACGCCATGCAAAATAAATATGGCTAACCATCAAAAACGTCAGAATAACTTCCGGATTTGTCAGCTTAACAGATGCTCCTAAAAGCTTTAAATTATCACCAAAGGTTACACCTGCATGACTGGTTAGCATTAAAGCAACGGAAGTTAAAAGTAAATTTCTTCTTTGTCTACTCGTTGCTTCACTTAGTTCTAGTACTTTATCGTTCAATTTTTCAAAAACTCCTTTTGAAATAAAGCATCCACTGAAAGTTAGTAAAACTTATTCGACAAGCGAAAGCCACTGCTCAAATTGCTTAATAGTAGTTTCATGCTTTCTTTTTAAGCCCAGTTCAGAGCACATCTCTTCTACAGGGTTTGAGCTATTATTAGTTTTAGCAAACGTTGCTAAGCCCAGAGCTTCTTCAAAAGCAAGCTCTTTCCAGTTTCTTTCATATCCAAACGCGTTCACACCTCGCCAATGTATTAACTCGCAAGTATCTTTTGGCGATAACCAAACTGTTGGCGAGAAACCCGAATTCTCTTTAATTCCTGCCCATGGCTTTAAAAGCTCATAAATGTAGTCAACTTGCTTTTTACTAGTGCGTGTTAAACCATGTAAGTTAGCAATCTCCAATGCTAAAGTATGTAATGTGATACCGGGTCTTTCTTTCAATGTTTCTTGTGCAATTGCGGTTAATCGTGGCTTATACTCTTCTTTAAAGTAGTTGCTTGCATCAAGCACATTACTGGTAAGCTGTTGAGTATTTGCTACAAGAGATGTTTCATGTTGAGCTGAAGATGTTTTGTAATTGGTATTAGCAGCCGCTTTTAGAACCTCTGCTTCTGCTTCTGCTTCTGCTTCTGCTTCTGCTTCTGCTTCTG
>CESF01003787.1_pt1 | contig 40842 bp, 22 predicted proteins | sample 356331 | NCBI WGS metagenome assembly CESF01 (sample SAMEA2621779, study PRJEB7988) | marine metagenome | biome: marine biome (ENVO:00000447); feature: surface water layer (ENVO:00002042); material: "saline water (ENVO:00002010), including plankton (ENVO:xxxxxxxx)" | depth 5 m
TGCTCTTGACCGCGCATTAGCTCAAAAAGCTCGTCAAAAAGCTAAAACCGTTGAAGAAATCAAATCACTTATGAGCAAATGCTTATTTAACAATCAAAAAACTGAATAATTGCAAAAAAACTCCTTCGGGAGCTTTTTTATGGCTAATTTTTTGACATAAAATACTGATAAATGTCGTATTTTTATGATGGCTGACGTAAATCGCGTTTCTAGGTCATTCAAGGATATTAGTTTATCCTTTTTACCTCACCCAGTAACGGGTGATCTTGGTGTTTTAAGAGATGCTAGAGCAATTAGGCAGTCAGTACGCAACATTGTAGAAACTATTCCTGGTGAAAAGTTCTTTGAACCACTTTTTGGGTCTGATGTTAGAGGTCAGCTGTTTGAAAACGCAAATTATGCTACAGCCTTTGCCATTGAAGACCAAATAACAGTTTCTTTGGAGAACTTTGAGCCTAGAATTGATGATATAGTGGTTAAAGTTGATCTTTTTACAGATCAGAATGAAGTAGGCGTTAGTGTTGCTTACAATATTGTAGGTGAAGAGTTCCCACCCCAAAATTATACATTTATTTTAACGAGTACTAGGTAATGGCATTTACTAAGTTTACAAATTTAGACTATGATCAAATTAGAGAGTCTATTAAAGACTATTTAAGAGCAAACTCCAATTTTACTGGGTTTGATTTTGATGGATCCAACTTTAGTGTCCTTATTGATACTTTGGCATACAATGCCTATATCAATTCAGTGAATGCCAATATGATCGTTAATGAATCCTTTTTGGATTCTGCCACTCTCCGTAGAAATGTAGTTTCTTTGGCGGGAAACATTGGATATTTGCCTAGATCACAGAAATCCGCTCAAGCTCAGGTTACGTTTAGTGTAGACACGGGCTCTAACACGTCCACGTTGACCTTGAAGGCTGGTTTGGTCTGCGTTGGTACAGAAGACAACAGTAGTTACGTATTTTCCATTCCAGAGCCTATAACAGCTACTGTGAATGAAGGTGTTGCTGTGTTTGGTATAGATAGTGATCCAATAACAATTTATCAGGGAACATTTGCTAGGACCTCATTTCCTGTAGATACCTCATTAAACCAAAGATACATTATTAATAATCCAGATGTTGATTTTAGTACACTCATAGTAAGAGTGAGAGATGAGAATGATACTGGGTTGGGTCAACAATGGGAAAGAGTAAAAAATATTATTAGAATTGATAAAAATAGTGAAGTTTATTTCTTAGCAGAAGTAAACCAGCAAAATTATGAACTTTTGTTTGGAGATAATATTTTTGGTAAAGCTCTAGTCAATAATCAAACAATTGAATCCACCTATATTATCGGTGATGGTAAAGCTGGTGATGGAGCTAGCCAATTTAGCTTTTCTGGCTCTTTGGTTGATGATCTTGGTAATCCAGTTTCGCCATCAAACGTGGTTGATGTAACTACCATAACAGCCGCTAGAAACGGCGCCGCTGTAGAGAGTGTAGAATCCATCAAATACTATGCTCCCCGCGTCTATGGAGCCCAATACAGGGCTGTGACGGGGCGCGACTATGAAGGCATCATTAAACAGCTATATCCAAATACAGAATCAATCTCTGTGGTGGGTGGAGAAGAGCTAATACCCCCACAATTCGGCAATGTCTTAATTAGCATCAAACCTGTCAATGGTATTGAAGTTAGTGACTTTGATAAGAAGAACATTCTTGATGGATTGAAGCAATATACAATTGCTGGGATCAATCAACAGATTGTTGATCTTAAAATTCTATTTGTTGAGATTAATAGTGCTGTTTACTATGACACTACAAAAACAACTACAGCAAATACTTTGAAAACTGCTGTTATTCGGTCTCTCAACGCATATGCGGGTTCTATTGATATTAATAAGTTTGGCGGTAGATTTAAATACTCCAAATGTCAGAAAGTTATTGATGACACTTCAACCGCAGTAACATCAAACATTACTAAAGTTATTATTAGAAGAAATCTCAATGCTGCTGAAAATCAGTTTGCTCAATATGAGTTATGCTATGGTAATGCGTTCCATATTATTCCTGGTGGTGGAACTATAAAGAGTAGTGGATTTAAGATTACTGGAAATTCAGCAAATCTCTTTATTACCGATATTCCAAATACGGATGCTGCTGGTCAGCTAGACGGATCAGGTAAAGGTGTCATATCATACATTAGTGAAAATCTTAATGCTAGTGATGGAGAATCTAATTATACAACTGTAGTTTCAAACGCAGGTATTGTTGATTACACCAAAGGTGAGATACAATTATTTACGGTAAACATAGCTTCAACAAACCTAGATAATAAAATTATTGAGATACAGGCATTTCCACAGTCTAATGATGTTATTGGTCTTAAAGATCTCTATGTCTCGTTTGATGTTTCTCAGAGCCCTATAAATATGATTAGGGATACAATTGCCAGTGGTGAACAGATCTCTGGCGTTGGTTTCCCAGTAACATCAAGTTACGGAAACGGCAAATTAACAAGGTAAAAACAGGTATCTTAGTATGATTGGTACTGGTATTGAAGTGAGAGTGAAGATCCAGGACATCGTTTCTTCCCAACTCCCTAGTTTTATTTTAAGTGAAGCACCATTAACTGATGACTTCTTAAAACAATTCTATATCTCCCAGGAGTTTCAGGGCGGTCCAATGGACTTTGCCACAAATTTGGATCAGTACCTTGATATTAATAATACATCATCTCAAGCATTATATGGTACGTATGCTCTAACTGAAAGCATAACACCAGAATCGGATATTGTTAATGTAACCACAACTAATAGTTTTCCTGAATCCTGGGGACTTCTAAAGGTTGGTAATGAGATAATGACATACACTGGTATCACTACCAACACCTTTACTGGGGTTGTGAGGGGATTCAGTGGTATTACAGACCTTCACGCTGATGGTGCCCCTCAAGAGTTAGTATTCCAGACTTCAGAGGCTTCTGCGCACCTTGCTGGGGCACCTGTAGAGAACTTAAGCGTCCTATTCCTCAAGGCATTTTTTGATAAGCTTAAAGCTACGTTTGCTCCAGGCTTTGAGGATCTAGACATTGCTGATGATCTTAATGCGGGTAACTGGATTAGAAATGTACGTTCATTCTTCCAAACTAAAGGAAGTGAAGAATCTATCGTCATTCTATTTAAAGTATTATATGGAGAGACACCTAGAGTTGTTGATCTAGAAAATTTTCTAATCAAACCATCAACCGCAGAATACTCAAGAAGAGATTATGCTGTTGCTATTCCAGTTAAAGGTAATCCCACACAGCTACAAGGAAGAACTATATTTGAAGTAGGAAATCCAAGCGTATTTGGCGCTGTTTCTGAAATTGAGACCTTTACTAGAGATCAAAATTTATATTACAGAATATTATTCTTCGTATCCAATGATGAAATTGGAAATGAGAAGAAGTTATTCACTGTACCGGCTAGATCATATACTCAAAGACCTTGGAATCCAGGCGACACTACTATTACAGTAGATAGTACTATTGGTTTCCGCAATAACGGTAAGTTTATTACCAAAGATGGTGTTGAATTTGAATATGAGCAAAAGAGCGTCAATCAGTTCTTGGGTGTAACCTGCTCCGATCCTTTAAAAACTGTAGCGATCAAAGATGAGATTATTGACAATATTGTTGTAAGGGGAACTAGTTCAGATGGTGAAGAAATTATTGTAAGACTGACTGGTGTTATTTCCGACCTAACATTTGACAATGAAGTTCCATTCAACTTTATTGGAGAGAAAATTAGAGTAGATACTCTTGGTGAAAATATTCTTGGTCCTATTGCAGTTAGAGGAACACAGACAGTTCCACAAACTATTGCCAACAGCTTCATTTACAACACCAGTGTAAGATTTGAGGTAAGAGAAGTTGAGGGTACAGAATTTACCTTATCTGCTAATTACTTAGATAAAGCTAGTATTGCTCCTGGAGATACTGTAGATATTCTCCAACGTGGTAGTCAGATTGCTTATGTCACTAATCGTCTTGTAAATAGCGTTGATTTTGTCAATTCTACAGTGACTATTAATGACACTTTCGGTGTTCCCACCAATCAACCACTTGATATTAGAAGAAACCAAAAGTATGCTAATAGCACCGGTACACCCATTGATTATGGTAACAATGCGGTACTATCTAATGTCTTGAATTTGTATGATGCTAGAGAGTTTGATTCTAATTATTATGTTGCCACGAATTCACTTCCATCATATGAAATCACATCCAACATCGTTGAGAGTACGATAGTCGATCCTACTCCAGATAGCTTTGAAGATTTTAATAGCTTTACTAATGAGTACTCCACTCTCGTTTTTCCAGAAGAAGTTCAGTTCTATACGGGAGATTTGATCTCATATACTGTCAGTAAGGATACTGTTCCACTAATTGATATTGGTGAGTATTATGTTCAGATTCTAGAGGATAGGAGAAAAATTAAATTATATGTGTCTCCATCTTTTATTGGCAGTACAAGTTTTGTTGGCTTTACCGAGACTACTGGAATTGGAACGCATTTCTTCACATTGGAGAGTCAGAAAACTCGCCAAATTACTACAAAGCGAGTATTCAGAAAAATTCCAGTATCTGATACTTTAATTTCTATTGATAGAGAGCCAGAGCCCACTAGACCTGGTGCTATCGCCGTACTTACTAATGGTGTGGAGATTGTATCATATAAGTCCCCCGATAAAGTATATTTGGGACCTATTGAGAAATTAGATGCGGTCGCACGGGGAGAAGGTTACAGTGTAATTACTCCACCAAAAGTTGAAATTGCAGAACCCGATGTATTAATCTATGAGTTAGTAGCCCCTCCTGTTGTTCCTACTAGAGCTTTTGGTACTCCTGTAGTTAAAGGGAAGCTAGAGGAAATTGTAATTGACCCACAAGATTTTGATATTGATCAAGCATTCAGTATTACTGTGCGCGGTGGTAATAGTAGAGGTGCTACAGCAATCCCTGTTGTTGACAGGCAAAATAGAATTATTCCTTTTGACAGTAGAGTTACTGAACTTGGTGGGGGTGTTAATTATACTGACGATAGTATTTTATTCCAGGTACCCCATAACTTGTCTGATGGAGATGCTGTTGTCTATAACAATAAAGGCGCAAAAAGTATTGGTACCTCAAAAAATGCTGTACCAGCAATTAGTACTGGAACTACACTGTCTAATGGTGGTATTTACTATGTTGAAGTCTTAAATATAAGAACAGTTAGATTATACGAAACTCTAGATAAACTAAAGAGTGGCGGTGATCCAGTATACCTCTCACAAAACTTAAATGGTTATGGTATTCAATCATTTGACACATTAAGGAAAAATACAATTATTGGAGCTACTATCTCCGATGATGGTGGTTTTTTCTATTATAGAAATATGGAGTTTGAGCCATCAAACGTCTTTACTGCGTATGATGAAATTAGATATTTTGAGCACGGTTTTGAGAGTGGTGATATTGTTGAGTATGGTACTACTGGGATCCCAATTGGTGGGCTATCAACTTCAAATCAATACTACGTTTATAAAGTAGATGACAATATTCTTAAGTTGTCTGATGCAGGTATTGGTGCTACTATTAGCAGTAACTATGAAAGATTGGAGTTTGTTGATTTAACCAGTGAGGGAACTGGTAAGCACAATATTAAGTATCCAGATATTACAACCGAAGTTGTTGTTTCTTATGCTAGTACTTTTAGTGGAGAAGTTAAAGCTACTCCAGTTATTAGAGGATCTATTGAGCAAGTTTACACTAATGACGGTGGCTACTATGGTAGTGACATCACAAACTTCCAAAAAACTCCAAATGTTGAATTATCATCTGGAACTGGTGCTGCTATCGTACCATCAATTGTTGAAGGTAGGATTACTGGAATTCAAATTTTAAATTCTGGTAAAGAGTATGCGGATAGTCCAAATCTAATTATTGAAGATTCATCTGATAGTGGTGTTGGTGGTAAGTTAAGGGCTATTGTTGTTGATGGTAAAATTGAAGAGGTCATTATCATTAATCCTGGTATCAGCTATGGAGAAACCACTACAAAAATTAAAGTGGTTGATCCAGGTAAAGATGCTATCATTATTCCTAGGATTAGAGACTTAACAATTAACTTATATGCTAGGTTTGGATTTGAGGTTCTAAGTCAGAACAACTATAGAATTGTAGCCTATGATAGAAAGTTAAGAGAAGATGTATATAATGACGATGGTAACATTCATTCCCCTATCATTGGTTGGGCTAATGATGGTAACCCAATTTATGGTGGTTTTGGCTATTCTGATCCCAGAGATACTAACTCTGGTATTAGAGCTATGGAGACCGCATATATTTTAGCCCCTGAGGATGTATTTGGACGACCAAGACAACAATCTTATCCAGCTGGCTTCTTTACCGAAGACTATAAGTATGTTGATGGAGGAGACCTAGATGAGTATAATGGTAGATACTGTTCTACTCCCGAATTCCCTGATGGCGTGTATGCATACTTTGCTGGTATCGCCGCTGATCAGCAGTCAAGTGCCAGAGAACCACAATTCCCATACTTCATTGGTCCAGAATTCAGAGACTCTGCTATTGAACCTTCAAGTACTAATATTGATCAAGACTTTGATGTTAATGATAAGCCAATCTTTAGAAATACTTTCCCGTATTATGTGGGTAGCCCATTCGCTGGTAGTGAATTCTTAGTTCAATCATATTTGTTTGACACTCAAGACCAGATTGTTGAATCAATTTCTCCTGGTGAGATTGATGGCATTGCTATTGTTGGTGCTGGAAATAGTTACGGTGTTGGTGATATTCCTATCTTTGATAGTAGTGAAGATTCTGTCAGTTCTATTGTTAGTCAGGTAGTTGGGTTTGGTATATCAACTATTGACGAAGATACTTTGTCATATAGTAAATTAGTAACAAAAGTTATTAGAGTTGATCAAAGTACTGTTCGCATTTATGTTGATCCTGTTCACGCCTATCGCGAGGGCGACTCTGTTATCATTAGTGGTCTAACTACGTTCACTTCCGTTATTGGCGGCTCACGTATTGTTAGTATTGACAATACGTCAATGAGTCTTTATAATCCAGTTCCAGCAGCTGTTTCTGAAGGTGCGATAGACATTTTCGTAAATTATATTTCATCAAATGTCAGCGTTGGTTCTTCTTTGACTATTGGAAGTGGTAATGATATTGAGGAAGTAAGCGTATTAAATATTTTCCCCATAAATAAAGCTCTTAGAGTTTATAGATCACAAGCAACATCAACTGTTGCTCCTATTGGAGCAAGAGTATTCCCTATCAAAAATTTCTTTGATATTGATGTAAGAACCGATGAGTTTGAATCTGAGTTGAATGAAGATTACTTCTTCAATCCAAGGCAGACGTTTAGTACTGCTAGTGAGTTAGGGGAAACAACAGAAAGAATCTATTCAATTGGTAATATTAATTATGAAATTTCTATTCCTGCTGCTTCTATCTACGCACCTTCACATCAGTTTAGAAACTTAGAAAAAGTTACTTTTATTAAGCCAGCACTTGGGGCACCTATTCAAGTTAGGGATAATGCAGGTAACATTCAAATTATTCCACAGATTGGTGATGAAGAAACTTTATATGTTCATAATGTATCAAAAGATTTGATTGGACTTAGGTTTAGTCCAGAAGAAGAGGATTTAGTTATTCTTTCTGATGGTAGTGATCTTTTCCGCTATAATATCATCACTGATAGATTTGCTGAAACAGCTAACCTTGATAGAATTAGATCTAATATTACGACTATAGAACCCCATCAACTAGAGAATGGAGATGCTGTAGATGTGAGTGTAATTCCTTTTGGTCCTGCTGGCATTGGATCAAACTCTTCTATTGTAGTTGAATTTAATGAGGTATCACAGTCTCTAATAATTGATCCTGAGATAGCTCTTCCTGCAGATGTTGATACATCACTAAATCTAATTACTATTGAAAATCACGGATATATTCTTGCTGATTATATTCTCTACACTGCTGCTGACACTGTTATTTCTGGGTTAACCAATAATGGTAAGTACTTTGTAATTCCATTTGATTCTGACAGATTCTACGTTGCCCAAACTGAAATTGATACTAAAATTGGTTCTGAAAATCCAATCGAATTAAATTCGCAGGGCGTAGGTAATCAAGTATTTGCCAAAGTAAATCCAGAACTCAATATCATCAGTAACCATGACATCAACTTTGATGTGTCATCACCCACATTATTTGGTAAAGAGTTAAAATTCTTTTATGATCAATCACTAACTGAAGTTTTTGAAAACAACAGTATTGACAGGGTGTTTGTTGTTAGTGGTATTTCTACCGAAGGATTTCCTGATGGCGAGAAAAATATTAGATATTCTACTAACAATCCTGGTGTTATCTATTATGGTCTTGAGTCTGGAGGATACATTTCCACTGCAGATACTAACGCCATTTCATATAACTCAATTAGTTATGTGAATAGTACTTATAGCATTAGGGGAACTGTTACTGTAGAAGGGGACTCGGTATTCTCATTATCACTTCCCCAGAGACCTGAAGTTAGTAAGTATCTTCCATCCCAAGCTAATTTAAAGTATTTAACATCATCCATTAATACTACTGGACCTGTTGGTACCATTAGGATTATTTCGTCTGGCAAAAACTTTGATACTCTACCAGAGTTTATAACAATTCAAAGTCCAACTGGAACCAATGCTTCGTTGAGAGCATCATCTAGTAATATTGGAGAAGTTTCTTCTTTTAGAATTCAGAACCCAGGTTGGGCATACTCTGCTGATAGAACGATAAGACCAAAGGGTATCGTTCAGCCTAGTATTGAATTTACAGATTCTGATTTTATTACTAGTATTGAAGTTTTGAATGGTGGTATTGGATACCAGTCTGATCCAGACGGTGTTCTAATTGACTCTGTAACGAGAGATGTTATTAACAGCGGTTCAATTTTTGTTCAAACACAATCATCCAAAGTTGTTGACGTTGAAATAGATGTTGCTCCATCTGGTCTATCTAAAAATTCCCACGAATTCTTTACTACAAATAATAGTAATGGCGTACCAATTTTACAAATCATAAATCAGGTTGCTAATCAGGGAACTGGTTTTGTTGATTATTTGATGCAGACCCCAATTGCGGGATATCTTGATGCGCCATTTGAGGTTGGTGATAAGGTATTCATTGAAAATATTTTTGCTATCAACACAGCAGTGCAAGACACAAATATGAATTCATCGGAGTATGGATATACGTTCTTTGATGTTGTTGCTGTTCAGGCTACTAATCCCGTTGTTATTAGAGTTCAGTATCCTGACACTAATGTTGGAGTTGCCGCTACCTTCCAAAACGCATTCTCTTCAATTGTCAATAAAAAGATATATCCAATATTCCAAGTCAATCAAACTACTGCGGTATTCATTGAGGGGGAAAGACTCTCCTTAATTGATAATGGAGTAGTTCAGGAAACTGATTTGGTTGTAGAAGAATCAAACACAAACTTCTTTAAAATTAAAGGGAACTTTAATCTATTAGTGGGAGATTCTGTTAGAGGAAACGTTAGTGGTGTTATAGCCACTGTAACTAATATTGATAAGAGCTTCTGTAGATATAAAATTGAGACTATCAGTCGTACCAGTGCAGGTTGGAGTGATGCTATTGGATTCCTTGATGATGAGTTTCAAGTAATTCCAGATAACAATTATTACCAGAATCTATCATACTCCATTAAGAGCACAATCAACTTTGAAGAGCTTATTGGTCCAGTTAATAGATTGGTCCATCCTATAGGATTGAAGAACTTCTCCGATACCCGAATTGAGGCTTTTGGCAATGCTGGTTTTGGAACAACTGCTATTTCTACCGACACAACTCTTATTCTTGATTTTATTGGATTGACTGATGTTGCTCGCACACCTCTGCGTGTAGATAGAATTAATGTATTTGATTTGGGATATGATGATAATGTTATCAATAACAAAACAAATGCTATTAGATTTAATAGTGCTGTGCCATATAAGAGGTTGACTGATTACATTGAAGTTAAGACTAACAGAGTATTGTTGATTGATAATGTTAGTAATGACTTTATTGATAGTGACAATCTTCGTGGTCAAAATGAGTATATCGAATTTAATGTAATTACTGATATCTTTACTGCGGGTATAATTCAAGTTAGAAATCCAAATACGGATGAAGTTCAACTATCAGAAATTGTTTCCCTTACTTATGATAATAAAGCCTTTACTATGAATAAGGCTGATGTATTTGATGGTGATGTCCCACACGGCGACTTTGAGTCAAAGTCACTAAACAATAGTGACTATTCATTGAGATTTACCCCAGCTGAGCCAGATACATTTGATATGGACCTTAAGCTATTGGTTCAAAAGTTTGAAACAAATTCATTACCCCCAAAACAAATCGGATACGTTACTTTGGGTGGGGTGATTTCTAATGTACCTCCAACCACAACACAACAAATCTACGCTGCTCCTAATACTTCAGTTGATGCTGTTGCTCTACATGTCTATGCTCTAAATGGTGACGGTATTCCTTCTTACTATGAAGTTTATGTTGTGCGGATCGGTTCCGATACATATTCAGCTATCTATTCATTTGATGGCACTGCATTACAAGATGTTAGTGAGGCTGGATATCAGTTTACTACTAATTTGGGTGGTGGACGTATTCGTGTTAATGTCATAAACCCAACTGATAAAATACTTAGAATTGAAACCAAAGAAATAGAATTTAAGCCAAATGCATCAGGTGATAATCCATACCCATTCAAGAAAGATAATATACCTTTAGGTTCTGAAAGAGGACTCAACCTACTTTCAAATAAAGTAACTGGAAGTACTGCAGATGCTTCAATTGATGTTCTTACTTTAGATCCTGAACTATTCCAGACAGCCAAAGTTGTTGCTTATATTCAAGGATCTACTCTCGGTGCTATTCATCAAATTATGATAGCAAATTCTGACGGTTCATCATACACTAATGCATATCCATTCCTGACAGAAGGTGATGGTGCTGACGGTGAAGGGGGTATTGGGGAATTTACTGCGGAACTTATTGGTCCAGACTGGATTCTTAAGTTTAAGCCCGATATCGGAGGTAATCCAGTAGAGCCCATCAACATCACAGTATATGCTGAAGCTTTCTATAGGAAATACGATACTATCAATTATGATCCAAGACCTCTTCTTTATCAGGCTAATCAGGAGTCATACTTACTAGATCTATATAATGCCCCATTGGGTGAAAGGACGAATAAAGTTCGCTTCCCTTTGAATTATAATGGAATTCCAATTTATGAAAAAATATTTGATCCCGTACAGGTCATTGATGAATTAAATAACATAATTACAATAACTTCACATTTCTTTAGTCCCGCAGAAGAACTATACTATATTCCTGGAGATAGTATAGATCCAAGTAGTGCTACTCCTATAGAGATTGTTCCGACAGTGGACTATCTTGGAGTTACTACAGATAAATTGCCACCTAAAGTCTGGTCAATCAAACTAGACTTAAATAGATTCCAATTGGCAGCAACTTTACAAGATGCGATTGATAGAACTTTTATTAGTTTTGTTGGATTTGGTAGTGGGAATGCTCATATCATTGGGATGGAGAAAAAACTTGAGAAATCTCTATTTACAATTGATGGGGTTATTCAGGCACCAATCGCAACTACCAACTTTGAGTATGAATTGACAAATACAATTAATAGTGAGGAAGAGTTCCTAGTACTTGCGGGAATTGGAACATTGAGTTCTGGTGATTTGCTATTGATTGATGAAGAGTTTGTTCTCATTGATAACGTTGGTTTTGCCACATCTCCATTAGGACCAATCTCTAATACGGGAGTTATTCCTCTTGTTAAGGCTGATCGTGGTGTCATTGGCTCTGCTGCCACATCACATCCCGCAAATAGCGAGATGGAGTTATATAGAGGTAACTATAATATTGTTGCTTCGGATATTATCTTTACCGCAGCTCCGAATGGAAGAGGACCACAGCAGCCAAATGAAAACAATTTAGTTGTAACTAACTCAACTTTCCAAGGAAGAACTTTCTTACAGAAAAATTATGATGACATTGCCGTTTTTGATGACATTAGTGATCAGTTTAATGGTAATACTAATGAGTTCGTTCTAACAAGTAATGGTATTTCTACGGGTGGTATTGAGAATGGTGGTGGTTGTTTAGTCATCAACGACATATATCAAACACCTTCAACCGATAACAATCAAGGCAACGACTATTTCTTTACTGGTGCTCAGCAAGTTATTGGTTATCTTTGGAGTGATAATACCGATGCTGCTAATGCTGACATTGGTGAGTTGAGGTTGAGTGCTGGCAATGCTAATTTGGGTCTCAATAACATTGATGCCAATAATGTTGATAGGAAAAATTACTTTGATTCCATAGATGATGGTTTAATTTATGATATAAATGTGAAGTTTGCTAATGGCGAGTTTGTATATCGCGGTGAGCGATTAGCAACATTAAATACTATTAAATTTGTAAATGGTTCTATTATCTCTGGATTTCTTCCTCCTCCTGGAACTATCAGTGGCAGTTCAATTGAAGTAACATTTAGTCCAGAAATTCCAAAATCAACAGTAGTCTTTACTGGTATTACTTCCGAAAATGGACAGAGAGTTGTCTCCCAGTTTGATGTCAACCAAACACAGGTACCTAGAGGTGGTTTGATAGTATCTCTCGGTTCAACTCCAGGTCTTGGCTATGCTCCTTTATATGATGCGATTCTTGAACCAGAAGTTTCGGGTGGTGGTATTGTTGGTGTATTTACGGACAATACATTTGGACCAGCAACTGATGTACAATGGGCAGAATATGATAATCAAAATGGTAGATTGTTAGTCACTGCAATTGGTACCAATGTAACGGGTCTAGAACCGATTTCTGGAGCCATCTACTTTAAAGAGAGTGGTAGGCTAATAATTAATACAGCACAGTCTCTGAGCGGTCAGAACATCCGTAGAGGAGACATTATTCAGCTGTCCAACATCCTATTATCTTGTAGTTCGGGTACTGCGATTTATCCAGATAAAGAATCAGTATTTTCTGTTGAAAATATTATTACTGATAATACATTCTCAGTTAATGTCGGAATCTCAACGATTGACCATACATATGTTTCTGGTGGTAATTGGCAGAAGTTTAGACCATTTGAGTTTGGTAATGAATTATTAAATCCAAGTTTCGTTGCTCTAAATGGTCTTATCTTTGAATGCCCAAGCGGACAAACTGCTGGCTTAACAACCACAGTCTTCCCAGTACCTGGAGTTGATAACGTTCCAGTCATTAATAGATTGGATGATGCTCACTTTAATCTACAAGTCGGTCTTTCTACTATCGTTCATAATTACGTGAGCGGAGGAATTATCGGTCAAATTACAAAAAATAATGTTGGCTCTGGATATAACACAGCGGTATCTATTGGTGTTACTGAAGAAGGTCACACTGGAGTTGCTGCTTCTATTCGTGGTGTTCCCGGTCCTGGTGGTGAGCTACAGATTATTGTTGATAATCCTGGTACTGGTTATGTTGATCCATATATCTGGGCTCCTTCACCTAGTTACTTCAATCTACCTATTAAGACAGTATTCCGTAGAGATGGTTCAATAACCAGTGGTGAGAATTTATTCATTACGTGTGATGTTGGTGGAGCAAGAACTACTGCTGTCGGAAGATCGGATTACTTTGAAGTAACTGGTTATGAGATCAGCAATCAAGGTTTTGGTTTTGCTGAAGGTGACATCGTTGAGGTTGTTGGGCTAGTAACTGACAAAACATTGACTCAACCATTTAACCCATTCCAATTGAACGTATTGACTATATTCACCGATAACTTTGCTTATTGGAACTATGGTCAGCAAGACTACATTGATAGTATTAAATCTCTACAGGACGGGACCAGAACAAGATTCCCATTGATTTACAATGGAGAACAATTCTCGTTTGAAAAAGACCCCGAAGATGAAGACTCAGACGCAATTGATCTAAGTTCAATTCTGATGATCTATGTTAATACTGTCCTTCAAACACCAAATATAAATTACTTCTTTGAGGGTGGTACATCTTTTGAGTTCACACAAGCCCCATTACCACAAGATAATATTGATATCTACTTCTACCGTGGCAAGAGAGGAATTGATAGTGCGACTGTGACTGATGTAAATGAAACAGTTCGCCCTGGTGATCAGTTACAAATTAGAAAGAATGATGTTTTTGAAGGTAGTAAGACACAAGACATTCGTCTTGTAACCGAAATCGCCTCATCAGATACTGCTAGAACTAATGTCTATGTTGGCAATAACGATATAGATGATACTAATCCACGACAGGTTGCTTGGGATAAGCAGAAAAGAGATTTGTTCATCTATGGTCAGCCAATATTTAAAACTAGAGATAGTATTGAGTCTATTATCAGACCTGATCCCGCAATTCTTGCACCCCTAACAAATACAAGTTCTACGTTCTATATTGAAAGCGCACAGCTATTCAGATATGAAGAAGATGCTTTTGATAGTGTAACAAATCTTGAAAATATTGCTGGGAGAATATATTCTCAACCAAATATATTTACTTCCTCAGGAACGGAGTTTGTTCCAGCAGAGCCAGTGGCTGTAGTAAATGCTTCGGGTACTGTTACTGGAATTAACTTTGTTAATGGTAATAATGGCAGAGGATATCCAGGCAATACAAAGATAACTATTGCCCCACCAAATGGTCCTGGAAACCGAGCAACAGTAGGAACAATTTCAATCCAACCAATCACGGGTGAGATTGCATTCGTCCAAGTTCCATTCAATAACTCTGGTTATGATCCAGCCAAACCCCCAACAGTCTTAATTGAAGAACCTAGTATCGTCTACGAAAATAAAGTTAAAATTAATGGAGATTTCATTAGGGGATATTCCTCAATCATTACTCAAATACAAGGTAGTAATGGTTCTATTAGATTCTTCTTTAGAAAGATTGATCAATTTGAACTAATCACCTCACTATTTGTTGGAGACTATATTGTCGTAAGCGAATCCGTGATTGGAAATGGGGTGGAGGCTATTGGTCAAAACATTCTTGATGTTGTTGGGGTAGGAACACAGTTCCTAGATTGTGTCTACAAAGTCGCAAGCGTTACTTACATAAACTCTCTTGAGGGATTTGTTGATGTAAATGTTAGGACAAATCAGTCAGGTGTGAGTGGCACTGGCGATCAGCTTGGCTATATGTCTTTTGGGGCAATTGGTTCAGTCATTCGCGACTTTGACGTATCGATTCCCTTTGATATTCCAAACCCAACATATACAAGCGATATGATTAACTTCCCAACTCTATCTAGGACGAAGGGTGGATTGCGTGACAGAGGTGGTCTTGCGAAGAGAGTATAAATAAGGAAAAGGTATTATTGCCCCTTTAAATTTATACCATGGCTGCTTTAATCACTGATGAGTTTAGGCTATTTAATGCTGACAACTTTATCAAATCTGTCACAGATCCCGATAATGCGTACTACATTTTTGTTGGTCTGCCGAATCCGGTAGGACCAGAATATGGACGTTCATTAGATTGGAATACGGATCCACTATCACCTATTGATAACTTTTCATATATTCGTGGGTGTTATGATTGGATGCTATATGGGAGAAGAATTACTCCAGGGAATATTCGTAGAGTAATTCGCCGTGTTGAGTGGACTAAAGGAACTCGATATGAACAATATAGAGATGACTATAGTGTATATAATGTCTCTCCCAATACAGGCTCTACTAGATTATATGATGCAAATTACTATGTTATTAATAGTGATTTCCGTGTATATGAGTGCTTAAGCAATGGTTCTAGTGGAGATAACCCCAAAGGTAATGGTTCCGAAGATGAGCCAACTTTTGTGGACTCAGAACCATCAGCAGCTGGTTCCAGTGGTGATGGATATATTTGGAAGTATCTATTTACAGTCTCTCCTGCAGACGTTGTTAAGTTTGATAGTACAGAGTATATCACAGTCCCCAGCGATTGGCTAACATCCAACTCTCCACAAATTGTTGCAATTAGAGAAAGTGGTGATTCCCCAGTTAATGACGCACAACTAAAAGAAATATATATCGATAAGAGGGGAGCAGGTTATTCTGGCGGTGTTGGGCAAGAGCTTAACATTATCGGTGATGGTACGGGCGCCAGAGCCGTTATTGATGTTAACTCTGGTCAAATCAGTAAAGCCATTGTATCCAAAGGGGGCAAAGGATATACTTGGGGTCTAGTTGATCTTGGTACCATTAATACAAGTGCATCTGAAGCTGCTAAATTGGATGTTATTATTCCACCATCACTTGGTCATGGATATGATATCTACGTAGAGCTAGGTACAGATAGAGTATTGGTATATGCTCGTTTTGATGATTCCAACGAAGATTTTCCTATCGATACTCAATTCGCCCAAATTGGTATTCTTAGAAATCCAACTATTTCGGAATCAGAGACTATATTTACTGATAATACATTTACAGCAGCAGATTCTCTAAAACTTGAACCTGGTAGCGTTAGTGGACCCATTGAGGTGGGTGATATTATTGAACAGCAAACTGATGTTGGTATAGCTAGAGGATATGCTGTTTCATTTAATGAAGAAACTTTAGTATTAAAGTACATTCAAGATAGGTCCCTATACTACAACCCAGTTACGTATGACAATACGGACTATGTTGGCATTTCTACTAATGGAAATAAATTTCCTTTTGTATCAAATACAAACGCAATTACCGCACCTGGTTTCCAAGCATCTATAGATACAACATTTACTGGTTCTACAACTGTTGTTGGTAATAGAACTGTTGAGCTTGGTGTAGAGTTCACAGATGGCGTTGCTAGATCGGAGATAAATAAACCTAGCGGAGAGATTTTATTTCTCGACAACCGTCCTTTGGTGCCACGCAACCCACGCCAAAAAGAAGACGTTAAGATCATCTTGGAATTCTAAACAATGTCTCAGATCAATCTAGATACCAGCCCATACTTTGACGATTTTGATGCTGATAAAGACTATTATAAAGTCTTATTTAAGCCAGGATTTCCTGTACAGGCACGTGAGCTAACAACTCTACAGTCAATCCTACAAAACCAAATTAGTACGTTTGGGGAGCATTTCTTTAAAGAAGGCTCTATGGTAATTCCTGGAGGAATTTCATATAACCCACAATATACTGCTGTCATTCTAAACCCACAGCAGGGTGGTATTGATGTAACTCTGTACATAGATCAACTAGTAGGTAAAACAATTGTTGGTGATGTTACTGGTGTTCGCGCAAGAGTTATTGATTATTTGATTCCACCACGAGATGGTGTTAACAATCCCACTATTTTTGTAACATACACTGATAGTGGTAATGACGATAGGACTATTTTCTTTACAAGTAATGAGTCTCTTATATTAGAAGAGCCTGTTGTCTACGGAAATACTACAATTACCACCAATAGTACATTTGCTACTACAATTTCAACTAATCCAACAGCTGTTGGTAGTGCTGCTGAAATTGCTGATGGTGTTTATTTTGTGCGTGGAACATTTGTACAAGTAACTAGCAATTCTATTGTTCTTGATCCATATTCAGTATATCCATCATATAGAGTTGGGCTTCAAATTACCGAGCAAATTGTTACTGCTGGTCAAGATCCTACACTATACGACAATGCGAAAGGATTTAATAACTTCTCGGCTCCAGGTGCGGATAGGTTAAAGATTGAACTTACACTAACAAAGAAACCTCTAAATGATTTTAATGATACAAATTTTGTAGAACTATTGCGCCTCGATAAGGGTGAAGTTAAGAAACTTGAAATTAGTGCCACTTATAATGTACTAAAAGATTACATTGCCGAAAGAACTTATGAAGAGTCTGGTGATTACATTGTAGAAGGCATCAGGACAACAGCAGATGAGTCGTTAAATAATAATATCGGCAATAATGGTATCTACCTAGCAAATCAAACTACAGAAGAAGGTGGTACTCCTTCCCCAGGTTTGGCAATTTTGAAAGTGTCTCCTGGTAAGGCATATGTTCGTGGTTTTGATATTAAGAAGACAGGAACTACTAATTTAGATGCTCCCAAACCCAGAACAACAGAAACTCAATCAAATACTGCCGTACCATTTGAACTTGGTAGTAAGTATTTGGTGAATAACGTTATCAGTACTCCAGTCGTTGGATTGGATATTGCTGACAATATTGTTCAAATGTATGACGGTCGCCTAGACGGCTCTAAGAACCCCACAGGAAGCTTAATTGGTGAGGCTAGGATTTATAGCTATTCACTAGAAGACGCTGCTTTCACGGGACCACAGACCCCTTGGAATGTGTATCTATATGACTTACAAATTTTTACTCGCATTACCGCCAATGTTCCTATTGGCAGTAAGATTATTCCAGGATTCAGATTACAAGGTTTGAGTTCAAATGCTTCTGGTTATGTTAGAAGCATAGTTGGACAAGAGATTTTCTTAACAGATACCAGTGGAGAATTTATTCGTGGAGAGCAATTCTCTGTAAATGGATCTACTGAAGATAGATTCTCAACAACTGACGTAATTATTTACAAGCAAAATCAAGTAAAGTCATTATTCCAAGATACTACATCTATTAATCCAAATATTTCCACAGATTTTAGGGCTGATACTAAATTATATCCAAGAGTTCCCAATAATTTTACCGCTTCAGATAGCTTTACTGTTACTGCAGGTGGATTAATTACTTGTCCTGGTAGATTATTTGATGGATTTGATGTTGGTGATATTGTAATATGGCAAGATACTGTAAATTCCACATTAGTTTACAATAGAGTATTGTCTCTTGGTCTCAACGATCTAAATATGACCGTTGGTCCAGTCGCTTCTGTACCCAATGTCGCTAGTGGAGCCCTACCATCTGGCACTAGAACTAGTGTAAACTTAAGAGCATCAGAATCTAGACTTCTCAATACTGAGAATTCTGCGTTGTACATTGAAATGGAGAAAAAGAATATCTCCAAGGTAAATCTAAATAACTCACAACTATACTTTACAACTCAAGTATATCAAGAAACCACTGTAGGATCAACTCTAACTATCAATAGAACTTTGACTGGCGTAAATGATGCGCTATTTGTTCCTTTTGACCAAGAAAGATACTCTATTGTCTATAGCGATGGTGTTATTGAAACTGTTGGTTCTGAGCAGTTTGAAATTACAGGTGATAGTACAGTAATTACTTTTAATGGGTTAAGTAGGATTAATGAGGCTGGAATAACTGTAAATGTAACAGCTATTAAACCTTCTATCAAATCAAAATCTAAAATTCTGATTAAGAGTCAAACTCTCTTGGTGGATAGGATTAGCCAAATCACCTCTCCAGAATTTGGAATGGTTCAGAATGATTATTATGGATTACGAGTTGATGATGAAGAGATTTCATTAAATACTGCTGATGTTGAATCCCTTACCGCAGTATATGAATCACTTGATGCCACTCCCCCCACATTAGATATATTGGGATTCACTAATGGATTATCTCTAGAAACTACAACAGTTAAAGGTGAACTTATTAGAGGAAATACTAGTGGGGCTGTTGCTAAACTAGTAGAAGCTAATACTCCTTCCACAGTTAAAATAGTTTATTTGAGTCAGAATACCTTTACTGTTGGAGAAACATTGGTATTTAGTGAGTCCAATATTAAAACAAACTTACAGGCAATCCAACCAGGAAACTATAAAAATATTACTGATAAGTTTAGTTTAGATAAAGGTCAAAGAGAGCAGTTTTATGATTTTTCTCGCCTAATTAGGAGTCGTGGCGCCACGGCACCAAATAAAAGAATTCTTATCATCTTCGATAAGTTTGGTGTTCCTGTTGATGATTCTGGCGATTTCTACACAGCAAATTCTTATGTTGAAGAGATCTTTGCTACAGGGGTTCCATTGTTGCGTAATCGTACTTTGCGTGCTTCTGACACCCTAGACTTCCGCCCACGTGTTTCTGACTTTACATCAATTACAGCTTCACCATTTGATTATTCATCTAGAGATTTTGCTGAATCTGGATCAACCGTAGTTAGAGTAACTGCTCCAGGTGAGAGTATGGTTCTGGGCTATGACTTTTATGTTGGAAGAAAAGATAGATTAGTCCTAAACAAATTAGGAGGACTAAAGTTAATTTTTGGTGCCCCAGCACCTGAACCAAAGTTACCTGAAGCAGCAGAAGCTGCTATGGAGATTGCTCGTATTACATACCCACCATATGTATATAATATTGACGATATTGTTATTCAGACTATCGATAATAGACGTTATACGATGCGAGATATTGGAAATCTAGAAGATAGAATTGAGTCTTTAGAAGAAGTTACATCTCTATCACTATTGGAGAGAAGGACAGATTCTCTACAGGTACTGGATGCTGATGGTAATGATAGATTTAAGAGTGGATTTTTTGCTGATGATTTTAGAACTGCGGATTTTGTAGATTTTGACAATCCAGAAACAAGCGTAAACGTATCTTCCCGAACTGGCACTCTAGACTGCCAATTTGAGTTTGCTACGATTGCTCTACAGTTGCAGTTAGATCCTCTCATCAATCCCGATGATGCATCACTAGACCAGAACTTGGCTTTGGTTGATTCATCAACTAAAAAAACTGGAGATCTAGTCACACTTAACTATGACGAAATACCTTGGTTAGAGCAGCCTTTAGCATCACGTACCGAAAATGTTAATCCATTTAATGTTATTTTATATGATGGTCAATTAATAGTTTCTCCCTCTAGTGATGATTTTATTGTCTCTAGAACTATTGGCAGTAGAAGAGAGACTGTATTTGGTCCTGAAGTAGCTACATTTGAGCAGAATTTTATTCAAAGTACGGAAACTGCGCAGTTTATGCGCGAAAGAAATATTGAATTCCGAGCTAGTGCTATCAAACCACTAACAGAATTCTTCCCATTCTTTGAGGGAGCGTCTGGAGCAGACTTTATACCTAAACTAGTTGAGATCGCAATGCGATCAGGTACCTTTGAGGTTGGAGAAACGGTTGAAGTATTCAGTGGTAACACACGGATCTTTAGTGCTCGTGTTGCTAGACAAAATCACAAGTCTGGTCCTTTTGATGATCCAACACAGAAATATACTACAAATCCATACATCAGAACAGAACAAATTTCTGATGATTATTCTGCATCATCTACAATATTAAATATTGATATTTCTTCACTAGCTGATATCGCAGATCAAAGATTTTTTGGATACATTTCTGCTGGTTTGAGGATTGTTGGAACTAGGAGTGGTGCTGTTGCAGATATTCCAAGGCTAAGATTAGTCTCTGATGCTTTCTGCGACCTAGCTGGTTCTATCTTCTTTAGAGATCCCTTGAATGTTCCTGCTCCCGCATTTAGATTGAGAACGGGTATCAGAACATTGCGATTGAGTTCTAGCTCAACTAATGAAGAGCCAGAACTAGGGCAAACCATTATCTCATTCGCGGAAGCTACGTATACGTCTGGAGGTACTATTGAAAATAGAATCACGTCAGTGGTTACCGTCCGCGTTCCACCACCACCCCCAAGACCTCTTGTAATCGTTAGACAACCTATTACTAACGTTACTAATGTTACAAATGTCACTAATATTATTAGGAGACCACCCCCACCACCACGCCCAGCTCCCCCTAGGGATCCTTTGGCACAAACATTCCGCGTGGATGAGACTGGTGCTTTCTTGACATCTTTAGATATCTTTATGGCTACCAAGTCCGAAGTAGATAATCTAACAGTTGAAATTAGACCAACAGAATTGGCAACACCAAATAGCAATTTGGTTCAAAATTATGCTCAAGTTGTATTGTCCCCTGATGAGATTAATGTTTCTTCAGATGCGTCAGTTCCTACTAGAGTTACATTCCCATCACCAATTTATTTGGAGCCAGATTTAACTTACGCTCTAGTATTGCTTGCTCCTACTACTGATCTATACACTGCATGGATTGCTAGGATGGGTGAAGAGAATATTACTAGCCCAACCACTAATGTTGGTGGCACAGCTATTATTTCTCAACAGTATTTGAATGGTTCATTATTTAAGTCTCAAAATGGCTCACTTTGGACAGCCAACCAGTTTGAAGATCTTAAGTTTATCCTATACAAGGCTGCCTTTGATTCCGTTGGTACTGTATTCCTAAACAATCCACCAATCTTAGATGATACACTAATCCCCAATAATCCAATGAGAACTTTACCTAGAAGGTTGAGTCTTCTAGTTGGAAATACTTCTTATCCTTTTGAGGTTGGGCAAAAAATAGCATCTACCGCTTCTGGTTTTCCCAATGACGCAAGAGTAATTGGTGATATTGAATCACTAGGTGGTCCTGCTCAAACATTGGATGTAGCAAATAATTCTGGTGGTATTGGTTATATTGATGGCACTTTCCCATCAGTTCCATTGTTCAACATCGCATCTGATGGTAAAAATATTGTCGCTGATGTTACTATTTCTGGTGGAGTCGTAAGCTCACTGTCTATTATTAATCCTGGCACTGGATATCTTGTCGGCGACACTCTAGGTATTACTACTGCAAATGTTGGTGGTGTTGGTGGAGATGCCGTAGTTGATGTTAATTCTATTAATAACATAGACACTATTATTTTAACCAATGTAATAGGGCAGAGTATTATTACTACTGATACATTAAATGAATACGACGCAGCAACTAACACACTAACTGATACTGGAGTACAGCTCACTGAAACGAGTGAAGTTGCTGATCCAATGTCGGGTGGAGATGTCTTTGTTGTTGATCTACCATCTCACGGGATGATGGCAGATAATAATGTAGTCTCAATTATCAATACAGCTCCCGATACAAAAGGAACTGACTTGGTTGAAGGTATTACTATCTCATCCAACCAAATAACTATTGCTAATCAGGCACTATTTGATACCTTTGAAGGAATTTCTACAAGCACTGGCTATCTAGTGGTTGGTGGTGAGGTTATGGAGTATGACAACAATGGTGATGGTACTCTTGGTATCACATCACGTGGCGTTGACAATACTCCTGTTAATATTCACGACCAAGGCTCTAGAGTATTTAAATATGAAATGAGTGGAGTATCCTTGAGGAGAATTAACACCACTCATCAATTACCATCAAACCAAATTCTAGGATTTACTAGAGACTTTGGGATTCTGCCTCTAGTTATTGATAGAGGATCAAGAGCAAATGATTTTGGTATTAATCCATACATACCACAATTGAGTTTTAATCAGGATCAGCAGGCGGGAGGTTCTAAAGTAAGAACATCCCAAAACTTCCAATTTAATACACTCTATCCATCCATAGGTCTTCTTACTCCTGGTGATACAACACAAGTTAGTACCCAGATAAGAACGGTTAGTGGTACTAGTGCGGGTGGTAATGAACAGTCATTTGTTGATCAGGGTAATACTCCAATCGCCTTGAATGCGTTTACCTCATTCCCCTCCCCAAGACTAGTTGCTTCACTAGTAAATGAAGTTGAGTATCTAGAAGGACTACCCAATGATAAGTCATTGACTATGGCTTTGACTATGCGTTCCGATGATGCTAACTTGTCTCCAGTAATGGATATGAATCAAGTATCTCTATTCACACTTCGTTCTGCTTTAAACAATCCAGTCACTAATTACCCAGATGATCCTAGAACAAATAGAATTATTGGTGATCCACATAGATCAATCTACGTATCACAGAAAGTAATTCTAGATAATCCAGCAACAGCTCTGAAAGTTCTATTGAGTGCTTATAGGGATGAAACAGCAGACTTCCGTGTTTGTTATCGTTTGTTTGCTGGTGATACTCAAGGTGCTACTGAACCTGGGTGGATATTGTTCCCTGGCTATGATAATCTAATTGATACTAATGGCGATGGATTTGGTGATAGGATTATTGATCCATCCAAGAATAGTGGACTACCTAACAAAAAAGTTAGAGCTAGTCGCTTGATTGGACCAGATGGATTTGAAGATCTAGAGTATCAATATGACGTTGATTCACTACCAGAATTCTCTGGTTTCCAAATCAAGGTTGTATTCAGTGGAACTAACGAGGCAAGGTCACCTTCACTAAGTGATATCAGAGCAATCGCATTAGGTTAATTATGAGTAAAAAGATGAGGGTAGAGGGTACTGATCACCTCTACCGTACTCCAGAGGGAGCTATTGTAAATACAAATAGAGACGCATATGACGCATATATTCGGAAAAGAGAGTATTCTAGGTCTAAAAATCAAACTCTAGAATCTCTTACACTTCAATTAGAAATAGCTAAATCTGAAATTGAAGAGCTTAAATCTTTAATAAAACAGATAATCCATAAATAGAAGTAGTATACAATAGAACTTAACTTCCATGGCTAGTGCCTACGTATCAAATATTACTATTGATCAAGGTGCCACCTTCTCGGCTAGCTTTAAGTTGGACGACGCTGGAACTTCTATCCCAATTAACTTGACCCAATTTAGGGGTGTTAGTCAATTGAGAAAGCATTCTGGTGCTAAATTTGGATTGGGATTCGATGTCTCTATTCTAAAACCAAAGTCCGGTGAAATTATTATTTCGCTCACCGCCGCCCAAACTTCTATTCTCAAAGAGGGTAGATATGTATATGATGTTATATTGATTAATAAAACAGACGGTAAAGTTTACCGAGCTGTTGAGGGCATGGCTCTAGTAAATCCAGGAGTAACAGACGTGCAATCAGGAATTATCCCACCATCAACACCACCAGTTACGGTTGGTCAGCATCCCCCAGAAAATCCAATCGAAGGAAATCTCTGGTGGAACACACTTGAAGGTCGTATGTACATCTACTATACCGATAAAGATAGTTCACAGTGGGTACAGACTAACCCATCTAGTAAAGATAACGAGAGAAGCGACTAATGGCAAATCTACTCGATCAAATTGGACAAAGAAATGTTGTCCGTGTTATTTCTAATGGTGTCCCATCATCCCTAGAGGGACTGACTGATACCGATTTTACTGACATTAAAATTGGATCTGTTCCAGTATGGAATGGTGATGTTTTTAGTCCAATAGTAAATAGCTGTCAATTAAGTACATCATCTTGTATTCTTACTGTTGATCCTGTTACTAACATTACAGGATTCACAGATACCATAGATGGGGGATTCTTTTAATGTCAAAGCCAACTAATAGGCAAGAGCTTGTAGAGTACGCTCTAAGGCGTCTAGGTGCCCCTGTATTGGAGATTAACGTTGCTGATGAGCAACTGGATGATATTCTTGACGACACCATCCAGCACTTCCACGAGAGGCATTATGATGGGGTAATTCGTACTTACTTAAAGTATGAATTTACTCAAGAGGATATTGACAGAGGATCAAAGTATAATCCATTTGTTAATCCTGGAATTAGTACTGCTATTCAAACATATCCAGGTGCTACTGGTCCCACAGTAGACAAATATGTTGAAAACTCAAATTATATTCAACTTCCTCCACATATTATTGGTGTGGAAAAGGTGTTTACTCCTCCCAGCGCTACTGGTGGTCCTCTAGGAGGATTAATCGGTGGAGGAGGGCTCCTTGGTCCAGGGGCATCCTATTATGGACTGAATGGATATGGATATCTGGGTGGTATAGGCTACCTATGGGGTGGTGATATGATTACTGCATATATCGCAGGAATGTGGAGATCAACATTTGATTTCTTAAACAATCCACCATCCATAATTCGTTTTAATAAGCGTCAAGATCGTTTGTATCTAGATGTTAATTGGCAAAATATTGCTGTAGGAAGCATCATTGTTATTGATTGCTATAGAGCTTTAGATCCACAGCAATTCTGTGAGATCTATAATGATAGCTGGGTTAAAAAATACCTTGTTTCTGCTATTAAGAAGCAATGGGGTCAAAACTTAATTAAATTCACTGGCACCAAATTGCCTGGTGGAATTGAAATGAATGGAAGACAATTATATGATGATGGTGTTAGAGAGCTTGAAGAAATCAAGCGAGAGATGTCTAGCACCTATGAATTACCACCCCTAGACTTTGTAGGCTGAAAAAAATGGTTGTTAATCCCTTCTTTTTACACGGTTCTACACAAGAACAGAACTTACAGCAGGATCTGGTCAATGAACAGATTCGTATGTATGGGATGGATGTGTATTATATTCCTCGTACTTTTATTAGGGAAGCAACCATTATCAGGGAGGTAACTTCTTCTGCCTTTAGGTCTTATTTTATTATTGAATCATACCTCAATAATTATGATGGGTATGGTGGTCAGGGTGATATTATGTCAAAGTTTGGCATTCAAGTCAAAGATGAAGTCACCCTGACTATTTCAAGAGAGCGTTATGAAGACTATATCGCTCCTTTCTTGAATTCTAGGATGCTATTTCTTATGAATTCCCCCAAAGATGAGGGAACATTACAAACAATTCAAAGACCTAGGGAAGGGGACCTAATCTATTTTCCACTAGGCAGAAGACTATTTGAAATTAAATTTGTAGAACACGAGCAACCATTTTACCAACTAGGTAATGGATATACTTACGAGTTGCAGTGTCAACTATTTGAATACGAAGATGAAGTCCTTGACACCACAATTGGTGAGATTGATACTACAATAATCAACAAAGGATTTATTACTACTCTAGATTTAATACCATTAAGTAATAGAGCAGAGGTTGTTGCAAAAACTGATACTGGTTATATTAGAGAATTGATCATATTGAATGAAGGAAATAGTTTCAATCAGCCACCATCAATTAAGATAGATTCCCCACCAAAAGGGGGAACAGATCCTAAAGTTATTGCACTCTTAACTCGCCCAGATTCTAATCTGGTTGAAAAGGCAATAAAACAGTTGGTATCTTTTTCTAGAGGATCTGGTTATACTGAAGACCCAGAAGTGGTTGCTGTCGGGGGCGGTGGTACAGATGTTATTATTAGAGCAGGTATTAATTCAAACTCATTAGGTGTTATTGAATTTGAAATTACTAATGAGGGTAATGGTTACCCCGAAGATGCTGACATTATTGTATATGATCTAGACAATAATCCATTAGCTCAAGGACTAGCACTTACTGATGGTGAGAAAATTGTCTCTGCTGTGGTTACTGACCCAGGAGCTGATTTACCTGAGGATATTAAGGTTGTAGTTTCTGCTCCTGCAAGTGTAGGTGAGGGTATTTACTTATATAATGAAGTAATTGTCGGTAGGGAATCGGGTATGCAGGCACGTGTACGTGGGTGGAATGCGGAGACTTATCAATTAGAAATTACTAATTTGGAACCTAAAGGGAGCGTTATTAATTTTCAACCAGGTGAAATTATTGAGGGTGAGGATAGTGGTGCTAGGTATTCTCTCAAGGCATTCGACTCAGAACAAACACAACTAGATGGTTACAGTCAAAATGAGGTAATTCAGGAAAAAGCTGATGTTATAGTTGATACTTCCGAATATAATCAGTTCTTTAATCCAAATGAGAACTATTTCTCAGAGGACAATCCATTTGGAGAATAAATAGAGCATAGTATTTCTGTGTGATTTTGTGGGAGAATATTTTTACCACGGTATAATTAAAAAAACTGTTGTTGCTTTTGGAAATTTATTTAACGGCATACAGATTCAAAAGTTTAATAACGCAGATGATGTTATTAATGTAATGAAAGTGGGTCTTGGATATGGTCCAATTCAAAAGTTTTTAGCACGTTTGAATCAGCAAGGTGAGTTAGATCAGCCAGTACAGACAACTCTACCTCGTATGTCATTTGAGATGACTGGTATTTCATACGATGCCACAAGAAAAACTAAACCAACACAAACATTTAAGGCAACTGGCGCTGAGGGTGAGACACTTCGCAAAGTGTATCTACCAGTTCCATATAATATTGAATTTGAACTCAGTATTATGGCAAAACTTAATGAAGATTGTTTACAAATTGTTGAGCAAATTTTACCATATTTTCAACCAGCTTGTACAACTACTGTTGATTTATTAGAAGAAATTGGAGAGGAGAGGGATATTCCAGTAGTTTTAAACAGCATTAACTTTACTGATGACTACGAAGGTGACTTTGCCGGTCGCCACATTATAATCTATACATTGTCTTTCACTGCCAAAACATACTTATTTGGTCCATTGGATTCTACTGGCGGTGGTCTTATCAAAAAAGTTCAGGTCGATTATCATACATCTCATAAGAGAAATTCCCCAAGAGATGTACGTTACACTGTAGTACCAGATCCAATTGATGCTGGTCCAAATGATAATTTTGGGTTTGATGGTAAAACTGAAATTTTCTATGATAGTAAAGTTTATAGCCCAACACAAAATATAGACTATACTCCCGATAAATAAACCTAGTAAGAAGTATTCCTGTGAGTAATTTTGATCCTATTGATGATGCGTTAGACATTGAGTCTGAGATTATTGAGCAACCAAAAAAAGCTGAACTACCCCAGATTACCAATTCTAATGATGATCTTGAGGTCAGCGATACTAGTGATGATCAAAAAGATTATGAATATACTAGACAGCAGCTTTATACACTCATAGAGAAAGGTCAAGAGGCTGTCACAGGTGCCCTAGAGCTTGCTCAAGAGGGTGGAAGTGCTCGCTCCTATGAAGTGGCTCTTAATGGCGTAAAGAGTATGTCAGAAGTTGCAGAGAAGCTTATGGACTTACAGAAAAAAGTTAAAGATTTGGATGCGGTTACTGTAAATAATAACCAAACCAATGTTACAAATAATTCCGTCTTTGTTGGTTCTACAACCGAATTACAAAAAATGATAAAAGAGGGAATGATGAAAAAACTAACGGATTCCTAAAATGGCTAAACAAAAGTGTAAAGAGTGTGAAGGTATGGGAAGTGACTGTAAGTGTCCCCCCAAAAAAGGAAATAAGAGGTACAGTGGATGGTATGGTAGAGATATGAACGACACCGATATGGATGGGGACCACATGGATTATGCTGGAGATGCTGGCGGTGGAGTGTCTGAGGGCATTAGGATGCCTCAAGCACCTTCCGATGCCGACAAGTCAATGCGTGGTTCATCTAGAGAAAAAAAGGAGAAAACATTGTCAAATTTCAAAGCTGCTGCTGACGACGCCAAAAAACGTCAGAAGTATAAAGATGAGAATGATGAGCTAAGGGCAACTACAATCAGAAAAGGTGTTCGTTTCTATGACTCCAAAGGCTCTGGTTACATTAAAGGCGGTAAAAAGACATACGACTAAATATATGCGAAAGGCAATATAATGAAGGGCGATTTTTTATGTCGCCGATGAAGTTCTTGAGCCTTTCATATTATTTTATTTAATCCTGTTATTAGATATGGCTAAGAAAAAGGGTCTATGGGATAATATCCACGCCAAACGTAAACGTGGAGAGTCCCCCGCTAAAAAAGGCAGTAAAGACTATCCAAAGACGCTAGATATTGGCGAAAGTATGAAGACAGCTCGCAAAAATGTAGGAGCTTCTACATGTTGGGATGGTTATAAAGCCAAAGGCACGAAGAAAAAAGACGGTAAAGAAGTTCCTAATTGTGTGAAGGAAACTAAGACTTTCGCAGAATTTTGTGCTGAAGGCAAGTCTCGTATTGAGACTGACTCAGATTATAGAAAGAGATTCAAAGCTTTAGCTGATAATTTTGCAGAAAAGCGTAAGGAGCAGACTTCCACAAAAAAGACTCGTAAAGAATCTGTAGAGATTCTTGACATTGATGGTAATTTAGTTGCTGAAATTACTGATCTAATCCTACCAGAGCCAATGACTGGTTGGAAACAGCAGATTGGCGAAGGTGCTATTGCTGATAAGATGAGAGCAAATCTCAAAGCAAGAAAGAAAAGTTGGGATGAGAAGGGAGAGAAAGCCAAGAAAGATGGCTATGATGCCCTAGATAAAGTCAAAAAGACCCAAGATGAGCTTGATAAGAGTGACTATATCCAAAATGTTGGTGAGTCTGCTTGGCAACGTAAAGAGGGAAAGAATAAAGCCGGGGGACTTAACGAGAGAGGACGCAAATCCTACGAACGAGAGAATCCCGGCAGTGACTTAAAAGCACCACAGCCAGAAGGTGGTCCACGCAAAAAATCATTTTGCGCTAGAATGGGGGGTATGAAAGGTCCCCTCAAAGATGAGAAGGGAAAACCCACACGTAAAAAACTTGCACTAGATAAATGGAAATGCTGATACATGCAATAGGTCATAAGTGGTTCCTAGGACTAGTGTGCTACATTCTTGTTATGGTTCCCACACTAGGTATAATGTACATACACCGAGAATGATATATAATGCGTCTTTAATACTTCTTAACCCCCAATGGGTCATTTCTACGAAAGCGCTGCCTTTCTATTCGCATTCATCTTTATTCTAAATATTATTAAATTATCCAGGTAAAAAATATGGCTGATTATGCGGCTGGAATCGGGTCAATGAATTTTTACTATCAGAGATCTGATGAAGATAATAATCCGATAGCAAATCCCGCATCAACTGATAATGATAGTGATCCTGGTGAAGGATGGTCCAATTTAAATTTCTTGGATTTCAATGCTGGCTATGTGCGCTATGATGTGAACAACAATGTTGCTCCTGCGCCTCAACCATATCAGCGGCACGATGAGAACAACAACCCAATAGCAACCCCTCCATACGTAAGGTACGATGAGGACAATAACATAGTCCCCAACCCACCTCCAATTCCAAACTCCCCCTAAGATTAAGGTTCCTATATAACATAGGAGCCTTTTTTTATTATGCCCGATACTCAGTATCTTGGTAACCCAAATCTAAAGAAAACAAATGTATCTGTTCAATTTACATATGAGCAAGTACAGGAGTTGATGAAGTGTAAGACGGATCCTATTTATTTTGCACTTAATTATATTAAGATTGTATCACTTGACCATGGCATTATTCCATTCAAGCTATATGACTTTCAAGAAAACTTAATCAAAAGCTTTCACGAGAAGAGATTTACTATATGTAAGATGCCTCGTCAGACTGGTAAGTCTACCACTTGCGTTGCATTCCTACTACACTATCTAATTTTTAACGACAACGTTACTATCGGCATCCTAGCTAACAAAGCGTCCACTGCGAGAGAGATTCTTGGGCGTTTACAGTTGGCTTATGAGAACTTACCCCAATGGATGCAACACGGCATTATCTCCTGGAACAAAGGTTCTGTTGAACTTGAGAATGGTTCCACTATCTTAGCTGCTTCCACATCAGCATCTGCTGTTCGTGGTATGTCCTTCAACATTATTTTCTTGGACGAATTTGCGTTCGTTCAAAACAACATTGCTGACCAGTTCTTCGCGTCTGTATATCCAACGATTACTTCTGGTAAATCTACAAAAGTTATTATCGTTTCTACCCCTCACGGTATGAACCACTTCTACCGAATGTGGAATGATGCTGAAAAGGGGAGGAATGATTACAACCCAATTGAAGTTCACTGGTCACAGGTTCCTGGTAGGGATGAAGTGTGGAAAGAGACGACTATTAAGAATACGAGTGAAGAACAGTTCAAGGTTGAGTTTGAGTGTGAGTTCATTGGATCCGTTGATACGCTAATATCTCCAATGGCGTTAAGGGCTATGGAATATAGAGAGCCAATTACAAAAAATAAAGGATTAGATATTTTTACAGACCCAGAAGATGACCACACATACGTTTTGACAGCTGACGTTGCTCGTGGTGTTGGAAAAGACTACTCTGCTTTCGTGGTATTTGATACTACAACTTTCCCATATGCGGTGGTTGCGAAGTATAGGGACAACGAAATCAAACCTATGGTATTCCCAAGTATTATTGAGAGAGTTGCTAAATCTTATAATAAAGCTCACGTTCTCATCGAAGTTAATGATATTGGTGATCAAGTTGCTTCTATTTTGAACTATGACTTGGAATATCCCAACGTAATGATGTGTGCGATGCGTGGAAGGGCAGGACAGCAGCTTGGAGCGGGCTTCAGCGGCTCTAAAACACAATTAGGCGTAAAGATGAGCGTAGCCACGAAGAAGCTCGGGTGCTCTAATCTGAAGGCTCTGGTGGAGGAAAAGAAATTAGAGTTCTGTGATTTTAATATTGTTCAGGAACTTACTACATTTATTGCTAGGAATAACTCATTTGCGGCTGAAGATGGCTGTAATGATGACCTTGCTATGTGTATGGTTATTTTTGCCTGGTGTGTTGCCCAAGATTACTTTAGGGAAATGACCGACAATGATGTCCGTAAAGAAATATATAATGATAAGGAAAACCAAATTGAACAAGATATGGCACCATTTGGGTTCATTAGTTCTATGGATGATAATGATAGTTTTGTTGATGCTCAAGGGGAAAGGTGGAACACCGTTGATGAGTATGGGAGTATGAGTTATATGTGGGACTATAGCTAGAAAAGGGGGGTCTAAATGTGTTTTTTTATAAATATTTTTAGATTATTTCGGACTTTCATAGGGAGACCCCAAAGATGCCTGTAAACTTAGCATCGCCCGGTGTTTTAGTCAGAGAAGTTGACCTAACTCTAGGTCAAGTACAAACTTCATCTGATAAAACCGGCGCAATTGTTGCCCCCTTCGCCAGGGGACCTGTTGATGAGCCTGTATTAATTGCCAGCGAAAATGAACTACTTGATGTTTTCGGTCAACCATCTTCTACTGATAGGCAGTATGAAGGTTGGCTAACAATTGCGTCATACCTTTCATATGGTGGTATTATGCAGGTTGTGCGTTCTGACAACGCAAAAATTGAAAATAGCTACGCAGGTGTAGCTACAACTGATATTAAAATTAAGAGTCTAGAAGATTATGAGGCTCTTGGATATGATGAAAATACGATACCTGGATACACCGTCGTTGCTAGAAACCCAGGTTCTTGGGCTAACGGTGTAAAAGTTGCTTTTATTGATGGTAGAGCAGATCAGACTTTTACTGGAATTTCTACTCTCAATGGAGCCACACTACTTCAAGGTCAAGGAGTTACTCAACAAATTAGTAAAGTTGCTGCAGGCGCAGGAACAACTAGCTTGGTTGATGGTGAGCTTAAGGGTATTATCACTGGCATAACCTCAACAGCCACCGACTACAGCTTAGAAGTAAAAATTCTATCATTTACTCCGACAGGTGGATCAGAGATAGAAGTTGAGTATCAGCAAGGTGGTACTTGGTCTTATGTTGGTAGCGATTTTACTATCCGCGATCAAGTAGGTGTTGTTACTACTCTTAGTAACACAATCATTCCAAGAGATTGGTTTGATGATCAGACCGTCTCATTGCAGAGTGGAAGAGTAGAACTTCCCTGGAACACACTAACAAATCGTCCCACCACAACAGAGTATGCACGTAGTCGCAACTCTCGTTTCGATGAGATGCATATTGTCATCTTTGATGCTACTGGAGAAGTAACTGGAAACGCGGGAACTATTCTAGAGAAGAGCATCGGTATTTCTAAAGGTAGAGACGCAGAATTCTCTGTAGGCACTCCTTCTTATTGGAGAAAGTTCCTAGTAAACACATCCCGTTATATCTTCGGCGGATCTCAACCTGCACAAACTGTACCTACTGCTTTCGTTGATGGTACATTCATCCCTGATGTTGGTGGTGCTTGGGATAGCCAAGTTCGTAACACCAAGTTCCTTAGCTGTGGAAATCTACAACTAATCCTAGAGAACGGCAAAAACTACGATGGGGGAATTGATATTGAGCAAGTTGGAGCACTACAAGTTAGTGTTGGTGACATTGCGGTAGGATATGACAACTTTGAGTCTAATGACGAAACCAATGTTGACTTCCTACTAATGGGTTCAGCCGCATATGGCGAAGCCGAAGCACAGTCACTAGCAAATAAGCTTGTTTCTATCGCCGAGCAACGCAAAGATGCAATGGCTTTCATTAGCCCATATCGCTCTTCTCAAATTACAGATAGCTCCGCTGGAGCTCAAGTGAGTATTGATTCTGAAATTATTACTAGTAATATAATCAGTTTCTATAGTACAGTTGCTTCATCATCATTCGTTGTATTCGACACTGGATACAAGTACATGTATGATCGTTTCGCAGACAAGTTCCGTTATGTTCCTCTTAATGGAGACATCGCTGGATGCTGTGCTCGTACTGACCAGATTGCGTTCCCTTGGTTCTCTCCTGCTGGTACAACTCGTGGCGCTATCCTCAATGGAACCCGCTTAGCATACAACCCAACCCAAATTCAACGTGACAGATTATACTCTGCTCGCATTAACCCAGTAATTTTCTCCAATGATGTTGGTGGTATCACCCTATTCGGTGATAAGACTGGACTAGCAAATAGCTCCTCATTTGATAGAATCAACGTTCGCCGTTTGTTCATCTACATTGAAGATGCTATCTCTGCTGCTGCTAACAACCAGCTATTTGAATTCAACGATGAGGTCACACGTACCAACTTCGTTAATACGGTTGAGCCATTCCTTCGCGATATTAAGTCGAAGCGTGGAATTACAGACTTCCTAGTGGTTTGTGATGAAACAAACAACACTCCTGCGGTTGTAGATCGTAATGAGTTTGTTGCTGACATCTTTGTCAAGCCTACACGTTCAATTAACTTCATCGGTCTAACCTTCGTTGCTACTCGCACGGGTGTTAGTTTTGAAGAAATTGTTGGCACTGTTTAATTATTACTACCTAACTAAAAGGAGAATCCCAAATGGCAAGTACAAGAGTTCAGGTAGAATCCCCAGTATTGAGGACTATCAGCGACTTTAAAGCAAAAATGACTGGTGGCGGTGCTCGCCCCAATCTATTTGAAGTTGTTCTACAATTCCCACTCTCGGCACCTACCGATACAGATACACTACAGAAGTCACGCTTCCTAGTTAAGGCAGCGGCACTTCCCGCTTCAAACATCACCCCTATTGATGTCCCCTTCCGTGGTCGTACATTGAAGATTGCTGGCGACAGAACCTTCGACACCTGGACAATCACCGTCCTAAATGACACCGACTTCGCAATCCGCTCCGCAATGGAGAACTGGATGAACACGATGAATCGCATGGAAGACGCTACAGGTACACAGGATCCCGCAGAGTATCAATCTGATGCTTATGTCTATCAGCTAGACCGCGACGGTTCTACTCTACGCACCTATCGCTTCCACGATGTGTTCCCAACAAACATCTCAACCATCGAACTTAACTACGATACTATTGATACCATTCAAGAGTTCACCGTAGAGATGCAAGTTCAGTGGTGGGAAGCCATTAAGGGCATTGGACCCAACGCAGGTGGTCAGGACATCTTCTGATTCACTCACAATTATCAAACGGGATCCCGAAAGGGGTCCTTTTTTTATGCGCTAAATATAAGTGTAAGACGGTATACACCCAATTTTTATTATTATGGGAAAGCTATTTGGTTTTTCAATTGAAGATACTGATGTCCAACGTCCTGGATCTATCAGCCCCGTTCCAGATAACAACTCTGATGGGGTTGAATATTTTGCTTCCGGTGGTTTTGGGGGATCATATGTTGATATTGAGGGTGTCTATAGGACAGAATATGAATTAATTCGCCGCTATAGAGAGATGGCATTATATCCAGAAGTGGATAGTGCTATTGAAGACATTGTTAATGAAGCAATCGTCAGTGATCTATATGAATCACCTGTTCAGGTTGAATTGAGCAATGTCAATGCTAGCGATAAAGTAAAAAATATTATACGTGAGGAGTTTAAGTACATCAAAGAACTATTGGACTTTGATAAGCGATCCCACGAAATTTTTCGTAATTGGTACATTGATGGGAGAATGCATTTTCTCAAGGTTATTGACTTTGAGAAGCCACAAGATGGGATTATGGATTTGCGTTATGTTGATCCTATGAAGATCAAGTTTGTTCGCAAACTTAGTGATAAAGCAGCAACTAACGAGTTGGCTTCCCAAGTCCTAACCAAAAATAATATTGGTGGTCGAAATCCATTAGGGCGTAATAATATTTTCAGTCAAGATATTGATGAGTATTATGTTTATACACCTGGAGCTAATACCATAACAGGTTATGGGAGTGGTTCAACCTCATCCATAAAAATTGCTAAAGATTCTATTGCTTACTGCAATTCGGGTCTGGTCAATAGAAATGATCAAACAGTTCTATCTTGGTTACATAAAGCAATTAAAGCAGTAAATCAGCTAAAAATGATTGAGGATGCGATTGTAATCTATCGTTTATCTCGCGCACCAGAACGTCGTATTTTTTATATTGATGTAGGTAACTTGCCGAAAGTAAAGGCAGAACAATATCTACAGCAAGTAATGAGTCGTTATAGGAATAAACTAACTTATAACGCACAGACTGGTGAGATGAAGAATGATAAGAAAGTGATGTCAATGTTGGAAGATTTCTGGCTCCCTCGCCGTGAAGGTGGTCGTGGAACAGAAATTTCAACTCTACCTGGGGGTCAAAACCTAGGTGAGATCACTGACCTAGAGTATTTCCGTAACAAATTATACGCAGCTCTTGGAGTTCCTGCTTCACGCCAACCAGGCGGTAATGAAGGTTTCAATATGGGACGTTCTAGTGAGATTTTACGAGACGAGGTAAAATTTTCCAAGTTCGTTGCTCGCCTTCGCAAGCGTTTTGCTGGTTTATTCAGTGATATACTAAAAACTCAACTTATCCTAAAAAATGTTATTACCCCAGATGATTGGGAAGGTATCAAGGATAATATTCAGTATGATTTCCTATATGACAATCACTTTGCTGAACTAAAAGAAACAGAACTCTTCCAAGAGCGTCTAAATCTATTAGCTCAAGCAGAACCTTATATTGGTAAGTATTATTCACAAGAATTTGTCCGCAATAAAATTCTTCGCCAGACTGATGGTGAGATGCAAGAGCAAGATAAACTCATTGAAAAAGAGATTGCTGATGGTACTATCCCAGATCCATCAACTCTAGATCCAATCACAGGTGAGCCACTACCTGCTGCTAGCGGAGAACCTATGGCTGATGAAGGAGCAGCTACTATGGATCAAACTGCAATTGATGGTGCCGCTGGTATTGTACCTACAGATCCAAACGTAATTCTAAAACCTAAATCAGGTGAAGGTGAATTTTAATCTTACTAAATAACTTTAACTTGGTTTTTTTTATTATGTCCTCAAACATTATTGATGCTATTGCATCAGGCTCTTCGCCTTCTGAAGTAACCCAAGAAATCAAAGATATTCTTTTCGCAAAAAGTAGTGAAAGAATTGATGATTTCCGTCAAGTCGCTGCCTCTAACCTATTTCAAGGTGAAGAGGGAGGTGAAGATCAAGGCTGATCTTGTCAGCAATTACACATAACTAGAGAAAGCACTACTAAGATGAAACTAATTACAGAAGAAATTAACTCAGTTGAGTTTATCGTTGAGGAAATTAACGGTAAAAAATCTATGTTCATCGAGGGTATTTTCCTTCAAGGCAACCAAAAGAACCGCAATGGTCGTGTCTATAAGACCGATACTTTAGCACGTGAAGTTGGTCGCTATAACGAACAGTATGTAAATAATGGTCGTGCTCTAGGAGAACTGGGTCATCCTGACGGACCTACTGTAAACCTAGACCGTGTTTCACATAAAATTATTTCACTTACTCAAGAAGGAAATAACTTTATCGGTAAAGCAAAGCTACTTGAAACCCCTATGGGCAAGATTGCCAAAAGCTTGGTCGGTGAAGGTGTAACCTTAGGTGTTTCTTCTCGTGGTATTGGTTCATTAACCGAGACTAAAGAAGGTTACAAGTTAGTTGGAGAAGACTTTATGCTCTCCACTGCTGCTGATATTGTAGCTGATCCTAGTGCCCCTGATGCTTTTGTCCAGGGAATTATGGAAGGAAAAGAGTGGGTTATGTGTGGAGGAATCCTAAAAGAGCAGCAAGTAGAGGACGCTAGGTCTACTATAAATAAACTAGTGACATCAAGAGAATTACAGGAAAAGAAATTAAATCTTTTCACTGATTTTTTCTTCAGTCTATAAATCTTATAAATAACTATAGATTTATACTGTTAAATCAATTTACTCGTCGGTAGCAACTAATTTTTACAAGACATGGAAAACGTAGTAACGAAAGGTGCTAAGGCTGCTGAACCAATGGAAAAGGTTCCGACCAGCGTAGTTCCCGGACAAACAATCGAAGATCTCGGTGGTCCAACCCCCGAGAACTATACTAATGAGCCAGATGGTCCTGCCAAGCTCAGAGATGCCTCTTTACCCCTTAAGCAAGTTAGGGATGTGGTAAATAAAGGCGCTAAACCAGCTCAAGGTATGGAAAAGGTAGACGCTGACGTAGTTCCCGGAAGCAATTCTGGTGGTACTACTGATGCTCACCCCGCCGGTTCACAAGCCGAAAAAGTACCCGCTTCTGTAGTTCCCGGTCAAACCCGCAAGGAAGAGATCGAGACTGAAGGTGAAGTTGTAGAAGAAATCACTTCTAGTGATATCGCTATGGCTGAACTAGATATTGAAGAAGACGTTAATGCACTTCTAAGTGGCGAAGAACTCTCTGAAGAGTTCCAGAGCAAAGCTCGCGTCATCTTTGAAGCTGCCATCCGTAACAAGGTTGCTATTGTCAAAGAAGATCTACAGGATGCATATGAAGAGAAGCTAACTGAAGAGCTAGCTACTATTCGCACCAGCCTAAGTGAGCGTGTAGACGCTTACCTAGAGTACGTAGCTGACGAGTGGATGGCTGAAAATGCCATTGCCGTCGAACATGGTCTACGCACCGAAATGACTGAAAGCTTCCTCCAGGGAATGCATTCACTCTTCTCAGAGCATTATGTCTCTGTACCTGAAGAGCGTTTCGATGTTGTTGAGTCCATGGTTGAAAGACTTGATGAAATGGAATCAAACCTCAATGAGCAGATTGAGCGTAATGTAGCTCTTAACAGCCGCCTAAGTGGTGCTGTTTCTGAGACCATTCTCGCCGATGTATCTGAAGGTCTCGCTGAGACCCAAAAAGATAAGCTCGCAGCTTTGGCTGAGAACGTTGAGTTTGATAGTGAAACAGGTTATCGCGAAAAACTAGAGTCACTAAAAGAGAGCTATTTCTCTTTGAGCACTGCTAGTGTGACCGCAAGAAACAGCGTCGAGGATCTAACTGAATCAGTTGGTACTTATGAAGCAGCACCTGAGTTATCCGCTCAAATGGCTTCACTAGTAGAACAGCTCGACAGATTTTCTAAGTGATTTTTAAATTATTAAGATCAAACTAACAATTCTTTACCAAATAAAGGTTTTAACTAATGTATAACAATGCTAACGCAGAACAGCTCATGGAGAAGTGGGCTCCTGTTCTAGAGCACGGAGAAGGTATTCAGGACGCTCACAAGCGTGCAGTAACCGCACAACTCCTAGAGAACCAAGCAATCGCCCTTCAAGAAGAGCGTAGCTTCCTCTCCGAAAATCCAATCACAACCCAGTCAAATAACCCACTCGCGCCTCCTGGCGCTGGTGCAGATACTGCAGGTTTCTCTGGTAACGCAAACGCTAGTGGCGCTGTTGCTGGTTTCGATCCAGTACTAGTCAGCCTAATCCGTCGTTCAATGCCTAACCTAATGGCATATGACATCTGCGGCGTTCAGCCAATGAACGGTCCTACAGGTCTAATCTTCGCAATGCGTTCACGCTACGAAGGTCAAGCTGGTCCTGAAGCCTTCTACGATGAAGCAAACTCTGCCTACTCTGGTCAGCCTTCTAACCTCCAGGGTAAGTACAACGCAGGCGATGAAGGTCCTGCTGTTGGTCTAGGAACCACTTCACAGAGTGGATCTAACCCAGCAATCCTTAACCCCCTACCCGGCGATCAAGTCGGTTACAACGTGGGTCAGGGCATGGCTACAAACGAAGCTGAAGCACTTGGAACCGATGGTGGTCCTGCTTTCCGCGAAATGGGTTTCTCAATCGAGAAGCTAACTGTTACTGCTAAGAGTCGCGCACTCAAGGCTCAGTACAGCATGGAGCTAGCACAAGACCTTAAGGCTATCCACGGTCTAAATGCTGAAGCTGAACTAGCTAATATCCTCTCTTCAGAGATCTTGGCTGAAATCAACAGAGAAGTCATCCGTACAGTATACAAAACTGCTGTTCCTGGTGCTCAAGCTAACGTTGCTCAAGCTGGCGTATTTGACCTTGACGTTGACTCCAACGGTCGTTGGTCTGTTGAGAAGTTCAAAGGACTTATCTTCCAAATCGAAAGAGACGCTAACGCAATCGCCGAGCAGACACGTCGTGGGAAGGGCAATATCATCATCTGTTCTGCAGACGTTGCTTCCGCTCTAACAATGGCTGGTGTACTTGATTACACCCCTGCTCTTAACGCCAACCTTAACGTTGACGACACAGGCAACCTATTCGCTGGTGTTCTACAAGGTAAGTACAAGGTCTATATCGATCCTTATGCTGCTAACGTTTCCTCACAGCAGTACTACGTTATGGGCTACAAAGGTAGTTCACCTTATGACGCAGGACTCTTCTACTGCCCTTACGTGCCTCTCCAGATGGTTCGTGCAGTTGGTCAGGACAGCTTCCAGCCTCGTATCGGCTTTAAGACCCGCTACGGCATGGTCGCTAACCCCTTCGCAGAAGGACTTGATCAAGGTCTAGGTCGTCTCGCTGTTAACACGAACGTCTACTACCGCCGTGTACAGGTCAAGAACCTAATGTGATTTGAACTCCGACGAGTTAATCTTCACAGTAATAA
>CESF01016302.1_pt1 | contig 40789 bp, 30 predicted proteins | sample 356331 | NCBI WGS metagenome assembly CESF01 (sample SAMEA2621779, study PRJEB7988) | marine metagenome | biome: marine biome (ENVO:00000447); feature: surface water layer (ENVO:00002042); material: "saline water (ENVO:00002010), including plankton (ENVO:xxxxxxxx)" | depth 5 m
CGCACAGTTTGGTTTGGATTGGGAAATCCAAAAAAAATATTTATTGGGTTTTTCAATTGGAACTAATCAAGGATCCAGAAATTCATGGGATTCCACCAATTTTAAAAATAAATCTATTGATAACTCAGATTCTTCTTGGGCATTGCAAAATACCATTAACGAATCCCAGGATAATAATCAAAATATGTCATTTCGTTTTGAGCGAAAATTTAAAGAAAAAACAAAAAAATGGACTGCAGATTTGCGAGTTTCAAATAGCACAGACAATAACATTGATAATTCTATATTTGAACTTAGTCCCAATTATCCCATAGCATTCACTTATGACGGAGTATACCAAGAAGATTTTAATGTAACAGGAAATGGCCTCAGAGCGAATTTTCAAACTGATGTAGAATGGCCTGTAGGTGATAAAACAAAAATAGATTATGGCTTAAGAAGCAATTGGCGAAATACTTTTGAAAATCAGGAGGCTTATCAATTCGAATCTAGTATTTCCAGTTCTTCAAAATATGATTCATTACGAAGTTTTATTACTGATTTGAAAAACCAAGTCCATGCAGGCTATGTGACTTTAGGGCATGCATTTTCTGAAAAATGGAAAGGGCAGTTAGGTTTAAGATATGAACATGCTATTATCTACATTAAAACGAGTGACACCTCCAATATTAATAGAGTAATTCCAGGTTTATTCCCAAGTGCTTACTTAACATATAGTCCAAAAAAAGGGACTAATTTTCAGTTTAGCTATTCCTTAAGAGTCAATCGACCTGACGGTCGCTGGGGAGGCAACCTTAATCCAAATATTGATTACTCCAATCCTTCGGGTCTTAGAAAAGGAAATCCAGAATTAGATCCTGAATTCACTCATTCGTTCGATTTTAGTGCTGTCCAATATGGGCGCTGGGGATCAATTTCTGGATCATTCTACAATAAACGTACGGTAAATATGATGTCTCGCTTCATAGAACCGCTTCCAGACGGAGTCGTCATGGTATCATGGGAAAATTTTAACTCACGAGACAATTATGGATTAAGTACGAATATGAATGTTAAGCTAAATAAGAATATTAGAATCCAACTTTCCGGCGATGCATTTTACTCTATTATTAACGGCAGAAATATCGTTTCAAACCTAAATCAAGGTGGATTCGGGTGGCAAGGCCGGAGCAATCTAATGATTCAAACATTCAGAGATCAACAACTTCAAGTTAGTTACTCTCAATGGGGTGCGGGTCCTTCAGGTCAAGGTTTACGAAAAGGAATTCATTTTTTTAATGCTGCCTACAAATTAAATTTCATGAAAAAACGCTTTTCACTTTCCGCAAGAATCTCTGATATTTTTAACACGAGAAAGTTTCGATATCTTCAATATACTGATCGTATCGATATTGATTTTATGCGATTCAGGGAAAGTAGAATCGCGTGGTTGACATTACAATATAATTTTGGAAAAATGGACCAGAAAAGCCGGGGCCGAATTAATTCGGGCTCCTACGGCAGAGAAAGCGGAAACCAAATAGGTATGTAATTATGATAAGAGTATTTAGTTTATATCTTTTTTGTGCTTTTATTATGTCATGCAATGCACAGACCAGCGAAATCAATTCTGAAGTAAAAACAAAACAAAATATGAGTAAAGCAATATTAGCAAGTGGATGTTTCTGGGGGACCGAATATTTTTTAAAAAGAGTCGACGGTGTCCTATCCACACAAGTTGGGTATACCGGGGGATTTGTAGAAAACCCGACTTATGAACAAGTTTGTTCTAAACGAACTGGTCATTATGAGGCCTCGGAAATCATTTTTGATATTGAAAAAACAAATTTTGAAAAAATATTAAGGGTGTTTTTTGAAACCCATGATCCAACTCAAAAAAATGGACAAGGCCCAGACATTGGGCCGCAATATAAAAGCGCAATTTTTTATCTTAATGAATCTCAAAAAAAGACAGCAGAGGACCTCATTCAAATCCTAGAAGCAAAAGGTTTCAATATTGCCACTGAAGTCCTCCCTGCAGCAGTATTTTACTCTGCAGAATCATATCACCAAGATTATTATGACCGAAAAGGAGGAGTTCCTTATTGCCACGGTTACAGAAAACTTTTTTAGCTAAAAAAATTAAATTTTTAAAACAACTTGTTGTTGAAAACTCTTTCTATCCAAGTATTCTAGTGTCTGTGAAATCTGTACATTCAAGAGTGTATGGGTTCCTTGAATTTCAATATTGAGCGTCACTTGTTTCATCTTCTTTTTCAAGAAGATGCAATAGATATTCCTGGTTTTGGCAGAATTGAAGTTCAAAGTTTTGATGCAGAGATTCAATCTCAATCTGGGCTTTGCCTCCCTCCATCAAGAAGACTGACTTTTTCTCCAATATCAAAAAAAAGTCAAGTTTTATTAAATCACCTGGTCCGATACGAAGGCTTAACTTATGACTCTGCAAGTAAAATATTAGAGGAGACTACACGAAATTGGAAATCTGAATTAAATCAAGGAAAACGACTAAGGCTTGAGGGGATAGGGTCATTCTCTAAAGCTGGCCTCCAATGGGTATTTCAAGCATCTGTTGAGGCAAATTTTTTACCTGAAGCTTTTGGACTTCCAATTTTTAGAGTCAATCCGCTAAGTATTGGGAATTCAATTTCGAAAGAACCGAAATATAATTTCGAAAAAGAATCTGCAATAAATAGAAAAAGAAATGAAAGATGGCTTAAGCCATTAAGGACCGCTGCAGTAATGGTTGGCATAGTTAGCCTCCTAGCACTGGGGACAACAAAGGATGATTACAGAGAGATGATTCAAAATGCATCCTTCAAACCTGACTGGGAATCAATACAAAATCAAATAAATTCATTGGTGAATTTCAGCCCCAACAGCAATTCAAATACGAGTATTTTTCCTGCTCAAACCATAAAAGATATTTCTCGAGATATTCAAATTGAAGACTCAAAAAAGATAACGAAAAATAACTCTTTAGAAGACAAAATCCATTCTGATAATTCATTGCAAACTAAAAGTTTTTCCCTTGTCGTAGGAGCTTTTGCAGATATTAATAATGCAGAGAGACTTGTAAAGAGTTTAAATTTAGATGGATTTCCCGCTTCTTTAATAAAAAAAGAAGGTGAATTAACTAAAGTTTCCATTCTGAACTTTACAAATAAAGCCTCTGCGCAATCGAAAAAACTAAGTTTGGCTGAAAGATTTCCTGGCGTTTGGATATATTCTCAATGAAAAAAAATACAGCAGCCTCGTCTCTATCAATAATGACTGAGATTGTATTACCTAACGACACTAATAATCTTAACAACTTATTCGGTGGCCAGCTTCTTAGCTGGATGGATCGGTGTGCTGCGATTTCTGCACATAGACATTGTCGAGAAACTGTAGTTACAGCAACTGTGAACCATGTTTCTTTCAAAGAATCCATACCGCAGGGGTCGATAGTCACCCTTGAAGCAAAAGTATCCAGAGCATTTAAATCATCGATGGAGATATTTATTGATGTATATACTGAAGACAAGCAGGGAAATGGGGAAAAGACTAAATGTAATGAAGCAATTTATACTTTTGTTGCTGTAGACAGTAATGGTAGCCCCTTGCGTGTTCCAGAGCTTATTCCAGAGACAAAAATTGAAAAAGAACGATTTGCTGGAGCGCTTAGGCGGCGTCAACTTGCACTCATTCTCTCGGGAAAAATGATTCCAGACGAAGCAACTGAGCTTAAAGCTCTATTTGACTAAATCATATTCTATCAAAAAATAACTTCTAATAACGCTCCCAATAATAAGCTGGGCGTTAACAAATATCTCAATCCTTTTGGAGAAATGTAATCTTTCAAATTGACTAGATGGGGGCCAAAAAAAACAGCTAACAAAGAAACATAACTAATAGGATCATGAATGACAATCGATAATAAAACAGTGTAAGCTATCCCTAGCCAACTTAACATTAAGCCTCTTCTTTTTGCTTTTTTTGCACTCATCAAAGCACGAATTGTTTGAAAGAACGCAAATATCGCCCAGAAAAAAATAATTAATTCACCTGTTGATGGCAGGTCAAAAAATATATTTTCATAGGATTTAATCATACTAGAAAAGAGAAAGTCTAATGAACTTAATCCAAAAACAAAGAACAAGCTTACGGGTAGCAGCCAGGCAATAAATATTTGTAGAATTGGCCTTAACCTCAATTTAAATTCAATTGACGGGGCCAATACTGAAGGAATAACAAAAGAAAAAAGATTCAAATTTAATATCCCTAAAAATGCAGCAAAAAAGCCTAGATTCGATCTTGTTCGCAAACCGATCTTCCTCTCATCAAAAAGCTCAAAAGCAATTGCTAGCCATACTGACGCTCCAACACTTAAAAGAGCCTCTCTCCAAGTAATGGGGGAATTTGTAAGTGCGACTAATAAACACCACCACGACCAACCTAGGAGATAATTAGATGATAAATAGCGACTACGGTAAACAAGGATTACATTGATTAACCATGAAGCTATACCAATTGATATGGGTGCAATCCAAAATTCAAAACTAAAATCAAAAGTACTTTTTTGTCTTAAAAAATTAAGTAAAGCAGTGCCAATTGCTGTGCAAAAAACGAGGAAAACAGCAATTCCGGGGTGAGAGTTTCTAAAAATGTGATTCGTTGGTAGCACGTTATGCATTAAATTTGTTCAAAAATAATAGTACAACATGCCATTGCGATTTTTTTTTGAAAATATACTAGGAGGGCTTTTCGAGCTAACCTTTAAAATTTTACCCATTCTGGGAAATAATATGAATTACTTTTTCATGGCCATCATTGCAGGTCTCGGGGTATATTGGTTATTAGAGATGTTAAAGCATCAGAAAGCAGGAGAAAAGTAATTTGAATTCTACAGAGATAAATTCTTCTGTTTGACCTAACAAGTATTTGAGTATATTTAGACCTGATCTAAATTAAAATACTTAAACACATGAATATTAAGAAAATCATTCCAATAAGTTTATTGGTTTTTACGTTTACCGCATGCACAGAATTATCTGAGGATGATGTCCGAGAATTTACAATTAATCATATTGAAAATCAAGTAGGTTATGCAGATGCCGTTGAAGGATTTGTAAATGGACTTTCTAATGATCTTATAGCATGGACAAACCCTGTATGGAGGAGCACTCCGTATGAATACAGTACAGAAGGTGTGGATGGAAGCGCATTTTATGAAGATTCCATTAAAGTGAACATTCATGACATTTACATAATGGGCAATCATGCAAATGTCTTTGGGACCATCCGATTTTACATTGATGGTGTTACTACGACCTATAGAAATTTTTCAGGTATAGTTGGTCAAGAAAATGGAGAATTAAAATGGCAGCGTTGGATTGGAGTTGATAACCAAAATTTAGCCCAAGGTTTCCTTTGGCCATCTACCGAAATTGAGGGTGGATTATCGGCATACAATGAAATGCGCAATGCAATGATGAATCTAGAATTTGAATTGGCGAAATTCATTTCTGATACATTAGTTGAAAAAGATCCAGAATGGGCTACTGCTCATTTGGGCCAAATGCAATATTATTGGGCGAAACAAGATGATCTAAAACTCAAAGAGGTTATGGATTTGGCATTGTCAAAATGTGAAAATGCGAGTAGAGCAGAAGAGCACTTTATAAAATCTTACACTAGAGATCGAGAGGTAGGACAACATGAGCTGGAATTAGCAATGTTACATGCGCCAGACGACCCAATGATTCGAGTATGGTATGCCTGGGGGTTAGAGGATAATAAACTTGCAATTGACATTATAAAACGTGCTTGGTGGAGACTCCCCGAGCATGGTGGTGTGAATAACATGCTTGGATACAAGTACATGGCAGATGGAAACATGGAAAAAGCAAAAAAGCACTTTGAAATTTTCACAAGAGCTAATGCTGAAGTTCCAAATGGCTATGATTCTTACGGCGATTATTATATTGAAGCAGGTGAATACGAAAAAGCAAAAGAAATGTTTCTTAAGGCATACGATTTAGATAGTAATTGGACCGTGTCAAAAGAAAAAGCGGAAAGAATAGAGAAACGAATGAATCGAGTGAACTCAGAAGAATAATTTCCAAGTTACTTTAAATTATAAAAAGCCTTGCTCAATTTCAGCAAGGCTTTTTTTATTTAATCCCTAAATCTTTACCAATATCTGCCCTGTAGTATTCTCCCTCAAATTCAATTGATCTCAAGGAACCGTATGCTTTATCTCTAGCAACAGATGCCTCTTTATGAAGCCCAGTAACACAGAAAACGCGGCCTCCATCAGTAACGATTTTATTTTCCATCAACTTTGTTCCTGCCTGAAATACGATAGTATCCTTCTGCTTCTGTTTATCAATCTTTTTTATTACAATCCCTTTCGTGTATTTCCCAGGATAGCCTTTACTGACCTTCATGACAGTTATTGCGGTCTCTTCTTTAACCTTTAATGAGCGTGTGATTATTCGTTTTTCTGCTGTCTCTTTTAAAACCTCCAGAAGGTCCTCATCAATCCTGGGTAGAACAGCTTCTGTCTCTGGGTCACCCATTCGACAATTATATTCTATGACTTTAACACCCTTTTGAGTGTAAATGAGACCAAAGAAAATAAAACCTACATATTCTATTTTATCTTTCGATAAACCCAAAATAGTGGGATCAATTATTGTATTCTTCACTTCAGTAAGAATTGAATCGGATATAAATGGCACTGGAGATACCGCCCCCATTCCGCCTGTATTCAAACCTTTATCTCCCTCTCCTATTCGCTTATAATCTTTTGCTTCTGGAAGAAGTAAATACCCATTACCGTCCGTTAAAACAAATATGGAAAACTCGATCCCTTCTAGAAATTCTTCTACAACAACTTTTGAAGAAGCCTCTCCAAACTTCTCATCAAGAAGCATTTCCTTGACTTCCTCTTTTGCAAGGTTTAAATCATCATGAATTACCACTCCCTTACCTCCCGCAAGGCCGTCCGCCTTCAAAACATAAGGTTTATGAGTCTCATTTAAATATTCAATAGCTTCTGAAAGTTGATCTTTTCGGAAAGTTTTATAATCTGCTGTAGGTATATCGTGCCGCTGCATAAATTTTTTTGAAAAATCTTTACTCCCTTCAAGGCCTGCCCCTTTTTTCTTAGGGCCGATAAAGTATATTTCTGACAAAGCTTTTGTATCTGAAAAATAATCTGCTAAGCCATTTACTAACGGGTCTTCAGGCCCAACGATAACCATGTCAATAGAAAATTTTATGCAAAACTCTCTTACTTTGTCAAAATCCTTCCAATTTAAATCTATTTGATCCCCATATTTCATAACCCCTGGGTTGCCTGGAGCTACATATAGCTTTTTTAATAACTGACTCTGAGAAATTTTCCATGCTAATGCAGATTCACGTCCCCCAGAACCAAATAATAATACATTCATTTTTTTCTATTTATATCAAAAATACGACGTTAAAAATTCTTATCTCGGAGTTGATCTTTTTCAATAAATAGTTTTAAAATATTTAATTAAAGATTATCAAGTTCACGTATCTTTTAAATATGAATTCTATCGAACTAGAGAAAATTGATGTTGTAATAATTTTTGCAATACTCGTAACAATTGTTTCCGTAGGAATTTGGGTTGGGCAGCGTTCAAAAAAATCATTAGAAGGATTTTTTCTTGGAGGCAGAAATATTCCATGGGCTCTTGCAGGTTTGTCTATGGTTGCAACTACTTTCGCTGCTGATACTCCATTGGCAGTTACTGAAATAATAGGTATGAATGGAGTTTCTGGTAATTGGATATGGTGGAATTTGCTTGCTGGAGGAATGCTTACATCAATTGTATTTTCTCCTCTGTGGCGAAAAGCAGGTGTTGTAACCGAAGCTGAATTAATTGAATTAAGATATTCGGGTAAACCTGCGTTTTTTCTCCGAATATTTCGTGCAATTTATCTTGGTTTTTTTATCAATATTTTAATTCTGGGATGGGTTCATCTTGCTATGATATCTGTTCTTGAGGGTTTATTTGGAATCTCATATGAATACTCTTTGGGAATAACAACACTGATAACCTTGTTAGTAGCAATTTATGCTGCTCTTTCAGGACTGCTGGGCGTAGTTGTAACGGATGCGCTGCAATTTATAATAGCCATGATAGGAAGTATCGCCCTCGCCGTATTTGTTATACAATCAGAGGAAGTCGGCGGACTTTCAGGATTAAAGTCTTCTCTTTCAGAAAATCAAATAAACTTCTTCCCCCGGTTTACAAGCGAAAACTCATATGGTTTTACAATTGGAATCGGTGCATTTTTCGCATACTTTGGAATGATGTGGTGGAGTACCTGGTATCCCGGTGCAGAGCCTGGTGGAGGGGGATATATTGCACAAAGAATAATGAGCTCAAAAAATGAGTCTCATGCAATAGGAGCAACGTTACTTTTCAATTTTGCACATTATGCTTTGAGACCATGGCCTTGGATTTTAGTCGGTTTAGCAGCATTATCACTTTTCAATGTTGAAACCCATACCCCAATTGAGCTAAAAAAAGAATTACAAGAGGTAAGAGCCATGGATGGATATTCACCAAAATGGCTTTCAGGCGAAGCTAGTCCAAATAAATTCTCAGATGCAACTAAAGTTTTAATTGTTCGAGAAGGGCTAAGAAAGTTTGCGGGAAATAATCCAAGACTTGCAGAAGCTATAAATTACGAGATTAATCCTAGATTTGGATATATATATGCTATGAAACACTACCTCCCAAAAGGTTGGATGGGTTTAATGTTAGTAGCTTTCTTTAGCGCCTATATGAGCACAATTTCGACACAATTAAATTGGGGTGCGTCTTATTTAATTAATGATGTTTGGCTTCGAATAAAAAAGAAACCTACAAACGATAAAGCCATCATTCAAAATAGTAGATGGCTTCTCTTAATTTTAGCTCTTTTGAGTCTTTTAGTTTCTACACAAATAGAAAGTATATCTGGTGTGTGGAAATTTATCATGGAGTGTGGCGCTGGACTGGGCTTAGTGCTGATTTTAAGATGGTTTTGGGGAAGAATAAATGCTTGGGTAGAAATAACAGCTACTTTTACACCATTCATTGGATACGCTATTTCCAGATATTTTTTCCATCTTGAGTTTCCTCATTCGTTTTTTTTCACTGTAAGCTTGACAACCCTTTCATGGTTAGTCGTTTTGTTTTGCACGAAAGAATCGAAACAATGGGGAAACTTTAAATCACAAGTACTTAAAAATGAAACTACCTCCATAAGTGTTCTATTGTTTAGATGGGTTCTTGCTGTAATTTCAGCCTATTCACTTCTATTTGGTATTGGTGCATCTTTACTACATGGAACTCTGGAGTCTATTCTTTACTTTATTTCATCGATTATAAGTGCTTTACTATTAATTAAAAGCTATAATAAACAACCTATTCTTGATTAAATGAATACCGTAAATATTATTTTTCCTCATCAACTATTCAAGGAAAACCCAATCATAAAAGAAGAAGGCGAGTTTTACTTAGTTGAAGAACCTTTATATTTTCAATACTTCAAGTTTCATGTTCAGAAATTAATCTTGCATAGATCTTCCATGAAGTTCTATTATGACTTTTTATTAAAAAAGAACAAAAATGTAATTTATTTGGACTTCTCAGATTTGAATTCTGACATACGAGAATTAATTCCTTATTTAAAAAAACAAGGCTGTCAAAAAATAAACTATATAGATACAAATGATAACTATCTAGAGAGAAGGCTCAGCCAGACAGCGAAAAATCAAAAAATTCAATTACACAAAGCTGAAAGTCCTATGTTTTTAAACTCATCTCTTGATTTAAAAACATTTTTTGATTCAAAAAAGAAGAAATTCTATCAAACCTCTTTTTATATCAGTCAAAGAAAAAAATTAAAAATTTTAATAGATTCTGGAGAAAGTCCCGTGGGCGGGAAATGGAGCTTTGATACAGAGAATAGAAAAAAATATCCAAAAGAAAAGGTCCCTCCAAAAGTTGCTGAATTAGCTGCAGATCGCTTGTTTCAGGAAGCATCGAGCTATGTTCAAAAAAATTTTAAATCCAATCCTGGAATATTTACCGATAAACCCATTTATCCGCATAATCATGAATTAGCAGATGAGTGGCTAGAACTATTCCTAAAAAATAGATTGTCGGATTTCGGTACTTATGAGGATGCGATTGTTCAAGATGAATTTTTTTTAAATCATAGTGTTTTATCCCCACTTCTTAATTGTGGATTAATTACACCTGAACAAATCATAAATAAAGTTTTACTAATTCAAGACAAATATCCTTTAAACTCAATCGAAGGATTTATTAGACAAATTATCGGCTGGAGAGAGTTTATTAGAGGGATTTACAATGTAAAAGGAAGTGTTGAACGAACCACTAACTTTTTCAAATTTAATAGGAAGATTCCTTCATCTTTTTATGATGGGACCACAGGAATTTTACCTGTGGATATCACAATAAAAAAAGTTCAAAAAACAGCTTATAATCACCATATAGAAAGACTTATGGTAATTGGCAACTTCATGATGTTATGCGAATTTGATCCCGATGAAGTTTATAAATGGTTCATGGAGCATTATGTCGATGCATATGATTGGGTTATGGTACCTAATGTTTATGGGATGAGTCAATTCGCTGACGGAGGTTTAATGTCTTCAAAGCCTTACATATCAAGTAGCAACTATTTAAAAAAAATGAGTGATTTTCCCGATGGAGATTGGAGACAGGTTTGGGATGGCTTGTATTGGAGATTTATAGATTTAAATAGAGAATTATTTAAAAAAAATATACGAATGAAATTTATGGTTAATATGTTAGATAAAATGACCCCTGAAAAAAGGGAATCCCATTTTAAAATCGCAAAATCATACTTGTCTAAATTAGATCAGTCCTGATTTTAGCCATTAATTATCAACTTATTACACTAATAACAAAGAATAAAAAACCCACTCAAACAGGTGGGTTTTTTAGTGGAGATAGTCGGAGTCGAACCGACGACCTCTTGCATGCCATGCAAGCGCTCTAGCCAACTGAGCTATACCCCCCAATGGTTGGCAAATATAATAGCATTTTCAATTTAGCTCATAACTTATTTGGAACATGAAACTTCTTGGCTTCGAAAGTAATGCAGGCCTCGGACTAGATAAACGGTTCATTAAATTCAAAATACCTATTTGAGCTTTCCAGTCCTTATTAAAACGATATTGCGCCCGAATATCAAAGAATAAGTCGCCATTATTCATGTAATATCTCGAATCCTGGACTCCAGGAACGTAAATTGATATTAAAGGATCCGTAAATATGGCATCAATATTTTCCATAAATGAATTGTATCGAAGACTAAGACCCACTGAAAAATTTTTCCAAATTATCTCCATATCGCCTTTAATGATATTTCGATAACGATACTTTAGCATTTTTCTACTAGGGTCCAATGAAGTACTTGTGTATGACATTTCCTCTCCATCAATATCATATTGATAAACTAAATCAGGGTTAATTGAAATTGGATTCGAATATGTATGACTTATAAAACTTTGGATTTTAATACCCATGAAATTTATTTCATTTGCCAAAATTGTTTCAATCCCCATAATTCTTGTTGGACCTACATTAAGTGAGGTGAAGCCATAATTTGATAGCGTGGCATTAGGAACTGAGTCCCATTTGCCAAAAGTAAACTCCATCATTTCGTTAAATCTTGTCTGGAAAAATGCTACATCTAAATATCCTTTTAATAAATTTCTAAACTTATAGAGTTGTTTGAACCCAACCTCTCCTGTCCATCCACTTTCTGGTCTGATATTTGGGTTTGGGAAAACCTTTAACTCTCCTGCAGAGGAAGATGAGTACATTTCTGCTACCGAAGGGAATCTATAACCTTGAGCAAAAGAGGTTCTAAAGTGAGTTCCTTTTAAAGCTTGATAATGACCACCAAATCTAAATACCGGTTTATTAGATTGCAGTCCATCAATTCCATAATTTTCCCACCTTGCTCCTCCGGTAAAGTCAAACTTTTTAAAATTACCATTCATTTGAAAAAATATTGCCTGATTCCCTGATAGGTGACTTCCAGAAAAAAGTGGACTCTCCATCGAGTTCGATGAAATTAGCAGGCCTGAAGTATAAGTCCAATTTTCATTTTGAAATAACTGGAGTAAATATTCTAAATGTCCTGTGTTTGCCGAATTATCATAATTGTTGGTATCCAATCCAGAAATATTTTGAAACCCAAGCCACCTTGACCTGATTGTTTGCAGTAGTCGGCCGTTACGAATCTTTAAATACCCATTAATGGAACCTAAGTTGCTTTGGGTTACGGTTGCCGAGGAATCTAATGGCGTATAACCAAACCTAAAATCCTCCCAAATCAATGATGAGCTTCGATCAGATGACCACACATTTGCATTAATGCCTATCTCAAAATTATTAGATGGCTTATATCTATATTTTCCATGAACTCGTATAGACTCATCTCCCACGAGATATTGAAACCCTTGATCATTTAATGCTTGACCATGGAAAACCCATCCATGCTTATTATTTTCTCCTCTACTATCCGAATATGCAAATCGAATCGCTCCTTGGCCTCTCACTTGGTTTGACCAATTCAAGCTATTGATTTTCGCTTGGTCATAAATTTCTGTAATTGTATTTACACGTATTCTCATCTCATCTGAGGGCTCCCAGGTTCTTAAATGAATAACACCATTTAGAGCAGAGCTACCATAAAGAGAAGATGCAGCACCCTTGACAATTTCAATTTGTTCAATAGCCTCCATAGGCATCGCGTTCCAAATTGCTCCGCCAGCATCCGGACTTAACACAGGTAGGTCATCTACTAGTAACAAAACCCTTGAGCCAGCCCCCAAACTCCAGCCACTGCCAGAACGAATATTTGCTTGCCCATCTTGAATTGTTACTCCTGGTGACATTTGGATAACTTGTTCTATTCTTGAATTTGATTTTGATGCAAGTAATCTTTGAGGCAATACATCAATTGATACTGTAGTATTCTCGATCATTTGCTCTGTTCGGTTTGCAGACACAACAGTTGTTTCAAGATTAACTGTCGAATCGGCATCACTTAAAGTTGGAAGTAGCAAAAAAAGCAAGCTTGATAAACCCATAAATCAGTTTTATTCTCAGAAATTTTTAAATCAATTAATCTAGATACACTTAATATCGTGGTTATTTAATTAATAAAATTCTATGGTATTATTTTTGTTTCTGTTTTTATTTTTATTACAAAAAAGTTACATATAATTAATTTTGAAAAACATCATTTTAAACAAAAAAATCAACTCTGACGTTAAAAAGGTTAAAATGATACACTAGATAAAATGAAAAATTCAATTAATTTTTCGAATTTAAAGTCTGACATACCTGCAAGTATTGTCGTTTTCTTCGTAGCGCTTCCTCTTTGCTTAGGAATTGCTCTAGCAAGTGGAGCGCCACTTTTTTCAGGCTTAATAGCAGGAATCATAGGCGGGATTGTAGTAGGGTCAGTCAGTAATTCCTCCCTCGGAGTTAGTGGGCCTGCAGCTGGACTAGCTGCAATAGTATTCACTTCCATCGTTGAATTGGGTTATGAGAATTTCTTAGTGGCTGTAGTTATCGGAGGTGCCATTCAAACCTTATTTGGCATATTAAGATTAGGTATAATTGCATATTATTTTCCCTCATCAGTTATTAAAGGAATGCTCACTGGTATTGGAATTATTATATTTTTAAAGCAGATCCCGCACTTTTTTGGTTATGATTCTAATCCAGAAGGAGACTTCGCATTCTTTCAAGTTGATGGAGAAAACACCTTTTCTGAAATTTTTACTGCATTTAACCACATAGATCCGGGTGCTTCGTTAATTGGATTGATTTCGTTAACTATTTTACTAGTTTGGGGTTCAATACTTTCAAAAAAAGGAAAAATATTTCAGATTATTCAAGGTCCCTTAGTCGCCGTGGTTGTTGGAATAATCTATTTCGTCCTTACATCAGGTAATAGTCTTTGGGGCATCTCATCTAATCATTTAGTTAGTGTTCCTGTCCCTGATGATGCGTCATCATTTTTTGCTCAATTTAGTTTGCCTAACTTCCAAGCAATATCAAACATTCAAGTTTGGATAACTGGTTTCACAATCGCTTTAGTGGCGAGCCTTGAAACCTTACTATGTGTTGAAGCCACGGACAAGCTGGATCCTGAAAAACGAGTGACCCCAACAAATAGGGAGCTATTAGCTCAAGGTTCGGGGAATATCATTTCGGGACTAATCGGAGGTTTACCCATTACCCAAGTTATTGTTCGTAGTTCTGCAAATATTCAATCTGGTGGAAAAACAAAAATGTCGAGCATAATTCATGGTTTTTTGTTGTTGATTTCGATACTAATAATCCCAACCATTTTAAATAAAATTCCATTGTCTGTTTTGGCAGCAATCTTACTAATAGTTGGCTATAAATTAGCAAAACCATCATTATTTAGGGAAATGATAAGGAAAGGTTGGAAACAGTTTTTACCCTTTATAGTCACTGTTATCGCCATAGTATTTACAAACTTATTATTTGGAATTTCTCTAGGCTTAGCTGTTGGTGTTTTCGTTGTAATAATTAAGAGTTTCCAAAACTCCCATTTTTTACATAAAGAAGATAACAGCAATGGAAAGAGTAAAATTAAAATGACTTTTGCAGAAGAAGTTACTTTCTTTAACAAAGGATCAATACTAAAAGAATTAGACAATATCCCAAAAGATACCTTATTACATTTAGATATTGAAAATACCATTTACCTAGATGACGATGTATTAGAAATATTAGATGACTTTTGGGAAAAAGCGAAAATTAGAAACATAGATATCAAATTAAAAACCCGTAAGGGTATAATTGACAATCCAGAGAGTTTTAGACAATATTTTTTGAATAACTAGCTGTAGCTGAAGTCAAGACTAAAAAGTAAATAATCTCTTTATCAATTGTAGTGAAGTTTCTTTTAGATCAAACAGAAGCATTAAAAAGACAATTAACAAACTATATAAAAAGACTTTTAGTTTAATATAAAGATTACTTTTGCGCAGCCACAGAATATTTGTGTGCTCTGATTATGACAAAAGTTAAAAACATTGCTATTATTGCTCACGTTGATCATGGTAAAACTACCCTGGTAGATAAGATTCTTCATTATTGTCAATTATTCCGATCTAATCAAGAAACAGGTGAATTGATTTTAGATAGTAATGACCTAGAAAGAGAGAGAGGCATAACTATTCTATCAAAAAATGTGAGTGTCAATTACAAAGAAGTAAAAATAAATATCATTGATACCCCTGGACATGCTGACTTCGGGGGTGAAGTTGAGCGCGTTTTAAATATGGCAGACGGAGTTTTACTGCTTGTCGATGCTTTTGAAGGCCCAATGCCTCAAACTCGTTTTGTTTTACAAAAAGCACTCGAAATTGGCTTAAAACCGATAGTTGTTGTAAATAAAGTAGATAAACCCAATTGTGACCCAGAATCAGCTCACGAAGCTATTTTTGATTTAATGTTTAATCTGGATGCTTCCGAGGAGCAACTTGACTTCCCCTGTGTTTACGGTTCAGCAAAACAGAATTGGATGAGTTATGACTGGGAAGTCCCAACTGACTCAATAGAACCACTATTAGATATGGTTATTAAGTATGTCCCAGAGGCCTCGAAAAATCCAGGGGCACCTCAAATGCTAATTACCTCTCTTGACTACTCCTCTTACACAGGCCGAATGGCTATTGGGCGTGTACATCGAGGGATAATTCATGAAAATATGCCAGTGTGCCTCATAAAAAGTGATAACTCACAAATAAAAACAAAAATTAAAGAATTATATGTTTTTGAAGGGCTCGGAAAAATAAGAGTTAAGCAAGTAAACGTTGGAGAAATATGTGCCATCAATGGTATCGAGGGATTTGAAATCGGTGACACTATCGCGGATATTGAAAATCCAGAAGCATTACCACCGATAAATATCGATGAACCTACCATGAGCATGATTTTCACGATAAATGACTCCCCCTTCTTTGGTAAAGAGGGAAAGTATGTAACCTCAAGACATCTTAGAGATCGTTTAGAAAAAGAATTAGAAAAAAATCTTGCTCTTAAGATGGAACTTACTGACTCTGCAGATACTTTTAGAGTTTTTGGACGAGGTGTTCTCCATTTATCTGTACTTATTGAAACTATGAGAAGAGAAGGTTATGAGTTGCAAATTGGAAACCCTGAAGTGATAATTAAAGAAATCAATGGCGTTCAATGCGAACCAATAGAAGAACTTATAATTGACTTACCCGAAACAATGAGTGGGACTGCTGTAGAAATGGCTACTCTTAGAAAGGGTGAATTATTAAATATGATACCAAAAGGAGATAGAATGATCTTAACATTTAATATTCCCTCAAGAGGGTTAATTGGTCTTAGGAATTCTCTTTTAACATCAACATCTGGGGAAGCAATTATGAATCATAGATTTATTGAATTTCAGCCTCTTAAGCCGAATCTTCCTCGCCGAACTAATGGCTCTCTTGTTTCAATGGAACAGGGAATGTCAATAGCTTACTCAATCGACCGACTTCAGGATAGAGGTCGATTTTTTATTGAACCTGGAGAACAAATATATGCGGGCCAAATTTGTGGAGAACATACTCGTGGAAGTGATTTAGACGTGAATCTTACAAAAGCCAAAAAGCAAACCAATGTTCGCGCAGCAGGCACAGATGATAAAGTACGAATTGCCCCTGCAATAAAACTGAGTTTGGAGGAAGCTTTGGAATATATTCAATCGGACGAATTAGTAGAGATAACTCCAAAAAGCTTACGGTTGAGAAAGATTAATTTTAAAAAAAATTAGAAATATCTTTCTAAAAGTATGCTTAAATTTATAAAGCATCCTATTGTGAATTAGGTCATTTAATTCTCTTAAGCTGATTCTAAAAATAAACTTTGAGTAATCTAATAAATACACCTTCTGTTCTCATTGCTTTAGCAGCAATTGTTATAGTATCATACCTTTTTAATCTATTAGCAAAAAAAACAAGAATACCAAGTGTTCTAATGCTTCTGGGAACAGGTATAATTTTAGGGGCATTCGGTAAATACTTTGACTTCCCCCAACCAAATGTTCAACCATCTTTAGAAATATTAGGTAGTATTGGTCTAATAATGATAGTACTTGAAGCAGCATTAGACCTTGAATTTTCAAAGGACCGAAGAAGTCTAGTCGGTCGGAGTTTCATTTTAACTCTGTTGGAAATGGGATTTACTGTTTTTTTTCTTGCAGGACTATTTCATGTCGGAATGGACGCGCCATGGGAAAATGCAATTCTCTATGCTGTACCTCTAAGTATTTTGAGCTCAGCTATAGTAATTCCTAGCATAGAATACTTTAAAAAAGATCTAAAAGAGTTCATGATATATCAGTCGACATTTAGCGACATTTTGGGAATTATGTTATTTTATTTTCTTGTAGAAGGATTTGAAAACCCAAGCGGTAATGCCACAGAATGGCTTTTACAGTTTGGTTGGTCTTTTGGTATCAGTGTAATTGTGTCAGCAGTCTTTTCATATTTGCTGGTCATCATGCTTCAAAATATTAAAACACAACTAAAATTATTTCTGTTAATATCTGCTTTAATCCTTCTTTATGCCGTTGGAAAACTACTTCACCTTAGTTCTCTTTTAGTGATATTAATTTTTGGTATGATCCTGAATAATCCTCAATTATTTTTCCCAGGAAGATTAAGAAGATTATTAAAAGCAAATATTGTGAGTTCTTTACTCAAGGATTTTAAATTGATCACCCGTGAGACAGCATTTATTGTCAGAACATTCTTTTTCGTTGTCTTTGGCTATAGCATAGACCTTAGCTCTCTTGGTAATCCATTAGTGATATTCTTTGCAGTCCTTTCTTTAATCGGCATATACCAAATAAGAAAAGTTTCGGTATTGTGGACAGTTAAAACCCCCTCAACTCTATTAAATTATCTCGCTCCAAGAGGTCTAATAACGATTCTATTATTTTATGCGATACCAGCAAATATGAGCATTGATCAATTTGATAATGGTATCCTATTATACATAATTCTGGTTAGCAGCAGTATAATGGCATGGGGTATGGTGAGACATAAAGAAAAAGACGACCATAGAACTTTAGGAGAGGTAATACGTGAAACTGGAAGCATTGACCCGGAACCTTATAAAGATTAATTGATCACTTTTATACATTTTCAAATTAATGAGCATCTAACCAATTAGTTCCAAATCCCGTATCAACCTCAAGGGGCACATCAAGCCTATATGCATTCTCCATTTCTTCAATCACTAAAACCTTCAATTCCTCTAATTCACTTTTCAAAGTATCTATGACTAACTCATCATGTACTTGAATAATCATTTTTGATCTAAATCCCTCTTTCTTCATTCTATCGTAAACGCCAACCATAGCTAATTTCATGATGTCTGCAGCAGTGCCCTGTATAGGAGCATTAACTGCATTTCGCTCCGCATGACCACGAACTACCCTGTTCGGAGAATTTATATCTCTTAAATACCTTCTTCTACCTATTAATGTCTCCACAAAACCATTTTCTCTAGCAAAAGAGACTTGGTTTTCCATATACTTTTTAATTCCTGGGTATGAGATGAAATAACTGTCAATTACTTCTTTTGCTTCGGTTCGTGAAAGGTTAGATTGCTGACTAAGACCGAAAGCAGAAACTCCATATATTATTCCAAAATTAATTGTTTTTGCATTTCCCCTTTGCTCTCTTGTAACTTCATTTATTGGAACATTAAATACTTTTGACGCAGTTTTTGTATGAATATCATCCCCGTCTAAAAACGCTTCTTGCATATTTTCGTCTCCACTCATGGAGGCTATTACCCGTAATTCAATTTGAGAATAGTCCGCACTAAATAAAACGTGATTAGGGTCTCTTGGAATAAATGATTTTCTTACTTTTTTCCCATTTGTTGTGCGAATGGGTATATTCTGAAGATTGGGGCCTGTACTTGATAATCTACCTGTTGAAGCAACTGCTTGATTAAATGTAGTATGTATCCTACCTGTTTTTTCATTTACTAGTAGGGGTAAAGAATCGACATAAGTACTTTTTAATTTTCCTAACTGCCGCCAATCCAAAAGTTTCTTGACAACCTCATAGTCCTTAGATAGCTTTTCCAGGACTTCTTCTCCAGTAGCATACTGGCCTGTTTTTGTTTTTTTTACTTTGCCTTTTCCAATTTTTAATTCATCGAATAGCACTTGGCCTAATTGCTTCGGAGAACCTAAATTAAAATTCTTTCCTGCGATACTATGTATATCACTTTCAAGCCCATTCATATCAACGCCAAGCTCCTTAGAGTAATTAAATAAACCTTTGATATCAACGGTAACTCCTGATGACTCCATCTTGGAGAGAATATTAATTAAAGGAGCTTCAATATCATAATAGAGTCTTTCAAGATTCAAATCCTTGATTCGTTTATTTAGAATAAGTGACAATTGAAATAGAAAATCAACTTCTTCACTCTTAATAATTAACAATTCTGATACTGGAAGACTATCAAGTGAAAAATCTCTTTTTCTGTTATCATCAGAAATTAGGGCTAAGTATTTTGAGCCCAAAGAATCCTTAACATATGTCTCAAACAAATATTGAATGGTATGACGTTTATCTGGCTCTAAGAGATAATGCATAACCATAGTGTCGTGAAATACTCCGCCAATAGTAACCCCTTGATCACGGAGAACTTGCTTTTGGTATTTCAAGTCATACCCGATTTTGATTATGGAATTTTCTTCTAACGGACTTTTTAGGAATTCCAATAAATCTGTATAATCCTCATCTGCAGCATTGCCCAGTGGGACATAATAAGCTCTGTTCGGCGCATAGCTAAAAGCAATACCCGAAAGATAATTTCTACCTACCTCCGATTTCACTACCTGAGTACTGAAACAAAAAGAGTCTTGTTGAAGCAATTTATTTCTTAGCAGCTTGGCGGATTGCAATGAATCTATAATAACATAATCATTCTTCTGCACAGGTACAGGTTTCTCCTGCGGTTTTAATGCTGGAGAATTTTCCGCGGAAAAAAGGTCCATCTGTCCAATTTTTTGAGATGCTTGAATTGGCTTTGAAGTCTCTTTAATCGAATCTTTTGGCTTTTTTAATTCTATTTCACGTTTTAGTAACCTTCGCGAAAGACTTTTGAATTCTAATTCTTGAAGTAAACTTTCCAAGGCAATTTCATCAGGTTCTTTTTTCTCTAAATCCTTTTCATTAAAATCAATAGGGACATCAATTATGATTTTTGCAAGGGATTTTGACATTATTCCTTGATCCCCAAATTCTCTAACTTTCTCACCAAGTTTGCCTTTTATTTTGTCTGAGTTTTTAAGAATTCCTTCCAAAGAATCATATTCCGTTAATAATTTCGCCGCAGTTTTTTGTCCAACACTTGGAATTCCTGGAATGTTATCTGCAGAATCACCCATAAGCCCGAGAACATCTACGACTTGCTCAACTCTCGATATATTCCACTTCTCACAAATTTCTTTTGGTCCCAAGATCTCGGCAGGCTCCCCACCTCTTTTGGGCCGAAGCATTTTAATTTTATCAGTTACAAGTTGACCAAAATCTTTATCGGGAGTCATCATAAAAACATCATAACCCGACTTCTCCGCCTTTTTAGCGAGAGTTCCAATAACATCATCTGCCTCAAAACCCTCTACACCCAAAGCTGAAATATTCATAGCCTTGAGAAATTTGTGAATTATCGGAACAGCAACCTTTATTCCATCTGGAGTTTCATCCCGATTAGCCTTGTATTCCGGGAATATTTCTAATCGGGAAGCGCTGCCGCCAATGTCAAACACAACAGCTATATGAGTTGGGTCCTGTTTTTCTAAAACATCCAATAATGCCAAAACAAAACCGTAAATAGCTGATGTGTCCAGTCCTTTACTTGTGATTCGAGGGTTCTTGGCAAATGCAAAATAAGCTCTAAAAATAAGAGCATAAGCATCCAGAAGATAAAGTCTTGGTTGATTCATTTAATTATCAGATTTATTCAAAAATACGGACCTAAACCTCTACTTTTGATTATTAAATATGTCTAGCAAGAGTTTAATTATTATTCCAACATATAATGAACGTGATAACGTCAATGCAATCATTGATGCTATTTTAAATTTAGATGATAATTTCAACCTATTAATTGTTGATGACAATTCTCCTGATGGAACCGCAGATATTGTTCGCGGGTTACAAAATCGTTACCAGGGGAGACTACATCTTGAGTCAAGAAAAGGAAAACTCGGTTTAGGTACGGCGTATATTTTCGGTTTTAAATGGGCTCTAAAAAGAGATTATAGTTTCATTTTTGAAATGGATGCTGATTTTTCTCATGACCCAAATGACTTACCTAAATTGCTAAAAGCTTGCTCTGAGGATAATGTAGATTTAGCAATTGGGTCTCGTTACTCAAATGGTGTTAATGTTGTGAATTGGCCGATGAGCAGGGTATTACTTAGTTATTTTGCTTCTAAGTATGTTAGATTAATTACCAGGATGCCAATTCATGACACCACTGCTGGGTTTAAATGCTATCGAAGATCTGTCCTTGAAGCAATTGATTTTCATAAAATCAGATTTACAGGATATGCTTTTCAAATTGAAATGAAGTTTCGTTCATGGAAACAAGGGTTCAAACTCAAAGAAGTTCCTGTAATTTTCACAGATAGGAAATTAGGAGAAAGTAAAATGTCCAGCGGCATAATACGAGAGGCCGTTTTTGGGGTAATTTTATTGAAAATCATCAGTTTTTTTAAAAAATGAACAACTCTTCTCAATTTTTGATAAAAAATGGGGTGTTAATCAATGATGGTATTATAAAAGAATCTGATATACTGATCAAAAACGGTTGTATCGATCGAATTGATAATTCTATATCTGCAAAAGTTAATGTAAATACAATTGACGCAGCAGGGGCATATTTGATCCCCGGAGTTATAGATAGTCAAGTGCATTTTAGAGAGCCAGGGCTGACTCAAAAAGCAGATATTAATAGTGAATCAAAAGCAGCTATAGCTGGTGGTGTAACTAGTTACATAGAGCAACCTAATACTATTCCAAATGCAACTTCACTTTTTGAATTAGAGAAAAAATATAGCCGTGCTAAAGAAGTTTCTTGGGCCAATTATAGCTTTAATCTTGGAGCGACAAATGATAATCTTGAAGAGCTTAAAAAAGCATCTAAGGCGAATATTGCAGGAATTAAGATTTTTATGGGATCGTCAACCGGGAATATGTTAGTTGATAACCAAAAATCTATTGAGCGAATATTTTCAGAAGTTGACCATCAATTAATTGCACATTGCGAAGATGAAGAGACAATAAAAAATAATTTAGAAAGATTAATCTTTAAAAAAGGCAAAGAGAATATATTACCATCGGATCATCCAGTAATTCGAGATACAGAAGGTTGTTATTTAAGTTCATCAAAAGCGATAAGTCTTGCAAAATCAACCGGAGCAAGGTTTCATGTTTATCATATCAGCACTTCTAAAGAATTAAACTTGTTTGATGGAACGACTCCGTTGGTAGAAAAAAAAATTACCTCAGAAGCCTGCGTGCACCATTTATGGTTCTCTGATGAAGACTATTTGTCGTTAGGGAATAAAATCAAATGGAATCCATCTGTAAAAACGAAATTTGATAGAGAATCTTTAAGAAAGGCCCTTCATGATGGCCGAATTGATGTAATTTCCACAGATCACGCCCCTCACAAATTAGAGGAAAAATTGAGACCTTATCTTGATGCTCCTGCAGGAGGTCCACTAATTCAATTCTCTTTACCAGCAATGTTAGATTTGGCAAAAGAAAATGGTTTAAATATTACCAGAATAGTGCAACTCATGTGCCATAATCCCGCAGATCTATTTCGAATAGACAAACGAGGATATTTGAAAGAAGGGTATTATGCAGACTTAGCCATTGTAAATCCGTCAAAGCCTACAATTGTTAAAAAAGAAAAAATACTTAGTAAATGCGCCTGGTCTCCTTTCGAGGAGATTACATTTAAATCTTCGGTTAGCCACACCTTTGTAAATGGAATATTAAACTATCATAATGGTGAAATTCTTGGAACCAATAGTGGGCAAAGATTAGTATTTATGCGCAAATGAAAATTTTGAAGTATTCCCTTTTAATCATTATTTCCTTATCATCTTGCGTTAACTCTATGAATAATGAGCGTCCACTAGAAAAACCTGATGAGTTGATATCTGAAAAAGAATTTGTGGAACTATTGTATCAAATTCAATTACTAGAAGGCGCAAGAACAGGAACTACAGTCCTGGGAGATTCTATCGAATTAAATAAATTTTATGCTGTTTTATATGATAAGTTTAAAGTCAATAAGAATCAAGTAAGAAATAGCTTTAAATATTATCACTCCAATCCAAAAGAAATGTCACAATATTATCAATGGATTATTGATAGCCTGCGTCAAAAAGTATACGAATTAAATGGGCCTTTAGATAAATGAGTCATAGACATTACCCATTTATTGAAAAGGGTTTTGAAAATTTGGCCATCAAACTGTTCAAACACCAAGCTCGCGAGAATAAAATATACAAGACATGGTTAGAATCTTTGGGTTGGGGAGATGAAAAAATAAATGCCATAGATACTTTAACATCCATTCCGTTTTTGCCAATCACAGCATTTAAATCTCAAAAAGTCGTTACTGGTTCTTTTACTCCCGATACTGTATATACATCAAGTGGGGCCATAAATTCTCAGCATTTTGTCTCCAATAAAAATATATATCTGAGAAATGCGCAAATGTGTTTTGAAAGTTTTTATGGACCAGTTAAGAATTATGCATGGCTGTGTCTTCTCCCCGGGTATTTAGATAGATCTGGATCTTCTCTAATAGATATGGCAGAGTACTTTATCTCTATTTCCAACCATAATGAAAGTGGGTTCTTCGTTAAAGGAATAGATGAATTAAAATACAGACTTGAAAATCTTGATCTTAATCGAGTTCCAACAATTCTATTAGGAGTCACTTTTGCTCTTTTAGACTTAGCTGAGTCTATCAAAAATCCGATGAACTTAAATCATACTATAATTATGGAAACTGGCGGAATGAAAGGCCGAAGAGAAGAACCTATTCGAGAAGAACTTCACCATAAGTTGAATTCCTCTTTTGGCACAAAAAAAATACATTCCGAATATGGAATGACGGAATTATTATCACAAGCTTATAGTTTTAAGGAAGGATTGTTTTCAACCCCTTCACAAATGTTAGTTCTCCCGAGGTCGATAGAAACACCATTGTCACTTTCGAATGTTGGAGAAATTTGCGGGTTGAACATAATTGATCTTGCCAACTCAGACTCGTGCGCATTTTTAGCTACTGACGATATGGGTAGAGTACATGAAAATGGTAATTTTGAAGTTCTTGGTAGAATTGATGGGTCTGATCAAAGAGGATGTTCATTACTTTCAATAAATTCCAATTAATCAAAAATTGTCATTGAAATAGATAAATAATACTGTGGTCAAATTTAATATGAATCATATTTTTACTTCAATTCAAAAAATCAAAACTTCACTACTTTTTGTAAGTTTCATTTTCTCATACAGCCCTCTTAATGGTCAGTGGGTTCATGATTGGGCCAATATAACTATTGACGACTTAACAGCTTTCCAACTTAATGATAGTACAGAAGTTCGTGCAAAAATTATTGATGGCGGATATGAAATTCAGAAAAGAGTTTTGGTTGAAAAAAATTCAATAAGTGGAAATAAATTAATCGGGGGAAGCATACTGAGAAATTTACAAGGAGAAAAAATTGGAAAAACTCTATTGGATTTGACGTTCAAAGATCAATCTGCTCCGCCGGTAAGAAGATTGTCAAAAAAGTATTCTGCAATAATTATTCATGGGAATGTAACCTCCTCTGGATTTGTAAGAGACTCCTGGCCCGAAAAAGCATTAGTGAAACTTTTAAATAAAAAAAGAGTTGGAGCATTTTGGGTCGTTTTTAAGAAATACCTTAAAAAATTTCAATTTCAAAAAATTGATAAAAATAAATTGCCTGAAGAAATCATTAATTCCAGCTTAGATGTTTATGTATTGGCTTTTAAAAACTATTTAAATCAAAATAAACAAGGCTTTAGGATGATTATTTTCACACGAGGAAACTCATTTATTCAATGTGTTTTATTATCGGATAATAATTTGATTCAAAATTCATTGGAGTTTCCTAAAATCAAATTATTCGAGAGGGAACCCTTTGGAGACCTATACCATTTCAGTAAACCCAACAGATATCAATCTGAAGGTTTTGAATTAGTAGCCTATGACCTTTTACCTTTTGAAGAATAAAAAAGCAAAGAGCTTTATGATTCTATCACAAGATATATTTAAGTTTTTAAAAAAATTAGCAAATAACAATACTAGAGATTGGTTTCAAGCCAATAAAGAGTTTTATAAAACACATCAATCAAATATTCAAATATTTGGAGAACAAGTAAAAACACGATTAAATACTTTTGATTCGATTAGTAACTTCAAGTTATTTCGAATATACCGTGATGTAAGATTTTCCAAGGATAAAACTCCTTATAAAAAACATTTTGGGCTAACATGGAAAAGAACACGTCCAGAATTAAGAGGAGGTTATTATTTGCATCTAAGCCCAGGAGAAAGTTTTTTAGCATGTGGTTTTTGGGACCCCAGCAAAAATGACTTGGACCGAATACGCTATGAGCTCATTCACGACGGGGATAAGTTTAAAAAATTGATTCGATCTAAGTCCATAAATTCAATTTGGAACGACTTACAGGGAAATGAATTAAAAACCAGTCCAAGGGGTATAGATAAAAACCATCTAAATATTGATTTAATCCGAAAAAAACAATATATATTCTCCAAAAAATATACTGACAAGGAGGTTTGTAGTGATGATTTTCTTGACGATATTGAAACGTCTTTTAAGGCGATTCAACCTTTTTTAAATTATATGAGTGAAATCTTAACTACAAATAAAAATGGAGAGTCATTATTCTAAAATTGCCAGAGCATAATTCTTTTTCCCTTTTTGAATAACTAGATATTTATTCTTCAAAAAATCATCCAGAGAAATCATTGTATCGATTGAAATTTTTGTTTTATTAATTGAAACTGCCCCCGCTAAAATTAGCTTTTTAGCCTCACCTCTAGATTTGAAAAACCCTTTGCTTTGAGTAATTAAATCCAGAGCTGTAATACCTGAATTTAATTTTTCTCTGGGAATGTTAATCATAGGTACACCAGAGAAAACATCTAGTAATTCATCTGCACTTAGTTGTTTCAACATTTCCTTAGTCCCTTTTCCAAAAAGAATTTCACTAGCCTTGATGGCATTATTTGCAGCTTCATCTGAATGCACTCTTTTTGTAATATCAAAAGCTAAATCCTTTTGCAGAATCCGTAAGTGAGGGTTTTCAGAATGTAAACTTTCAATATTCTCAATTTCAGACCTAGTTTTTACCGTGAAAATTCGTATGTAGCTTGAGGCATCTTCATCAGAAGAGTTTAACCAAAATTGATAAAATTTATACGGGCTTGTTCTATATGCATCTAACCAAATATTTTCTCCTTCCGATTTACCAAACTTTGATCCATCTGCTTTCTTAATTAAAGGAGAGGTTACAGCGAATGAATTTTTTCCTCCCATTTTTCTATTTAGATCAATTCCTGTGGTTATATTGCCCCACTGATCACTGCCACCCATTTGTAAAAATATATCTTTATTTTTTGAGAGAAAATGAAAGTCAAACGCTTGAATTAATTGATAACTGAATTCTGTAAAACTTATTCCGGAATCTTGACGGCTTTTAACAGAGTCTTTTGCCAACATATAATTTACAGTAATGTGCTTACCAACGTCCCGTATAAAGTCCAAAAAATTGAAATTTTTATACCATTCGTAATTATCTAATATTGTTATCGATTCTCCTAAAAGTTTTTTTAATTGACTTTTTTGTGCTTTTAGGTTTTCTTTTAAAATATTCTTACTTAGAAGCTTTCTCTCCTCCGACTTAAAAGAGGGGTCTCCTATCATACCAGTTGCCCCGCCAAGTAAAGCTACAGGAGCATGTCCTGCACGCTGAAAATGAACCAGCATCATGACTTGAACAAGATTACCAACACCCAGAGAATTAGCAGTTGGATCAAACCCTATATAACCTTTTTTTTGACCCGATGACAAAAACGCTTCAACGCCAGGGGTCATATCATGGAGCATTCTGCGCCATCGCAATTCTTCAATAAACGAAGTCTTCATACTTACAAAGTTACATGAGTGAGAGTATAGATCACCGACATACGAATTACTTTTGTAAGATGATCGTAGTAACCGGAGCTTCTGGGCTTTTAGGCTCACAGATATTGTTGCATGCCGCTCGCAGTGGAGAAAGCTCCTTAACAGGGGTTTATCGTAATGTAAAATCCTTGAAAAGAGTTGAGTCAAGTTTTATGGCACAAGGAGCCTCTAAAGAATTTAAATCTATCAATTGGGTTCGGGTAGATCTATTAGATGCTATTGAAACAGAAGAGGTAATGGTTGATGCAAAATATATTATTCATTGCGCTGCATTTGTTTCACTCGAAAGATCAGATTCCAAGATAATGATGGAAATGAATTCCAGAATCTCAGAAAATGTATGGGCCGGAGCCCAAAAAAACAAAGTTAGTCGAGGAATACATGTAAGTAGTATATCGATATTTTCAGATAATCACGATAAGGGGTTCATAAATGAAAAATCTGAAACAAAAACTTCAAACCTTAGCTCCTATGGAAAAAGTAAAATTTATGCAGACCTAATAGCATGGCGCTATTCAGCAGAAGGCTTATCACTTTCAGTTGTTTATCCCAGCGTAATTATGGGAAGCCCAGCATGGAATAATAGTAGCGCAAAAATTATACATCAAATCAAAAAGGGTCTATTGTTTTACCCTCCCGGATCAACTGGCTGGGTTGATGTTAGAGATGTATCAGATTTTGTTCTTAGAATTATTTCAGAAAAGGCATCAGCTGAAAAATATATCCTTAATGGCCATAACCTATCATTTCAAAAAGCATTTAATGATATTGCCATGGCCCTGAAATGTTCACCAATAAAGTATAGAGCTTCAGAATTTATTTTACACGCAGCTCTCAAAGCTGAACTGTTTTTAAGTTTAATCTCTCCGTATAAACAAAAATTGTCCAAGGATTCAATTAAATCAGGAATTGCGCAGAAAAAATATAATGCTAGCGAATCTTTAAAAATTGGTTTTAAATATCGAACATGGGAATCAACTATGGCTTTTTTAGCTAGTCAATATTCTTCGATTTATAATAAAAAATCTATTTAATTATACGTTATTCACCATATCCTTAACCATCATTTTAAGATCAAATTGATGATTCCATCCCCAATCTTGCCTCGCATGACTATCATTTATACTATCTGGCCAGGAATCCGCTATATTTTGTCTTAAATCTGGATCATATGATATTTTCAATCTAGGATAAAACTTTCTTATTTCTTCAAATAATTCTGCAGGGGTAAAATCTACTGCTGCTAAATTATAGCTTGTTCTAATTTTGATCATTTCAGAATCAGCTTCCATTAGTTGAATAGCTGCCCTCACCGCATCTTCCATATACATCATTGGCAAACGAGTTTCAGGACCCAAAAACGAAATAAATTCTTTTCCCCTTCGTGCGGAATGAAATATTTCGATTGCATAATCTGTGGTCCCGCCCCCAGGCATGGTCCTCCAAGAGATTAATCCTGGATAACGTATACTTCGAATATCAACTCCATAATTTTGAAAATAATATTGACACCAAAGTTCACCAGCAAGTTTTGATATTCCATAAGAAGTTGTGGGTTCCATCGATCCATATTGCGGAGCTCCAACACTATTTGAACTAGGACCAAAAACTGCAATAGAACTCGGCCAAAAAATTTTCTTAATCTTCCCTTCTCTTGCTAAATCTAAAATGATAAACAGAGTTTTCATATTTAAATCCCATGCTTTTTGAGGCTCTTTTTCACCTTTTGCACTTAGCATAGCAACTAAATTGTAAACCTCAGAAATGCCTTCTTTTTGAACTATTTTGCGCACTTTGTCCGGGTCTGTAGCGTCTAATTCATAACATGGCGTTAATAGGTTTTTTATCTGGATATCTGAAGCGATAACCTGATCCACTCCTCTTCTTGCACGAAGTTCTTCGACTAACTCTGTGCCAATTTGTCCAGCGGCACCAATAACAAGGGTTTTATTCATATGTCAAATGTAAACATCAATTTCCGCTACAATTAAAGCTTTTATGAAAAATGCCCGAACTAGATATCGAATCCCTATACTCGATTGAATTTATACCTTTGTTGTTATGGATTATAAATCACCCAAAATAATTCTGCATAATAAACTAGATCGTCAGACTCTAGAAAAAAAGCTTGAACAAGAGCCTTTCATTAGAAAAACAATATCATTTTATAGATATACAGAAATTATAAATCCCCAAGAGTTTCGTGATTTATTATATAAAAAATGGTCTGATTTAGACTGCCTTGGAAGAGTTTATATAGCTAAAGAGGGTATAAATGCTCAGATGAGTGTGCCTAATCATAATTGGGAAGCATTTGAAGAGCAACTCAATAACTTTAAAGAACTAAAAAATATTTCAATAAAAATTGCAATTGAAGACAATGGGAAATCCTTCTTAAAATTAAGTATAAAAATTAGGAAGCAAATTGTTGCAGACGGTCTCTCCATGAACGACTATGATGTTACAAATGTGGGAAAGCACTTAGATGCAAAATCTTGGAACGAATTAATGAACAATAGTGAGAGCATAGTTGTAGATATGCGCAATCATTATGAAAGTGAAATCGGACATTTTAAGGAATCTATTTTACCAAGATCCGAGACATTTAAAGAGGAGCTTCCAGAAGTGCTGAACCTACTTAAAGGAAAAGAAGAAAAGCCAATAATGTTATATTGCACAGGGGGTATACGTTGCGAAAAAGCCTCTGCTTTTTTAAAACATAATGGTTTTAACGATGTAAATCAGTTGCATGGTGGCATTATTGATTATGCTCAACAAGTCAGTGTGAATGGTATTGAAAATAAATTCCAAGGAAAGAATTTTGTCTTTGATGAACGTATGGGAGAATCGATTTCCGCAGATGTAATTTCAAATTGTCATCAATGCGGAAAATCAAATGATACTCATGTAAATTGTGCGAATAAATCATGCAATCTACTCTTTATTCAATGCGAAAAATGTCAAGAGTTACTGGAAAAAACTTGCTCAGATGAATGCAAGGAAATTATAAATTTACCGGAGGAAGATCAAGTTATTCTTAGGAGGAAGAGCGGGTTAGAAAAAAAGGCTAAAAGATTCTTTCGATCACATTTAAATAAAAAATAATAGCCATGTTATATCATAAAATGGGTTCAGTCCCTCCGAAAAGACATACAATTCATGAAAAACCCGAGGGAGGCATTTACTATGAACAACTTTTTGGGACCGAAGGGTTTCATGGTCTAAGTTCTTTATTATACCACACTCATCGTCCAACTATGATTTCATCATATGGCGAGACTATTGATCTTAAACCAAAAGCAGCAATTGAAAACAATATAAAGAGCAGAATGCTGGAAGGTTTTAATATTAAATCCAAGGATGATTTTTTAAAAGCACGGACCCCAGTTCTATTCAATGATGACATTCAAATAGATATTGCTTCGCCAAAAAAAGGAACAATAAATTATTTTTATAAGAATTCTGATAGTGATGAAATATTATTTATTCAAAAAGGCTCAGGAATTTTAAAAACTCTTTTTGGAGAGTTGAAATTTAACTATGCAGACTATTTAGTAATACCAAGAGGTACAATTTATAAAATTGAATTTGAAACTTCAGATAATAAACTTTTAATCATTGAGAGTAAATCTCCAATTGTAACTCCAAAGCGTTACAGAAACGAATTCGGACAACTACTAGAGCATTCTCCATTTTGCGAAAGAGATATAAAGTTACCTGAAAACTTAGTCTCTCATGATAGTCTTGGAGATTACTTAATAAAGGTGAAAAAAGAAAAAAAATTACATGAAATATATTATGCAAGTCATCCTTTTGACGTAGTTGGTTGGGATGGGTATTGTTATCCTTACATATTCTCAGCTTTGAATTTTGAGCCCATCACGGGAAGGATTCATCAACCTCCCCCTGTTCATCAAACATTTGAGGGAAATAATTTTGTGATCTGCACTTTTGCTCCTCGGCTATATGATTATCATCCAAAGTCAATACCAGCACCTTACAATCATAGCAACATAGATTCTGATGAAGTTCTATATTATGTAGATGGTGATTTTATGTCCAGGAATCATGTCGAACATGGATTTATGAGTTTACATCCTGGTGGCATTCCACATGGACCCCATCCAGGAGCTTATGAAAGATCTATCGGTCAAAAACAAACCTCTGAACTCGCGGTCATGATTGATACCTTTAAACCTTTAAAAGTAACTCAAGCAGCTTTAAATATAGAGCTTAAAGATTATTGGAAATCTTGGCTCGATTGAAATCAACAAAACTTTCTTAACAAAATCATGAAATACGATAGCACTTCACTAAAACTGCCAATTGAGAATTTAGAAGCAAAGGACTACCTACCGTTAAATGGCACAGATTATATAGAATTTTATGTTGGTAATGCCAAGCAGGCTGCTCACTTTTTCAAAACTGCTTTTGGGTTCCAAGATCATGCTTATTCTGGTTTAGAGACAGGATCCAAAGAAAAGACTTCATATGTTCTAAAACAGAACAAAATAATTCTAGTCTTAACCTCATCACTAATCTCTAAAAATCATATTAATGATCATTTAATAAAGCATGGTGACGGAGTTAAAAATATAGCTATATGGGTTGATGACTCGAGAAAAAGCTGGAAAGAAACTACTGAAAGAGGTGCTGAATCCGCATTCAAGCCTTACACTATAGAAGACGAAAATGGAAAGGTTGTTCTCTCGGGAATTAAAACTTATGGCGACACTGTGCACATATTTGTTGAGAGATCCAATTACAAAGGCATCTTTTTACCTGGTTTTATCTCTCATACTTCTGAGTACCAACCTGAGAATACTGGCTTAAAATTTATTGATCATATGGTAGGTAATGTAGGCTGGAATGAAATGGACACATGGGTAAATTATTATAAGAATGTTATGGGTTTTGCGCAACTAGTTTCATTTGATGATAAAGATATTTCAACAGAATATACCGCATTAATGTCAAAGGTTATGACTAACGGAAATGGAAGAATCAAATTCCCTATAAATGAGCCCGCAAAAGGCCGAAAGAAATCTCAAATTGAGGAATATATTGATTTTTATAATGGTGCTGGAGTTCAGCACTTAGCCTTAGCAACTGATGATATCATAGGTACTGTAAGCAAACTACGCAGTAGGGGTGTTGAGTTCCTTCAAGTTCCAAAATCCTATTATAATGATGTTATGGATCGGGTGGGGGAAATTGATGAAGACATCAGCCCCTTGAGTGAACTAGGTATTCTAATAGATCGAGATGAAGAAGGTTATTTATTACAAATATTCACAAAACCTTTGATGGATAGACCAACTGTATTTTTTGAGATAATTCAAAGAAAAGGAGCCAAATCCTTTGGGAAAGGTAATTTTAAAGCATTATTTGAGGCAATCGAAAGAGAACAGGAAAACAGAGGTACGTTGTAATTAAATCGTTGTAAAGAGTTAAAGGTTCAAAAGCATAATTACATTTATTTGATCACGACTTAAAGAACCTAAAAACTGATTCATATAACCTAACTCAATATTAACTCCTTCAAATAATTTGTAGCCAATACCTCCATAAATTCGATTCCTATCAAAAAAGTCCTTCCCTAACCCAATAAATAGTTCATTATATCCGGATAAATAAAATTTATTATCACTACCCAAAGGGACTCTGCTACTTAAAAAGTATCGAAAACGCATTTTGAATGCCGACTCGATAAACCTCTGCTCAAAACGAAACCTATGAGAGAATTTTAAATTAGTAATACTCTGCTGTGATATCACTTGCTGAAAAATTCTATGCTCATTTACGGATATTTTTTCACCTAACCTATCATAATTTTCAGATAATATATAGCCATAACCCAATAAAAAATTTTGATTTTTATCCTTTATGGTATAACCCAAGCCCGTTCTTAACAAAAGTTGTTCTAGGTCTCCAATTACATTATAGTTTCGATGCTGAACCTCATGGTGCCAATTCCAAGTTTTATTTATTTTTTTACTTCCGATATAAATTAACCAGTTGCCAAGATCACTGTCCTGAGCATTAATGACATTTGGAAAAAGTGCTAATGAACAAGCTAATCCCAGAAAAAATTGCCTAGATCCCAAAGTCATATTTTAAAGTATATCTAACTATTTTCAAATACAAAAAACATCTGAAAAAATTTATTAGAAGTTTAAATTATCTAATTAACATAGAAAGCTCATAAAGGCCTATTCTTGAGCTACTAGCCATGACTATATGGGAATGAAGAGTGATGGAGATCTATTTTTAGTTTACCATTAGTTAGTTTATACCCAAAAGTATACTCTACTTTCGCTTCATTATTGTCCAAATCTGTGAAAAAATAGTTTCCCATTGCGATTGCACGATTCTCTTCAAGGATATAGTTTGAATTTTCAAACCTCACCTTCGTCCATGGTTGAATAGCAAAACCATTATCTTCATTACAAGCACGATCTTCTCCAGCAATAAAATAAGACAAAGCCTCTTGCTTTGAAGGCCTAAATTGCTCAATTTCACATTTTGTTGGCTTAAATAGAACCGAACCGAATTCGAATCCGTATAACTCATCTAAAAATTCACTAGTATAATTTTCACATTCAGTTCTTTGGTGTTTTAATGAACCTATCTTAACCACACCATTACCCCATTTATTTTGAGCCTGAATCACTTGTTCTTTTGAAATCATTTTTAATTTTTATAACATTAAACTAACCACTAAAATTAAAAAATATTTAACAAATTTTAACCACAAAGCTCTGCCAATTCCTCGTATAGCTGAATCAGTTCTACATTATTATATTCCTCCTGTGTTAAAGGGGAATTATTATATTCATATTGCATTAACATTCTAGCAAGCATCTGCATAAATTGTAAATCTGTTTGGATTTCATTTTTCACGGCTCTCTTATCTGCGCCCTTAAACTGAGCATAAAATCTTAATTCATTTTCCATAACTTTTGAAAACTCATCAATATAATTTTTTGCCTTTTCTTTATCGCCAGCCTTATAATAACCTTCGATTAAATTCAAGAAAAAATAATCATAGCCCAACTTAGAAACAGGCATTTTTTCCATTGCAAAGTCTAAAACCTTTAAAGCCTCTTCATTTCTACCTCGATTTGATAATTCCGAAGCTAGTCTTCCGTAATTAATTCGCAAATTAAAAGTTGATCGTCTTACAGTTTCATCTAAAAAAACATCTGGTTTTTCCATATTCCCAAAATTGAATTTACTTTCATCGCCATGGGGATTGTACATAATAGACATCATTTTATCTGCATTAACTGATCCGAAATCAAATTGATTCCCAGAACCTTCTGTGGATACTGGGACAAAGCGATATGCTAAACCTTCAAGTCTAAAATATTTTTGTAACCAAAAAAATGAACTTGCTGAGCTTCCAACTGTCGTCGAGAAATATATGGGTCTTGACCAATCATTATTCGCAATCAAATCAATTAGCATAAGGTCTCTTTTCGAAATGACATTTGAATTCCAATTCCAATCGATATAGTCAACAATTTTTGAAGAATCTGAGACCTCTACTACTTTATTAGCGATCACTTTGTTTTTGTCGACTGGAATTCGCAAATTCTTCATTGGAAAAAATTGCAATTTTTTAGGACTTTGAGTATTGGGGAAAGCAGTAAAAAATACTCCTTCATCATTTCGAAGGGCATATTTTAAAAAGTCCTTTGCATACCAGCGACCTGAAATTTTTAGATCCTGATAATAAAGAACATCTCTAGTCCCTTGGACATATTCCTTTTTAACAAAAGTTAAAGGAACTGCTTCGCCTTCATAAAATTTTCTTTTCATCATATCAATATACCAGTCCGTATTTAAAAGCGAAAGATTGACAATTCGTACATCTGTTCTATAACCTTCAACTTCTTGAATATACCAAAGAGGGAAAGTGTCATTGTCGCCATTGGTAAATAAAATAGCATTTGGTTCACAACTATTTAAATACATTTTTGCAATCTCTCTTGCGGTGTATCGATCACTTCTGTCGTGATCATCCCAGTTTTGAGAAGCCATTAAAGCCGGTATAGATAGAGATATAATAGTTATTACAGCGGCAGATAGTCTCGTTCTTTGCTTTCCAAGCAACTCAAATAAAGCAATAACTCCCATACCAATCCATATTGCAAAAACATAAAACGATCCAACAAAAGCATAATCTCTTTCTCTAGGCTCAAATGGTTTGTGATTCGTATAAACCACAATTGCTAATCCTGTAAAAAGGAATAATAATGTTACTACCCATGCATTTTTTTTATCTCGTTTAGCCTGAAAGTATAATCCCAAAAGCCCTAGAATTAGTGGGAGTCCAAAGTATACGTTTCTTGACGGATTACTTAAGAAATGATTAGGTAAATTAGTCTGAGGTCCCAAGCGCATTTCATCAATAAATGAGATCCCGGTAATCCAATTCCCTTTTGATAATTCATATCGATTTTGATCATCATTTTGACGTCCAGAAAAGTTCCACATAAAATATCGAAACCACATTTGTCCGACTTGATAATCTATGAAAAAGCGGAAATGATCTTTGAATTCTATTTTATCTCCAGTTTTTACACCCATTAACTTTTGGTAATTCTGAACATGATTATTTTGATCTGACCACATTCTAGGGAAAAAACCAATATCATTTTTTGAATAATTCGGCTTCGAGGCTTTGCCATCATTAGTGACCTCATACTCTCCAGTCTCTGAGCTGAAAGCATATGCTGGAGGGCCATCTGTGTATGGTCTCTTACTATCCAATTGACTATTAAAACTTTGACCAAATAAGATAGGCCAATCACCATACTGATCTCTGTTATAATATGAAAGCAAAGACATTGCGTCTTCAGGATTATTTTCATCAATGGGAGTATTGGCATTAGAGCGAATGGCTAAAACAACAAAACTTGAATAACCAATCAAAAGAAAAACTAATGCATGAATACATTGAGAAATTAATGGTTTATTATTTTTCCGAGCCCAATAAATGCCATAAAAAATTGCACCTGAAATCAATAAAAATGCCAACAAAGATCCCGAGTTTTTAGGTAGACCAATAGTGTTAACCGACGTGATTTCTAACCATCCAAAAAGAGATAAGACAAAAGGAATTATAACCGCGAAAACCAAACCTAAAATTCCAATTGAAGCTGCATTCGCCAAGACCCATTTTTTCCAATTGACTTCTGGAAATTTCTTATAGAAATAGATCATTACTACGGATGGAATTGTAAGAAAAACCAGTATATGTATTCCAACAGATAAACCTGTAAGGTAGGCAATCAATAATAACCACCGGTTTGCATATTCATCTGTATCCGCAACTGATTCCCATTTTAATACTGCCCAAAAAGCAATTGCAGTAAAGCAACTTGACATAGCATATACCTCACCCTCTACAGCTGAAAACCAAAATGAGTCGCTGAATGTAAAAGCTAAAGACCCAACTAAACCTGAGCCTATTAGAGCTATTTTTTGACTTATAGAAAGTTGTCCTTTGTCAAATAATTTTCTACCAAGAAAAGTTATGGTCCAAAACAGAAATGGTATTGTAAAGGCACTTGATAATCCTGAAACCATATTCACATAAAATGCTTGACGAGTGACATCACCTAGTGCTAATTGGGACATGACGTTAGCAAATAACTGAAAAACAGGGGCGCCGGGTGGGTGTCCCACTTGAAGCTTAACAGAGGTGGCAATATATTCGCCACAATCCCAAAAACTAACAGTTGGTTCAAGTGTACTTACATAAGTAAATAAAGCAATAAAAAAAGTTAACCAGCCAGCGAGGGAATTTATTTGCTTAAAGGAGAGATTCATAAGTGATGAAATTTAAAAAATAGAGTGCTAAGATACTATTATGATAGAGATCCAAGAATTGTTAATCATTCAAAAAGCACTGCTCATATCAACGCCTAAATTTAGGCCTATTAACTCACTTAGCTTAGCTCTTAAACTCGGATGTTGAATGTCTGCAATAGCATCATTTGCGAAAGCAAGCATGAGTAAAGCCTTTGCTTCTTTAATCGGGATTCCACGGGCTCTCAAATAAAACAATGCATCCTCATCAAGCTGGCCTATTGTACAACCATGAGAACATTTTACATCATCTGCGAATATTTCTAGTTGAGGCTTTGTGTCAATAGTAGCTTTCTCACTAAGTACTAAATTATTATTTTGCTGATATGCTTGAGTTTTTTGAGCATCTAAATGAACAAATATTTTACCATTAAAAACCCCATGTGAATTATCATCAAAAATGCCTTTATATGCCTCATGACTTATACAATTTGGTGCCAGATGGTCCACACGAGTATGGTGGTCTATAAGCTGCTTATCACTTCCTAATGACAACCCAAACATTCGAGCCTCTGCTCCTGAACCTCTTAATAAAAAATCTAAATTATTTCTTAAGAACTTTCCTCCCGTTGATATCGTGTGAACTATAGCTTTACTGTCTTTTTCTTGATTAATTTTACTGTGCTGAGTTAGCGCCGATTTCTCGGAATCGTGTTGCAGTTTCACCCAATGAATTTTAGCGTTACAACCAATTTTTACCTCATCCACAGCATTTGTCCATGTCTCAGTTTGAGAAAGAGAATGGTGCCTTTCAATAATTTCAGCGCTAGCACCATCATCTAATAAAATTAAGCTTCTAGTTTGATTAAATATTGGGGATCTTCCAGTACTAAAATAGAGGACTTGAATAGGCTTGTCTACCATTATATTCTTTGGCACATTTACATATAAACCATCCCAGGCAAGAGCAGTATTCAACTGGACCATTGGCCCATCTTTTTTTGTCAAATTATTAAAATGGCTTTCAAGGACCTCAGGATATTTTTTCCAAGCACTACCTAATGTGCATATATCATAATTACTATGCGTTGTTTCTGAAAGCCATGAAGAGTAGCGACCATTTATAAATACAACTCTATAACAATCAATATCATTAACTAAAAATTCTTCAATGTCTTGAAAATCTATATGCTCTTTTTGATTGATTGAAGCAAATGGTGACGGAAAAGAGTAATCTGGTTTAAATAACTTCTTCAAAGAGGTATATTTCCATTCCTCATTCTTTTGGATGGGAAACCCTTCTTCTTCAAATTTTTCTATTGCTATTCTTCGCTGATTGGTTATTGCCTCACTAGAGGCTTGAGCAAATTTATTTTCATTCAGCCAATAAAAAGCAGAAAGGCGATCCTTCATTATTGCTGCTCTTTTTTAATCCAATCATATCCTCTATTTTCAAGTTCGATCGCAAGCTCTTTATCTCCTGATTTTACGATTTTTCCATTGAATAACACATGAACAAAATCAGGTACAATGTAATCAAGAAGCCTTTGATAATGAGTGATAACTATGAAAGTATTATCCTTACTTCTCAGAGAATTGACGCCGTTGGCAACAATTCGAAGGGCATCAATATCTAGACCCGAATCAGTTTCATCAAGAATTGCCATTTTTGGCTCAAGCATCGCCATCTGAAAAATCTCATTTCGTTTTTTCTCACCACCGCTAAAGCCATCGTTTAATGATCGACTAAGAAACCCTTTGTCCATCTCTAATATTTTCATTTTTTCCCTCATTGATTTCAACATTTCAGGAGCGCCGAGTGGTTCTTGGCCTTTTGCCGATCTAATTTCATTCAATGCAGTTCTAATAAAATTAGACACGGTTACGCCAGGAATTTCTACAGGATATTGAAAACTTAAAAAAAGACCTAAATGAGCTCTTTTTTCCGGAGGAAGATCTAAAACACTTTCGCCTGCGAAACGTATATCTCCACTAATAATATCATAACCATCATGACCGGCAATAACATTGGATAGGGTGCTTTTACCGGAACCGTTGGGTCCCATTATTGCGTGAACTTCGCCTAGATTAACTTTTAAATTAATTCCGTTCAGAATTACCTTGTTATCAATGCTTGCGTGCAGATCTATTATTTCTAACATAATTATTTTACTTAACCTACTGAGCCCTCTAGACTAATGGCTAAAAGTTTTTGAGCTTCAACTGCAAATTCCATGGGTAATTGATTTAAAACATCTTTACAGTAGCCATTTACAATAAGTGCTATTGCGGCTTCAGGATTTAAACCTCTTTGCTGACAATAAAAAATTTGATCTTCTCCAATCTTTGATGTCGTTGCCTCATGTTCCATCTTCGCGGTTGGGTTTTTTACCTCGATATACGGAAACGTATGTGCTCCGCATCTATCACCCATCAAAAGAGAATCACATTGGGAAAAATTTCGTGCGTTTTTTGCACGAGGGCCCATTCTTACTAGTCCTCGATAGCTGTTATGACTATTACCTGCACTTATTCCTTTACTTATTATTGTACTTTTTGTATTTCTTCCCAGATGTATCATTTTTGTTCCTGTATCTGCTTGTTGGAAATTGTTTGTCAGTGCTACAGAATAAAATTCACCAATACTGCTATCTCCCTTTAAAATACAACTTGGGTATTTCCATGTAACAGCAGATCCTGTTTCAACTTGAGTCCAAGAAATCTTTGCTCGATTTTCACATATACCCCTCTTTGTCACAAAATTGTAGACACCTCCTTTTCCGTTTGCATCTCCTGGAAACCAATTTTGAACCGTAGAATACTTTATTTCAGCATCATCAAGAGCAATTAACTCTACAACTGCGGCATGCAGCTGATTTTCATCTCTTTGAGGAGCAGTACAGCCCTCCAGATAGCTCACGTAACTTTCTTTATCTGCAATCAATAATGTCCGTTCAAATTGTCCCGTTCCTGCTTCATTAATCCTAAAATATGTACTGAGCTCCATAGGGCACTTTACTCCTTTAGGTATATAACAAAAAGAGCCATCAGTAAATACCGCACTATTCAAAGCAGCATAATAATTATCAGTTTTCGGTATTACGGTGCCAATATGTTTTTTAACCAATTCAGGGTGATTCTGAATTGCATCGCTCATGGAACAAAATATAATTCCTTTTTCATTTAAAGTTTCTTTAAATGTTGTTGCCACACTCACAGAGTCCACAACAATATCTAATGCAACACCTGAGAGTCTCTTTTGCTCATCAATACTTATACCCAGCTTTTCAAATGTCTTTAATAGTTCAGGGTCAACCTCATCCAGGCTATCAAGTTTCTTCTTTTTTACTGCAGAGTAATAGGATATCTTTTGAAAATCTGGCTTCTCGTAATTCACATTTCCCCAATCGGGTTCATCCATTTCATTCCAAATTTTAAAGGCATCTAGCCTCCAATTTGTCATCCACTCAGGTTCTTTTTTCTTGTGAGATATTTTTTTAATTACGTCTTCGTCAAGACCCGGGCTTAAAGTATC
>CESF01114942.1_pt1 | contig 40439 bp, 32 predicted proteins | sample 356331 | NCBI WGS metagenome assembly CESF01 (sample SAMEA2621779, study PRJEB7988) | marine metagenome | biome: marine biome (ENVO:00000447); feature: surface water layer (ENVO:00002042); material: "saline water (ENVO:00002010), including plankton (ENVO:xxxxxxxx)" | depth 5 m
AAATCCATCTCGGTTGTTACATCAGTAAATAGCGTTGGACCAACCCAGTTACCTTGCTCGTAACCTTCAACAGTAAAGTCAGAGCCATCAATTAAGCACGTTGCACCTTGTGCTTTACCACTTGCGATAAGTGATAAAATACGATCTTTAGCTGCTTTTGATGTTTGTGGTCCGTAAGCTGCGTTTGCATCATCCCATACACCAGGGCGTACGTTTTCAAAGCCTGCTTTAATTTCATCAACCCAGTCTTTTGCTTGACCAACAAATACCGCAACCGAAATACCCATACAGCGCTGACCCGCAGCACCTACAGACGCACCTACAAGGTTGTTTACAACATGCGATTTACTTGCATCAGGCATAATAACCATGTGGTTTTTTGCACCTACACAAGCTTGCACGCGTTTAAGGTTTGCTGTGCCTTTTGAATAGATGTATTCACCTACACCACACGAACCAACAAATGAAATAGCACGTACTGCTGGGTCTTCTAATAAACGGTCAACTTGTGGTTTTGTACCATGAATAACTTGTAACACCCCTTTTGGTGCACCCGCTTCAACAAATAGTTCAGCTAAACGCATTGGTGTTAATGGATCTTGCTCTGATGGTTTAAGAATAAAGGTATTACCGCACACAATAGCCAGTGGGAACATCCATAATGGGATCATCGCAGGGAAGTTAAATGGCGTAATACCCGCACATACACCCAGTGGCTGCATGTAAGAGTAAGTATCGATTTTACGGGCTACGTTTTCCATTGTTTCGCCCATCATTAATGATGGTGCATTGGCTGCTTGCTCAACAACTTCAATACCACGCCAAACATCACCTTTGGCGTCTTCAAATGTTTTACCTAACTCATGACAAATAATCGTCGCAAGCTCGTCATGGTTTTCTTTTAGTAGTGCAGCGTATTTCATCATAATGCGCGCACGCTCAGAAATTGGCACTTCTTTCCATGTTTTAAATGTTTCTTTTGCAGATTCAATGGCTGCATCCATTTCTGCATCCGTTGCACACGGAACTTGAGCTAACACTTCTTGATTTGCAGGATTGATAACATCAATCAGCTGCGTTGAACTTGATTGGGTAAATTCGCCGTTGATAAATAAAGGTACTTGGTGCATGAGGCACTCCTCCCCAGTGGGTATAAAGAGGCCGCAACATGATAGTTTTTAAAATACGTTGCGGCTGTGAGAGATTAAGTTCGAAAACGAAATTAAATTGCTTCGACTGCCATAGCAACAGCTTCACCACCACCGATACACAGTGAGGCAACACCTTTGCTAAGACCACGATTCTTTAATGCATGAATTAACGTTACTAAGATACGCGCGCCACTGGCACCAATTGGGTGGCCGAGTGCACAAGCACCGCCATTGACATTTACTTTGCTTTCATCAATCTTTAACTCGTTAATTGCAAGCATAGTCACCATCGCAAAGGCTTCATTGATTTCCCATAAATCAACATCATTAACAGACCAACCTGCTTTTTCTAAAAGCGATTGCATAGCGCCAACCGGTGCTAGCGTAAATTCGCTAGGTGCTTGTGAATGTGTGCTGTGAGCAACGATACGACAAAGTGGTGTTAAACCTTGTGCTTTAGCATCTGACTCACGCATTAACACAAGCGCTGCTGCACCATCAGAAATTGATGAAGAGTTTGCAGCTGTAATAGTGCCGTCTTTTTTGAATGCAGGACGTAAACCAGGGATTTTATCAGGACGTGCATTACCTGGTTGCTCATCAATCGCAACAGTCACATCACCTTTACGCGTAGAGATAGTATGCGCTGCAATCTCGTTCGCAAATGCGCCGGTTTCAATCGCGCTATTTGCTTTAGTCAGTGAGTTAAGCGCAAAATTATCCATTTGTTCACGACCAATTGAATACTGATCGGCAGTGTCTTGAGCAAAACAACCCATTGCTTTGTTGTCGTAAGCATCTTCAAGGCCATCACACATCATGTGATCTTTTACTTCACCATGACCCATACGCATACCTGAACGTGCATTCGGTAACATATAAGGCGCGTTACTCATGCTCTCCATGCCACCAGCAACCGCTGAGTTGATAGAGCCTGATTTAATTAAGTCATGGGCAAACATCGCAGCCTTTAAGCCAGAGCCACACACTTTATTAATTGTTGTTGCACCAGTACCTTGATTAAGGCCCGCTTTTAACATCGCTTGGCGCGCAGGTGCTTGACCAAGACCAGCTGGTAATACACAACCCATAATTACTTCATCAATCTTATCGGCTGATAAACCGGCTTGCTCTAAGCTACTTTTAATAGCTGTAGCACCTAAATCAGTTGCGTGTGCACCACTTAGTGCGCCCATAAAACCACCCATAGGGGTACGTTTTGCGGCAACAATAACAACGGCTTCAGTAGTCATAATTGGCTCCATGTAAGTGGTTATCATCATGTGTTCAAATCATGTGTAACCAAACAGTTAATTTGTTATAGTTTAAATTCGATTTAATTCAGCATACATAATATTTACGTTTACGCCAACGTAAATCTAAAATCAACTTTTTTGCGGTCGCTAAAACTGTAAACTTATCTGTATTTTGTTGTATTAAAAATCGAACATCTGCTTACAAGGCTAGATAAATTAGGCTTTTCAACAAATCCAACCAGTTATCTTTATAAGTCTAAAGTATAACTCCCAAATCACCCTTTACCTTTACGTAAACTTCACTTATATTGGTGTTATTCGAATGAGGTAAATAAATCATGAAACAAGACAATCAAACAAACTTCGAAAGCGCAGCAGTTGAACCTGCTAGCAATGAGCAAACGTTTAGTATCAGCGAACTAGCAAAAGAATTTGATATTACAACCCGCTCTATCCGCTTTTATGAAGACCAAGGGCTGATCTCACCTGATCGCAATGGTCAAACCCGTATTTATTCAAAACGCGACAAAGTAAGACTAAAACTTATTCTACGCGGTAAACGCTTAGGTTTTACCTTGGCCGAAACGGGCCGTTTGTTTGAACTGTACGACGCAGATAAATCAAGTGCAAAACAGCTTGTGACTATGCTTGACCTTATCGCAGAGAAAAAAGCGGACCTAAGCCAACAAATGGACGACATTAAAGTCGTACTGATGGAATTGGTTACAGCAGAACGTCGCTGTCGTGAAACCCTTAATAATTTAGACGAATAACCTGACAACAATCTCGTCAACAGACTCTCACAGGAACACACATTATGAGCACTATTTCACTATACAAAGAAATGAACTTCGGACTTGGCGAAACAGCAGACATGATCCGCGATCACGTTAATAGCTTTGCTAGCCAAGAAATTGCCCCACTTGCGGAACAAACAGATTTAGACAATGCCTTCCCTAATCAACTTTGGCCACAGCTTGGCGAAATGGGTTTATTGGGTATGACAGTGCCGGAAGAATTTGGCGGTGCAGGCCTTGGTTACCTTGAACATGTCATTGCAATGGAAGAAATTAGCCGTGCAAGTGCATCGATTGGTTTAAGTTATGGTGCTCATTCAAACTTATGTGTTAACCAAATTAACCGTAATGGTACTCAAGCACAAAAAGAAAAATACCTGCCTAAGCTAATCAGTGGTGAGCACATTGGTGCCCTTGCGATGAGTGAGCCAAATGCTGGTTCTGACGTAGTTTCAATGAAATTAAAAGCTGAGAAAAAAGGCGATGTATTTGTGCTTAACGGTAACAAGATGTGGATCACTAATGGTCCAGATGCCGATACCTTTGTTATCTATGCAAAAACAGACTTAAATGCCGGCCCTAAAGGGATTACAGCTTTCATCGTAGAGCGTAACACGCCTGGATTCTCAACAGCGCAAAAGCTAGACAAGCTTGGTATGCGCGGCTCTAACACCTGTGAATTAGTGTTCGAAAACTGTGAAGTACCAGCAGAAAACATTCTAGGTAACTTAAACGAAGGCGTAAAAGTACTTATGAGTGGTCTTGATTATGAGCGTGTTGTACTAGCAGCTGGCCCGCTTGGCATTATGCAAGCATGTATGGACATTGTTGTTCCTTATATTCATGAGCGTAAGCAATTTGATAGCCCAATTGGTCAATTCCAGCTTATTCAAGGCAAAATCGCTGACATGTACACGCAAATGAATGCAGCTCGTTCATACGTTTACACGGTAGCGCGTGCCTGTGACCGTGGTGAAACAACACGTAAAGATGCTGCTGGTGCGATTTTATATGCGGCAGAGCTTGCGACTAAAATGGCGCTTGATGCTATCCAAATCTTAGGTGGTAATGGTTATATCAACGAATATGCGACAGGTCGTTTATTACGTGATGCAAAACTATATGAAATTGGCGCAGGTACATCTGAAATCCGCCGCATGCTAATTGGCCGCGAATTATTCACTGAAAGCCGATAGGACCTTGTTATGACGATTTTAAAATCGAGTGTAAATCCACACGATCCGCAATTTTTGCAAAATCACAACAACATGGCCGCTCTCGTAGGTGATTTACGTGAAAAAGTCGCTGATATCCGTTTAGGCGGTGGCCCTGCCCTGATTGAGCGACACCAAGGTCGTGGTAAGTTGTTTGTTCGTGACCGAATTGAAACGCTACTTGATGAAGGCTCGCCATTTTTAGAGATTTCTCAATTTGCTGCCTTTGGTGTGTACGAACAAGCTATTCCATGTGCGGGTGTTGTTGCCGGTATTGGTCGTGTGAAAGGCGTTGAATGTATGATCATCGCCAATGATGCAACGGTAAAAGGCGGTACATACTTTCCACTAACGGTGAAAAAACATCTACGTGCACAAGATATCGCAGAACGTTGTCATTTACCGTGTATTTATTTAGTTGATTCAGGCGGTGCAAACCTGCCTGAACAAGATGATGTATTTCCAGATAAATTACACTTTGGCCGTATTTTCTACAATCAGGCACGTATGTCTGGTAAAGGCATTCCACAAATAGCGGTCGTAATGGGTTTATGTACCGCAGGTGGAGCATATGTACCGGCTATGGCTGATGAAAGTATTATCGTAAAAGAACAAGGTACAATTTTCTTAGCAGGTCCGCCACTGGTTAAAGCGGCTACAGGTGAAGAAGTGAGTGCTGAAGAGCTGGGTGGTGCTGATGTTCACTGTAAAACATCAGGTGTTGCCGACCACTATGCTGAAAACGATACTCATGCACTTTCTATCGCGCGCCAATGTATCGAACGAATTAACTATCAGCGCCCTACTGCACCCTTACTTGATGATGTTAAACCACCGCGTTACGACATTAACGAAATTTACGGCATTGTTGGTACCGACCTTAAAAAACCATTTGATGTCCGCGAAGTGATTGCCCGTGTTGTTGATGATTCATCATTTGATGAATTTAAACGCTATTTTGGCGAAACCTTAGTAACCGGCTTTGCAAAAATATTTGGTCACCCTGTGGGTATTGTTGCCAACAACGGCATTTTATTCAGTGAATCAGCGCAAAAAGGCGCGCACTTTATACAGTTATGTGCACAACGCAAAATCCCTTTGGTGTTTTTACAAAACATTACTGGCTTTATGGTTGGTAAAAAATACGAAGCCGAAGGCATCGCCAAACATGGTGCAAAAATGGTAACCGCTGTTTCATGTGCTGATGTGCCAAAATTCACCGTGTTAATTGGTGGCTCGTATGGTGCAGGTAACTACGGTATGTGTGGCCGCGCGTTTGAACCTACCATGATGTGGATGTGGCCAAATGCCCGTATCTCTGTAATGGGTGGTGAACAAGCAGCAGGCGTTCTTGCACAAGTTAAACAAGATGGTTTAGCCCGTAAAGGCGAAAGCATGACTGATGAGCAGGTCAGCGAGTTTAAAAAGCCAATTATCGAGCAATACGAAAAACAAGGTCATCCATATTACGCCAGTGCCCGCCTTTGGGATGATGGCATTATCGATCCTGCTGATACTCGCAATGTATTAGGGCTTGCCTTAAGCGCAGCTAAAAATGCACCAGAGCGCGATTCACAGTTCGGCGTATTTAGAATGTAATGGAGGCCTTATGTCAGTAACACTCGAAATAACAAAATCAAATGTGGCTGTGCTGGTACTAAGTCGCCCTGAAAAACACAATGCATTTAACGAAGAAGTCATCAGTGAGCTGATCCGTTTAATTGAACATGCAAATAGCTGTGATGTGCGCGCACTGGTTCTTAAAACCGAAGGTAAGCACTTCTCTGCTGGCGCTGATTTAAACTGGATGAAATCTATGGCTGGCAATGACTTTGCTGAAAACTTAGCGGATTCAATGCAGCTCGCTAAGCTTATGAAAGTACTTGCTACAAGCCCTCACCCAACGGTTTGTGCAGTGCAAGGTGCAGCCTTTGGCGGTGCATTAGGCTTAATTGCCTGTTGTGATATAGCTATATGTCAAGACGATGCACAATTTTGCCTAAGTGAAGTAAAGCTAGGTCTCGTTCCTGCAGTTATCAGCCCTTATGTTATTAAAGCCATTGGTGAGCGCGCTGCACGTCGTTATTTTTTAACGGCAGAGATATTTGACGCTCACACGGCTAAGCAACTTGGTTTAATTCACCAGGTCACTGGCGATTTACAAACAGCCCTCGACAAACACTTACAAAGTCTGGTTAACAATGGCCCTGTCGCTGTCAAAGCAGCGAAGCAGCTTATTAATGATGTCGCAGGTAAAGAAATTGATGATGCACTTATTGAATTAACCGCTGAGCGCATTGCACGCATTCGTGTATCTGAAGAAGGCCAAGAAGGTCTCACTGCTTTTTTTGAAAAACGTGCCCCTAACTGGCAGAAATAGGAACCATTATGACAACAAAATCATTGAAAAAAATTCTCGTTGCCAACCGTGGTGAAATTGCCTGCCGTGTTATGCGTACAGCTAAACAAATGGGCTTAACGACGGTCGCTGTGTACTCAGATGCGGATAAACATGCTCAGCATGTAAAGCTAGCTGATGAGGCGTATCACATTGGCCCTGCACCAAGTAAAGATTCATACCTAGTAGCAGACAAAATCATCGACGTTGCTAAACATGCAGATGTTGATTGTATTCACCCCGGTTATGGTTTTTTATCTGAGAACTGTGACTTTGCACTAGCATGCGAAAAAAATGATATCGCTTTTATTGGCCCGCCAGCATCAAGCATTGAAGCCATGGGTTCAAAAACCCGTGCTAAAGAAATTATGCACCAAGCAAATGTGCCTTTAGTGCCTGGTTATTATGGTGACAATCAAGATACTGATTTCTTACAAGCAGAAGCTGAAAAAATTGGTTATCCAGTACTAATCAAAGCGGCCTTTGGTGGCGGTGGTAAAGGCATGCGAGTTGTTGAACACGCAAAAGACTTTATCAGTGCACTTGAAGGCGCAAAACGTGAAGCTAAAGCCGGGTTTGGTAACGACTTAGTACTTCTAGAGCGCTATGTCACTAAACCTCGCCACGTTGAAGTACAAGTTTTTGCTGATAGTCATGGTAACTGTGTGTACTTAGGCGATCGTGACTGTTCTTTACAACGACGTCACCAAAAAGTAATTGAAGAGGCCCCAGCACCTGGTTTATCTGATGCACTTCGCAAAGAAATGGGTGAAGCAGCGGTTCGTTGTGCCCAAGCGATTAACTATCGCGGTGCAGGTACGGTTGAGTTTTTATTATGCGGTGATGAATTCTTCTTCATGGAAATGAACACCCGTTTACAGGTAGAGCACCCAGTAACAGAAATGGTAACTGGTGTTGATTTGGTGAATTGGCAAATCAACATTGCGGCAGGTCAAGCATTACCTCTTAACCAAGCTGATATTCAGCTACAAGGCCACAGTTTTGAAGCGCGTATTTATGCGGAAGATCCTAGCAATGACTTTATTCCGTGTTCTGGTCACATTGACGCCCTATTTACACCGAACGAATCTGAATTTGTACGAATAGATACAGGCATTGCAGCAGGTGATGAAATTAGCCCGTTCTACGACCCTATGATCGCTAAATTAATTGTTCATGACGATAACCGCGAGGCAGCACTGGGGCGTTTATCGAAAGCACTTGAGCAATTTCACCTAGCAGGTTTTAGTTGTAACGTTAATTTCTTACATAACCTTACTAACCACCCTACTTTTCAAGCAGGTGCACCCGATACGCACTTTATTGAAGACCAAGGTGAGCGCCTTGTTGCTAAAAACGAGCAACAGTCAGTTATTGCAACCGTGGTGGCAGCCTATGCGTATGCACATCAACTAAAAGGTGAAAGCAGCAGCCCATGGCAACAATTAACAGGCTTTATGCTAAACAGTGACGCTAAAATCAGGATTCCGTTTGTTGATCTAGACATTCATGCGGTTAAAACCTCAGATGGTTTTAGAATCAGCCTTGACGGGGTTGACTATACAACTGCGGGCAACGTTGAAAATGGCCTTGCAAACCTAGTCATTAATGGCGAAAAAGTTGTTGCTCATATTAATCAAACAAACTCTCACATCACAGTGATGTACAAAGCACAACAAAAGGTGCTTGAGCTGATTGATAAACACTATATTAGTGAGCACGAAAGTGATGCACTACCACTTGCCGCGCCACTCAACGGTACTGTTGTTAAGCATTTAGTTGAGGTAGGTAGTACTGTTTCTAAAGGTGATGCGGTCGTCATTATTGAAGCTATGAAAATGGAATACACCCTTAATGCCCCGCATGATGGCGTATTAACGAGCTATTGCTTTGCTGAAGGTGAACTGGTGAGTCACGGTGATATGCTAGCGATTGTTGAAGAGCCGGAGGCGTAATGGCACAGTTTCCTGATTTTGTTCGCATTGTAGAAGTTGGCGCCAGAGACGGTTTACAAAATGAAGCAGCCGTTAGTACTCAAGATAAAGTAGCACTGATCAACGCCCTAGCTGAAGCTGGTCTTAAAGATATTGAAGCAGGCGCATTTGTGTCACCTAAATGGGTGCCACAAATGGCTGATTCTAGCGATGTAATAAGCGCTTTAAATTTACCAGACGTTAATTTAAGTGCCCTCACCCCGAATTTACGTGGTGCAGAAGCAGCTGAACAAGTCGACATACAAGAATTTGCTATCTTTACAGCTGCAAGCGAAGCGTTTTGTCAAAAGAACATCAACTGCTCTATTGATGAAAGTATTGATCGCTTTAAAGATGTCATGGCTTTTGCCAAAGCGAATAACATTCGTGTTAGAGGTTACGTTAGCTGCGTTATGGGTTGCCCATATCAAGGTGATGTCGACTACAATGATGTATTAAAAGTATCAGAGCGATTACTCGAGCTTGGTTGTTACGAAATTAGCCTAGGTGACACCATTGGTGTGGGTACGGCGAAAAAAGTAGATGAGTTATTAGATTTACTCTTGCAACATATTGATAAGTCGAAACTCGCTGTACATTTTCACGACACCTATGGACAAGCGCTCACAAATATTTACACCGCGCTAAACCGCGGTATAGCAACGGTTGACAGTGCTGTTGCAGGCCTAGGTGGTTGCCCTTATGCCAAAGGCGCGTCAGGAAATGTTGCCACTGAAGATGTAGTTTACTTACTACAAGGGCTTGGCATAGAGCATGGAATTGATTTAGAAAGACTGGCGAAAGCTGGTTGGGCTATTTGTAGTGCATTAAATAAACAACCTGTCAGCAAGGTATCACTTGCTCTAAAGAACACTCAGAATAATTAAGGAGTAGGCTCATGGCCGGTTTCGATAAGGTGGTTTCAAGTTATGAAGCTGCAATGGAAGGTTTAAAAGATGGCGATACCATTATCGCAGGTGGCTTTGGCTTATGTGGTATTCCTGAAGGACTTATCAGTGAAATTAAGCGTAAACAGACTAAAAACCTAACAGTTGTTTCGAACAACTGTGGTGTAGATGATTTTGGTTTAGGCATTTTACTTCACGATAAACAAATTAAAAAAATCATCGCTTCTTATGTTGGCGAGAATGCGCTTTTTGAACAACAACTTTTAAATGGCGAAATTGATGTAGTTTTGACACCGCAAGGGACGCTCGCTGAAAAAATGCGTGCTGGTGGTGCTGGTATTCCAGCATTTTATACTGCAACGGGTTACGGTACCCCTGTTGCCGAAGGTAAAGAAGTCAAAGAGTTTGATGGCCGCCCGTATATCTTAGAAGAATCAATTACTGGTGAGTTTGCCATTGTTAAAGCTTGGAAAGCAGACCGCTACGGTAATCTTGTATTTCGCCATACAGCAATGAACTTCAACCCGATGGCTGCGACAGCAGGTAAAATTACTGTTGCTGAAGTAGAAGAGATTGTAGAACCAGGTGAACTTGAGCCAAGCCAAATTCATACCCCAGGTATTTATGTTAATCGCGTGATCAAAGGCGACTTTGAAAAACGCATCGAACGTGTAACAACTCGCGATTAAGGAGCAATAAAATGGCATTATCACGTGAACAAGTTGCAATGCGTGTTGCACAAGAGCTACAAGATGGCTATTACGTAAACCTAGGTATTGGTATCCCTACTCTAGTTGCTAACTATGTCCCAGATGGCATCGAAGTCATGCTACAGTCTGAAAATGGCTTACTAGGCATGGGTGCGTACCCAACTAAAGACCAAGTTGATGCAGATATGATCAATGCGGGTAAAGAAACCGTGACAGCAGCCACAGGTGCAGCAATATTTAATAGTGCAGATAGTTTTGCCATGATACGGGGTGGTCATGTAGACTTAACAGTATTAGGTGCATTTGAAGTTGACCAGAACGGTAACATCGCATCGTGGATGATCCCAAAGAAGCTAATTAAAGGCATGGGTGGCGCGATGGACCTCGTTGCTGGCGCGAAGAATATTATTGTTACGATGACGCATGCAAGCAAGCATGGCGACTCTAAGTTATTAGAAAGTTGCACTTTACCGTTAACTGGGGTTAACTGTGTAAAGAAAATCGTAACTGATTTAGCCGTACTAGAAGTTAAAGACGGCGCATTTCATCTAATCGAACGCGCTCCAGGCGTTTCGGTAGACGAAATCATTAGCAAAACGGCAGGCAAATTGCTTGTTGAAGGTGATGTTCCAGAGATGGCTTTTTAAGCTACTCACATCCCATGTACCGACCTCATTCCCAGTGCCAATGGCGCTGAGTTACCCAAAATCCCTCGCAAGAGGGATTTTTTTTATCTAAAGTTCACCTTTGGCCGCACCATTTTGTCACATAAATAGTATAAAATGCCCTACCTTAGTGAATCGCTAGTATCTATTACTTAGACTATTACCAAAAAGGTAAAACTGCTAAGATCACTTTTTTGCTAAACATTAGCCTAAACATAGATTAAACGAGCGATTCGCGGCTGTTTTTTATACAATATAGCAAGAGTTAGCTATATTCATTCTTTAATCTCTATTTTTTTACATTTTGGGATAATAATTGCTTAGCAGTTAATTAACTAACAAGCGCTATTGAGACTTACTGAAATTAACTATGCAAACACCTATACGTGGCTTACGCTCATTTTGTTTTGCTGCTCGCACTCTTAGCTTTAAAGATGCAGCAAACCAGCTTTACCTTACGCCTTCTGCCGTAAGCCATCAGATCAAACAATTAGAAGAACAATTGGGTATTGAACTGTTCGAACGTCAAACCCGCTCTATCCGCTTAACTGCGGCTGGTAAGAATTTTTATGACTCTGTATCGCCGCTTATTAAAGCACTAGAAAAAACCATCAATGAGTTTAGTCAGTTACAAGAAAATGTGACTATTAGTATTACGCTACCTGAGTTTTTCGCCAGTGAGCTTTTAATGCCAAAACTAAGCGAATGGACTAGCGATCATCCAAATACAAACTTACAGCTTAATACCTTAAAAACGCGTAAAGAACTGACTAAGCAAAGCGACTTGTCGATTGTATTGTCTTCGTCTAAACCGCATGAAGGCGCTGTACATGAGCTATTTTCGCTATCGTACACACCAGCTTGCAATAAAGAAAACTGGCAAGCATGGCAAGAAAACCCGTTTCAGGCCTTAAACGAAGTACCTCTTATTCTTCATAAAGCACGGCCGTGGGCTTGGCATCAATGGGCAGAGCATGCTGGTATTGATGACTTTGCACCAAAACAAATTATTCAGGTTGATAGTATGTTTGGTGTGGCACGTGCGGCTCAACAGGGCATGGGTATTGCTCTTATCCCCTTGCCAATTAGTCAAACTTGGTTTGATGAGCAGTGGTTATTTAATTTCACCGATATGCCACTAAAAACCAAAGATAAGTACTACTTAGTACAACACGAGCCGGCAGAAACCAATGCACAACTAGAGCTATTTATTAAATGGATGATAGATACTTTTAAACACCTTAAGTGAGTGATAGAGCGTAATGACCCTCAAGTTAATTGAGGGTCAATTTTTAAAATTTAGCTTTTAGACTTGGTTACCAAGATACTCACTTTGTTTTCACCAATTTCAAATGACGCTTGTTTACCATATTCCACAATAAAAGAAGGTGTAAAATAGCTGCCAGCGAGCGTGATTGATGTTTCTACAGCTGCTGTATTATTATGTTGTGGTATCACAGTAACTTCATAGCTAAACCCCTCACCTATAGAGATGGTCGCAGGTTGCTTTTCTTCCACCAGCATTACTGGCGATGCTAGTAAATCATTCGCTTTATAAACAGATGTTTCAACTTGAAAACTATCAGCTGCGAAACAACTTGTTGATGCTAAAAATACTCCAGCTACTAAACCTAACTGTTTTTTCATATTTATTTCCTTATCTCATTTATAGGGTTTGTCCGTAATTAATATCAGTTAGTACGTTTATTTGATACACGGAAATTTCTGAATGTTAATTATCTCTATCAAAGCTCTCGATAATACACATCAATGGTATGTGTTATGGCTTCATAGCGGTTATTTTCATGTTTAAAACACGCTTTGCGCTGCTCTTTCTCTTCGTAGTTTTTACCTGCAACAACGACTTGATCTAAAGTTTGTGAACGTGCACAAAATTGTCTTTTTGAAATTGTTTCTATTTTGACTGATTCAGCTTTTGAGCGCGGCAATGAACTAGGCTTTGGGTTTTGCTTCATGCCTTCAAGTAACTGAGCTTTAGTAACAGGCACAGTGTCTGACCCTATCCCTGGAATATGCAATGTTTGTCTAATCGTATAATTTTTACTTAATAACGGCGCGAATAAAGATACATCGTTACTTAAGTAAGCCTGCTCAAAATTAAGATAAACACCCACTTTATCTTCAGCAGCATTGGCAATGACTGGGCATAGTAATAAAAACGCAAGTTTAAGCTTCATAGTCTTCTTTTTTATAAATTAATTTAACAACTATATCCCACCTTAAAGTACCGATTTAGCCATTAATAAACAACTATTTGTTTAATTTATGTACTCTCCCTACCTATGATTATTTATCATCTTGCTTTTGTTTTTTACGTTGCTCATGCTTTGCTTTAGCAACGTTTTCGAACACGGGCGGCGGTATCGGAAATAATGAGATAAGCGGAAATAAAGCCATAAAAAGATAAGCGCCTTTTGGCATTTTTTTAGCCCAACGTACCATCCGGGACAAAATGATAAAGGCTATAACTAGGCTAACAAAAGCAACGATAACTATAAGTACAAGTGTAAGTAAGTCCATTTTCAATCCATCAATAGGTGACTTAAGATTAATGGGTCCTTATGTACGTTTTTTAAACCGTTAAATTGTTGATTGATAGCTAAAGCCAATTTCAGCAATCGGAATAAGATCAAATAACGAAAAGCTTCCTCTATCTAACTTCAAGCTTCCCCTCTAATTCTAATTCATTACATTAGACTAAAGTCTATAAGTTAAATTTCCTCATCTATTAGGTCATTTTTTATCGTTTGTTGAATTTGCGCTGTTCAATTAAAGTTCATTTGTCGGCGATTGATACCGATTTAAATAGAGGAAAAGATTATGTTTAGTACACTTATGAAACGCGTTGCACTTAGCTCTTTATTAACTTGTTCAGCTATGGCAGTGGCTGATCAAAGTGACTACAAATTGATGGTAATTGACCAGTCTATTACTGCTAATGTTGCAGAAAACCGTCAATACGAACAGGCATTTAATGACTGTGCTTTGAGTGTGAAAGATAAAAAGTTCTCTGAAGCTGAAACACTATGCTCAAAAGCAATCAGCTTACTTAGTTCTAGTAAAGTACCTAGTCATAAACGTCGCGAATTAACGTCGTTTACGTTAAGCAATCGTGGTGTTGCCCGCATCATGTCTGAAAACGACACTGCAGCACTGTCTGACTTTTACGAAGCAGTACAAATTTCAGGTAACGAGTTAGTTGAACACAACTTAACTCGTGCTAAAAAGAGCTTAGCTTTATAAGTTCTCACAGAATTGTGTTGTCTCAAAACCCAGCTTCGGCTGGGTTTTGTCGTTTATGTGTTATTAGTTTTTTGTTTTGCGATTCTATTAATGAATCAAGCTCTTTAAGTAATAGGCTCTCTACGGTCTTTTTATCCAATTTTGCCAATTGTTCTAAGCTGTAATTTTTGCCAATTTCTTTAGCTAAAATATAACCTAGATAGTAACCTCTCCTGTATGGTAGGTTTGTCTCGTCCTGTGTGAAATTGAAAAATGAAGAATATGTTTCAGGCTTTATTGAATAAAACTTTTTCTTAAGGTCAACGAGAGAATACAGCTCTCTTGATTGAATCTTTTCAATCAGATTGTCAGGTATGTTTAGCATCAATTCATCATCACTCGCTGACGGGCTCAATTGATGTGAAACGTAAGTTGCTAAACCCTCAGTCCAAATCGAACACCATAGCTCAACATGACATTGAAATAAATTTTCATGATAAACATGAAATAGTTCGTGATGAAAAAATGGCGTATCATTTTTCCAATTATGATATTTGGCCATAAGATCGACACCAAACATTAAGTAAGACTTACCATTCAAATCACGAGTTGCACCATTGAACCTTCCAAGCGAGTGAAGTATGTAAATGGGTGTTTCAGATTTGAAATCGGGGAAAGTAGCAATGAATGATTCCATACTGCTATTTAAATCTTTAGATAAACGCTTATTTTTTGAGTGATAAACCTCTTCTATTGCACTAAAACCCGCAATAGCTTTTAAAAAGCTTTTATCACTATAAAAAGGTGCAAATTGAGAAGCGAAATGTTGAGAGAACTGCTCTGCTCTCTTTTCTTGTGTCAAAGTCTGGGTTGACTGATATAAAGTATAAAAATCATCAGCGAGATTAATTACTTCGACGTCAGCTGACTGGGCGTTAGCAAACGCCTTAAATGAAAGCACTCCAGATATGAATGTTGGCAGTAAAAGAGCTTTAGATAATTTTTTCATAATTATAGTTATAAATATTTGTCATGTTAAAGCCAGATACGTTGAGGATTTGGTATTCCGGACGCCCAGTAGCTGTTTGAAATAAACCTGTAAATTACATCAATATCGAGGTCAGTTTTATCCGTGCTGATTTTATATGCTTGCACCAGTATCCCTTTATGATGTTAACACCTGTTATTTAAGAAGTTTAGTTTTAACAAAGTTACTAACCGATTGCTACATATAAAATTAGAGCGCATTTTAAACAAGGAATAGCCTACTGACACAAACACTGCCACAACGTAAAACCATTACATTGTTATTAAATTTAACAATAATAGATTTGCATGTTGTTTATTAGGGGCTTTAATACGCCCCTAATTTTAATGAATTTTTACAAACGCTTTATTAGTTGATCTACTTTTGCCACTAAAGGCCATGCCGAAGATTGATAATTGCCTAACACAACTAAAATATACCCCTTGTCCATATACATATTTAGCCTGGCAGTCATACCTAAATGCGAACCATTATGCCCAACAATCGTACTTCCTTCTGAATTTCGGACTGAAAACCCATAGCCCCAGTTTGGCGCATTAAGTTCAGGCTTTGCTGTAAGGGCAACTTTAGAAAGCTCACGACTGAGTAACCCTCCATTTTGCATAGCCAAGGCGAACTTATGTAAATCGCCTACCGTTGAGTATCCACCACCTGCTGGCCCCCCTTTCACTGATTGAAACATTAAGTTTTCAGTTACTTGACCCGTTTCTACTGAGAACCAATAATTCCGAGCAGTGTTCTTGACCGGTACGTCTAGATCAAAACTTCCGCTTTGTTGCATGTTGGCTTTTTGATAAATATTTTTGTTAATGAAATCAAAATAACTTTCGCCAGTAACATTCTCAATAATCTGACCAAGTAATGTCACACCTGTATTGCTATATCGCCATTGTGTTCCAGGTTCAAATGTTGTGTTAATAGACGTGTATAAATGTTGAATATCTTTGAGTGAACGCACTTTATTTTCTATTTCGCCATACCCAGACATATTGCCAATACCCGATGTATGACTTAATAAATGTCGGATCTTAATTTTTTCAAAGTCGCCCTTGCCTAAAAGGCTTTTATCAATAAATTTGGTTAACGAATCATCAAGAGATAGTTTGCCAGCTTCAATCAATTGCAATATAGCAACACTCGTAAACATCTTATTCATTGAGCCAATCTGAAACTTAGTATCTAAGTTATTTTTTACATCATAGCGATGTGAAGCGAGGCCATATGCAGCGTTAAATAAAACATTATTATGTTTGGCAAGTAGTATTGTGCCAGAGAAAGCGCCATTCTTAGCAAGCCTCTCAGTATATTCTTTAACCTCGTTAACTAATTGAGACTCAGTAAATGAACCTTTAGAGTCTGGGCTTTGAGGGTCAGCCTCGATATACCAACCCGTAATTGCTTGTAATGGCTCATTATTAAAAAGAATAACCACCTCGTGCTGCATTTCGGTATTTTTTGAATACACTTTACTGATATGTCGTATACGATTATTTGAGGTTTCAAGCTCTGTTGAAATAACATTCAACTCGCCATGGAAAAGTGCGGTGTTGATAGAATACCCAACATATCGATCTTTGCCTGTACCATCCCAACGCGCAAGAGAGTCTGGCGAAAAGTTCTTTACTACAAATCCTTCAACCTTATTTAAATCTTTGCTGTTCAAAACAGTGATGAATTGATTAGCCAAATTGTTATAGTCTATTTCTTTTGTTGCCTGTGCTTGTTGACTAATGCAAGAGATAAAAATTATAAGCGTAATTAAATATTGCTTCACTTTATATTCCTTTTACTATTTATTGATTAAGATGGCACTGGGCCTTTTGATAATTTTTTACTGTTATGAATCGTAAAAAGCGATGAAGCACCAATTAAGAAAACATTAAGAAAGCATTAAGCTTAAAATAACCAATAATAACAACAGGATAAGATTAGCTTTGAGTGTAAGTGAATTGCCAAATCAATTTTGTATTAATGACTTTCTGATTGATGTTGAAACTGGCGAGGTAGTAAGTGAAGGTAAAGTCCAAGTTATAGAACCTAAAGTGATGGCTCTTCTGCTAGTTTTTGCTCAAAGACCGCGACAAGTTCTATCGGCCGAAATGCTTTTTGAAATTGTCTGGCCACAGGCAATTTACAGTCCAAACTCAGTTCGAAGAAATATCGCACTTTTAAGGCAAGCATTGTCTGATGACAACAAAAGCATTATCAAAACACACCCAAAACGAGGCTACAGCCTTGACGCTCAAATACATTTTCCTGATAAGAAAGCAATCACCTCATCTAAAGAACTACTCCACAAAAAATATTTAAAACAAACACTGTTACTTGTCCCTGTTCTATTTGTCTTTATATTGTTTTTTAGTTTCTTTAGCTCAAGTAATGACATTTCTCTAGAGAACCTTGAGCCAGTTACGGCAAGCAATGAAAAAGAACGCTTCATGCAAGTTAGCCCTGATGGGCGGTTTGTCGCTTATATTCAAGCTACTAATAAACCAAACAAGCGAAAGCTTTTAATTAAAGACCTAAAATTAAATTCACATTGGCAACTAAATACAACCTTAAAAGCGTTTACCTATCTTGCATGGGATAAAAACACAAATGCACTGGTTTATTCATTTAAAGGGGAAGAAGGTATCTCATTTAACCGCTTACTACTGAATGAACAGGCTAAAGCAGTAAATGAAGAAAAGCTTTTCTCGCGTAGCGATATTACTTGGAACAGTTTGTTTTTTATAGATGAACAGCAAAACCTTTATTATTTGGCTAATCGAAATAGCTCCGAGCACAGCCGAAATGTAAGCTTGTATCGCCATAACTTGATAACTGGCATTTATGAAAAACTACTCCAGCCAAGTGATGACTTTAAACCTTATAAACTCGCTTTATCACCAGATCAAAAACAATTAGCATTAGTTGGGTTTAATGAAAATGCAATATCTGAAGTAAAGCTTTTAAACTTAGCGAATAGCGAACTTACATCAGTCGGTAAAATCGATCATAACTGGCATTTTATGGATTGGTTTGAAGATGGTGATTCTTTGCTGCTAAGCAATGGCAGTGAGTTAAAGCAACTTAAATTAAGCGGAGAACTAACTACTCTGAATTTTAAAAGCTATAACTTTTTGGTTTATCCCCAAATAGTAAAAGACAAGCTTTATTTTATTGAAGCTAAGTCTGATCAAGATATCTTAATTAGTAGTTTAGATTTACTGCCTACTCCTACCAAAATTATAAACTCTAACACTATTGATAAAGGAGCTGCACTTTCACCGGATGAAAAACACATTGCCTACATGTCAATGAAACATGGACTACCTCAACTTTTTTTAAAAAATATAGAGAATGAAAAAGAAACATTACTGTTTGAGAACACTAAGCAAGAATTTGCTTTATCAAATCCTATCTGGGACATCTCGGGAACCCGCATAGCAAGCAGTATAAATAACAAACCGTTTATTATTGAGTTTGAACAGAACCAATTCTCAGTCAGATGGTTAAATGAAATCATTGGTGAACCAATAGCGTGGTATAAAAAGTCAGATGCCATTTTGTTTGTTGATAAGAACACTCACAATGACGAGATAGTTAGGTTTAATTTAACTACTAATCAGATAGTGTCATTGAACACACAATTGACCTATAAAGAAGTCTTTTTAAATGATAAAGACGAATTACTGAGCTTTCACAATGGCCGAGTTATCAGCAATGGAGACACTAACCTTTTAAATAATAAGCATTTTATTTTAAGTGTCTATCCACAGGAAAATGGTTTTTTCTATCAATACACACAAAATCAGACACCTACTATGAATTTTTATGATTATAAACAAGGTGTTCAAAATCTAAGTAATGATTTTCAACAGTTTTGCGTAGTGTTTTGTAGCCAAATAACAGCACTAAACGGAAATACCATTTTATTAAAAGAACAACATGATACGGCAGATATTTTAGTTTTGAAAATAGCTCTAAAGTAATAGCCATTCTTCTGATATCTGCCGTATACCTACAAATCTACTTGCTAGGGGCACTCTCTGAAATAAAGCAATGACATTAGTGTGTAAGTTTAATAGCTTAACTGGTTTTTTAATATTCAAATTCCCCCCTCTACTACCCCGCCACACCTCAAATACTGAGTAATTACTCTATAGATTAAATTTCTTCATCTATCAGTTTTAATTTAATCGTTTGTTTAGCTTATAGGAATATTTTAAAGTTCACTCGTTGGCAAGAAACACCAACTTATTCAGAGGAAAACTATCATGTTAAAAACACTTGTAACCACTATTGCACTTAGCTCTTTATTAACTTGCTCAGCGATGGCAGTAGCCGATCAAGCTGATTATAAACTGATGGTTATTGAGCAAGCTCAAACTAACGACAATGCAACTAGCCAATACGAAACTGCCTTCAACCGCTGTGCATTAAGCGTTAAAGAAAAGAATTTTTCAGAAGCGGAAAACCTGTGTACTCAAGCAATTTCTCTTCTAAGCACAAGTAAAGTACCAGGTTACAAACGCCGCGAATTAACATCGTTTGCACTTAGTAACCGTGGTGTTGCACGCATCATGTCTGAAAACGATACTGCTGCACTTTCTGACTTTTATGAAGCAGTGCAAATTTCTAAAAACGAACTTGTTAACCATAACTTAAGCCGCGCAAAACAAAATCTAGCGCTGTAAAAGTTACCCCAACCAAATTGTTGTCGAAAGCCCGGTTCTTGTGTGTTCTGACCGGGCTTTTTTTCGTCTTAAATATCTGCTTTATAGAATACTTTTCTTCACCTAACGGGTGCGATTATCTCGTTTGTCAGTTTTATACAGTGTTTCTAACTTTATAGAGTAAGCATATTGCTTACACTAACAAGGAGAAAACAATGTTTAAATTAAATCTTAAACCCTGCCTGTGGTTAATATTATTTGTTTGTTCAAATTTTGTATTTGCCAACAACAACGACTTTAAACTCATGGTTGTTGACGATAACGCAAGCTCAAAAGCAATTATGCAAGGTAACTTTGCTATTAATTCTTTAGAGACAATGAACGAAGCTAACAACTATATCGTGCCATTTAATCGTTGCGTTGCGAGTGTGAAACTGAAGCAGTTTGATAAAGCTGATCAAGATTGCTCTCAAGCAATCGCGATGCTTAAAAAGGTCAATGCTCCACACTATAAGCGTAATGAACTGACGTCTTATGCATTGAGTAATAGAGGTATTGCCAGACTAATGGCGAAAAATGATACGGCAGCCATTGCCGATTTCTATGAGGCTGTGCAGCTAAATAATAACGAGCTGGTGTCGTTTAACTTAAATCTCGCTAAACAGGAATTAAAATTGTGGTAAAAAGTCATCAGGCTAAAAGAAAACCAGCCATGTCGGCTGGTTTTCTTATATCAATTACCTTTTAAGATTTATCTCTTGGCACAAAATCAAGCACTGTAGCATTTATGCAGTATCTATCTTTACCTCTTGGCCCTTCACCAGGGAACAAATGACCTAAGTGAATGCCGGAGCTTTTTGACTTAAGCTCAATTCGCTGCATGCCGTAACTGTTATCTTCATGCATTGTCACACTATCTTTTACAGGATGAGTAAATGAAAGCCAACCGGTGCCAGAATTGAATCTGTCTCGGGTGTCAAAAAGCGGCGCACCACTTAACTTATCAATGAAAATTCCATCAGGTGTATTTTTAAAGATATCGTATTGTTTACAAAAAGGGCTGTCTGTAGTCGCATGAAAAGCCACTCTAAAAGCTTCACTGTCACCTAGCTTAAATGCGCCTAACGCTTTGTAAAACTCACCTTTACTAACATAACCTTGTCTGCCATAAACCTCTTCGCCATTTTCAATAAATAGTAAAGTAGGAGTCGCCCATGTCGGAGTTTTTATGTTTAAACCATCAAGCTGATCAGCATGTCGAAAAGTCATAGGGATCGAGCCCATGTATTCATTGGCGACCTCTTTTTTGAATTTTTCACAGTATGGGCAATAACCTTTAGCATCTATCACTACAATTTGCTTACCTGCCAATAAGGCTGTGTTATCAACCGGCTGTTTTTCTACTGGTGTAAAAACAACGCCTGTTGAGTGATCTGGGCAATAACCATTAGGATTTTTCTTTAAATAATCTTGGTGATAATCCTCAGCAGCATAAAACGCATCAAGCGGTTTTATCACAGTTACAATCTTGCCAAACCCTGCTGCTGTTAGTTTCTCTTGATATTCATCTTTAAGTTTATTGGCAATCTCGAGTTGCTCATTATTACTAGTCAAAATTGTTGAGCGATATTGAGTACCAATATCATTACCTTGGCGATTTAGCTGAGTAGGATCATGGTTTTCAAAATAGTGTTTTAAAAGTGATTGTGTTGTTAACTCGTTACTGTTGTATGTCACTTTAACGACTTCTGCGTAATTGTTTTCATCAAAACGACGAGAACTACGAGTAATATTTTTGTAGGTTGCTTTAAATCCATGCCCATCAGCATAACCAGATACCGCATCTAACACGCCATCCAGTGCTTCATAACGTTTTTCTGCTCCCCAAAAGCAACCCGAGCCAAGCACTATAGTTTCGATATGCCCTGTTGCATTATCTGGCATTGTTTCAGCTTTAATTGGGCTGATGGTAAAAATGGCACTGCAAGTGAATAGTGTCAGTAACATCGACTTAATTGTCATACTAATTTCCTCGTAAAAGCCTGTATTTAATAGAGACCGAGCATAGGTATTAATAATTTCAACTTAAACGCATGCAAACAGCGATTCACCGCTAACAATTTAACTCTTAACCTTATTTACGGTAAAACACAGCTTTTTAACATTGGGATATTAAAAAATGAAAATTGCACACAGCTTATCTGCTATTGCATTAGGATTAACACTTGCTACGCAAGTGAATGCCGCAGAGTTCACTTTTGCAAAATCAATTAAACCGAACGACAACACCTTAGTTTTATTTTTAGATACAGATAGCCAAGTTGCTAACTTTAATTATTTAAAACCAGAAACCCAAACTCACTTAAACAAAGTTATTGAGTTTAGTGACTTTAAAGCTGGCTATGGCAAAACATTAGAAGTAATCGCGCCAAATGGTAGCGAACACCAACGCATCTTACTTGTTGGCTTAGGAGAGCAGCCGAAGCTGGATGCAGCAAAAATGGCAAAACTGGGTGGTAATGTTCACGCTAAATTACAGTCTGCTAAACAAGCAACAGTAAGCCTAGATTTTTCTGAGTTAAAAGACAGCGCAATCAATGCTAAATACGCTGCTGAATTTGCTCATGGTGCGAATTTACGTGACCATCGTTTTGAGCAATATAAAAAAGAACAAGACAGCCATGTTGTTAACTACACGGTTGATGTTGAAAATTTAGACCAAGCAGTCAAAACTCACAAATTACTGCAAAGTATTGAGCAAGGTGTTTTTTTAGCGCGCGACTTAACGTCTGAAGTTGCAACAGAAATGACTCCTGCTGATTTTGCAAAAGCTGCAAAAGAGCTTAAAAAGTTAGGTGTTAAAATCACTGTTTTAGAACCTAAGCAAATCAAAAAGCTTGGCATGGGCGCACTTGAAGCGGTTGGTCGTGGTAGTGAAGAAGGTTCACGTTTAGTTGTTGCTCATTATCAAGGTAATAAAAACACGCCTATCGCATTAATAGGTAAAGGTATTACCTTTGATTCAGGTGGTTATAGTATTAAAACAGGTGCATCAATTGCCCGCATGAAGTCAGACATGGCAGGCGCAGCAGCAGTACTAGGTACTGTAAAAGCAATGGCACTTGCTAAAGCCGATACTAACGTAGTTGCTGTGATGGGCATGGCTGCAAATATGGTGTCACAGTTTTCTGTAGCGCCGGGTGATGTAGTTAGAACTGCTGAAGGTTTAAGCGTTGAGATTGTCAATACGGATGCTGAAGGCCGCTTAGTTCTAAGTGACGCAATGTGGTATGCCCGCGACAAGTTTAAGCCGAGCATTATGGTAGATGTTGCAACCCTAACAGGCTCTAAAATTCGTGCTGTTGGTAATGAATATGCTGCGGTATTCTCTGATGACGATACACTTGTTGAGCAGTTAACAGTGGCTGGTAAACAAGTAAACGAAAACCTATGGCGTTTACCACTAGGTTACAAAGATGCCTTAAAATCAGACATTGCTGACCTAAAAAATATCGGCTCACATGGCCCTGGGGCGACTACAGCTGCAAGTTTCTTACAACACTTTGCTGGTGAAACTCGCTGGGTTCACATTGATATTGCTGGCAACGCGCTAAACTCTAAAGCTAAAGATGAACTAGCTGAAGGCGGAACTGGTTACGGTGTACGTTTATTATCTAATTGGTTATTAAATAACGCAAAGTAATTGCTATTGCACTTTTCAAGTGGCTATAAGTAATTATAGCCACTTGATTGTCATGAGTTTTACTAATTAACACCAAAGACACATTTACATCATCAACATCCAGCCTATATGCTAAGAAGCATTAAGGGATAATAATAAGATTAATGAGTAATGACGACGACCAATAACACACCTAAGATTATGGCGCTCACTACACACAGCATTTTTTTTGATGCCTACGTGACAGGAAGCGACACACTTAATACACAAAAGAAAATATGGGCATTAGCTCAGTACTGTAAAAATAGTGATGATTTTGTTGATGTAGTTCCTGCCAATAATAATTTAACCCTATATTTAAAAGAACCAACTCAACTTGCAGGCTGGCTACCAAGATTACTTGAGCAATGGCACGAACTTAAATCTAGTGACTTTAATTCGCGTCATCATAAGTTAGCTACGCGCTACGGCGGTGAATATGGGCCTGATATCGCGCATGTTGCTAAGCATCATAACCTCTCTGTCGACGATGTTGCTCAAATGCACAGCAATGCCAAATACCATGTTCTGTTTTTAGGCTTTAAACCCGGCTTTGCTTATTTAGATGGTTTAAATCCAAAGCTTTTTACACCTCGTCATGCTGAACCACGGCTTTCTGTACCAAAAGGTTCTGTTGCTATCGGCGGTGAGCAAACGGGTATTTACCCTGAAACATCCCCCGGTGGCTGGCAGATTATCGGCCATACAGATTTTAAATTATTTGATATTAATGCAGCTTCACCATGTGCTATTGAGCCCGGCGATACTTTAGAGTTTGTTATTCAGGAGGTGTTAAAATGATCACTATCATCAAACCTGGCATGCAAATGTCTATACAAGATCAAGGTCGCACAGGATCTCGTCACTTAGGAATTGGTCAATCTGGTTGTATCGACCCTTATGCGCAAATAATAACGAACCGTTTAGTCGGCAATGATGATAATAATCCAGTAATCGAAATCACCTTAGGCCTTGCTGAAATACAATTTGATAATGATTATTACATTGCACTGCATGGCACTGATATGAAAGCCACAGTTAACGGCAATGCCGTGGAACCAGGGTGGAGTTTTTATATCAAAAAAGGTGATGTATTAAAGCTCAATGCAGCACGCCATGGTTTTAGAAGTTACCTTGCTATTGGCGGCGAGTGGCATTTACCAGAGCCTATTTTAGATTCTTACTCAACTGATATTTCAGCTGGTTTTGGTGGTTTAACCGGTCACGCACTGCAAACTGGTGATACCTTTCAAATTACGCCTAAGTACAAGACCAAAATTGGTTTAGGCGCCATGCTTCCACCTAAAAGTACGCAAATACGTATTCATGCTGCACCACACGCCGCGTTGCTACCTAAAAACACCATAGTAAACTTTATTAATCATTCATGGCATGTGTCTCCTAACAGCAACCGCATGGGCACAAGACTATTAAGTGATGAGTGTGATATCAGCCATGATATTTCACTACCATCTATGGCTGTTGCTCCTGGGTGTATCCAGTTACCGCCAAACGGTGAACCCATAGTGCTTTTAAATGATGCGCAAACAACGGGGGGTTACCCATTACTTGGTACAGTGATCGAAGCAGATCTTCGTCACTTTGCACAATTAAAACCAGGCGATTTCTTACACTTTAAGTTTGTGACACTCAAGGAAGCGCATGAAGCACAAGAAAAACTAACTGCACACTTAAATCAACTTGCGATAGCCCTTAACTATATCAATAAATAACTCATAATTTATTTAAGTTAAAATTAGCGAGCAAAGATAAACTTTGCTCGCGCTATCTTTACGACTTGTCTATACATTTAAAAAGGTAAAAAGCCTCACATTTTTTTGCACTAAAGCTGTGCAGGTTATTTAGTAATAAGTGCCTTTATAATAGGCCCTATATCACCCAATTTGTGCAAATCAAGCATTTAAACTGCTCAGCCTTTAACCACTTACCCCATACTGGTGCAAAGACATAATCCTAGGTGCATATTTTATTCTCAATTAATTAAAAAACCTGTGTGACTTAGGTAATTATTTCTGTTAAAACAAACATTCGCAGTTATATAAATTCTGTTAACTGCGCACATAATTGGAATGAGGAGTCACTATGTGTTCAATATTTGGGGTATTAGATATTAAATCTGATCCCACTCAATTGCGAAGCCAAGCAATTGAGATGTCAAAACTATTAAGGCACCGCGGACCAGATTGGTCTGGCGTATATTCATCTGATAAAGCTATTTTAGTGCATGAACGTCTTGCTATTGTTGGCGTTTCGAGTGGTGCCCAACCATTGTACAACCCAGAGCGTACAAATATTCTTGCTGTTAATGGTGAAATTTATAACCACAAAGAATTAGCCGCAAGCTTAGAAACTGATTTTACTTTTCAAACTCAGTCAGACTGTGAAGTTATTTTGGCTTTATATAAGCAAAAAGGCCCTGAGTTTTTAGACGATTTAAATGGTATTTTTGCCTTTTGCTTATACGATGAAGAGCAAGATGCCTACTTAATTGGTCGTGACCATATCGGTATTATTCCACTTTATACAGGTCATGATGAACATGGTAACTTTTATGTAGCTTCAGAACTGAAAGCACTTTCGCCAATTTGTAAACATATTGAAGAATTCCCTCCTGGTCATTTCTTATGGAGCAAAGATGGGCAACTTCGTAAATACTACAGTCGTGATTGGCAAAGCTATGATGCTGTAAAAGACAACGAAGCAAAAACAAGCGATGTAAAAGAAGGTTTAGAGGCTGCTGTTAAACGTCAATTAATGTGTGACGTTCCATATGGCGTTCTATTATCAGGTGGTTTAGATTCATCTGTTATCTCGGCTATTACGCAACGTTTTGCTGCAAAACGTATCGAAGACAATGACGAGTCTGATGCTTGGTGGCCAAAACTACATTCATTCTCTGTGGGTCTTGAAGGTTCGCCTGATTTAGCAGCTGCACAAAAAGTAGCTGATATGATTGGTACGATTCACCACCCTATTCACTTTACAATTCAAGAAGGTATTGATGCACTACGTGAAGTGATTTATCACATCGAAACGTATGATGTAACAACCATTCGTGCCTCAACACCAATGTATTTAATGGCGCGCCAAATTAAAGCTATGGGTATTAAAATGGTGTTGTCTGGTGAAGGTGCCGATGAGCTTTTTGGGGGTTACCTTTACTTCCACAAAGCGCCAAACGCGCAAGAGTTCCATGAAGAGCTTAATCGTAAGGTATCAAAACTAAATATGTTTGATTGCTTACGTGCTAATAAATCGATGGCAGCATGGGGCGTTGAAGCGCGTGTTCCATTCTTAGATAAAGAGTTCGTTGATGTAGCAATGCGCATCAACCCAGAAGCGAAAATGTGTAAAGACGGTAAAATTGAAAAACACATCATTCGTGAAGCGTTTGACGGCTATTTACCAGACGAAGTGCTTTGGCGCCAAAAAGAACAATTCTCTGATGGTGTTGGTTATAACTGGATTGATACTTTAAAAGAGTATGTAAACGATCAAGTTAGTGATCAAGACCTAGCTAATGCAAAATACAAATACCCGATTAATACCCCAGATTCTAAAGAGGCGTATTTCTATCGTAGTATTTTTGAAGAGCACTTCCCAGGTGATGCAGCTGCGAAATGTGTTCCGCATGGCAAATCAGTTGCTTGTTCAACTCCTGAAGCGCTTGCATGGGATGCATCATTCCAAAATAATGCTGATCCTTCGGGTCGAGCTGCGGGCGTTCATAACGACGCGTACAAGAAGTAGTAAATTTGTGCTGCAAACACTATGTTTGCAGCACTTTCATCTCAACTAAAATAATTTGCTTTGAAATAATACTGTCATCAAATTATTCCTCACCTGCAGCAATTTGTTCACAATTCCAACAAAAAAAGAAAAAAACTGCATTTATTCGGCTGTTTAGGGACAAAACCATTTACATTTTTTTTCGAGCTCCTACACTAAAGATTAGACTTTGGTACAAATTTAGTTCGTCTACAAACTATTTTTTAATTTCCTACGTAAAAACAGGATTAGTTGAACTTGTGCCATCCGGCCGTTTAGCTTTCTGCTAGATATAACTACAACAAGAGGTATTCATGAGCGAACATCATGATAAGTACAGTATCGACAATACCGACTATACCGTCGGTCAGGACAATGTACAAAAATGGGGTTTTGATGTGCATAACCCTGTATTTGGCATCAGCGCTGGTTTAATTGCCCTATTCTTAGTGGCAACATTAGTTTCAGATGCTGAAACAGCAAAAACTACCCTGAATGGTATTAAAAACGACATTATTAATAATTTTGATGGCTTTTTTATGTGGTCAGCAAACTTATTCGTATTGTTTTGCTTAGCATTAATTGTTTCACCATACGGTAATATCCGCCTTGGTGGTAAAGAAGCACGCCCAACTCACTCTCGTATTTCTTGGTTAGCAATGCTATTTGCTGCAGGTATGGGTATTGGATTAATGTTTTGGGGCGTGGCAGAACCAGTCGCGTACTTTACAGGCTGGTACGAAACACCACTAGGCGTTGAAGCAAACACACCAGAAGCAGCTAAATTGGCAATGGGCGCAACTATGTTCCATTGGGGTCTGCATCCTTGGGCAATTTACGCTGTTGTTTCTCTTTCGTTGGCATTCTTTTGCTACAACAAAGGGCTACCTTTATCTATTCGCTCTATTTTTTACCCTATTTTAGGCGACAAAGCATGGGGCTGGCCTGGGCATTTAATCGATATTCTAGCAGTGCTTGCTACCCTATTTGGCCTTGCGACATCACTTGGATTAGGCGCACAACAAGCGGCCGCGGGTATTAACCATGTATTTGGCACTGATAGCGGAATTGGTTTACAAATTGGCGTTATTGTTGGTGTAACTCTACTGGCTGTGATCTCTGTTGTTCGTGGTATTGATGGTGGTGTAAAACTGCTTAGCAACGTAAACATGCTTATCGCTCTAGTGTTACTAGTATTTGTTGCAATCGTTGGCTTTGCCGCAGCTTTTGGCAACCTTCCTAACACAGTAATGGGTTATGTTGAAAATATCATTCCACTTAGTAATCCACATGGTCGTGAAGATGAGACATGGATGCACGGCTGGACAGTATTCTATTGGGCTTGGTGGATTTCATGGTCACCGTTTGTAGGTATGTTCATTGCGCGCGTATCTGAAGGCCGTACAATTCGTGAGTTCTTAATTGCTGTACTACTAGTCCCAACTATTGTCACCATCTTCTGGATGTCAATTTATGGTGGTATTGCTATTGAACAAGTGGTTGATAAAGTAGGTGTGCTAGGTGAAAAAGGTTTAACCGATGTACCACTGGCTATGTTCCAAATGTTTGAAGCTCTGCCAATGTCGCAAGTGCTTTCGTTCATTGCTATTGTGCTGGTACTTGTGTTCTTTATCACTTCATCAGACTCAGGTTCATTAGTAATCGACTCAATCACTGCAGGTGGTAAAGTTGATGCCCCTGTACCACAGCGTATTTTCTGGGCATCAATTGAGGGTGCTATTGCAGCGGCACTTGTTTGGATTGGTGGTACACAAGCTATCGAAGCATTACAAGCTGGAGCCGTATCAACTGGCTTACCTTTCACATTTGTATTGCTACTTATGTGTGTGAGTTTAATCCTTGGTTTAAGAACAGAACCGAGAAACTAACCTCTCAGCTCTAAATAATAAAAAACGCCGCATTTGCGGCGTTTTTATTTATGAGCTTTGGTCAATTAATTTAAATTACCCGATATATAGTCGGTGCTACGGTTGTTATATAAGAAATTCGCTTAGCGGCGTATCTTGGCGGTAATGATATGCGATTTGCGCTTGTAATAGCTCTGCGGTAGCAGTGGCATCATTCAGCGCATTGTGGTTTTGATACGCGGGCAGCGAATAACGAATACGAGAATCAGCTAATCGCACAGAATCAAGCTTAGAGTTGAATAATCGACCTAGTAACCCCTGCTTTGCACGCAGAGCACGAGTTTCCAGATCTAGCGTGTCTATAACGGCAAACTCAAGGCCTTCACCTAATCGAGCTTGCAACGCTTGATATAAAAAGTGCCTTTCAATGGGTGCAAAATGCACCACAATCACTTTGCCCTTCAATGCTGTTAGCAATGGTTCCATAATTGTTGAGAAATCTGGCGCATCGCTTACTTCTGAATGGGTTATGCCATGAATAACAATCGACTCTTCAGCGAGCTTACGCCTTGGCTGAACAATCCAATGCTGGCTATCTTTACAAAAGATACGTTTAGTGTTAAATGGGATTAAGCCGACACTGACTATATCGTCATTTTGAAAATTTAGACCTGTTGTCTCAAAATCAAGCGCCACTAAGGGAACGTCACAGATTGGCATCTTTAGGTCACAAATGGCCGATTCATAAAACTCTTGAATTAACGGCTGTTTACTCGCAGCTAATAACTGCTGATACCGAGTCGGCCAATCAAGTTTTGCCCCTTGTTTTGCCATTACTTAATCCCTGAGTTAGCAGAGTATCTGAATTTAAGGAAACTCTGCGCTTTATCTAGAATCGCAAATGCCTCTTTTAGATTTCGTTGCTCAAAAGGAGAAAGCAAATGAGGCTCAAGATCGTTATCAGGTTCTTCATCAAGCTTTTCAATTTGCCATGCTTGGTGCCTAATTCTGATCATGGCAATATATTCAAGGGCATCACGTAGATCCTGTGCCTTACCCTCGGGCAGTAATTTAGCTTCGATAATATCTTCCAAACGCTCGAATGAATTTTGTTTGCGGCTACCTACTGCCAGAGCATGTACACGAATAACATCTGATAAAGGCGCAGTTCCGCGGCGTTTTAAATTCATTGACCGTTTATGCTGACCATTGTGCTCTAACACAAAGTCTTTAAAGAAACCTAAAGGCGGTGTTCTGTTACGTGCATTGGCAGCAAGATTAGCCAAGAAACGTTTATTCTTGCGCCCTTCTGTTGCAATGAATCGCTTAAGCTCATCAGCCCATTTGTTTTTTCCGTAAACGCCATCTAAATCAAAAAAGATGGAACTATGTAATAATGCCTGTGGTTTTGGTTCTGCCATCCAACCGGCAAATTGTTCTTTCCACTGCTCCCGCGTTAAACGCCACTTTTTAAAAGACGCCATAATTTCACCTTCACAGTATTTATAACCACACTCGGCTAAACCATCACAGACAAAATCAGCTAACTTTTGAAAATAATCGTCGTGTAATTCTTCATTAAAACTATTATCAAGGATAATGGCATTATCTTGGTCGGTGACAATTAATTGTTCATCACGAGCCATTGAGCCTAAAGCGATAAAACAATAAGGAACTGGTGGCGGGCCAAATTTTTCTTCGGCTAAATCAAGCAAACGCTGTTTAAATGTGCGTCCTATCACAGCCATAGCTGTGCCTATCATATGTGAGTTAGCATCTTCATTTACCATGCGCACAAACACATTAGGTAGTTGTCTTGCATAGTAAGCTAAATCTTCAATCGATTGCTGAGCTAATATACCTCGCACCAACAATAAGCTACTTTGCGATTCGTAACGTAAAATATCAGATAACGAAATAACACCAATGGGTTTTTTCTTCACAACGACTGGCAGGTGGTGAATGTTATCTCTGAGCATAGCAAGCACGGCTTCAAACACGTACGCATTACTATCAAGCAGAACTAAGTCTGTTTGCATAATTTGCTCTGCTGGCGCTTCGTAACTCAAACCCTCAGCAATCACACTGGTACGTAAGTCTCGGTCAGTAATGATTCCTACCACCTGACCGTCATCATCATCGGGATCATCACTAATTGGTTTATCCGCATCAGTCACTAATACTGAAGATACCGACTCTTGTGTCATCAATTGTGCAACCATTTGCACAGAGGCACTTTTTGCAACAGTCACTGCATCACGGTGCAGTAGTGACTTCACTTTTGCTGTAGTTAAGTCGTTGCTATCCGCTTGTTCAACAATTGCCTGATGAAGGCGCACATTACCATCGGCTTCAAAAAAGTCGGCAAATACTTCGTATTCATCACAGTATTGGTTAAACAACTTCACATTAATGCAATAAACTAAGGTATCTTCAAGTGCCTTTGCCGGAAAACGCACTTTACGGTTCATAAGAAGACCCATTGAACCAAAAATTCCACCGATAGTTAAACGGTTATATAAATCACCATCACGCCGATACATTTCAACGGCACCAGTGCGTATAACAAATAAGTCTGCAATATCATCACCATAATTTAATATTTCTGTGCCGGCCCGAAAATAGGCTATTTCGACTTGTGATGCGAGTTTATTTACAGCCTCATCAGGTAGATCATCAAAAGGAGCATGATCGGAGAGAAATTGGGCAATATCAACGTGTTCGGCTTGCATACGCGTACCTAGTTTTAAACATTTGATTTAATTGTGAGGGTAATTGGCTATTTTTTCAAAGAAAAATAGCCAATTTGTTAGGATTAAGCCTTTTCTAACTCTTCAGCAAGAAGTTTCGACTCATCACCTCTTGGTTTTGTGAAGCGCGCTAGACCAAGATAAATAACCGGTGTTAAATAAAGGGTAAATAACACCGCAAGTGCTAAACCGCCAAACACCACCCATCCAATCGCGTTACGAGCTTCAGCCCCCGCGCCAGTAGATAGAATAAGTGGTAATGCACCCAGTAAGGTTGAAACCAGTGTCATTGCAATTGGGCGAAGGCGTACAAGTGCAGCCTCTTCTACCGCAACTCTAACCGTTCGGCCTTGGTCACGTAACTGATCAGCAAACTCCACCAGCAATATTGCATTTTTGGCAATCAAGCCAATCAACATCACTAATCCTATTTGCGAGTATATATTTAATGAGGTACCTGTTAGATACAAGGCTAAAATGGCTGACGTAATACCAAATGGCACTGTAATCATCACCACTATTGCACTATTAATACTTTCAAACTGCGCCGCAAGTACCAACAGTACAATTAAAAACGCCAATACATAGGTCATCAATACTTCATTGGCAGTTTCTTCGAAGGTTAATGCTTCACCTTTAAACGCCAAACTAATACCAGCAGGTAGAGATTGCTCTGAAATATCACGGATTTTTGTTACCAGCTCAGCAATTGTAACACCCTCTGGCATTTCCATACTTAGCTCAATAGCACGACGCTGTGCATGGCGCTCTAGCTCTGCAGCCACACCTTCTTCTGTGATAGTCGCAACACTACTAAGTGGCACTAACTGACCGTTACGGCCGCCAACATACAAATTAGCTAAATCGCTTGGATTAGTGATAGTTTGGTTTTGAGCTTGCAACATGATTGGGATTGATTGATCACCAATGTTTAAATCAGCAATATCATCACCATTAATTGCAGCTCGTAGCGTTACTGATATATCACTAAGCGATACGCCAAGCTCTTCGGCACGACGTCTATCAATATTGACCCGTAATTGTGGTTGTGACGGCTGATATGAAATACGCACAGGCGCCACTTCTGGCACTGCCTTTTCAATCTCAGCAGAAAAGTCTTGTGCTGCTTTAAATATCTCAAGATAGTCTTGCCCTAATAACGCAAGCTCAATACCACCACCTTGACCGCGTAGATTCAAACTATTTGAACCACCTGGGTAACCAGCCGCACCTGGAATATTTCCTAAAGGACCACGAATCTTATTGATGATTTCTTGCTGGCTAAAGTGACGTTCGTCCCAATGTTTTAATGGCACGGTGATAAATACAATATTTGGATCCCATTGCCCAACCACAGTATAAATAGACTCAATATCACCACTTTCTACATACGGCAGTAAGATATCTTCCATTTGCACGGCTTGCCTGTCCATAAAGTTCAAGCCGACACCATCAGGGCCTCGTGCAAAAATACGAATTTTGCCGCGATCTTCTGTTGGTAATAGTTCGTTATCTAAATTGAAATACAGTGCCCCAGAGCCTGCAGCAACCAACACACAAGCAAAAAAGGTTAGCCATGCATGTTGAAGAACTCCGTGTATTGTGCGCTTATATACGGCGGCTAAAACATGGCCAACTTTAGCAAAAGGATGAAAACCGCCCTGCTTTAATTTCAGTTTTGAAGTTAGTGCAGGTACCAAGGATAAAGCAACAAAACTTGAGATGATCACCGCGCCAGCTAGCACACCACCAAACTCTCTAAATAACCGCCCTGCTGTTGAAGGTAAAAAGGCAATAGGCACAAACACCGCAGCTAATACAGCGGTTGTCGCCACAACAGCAAAGAACACCTCGCGAGTACCAACCACGGCAGCAGCACGACGTCCTAGACCTAAACCGCGTTGACGCTGTATGTTTTCACTGACCACAATTGCATCATCAACAATTAGGCCTGTTGCTAATACTAATGCAAGTAAGGTAAGTATATTAATTGAGAAACCAAGGGCCCAAATCAGTGCTAAAGAGCCAATTAACGCAACAGGTATCGCAAATGCAGGAACAAGTGTTGCCCGCCAAGAGCCAATAAACACCCAAAGTGTTATCACTACTAATAATACTGTCAGTAATAGTGAGTTAATTACCTCATCAACTGAGCTTCTAATAAACTGCGCATCGTCAGAGGTTAAAGTAAACTCCATTTCAGGAAAACGTTCACGCATACGCTCAATTAAAGTGAGCACTTCATCAGAAATTTCAATGGTATTAGATTGGGCCTGACGAATAATTTCCATGCCAATAACAGGTGTGCCATTGAGCCTGACAAATGAGCGCGGATCTGCTGGACCAAAGTAAACAGCAGCGACATCACCAATACGAGTATCATCACGGACAATGATGTCCGCCACTTGCTCTGCAGACACTGACGTTGCATCCGCACGAACAATGACTTGTTGATCGCTTGATTTTAAACTACCCGCAGGCACATCAAAGGGAGCTTGACGAAGTACATTAGCAATATCTGGCACCGTAAGGTTAAAGCTGCTGAGCTTAAGCGGGTCTATGCGCACTCGAAGTACCCGTTCACGGTCACCATTTAAGCGAACATCGGCAACCCCAGGAATGGTTAAAAACTGCGGAGCTAAATCAACATCAACGCGCTCTGTCAACGCCTCAAGGGACAAACTATCGCTTGATACTGTTAAAGAGACAACCGCTTCTGCATCATTATCGGCTTTAATAATAGACACCCGCTCAACTTCTTCGGGTAATTCTCGTTGTACTCGCGCAACCGATTCGCGTGTTTCGTTTGCAGCATCATCTAGATTAACACCGGGGCGAAACTCAACCACAATACGGGCATTGTTTTCTTCACTTTGCGCACGAATTGACTTAACACCACTGACCCTAGCAACCGCTCCTTCGAGCTTACTGGTTACTTCGGTATCAACAGTTTCTGGTGAGCCCCCAGGAAAAGAAGCTGATACAGTAATACGAGGTCTATCAACATCAGGAAGCTCTCGTACTTCAACTCCCGCTATTGCAGCAATACCAGCGATAATAATGAGTAAGTTAAGTACCACAATTAAAACAGGGCGACGTATCGCCATTGATGGCAGATCTTCCATCATAGGTTGCTGTTTCATCATTACTCCTTGGCTAGCTGCACTTCATTAATGAAATTAAGCTCTTGATTAGGTCTAAGGCGTTGAACCCCTTCAGTTACCAGTAAGTCGCCTTCTTTTAAGCCTCCTGAGACTAATAAACGCCCAGCTAAACGCTGCTCAATTTTTACATCAACGCGGGTTGCTTTATTATCAACACTCTTCCAAACATAAGGGCCTGCAGCTCCCCACATCATCGCTGCTTCTGGTACTACGGCAAGCTCTTCACCTAGAATATTTATATGTACACGGAAGCTCATACCCGGCATAAACTGTTGATCATTATTATCAAGCTTAGCTTTTGTTCTGAGTGTGCGGGTTTGTGCATTGATACGTGAATCAAGCTCTGCCACTTTAGCCGTGTAAGTTTCATCGCCTAACCAAGGCACCACTTCGACTGCTGATTTTTGTTTAAGCACAGACACAGCTGCCTCTGGGGCATTAAAATTAATATAAAGCGCTGAAATATCATCGATGGTAGCGATGGCTGTTTGGGTTGTGATCCTGTCGCCCACTTCGACGTCAGTTAAGCCCATAACACCGCTAAATGGAGCGCGAACTTCACGGTCTTCACGCTCTGTTTTGGCTTGCATTAACTTCACTTTAGCTAGTTCGTAAAGTGTTTTGGCATCATCTAAATCACTTTGCGGTACCGCACCACGGGAATGGCTTTCCTCAAGCCTTTTCATGGTGCGCTCAGCATCTTTTAAAGTAATTTCAGCTTCCATCAGCGCAGCTTTTTGTCTGCGCGAATCAAGCTCTAATAGTAAGTCACCTTTGGCAACCTTATCGCCGGGCTTGAAGTAAACAGCAGTCACTCTATCCCCAACAGCTGGGTAAAGTGTTACAGAATGAATAGCTTCGGCATTACCCACAGCTTTTATCTGTTGTTTAGATTTTTCAACCGACACTGATTCTACAACTACATTAGCCGCCTCAGCGACAGAAACACAACTAATACAGGCAATTAAAGTCCATGTATGTAATTTGCCAATTGTCAAAATTTCACCTAAATAAGAATCGTTTTAATTGTTACGAAGTGTAACAGCTTTGTGATCAATAAAAAGCTGACTTCGTTTAATAAACAATTAGCCAAGGTGAAATAGACGACGCGCTCTCGCGTGTTTATTAATTAGAAACGGCAATGTAATGAATCTGTTTCTTTTACATGTGCTTCACTGGCAATGGTTACCTCAACACAATCAGATTGATCAGTTATTTGTTCCTTTTGAATAAGCGTAAAATTCCCTTCTTGCTCTGATCTTAAAGAATATTCAAAGGCATCATTACTACCTTCTGATATCGCAGTCACTATGCCGCCAACAAGCGCCCCAGCAATAGCGCCTGCAATCATATCTTCGTGGTTACCATCTAACTGATCAACAATGCCTATAGTAGAACCTGCAGCAATCCCTGTTTTAACGTTGGATGACAATTTAACAGGTTGCACTGACATCACTTTTGCGTAAAAGCGTTTGATCATTACATTTTGGTCTGCTCTATCAACACCTTGCGAAGCACAACCTCCTAAAAATAGTAAACCTAGTAGTAATTTCTTCATTGTTTTCTCATCCCATCAGTATAAAGCTTAAGTAAGATACTATTCCTGATATAAGTTAGAGACTGTTTAAGATGTGTAAGAAACTGTATGTGGCTAATATACGGACATAAAAAAACCCCAGACAGTGCTGAGGTTTTATCAATTCAAAAAGCTAACAGTTACTGTTGGCGCTGTGCTTCTTTTTGCGCTTTTTTGGCTTCTTTACGCTTACGCAGAACTTCTTGCGCTTCGTTACCGATATGGCCTTCACCGCGAGCTTGTGCTAATTCGATTTGCTTTTGACGTTCAGCAAAACGTGCACGTTGTTCTTCTGTTAAGCTATCTTGACAGTGATGACACGAAACACCTTCCATGTATTCAGGCTTTTGCTTTTCTTCTTCAGTGATAGGCATACGACACGCATGACATTGGTCGTAAGAACCTTTTTGTAAATCGTGATTTACCGCAACACGGTTATCAAATACAAAACACTCACCTTCCCACATAGTTTCTTCTTTTGGTACTTCTTCTAAGTACTTAAGAATACCGCCCTCAAGGTGGAATACTTCGTCAAAGCCTTGCTCTTTCATGTATGCAGTTGATTTTTCACAGCGAATACCACCGGTACAGAACATCGCCACTTTCTTGTGCTTTTCTGGGTCTAGGTTTTCTTTCGCCCAAGCTGGGAATTCGCGGAACGTTTTGGTGTTTGGATCAACCGCATTTTGGAAAGTACCAATTTCGATTTCGTAATCGTTACGCGTATCGATAAGAATCACTTCAGGGTCTGAAATTAACGCATTCCAGTCAGCTGGTTTTACGTATGTACCCACTACTTCACGTGGGTCGATACCTTCAACACCCATAGTTACGATTTCTTTTTTCAGTTTTACCTTAGTACGGTAGAACGGACATTCGTCATCGTATGACTCTTTTGTCACAATGTTATCTAGGTTTGGTTGTGAATCTAACCATGCAAGTAGGTTATCGATACCTTCACGCTTAGCAGAAACAGTACCGTTGATACCTTCAGCCGCAAGTAACAAAGTACCGCGTACTTCATTGTCTTCCATCACTTTAAGTAATGGTTGGCGAATAGCTTCAAAATCAGGAAGGGCTACAAATTTGTATAGTGCGCAAACAACAAAGTGCTCGCTAGTTACATTGTCTTTATGAACAGCAGTCATGGTTTTACCTTTTGCTTTAAATGCCCATGTGGGGCGTTAACCGAATCGCAAATCCGGCGCATTGAGGGCGCGTATTTTACGCGAATTAGCGATAATTGCAAAAACTGATGCGAAATAGCTGTGTTTTTACTGTCTCCTAGTAAGGCAAGTGCGTTATAATGAACAGGATTTACAAATTTTGCTCATCGGAGATTACGCATTGCACTTTACTGAACTTGGGATTGATACACGCCTCGAAAAACAACTTGCGCATCAAGGCATCACCCAGCCCACCGACATTCAAGCTCACGCGGTACCTACAGCTATCGCAGGCCATGATATTTTTGCACAGTCAAAAACAGGATCGGGCAAAACGCTGGCGTTTTTATTACCTGCTGTACAGCGCGTAATGAAGCAAAAAGCTCTCAGTAAACGCGACCCTCGCGTTTTAATCGTTGCGCCTACCCGCGAATTAGCAACCCAAGTATACAGCCAATTAAGATTATTAATTGCTGGCACAAATATTAGTGCTGTAAAAGTACTCGGTGGTGAAAACTTTAATGACCAAATTAAAGCACTTCGTAAAGACCCTCATTTTGTAGTGGCAACTCCGGGGCGTTTAGCTGACCATTTAAGTCAACGCTCATTACAGCTTTCAGGCTTAGAGCTTTTAATTTTTGATGAAGCCGACCGTATTTTAGATTTAGGCTTTACCGAGCAAGTTAAAATGATCAACGACCTTGCTGATCACCGCTTGCGCCAAACGTTATTGTTCTCAGCAACCCTTGACCATGCACAAGTTGATGCCCTGTCACGTAACTTATTACGTTCACCAAAACAAATATTGTTAAGTGCCTCAAATGAGCAACATAGTGATATTACTCAGCAGCTTTATTTAGCTGATCACTTAGATCACAAAGAAGCCCTACTTGAGCACTTTGTAAAACAAGACAATGTTGGTCAGTGTATTATTTTCACCGCAACACGAGCTGACACCCAACGCTTAAGTCAGTTGTTGAACGATAAAGGCTTTAAAGCACAAGCACTCGCAGGTGACTTAACTCAGGCTAAACGCCTTGAAATCATGGATGCCTTTAGCCGTGAAAACTTCAAAATTTTGATCACTACCGATGTTGCATCACGTGGTCTTGATTTATTAAGCGTGACCCACGTTATTAACTTTGACCTACCAAAACATGCCGAAGAATATGTGCATCGTATTGGTCGTACAGGTCGCGCAGGCTTTAAGGGTACTGCCATTTCATTAGTTGGCCCGAAAGATTGGCCAAGCTACAAAGCAATTAAAGCATTTTTAAATGATGAATTAAGCTTTTTCACCGTTGACGGCCTTGTCGGTAAATTTAAAGGTCTGCGTGAGAAAAAACCAAACACAGTTTGGAAAAAAGCAGAGAAAAAAGTGGCTGCTAAACCTGCTAAACCAAAACGCAAAGCAGCCCCTAAGAAGCCAAAAGCCCCTATTCAAGCACCAATTGATGTAGATGGTTTTGCTCCAATGCGCCGTAAGAAAAAGCCAGAACAGGAATAACAATGAGTATTTTAGGAACCACACAAACCCTTTTCGTTAACGAAATATCTAACGAAGGTGCTTATTTAGATGGCCGTGATTTAGGCGAAGTATTCTTACCAAGCAAAGAAATTGACTACGAACTAGAAGCTGGCGACAGCGTGCAAGTATTCATTTACTTAGATCACGCAGGTCACCCAACAGGCACCACAAAAAAACCATTGGCTGAGGTAGGCGAATTTGCCCTACTACGTGTTAAAGCGATTAATAGCACCGGTGCGTTTATGGATTGGGGCCTCGAAAAAGACGTACTAGCACCATACAACGAACAAAAGCCAAAAATGAAAGACGGCTTTTCGTATCTTGTACGTTTGTACCTAGATAACGCCAGCCAACGTATTTGTGCATCGAGCAACTTTAATAAGTTTTTATCAAAAGATGAACCAACTTACTCTGTAATGGAAGAAGTTGACTTAATCGTTGCGGGTAAAACAGACCTAGGCTACAAAGTACTCGTAAACGAAGCCCACATTGGTGTGGTTTACTACAACACCGTATTTAAAAAGCTGTTTGTTGGCCAGCGCTTAAAAGGCTTTATTCAAAAAGTACGTGAAGACGGCAAAATCGACGTACTACTTGAAAAACCAGGTATGGGCAAAGTAAACGACTTAGGCGAAAAAATCCTAGACAAATTAAAAGCCGAAGGCGGCGTACTTCACCTAGGTGATAAGTCAGACCCAGAAGCAATTAAAAAGACTTTTTCGACCAGTAAAGCAAACTACAAAAAAGCCATAGGCGGTTTGTTTAAGCAAGGTTTGATTGATATTGAAGCGACGTCGATTAGGTTGAAATAAGTTGCGAGTTGCGAGTTGCGAGTTGCGAGTTGCGAGTTGCGAGT
>CESF01138902.1_pt1 | contig 40178 bp, 35 predicted proteins | sample 356331 | NCBI WGS metagenome assembly CESF01 (sample SAMEA2621779, study PRJEB7988) | marine metagenome | biome: marine biome (ENVO:00000447); feature: surface water layer (ENVO:00002042); material: "saline water (ENVO:00002010), including plankton (ENVO:xxxxxxxx)" | depth 5 m
ATTCTAAAAACTAGTGGTTTTGGTATTACGGTTATCGATGAAGCAATGCTTGGAGTTGAAGAACAAACAACTGCGTTCACTGGGGTAAATGTATATCCAAACCCATCAAGCGGTGAGTTTACCTTTACCATTGATAGTAAAAAAGGAGCTAAAATGACTATGCGTGTAATGAATAGCATGGGGCAGCAATTAGCTCAAAACGAAACGTATTTAACTACTGGAAGCAATAAAACACAGCTGGACCTCAGCTCATTGAGTGATGGTCTCTACTTCGTGAATCTGCGTGCAGGTGATGAAGTGAAAAGTATCAGACTTTATTTGGCTAGATAATTTGAAATCTTAGTTTTTTGGTTAAGAGGTAGAGTTACATATGTTGCTCTGCCTTTTTCTAAATAATGAGTGTTTTATATGACTGACGACCAACTGATAAAAGGATGTATTCGAAATGACAGAAGGTGTCAGAACAAGTTGTATGAAAAATATTTTCCATTGATGAGTAGCATTGTAATTCGATATTGTAATGACGAGGCTGAGGTTCTTTATAAGCTCAATGGAGGGTTTTTGAAAGTACTTCAAAATATGAAAAAGTACAACAATCAATATTCAATAGCAACTTGGATCAGAAATGTAATGATTAATCATCTGATTGATGAGTATAGAAAAGAAAAAAAATACATTACTCATGTTCATGTGACGGCATATGAAGATTTTAATGTGCCTGTGGATTATAATATAGGGGAATCCAATATTCACGAAAAAGATTTACTTGTGATGTTGAGAAAACTTCCACACCTTACTCAAAAAATCTTTAATTTGTTTGCGATAGACGGATATAAGCATAGAGAAATTAGCGATTACCTTGGGATACCCGAAGGAACGAGCAAATGGCATGTGAATGATGCACGAAAGAGATTAAAAGTAATGCTTGAACGGCAAATACAAGCAGAAAAAAGATTAGCAAAATTGAAATGAGTAAAATAGACGACATATTTAAAGACGGACTTTCCGACAAAGGGTTAAAATACTCGGAGTCTGATTGGAAGGCTATGTCTGCACTATTGGATCAAGAAGCAAGTTTTTTCATCCGATACAGATGGTGGTTTAGATCTTCCATTGCTCTTATGGTAGCCGGTTTTTTAGCTTGGGTATGTTTCTATGATTTTGATATAGATGGTCAAGAAAAAATAACAACTAAAAAGCAGGATGAACAAAAACAACAAGTCCTTAAACAGGAATCGCATAAAGATGACTCAGATAAATTTTCTACCATAGATGCTGAAGATCATGATGAGGTTAGACCAGATCTGGTACAAGAGACAGAATCAAGTCAAGAATCGTTGATTAATTCAGATGAAACCGTTCGATTTAGAAAATCGAATGATGTTGAAGATTATGTAATGATTGAAAAATCACCCGAAAAAAGATCATATTTTAGCAAATTGCTCTATCAGAAAAATAAAACTGATAAATATCAAACTGAGCTTGAAGGAAATGATAAAGTCGGTAAGAAATCGATTACAAAATTGGATGAACTATTCATTCAAAAAGATATCGTCTTAGCTAAAAATGAAACGGCCATAAAATCCATTTCAAACTTAATGGATTTCGATAAAATTAAATTTAAAATGTCTGAATTAGATTCACGAGATATCTGTGGATTCATGTATGATATTAATCCTAATTTTAAAGCGATTAGAATTTTAAAAAGCCCTTATTCAAAGTGGTCCTTTTATGCATCACCTTACATTAAATCAATTCAACATCAAACCACAATTCGATTAAATAATCTTGTGGATGAAAGTAATCACAAGTCGAATGAAAGTGCAATGCGAAGTATTGGTTATGGATTAAATTTAGCTGCACAGAAAAAGCGTTGGAAATTCACGTCGGGCATAGGTGTGATTACATTACAGCAGAAAACGAATTACATATTATCTTCAATAGAAAAAACATACATCACCAAAAAGAAATTACTAAATCGTAATTATATCATTTCGCCAAGAGGTAAATCCATTGCTTTAATTGGAGATGTTGTTGTAGATAGCACAATATCTAGATTACAGCGAGATTTATGTGTGGATTGCCTATCTAATTTTGATTACTGGACCGTACCATTTCAAGTGGATTATCAGACGGTACCTAAAAATCGAATTTTATTTTTTGGTGGACTTGGTATAAATATCGACATTCTAAAAAAGACCAATGGTTATTATACTGCAAATGCAGATAATGGTATTTTGGGGGTTGTAGAATTAGATGAAAACTTACTGAATAATACCTTAATTAGACTTAGCGGATCTGTGGGTCTTCGATATGGATTAACTAAATTATGGGGGATTCGATCGAGTTATCAATATGGTTATGGTATAAATTCGATGTTGAAGTCATACGACCAGCTTCCTCAAACTAATGCAATCCAGTTTGGATTAGAATATAAAATCAGATAATTACCAAGGACTATTGCCCTGATTCAAGTCCAATTGTAACCCATTTTTTTGCTCTTCTTTTTCTATTTTACGAATACCAAAGTGGTTCATGAAGTTCTTTTTTTGGTAGCTGTCAACATCCCATTCTTTGATTATTTCCCCTTGACTCACATATAAGATTCTAGGATAGGTTTTCCCTTCTAATAGTCGTTTAAATAGGGTGAAATCATCAATTCGATAATGCGGATCTTCCTTGCTTCCTGCTTGGGTAAAGAAATAATTTTGTTCATATTCCGAGCCATAGTTAACAAGATAAATTAGGGGGAGTTTTTTAGATGATTTCATGGAGGAAATATCACGATATACTTCTTGACAATGACTGCATGTCATACTAAATAAACAAACGAGCATAGTGTCATTTTTTTGAAGATGATTTTTTAAATCAGGCACATAGTAGTCCAACAGCTCAAGTGTAGATAGAGGTATTTCTTGGATAGAATTTGAAGTATTATTCCTAGGAGATGTTTTAGTCTCTATGTCTTTTGAAGTTGGTTTTATTTCCGTTTCTACTATTGAGATTTTCTCTTCTATTATCGGGTTTGATGTAGAGTCAATATCAGTGTTTCCTTGATTGTTGAACATCTTTTTAATTTGTTTAGTCGTATCCAACAGAGGAGTATTTGATGTTTCGGAGTACAGTGTCTCAGTAGAATTTTGGTATGATTTTACTCCAAAGCTTAGTGTGAAAAGAGTAACTAATCCAACAAATAAAGAGGGTACCCAAGCTTGAAATGATTGACCTTTATACTTAACCCAAACATAGATCGTAAGTACAATCCCTATTGTATTTTTAATGATTGATTCAAGGTTTGTCATAGGTAGTACATCCCCGAAGCATCCACAGTTCCCTTCAATAAATCCATTTTCTTTCTTCAAACTTTCATAAATTAGATGAATAGTAAAAAGAAGCAATGTAATTAGGGTAAGCGGTAAGGTAATCTTTTTAAATCCTTTGTTTTGAAGAAGAGCAATTCCAATCCATAATTCTAGGGCTACTAATATTCGGGTTAGCCATTGAACTAGCAACATACTCTTTGGCTGATTAAAATAATCGGGCCCTAAGATTAATTCAGCTACCATCCCATCAAAAAATGGCATAGATATTAGTTTACTTATGGCTCCAAAAACAAAAAGGAAACTTAGAAGAATACGGCTAATTTGTATGATCATTTCTATTATCTGTCTAGACTAACGAATTAAAATTAATTGTGTTATCTAACAATTGGTTATTAAACAAGTTCTATGGATGAGTGTTGAATGGCATCATAACCTTCAGCGATATTTATCACGTTGTGATAGCCCCGTTTTTTTAAGATAGATGATGCAATTACCGATCGATACCCCCCCGCACAATGCACATAGAAATTTTTTTCTTTTTGGAATTGTGCAAGTTCTTCGTTAAGCATACTCAAACAAACATGATGAGCATCTTTAATATGGCTTGTATCCCATTCGCCCTTTTTTCTGACATCAAAAATGGGATTATTATTTGTTTTATAGTCTATTTCAAATTGACTAGTTGGAACAGACTGAACAGTGTCAATCTCTCTGTTTTCTTTTTCCCAAGCTTTAATACCCCCCCTCAAATATCCTAATGTATTGTCAAAACCTACTCGACTCAATCGTGTAATGACTTCATTTATTCTGTCTTCCTCAGCCACTATGAGGATGGGTTGATTTACATCCTTAATAACGGCTCCGACCCATGGAGCAAAACTTCCGTCGATACCTATGAATATGCTCTGAGGGATATGGCCTTGAATAAATTCTTTTTCGTGCCGAACATCAAGGATAATGGCACGACTCTCATTAGCAATATTCTCGAAATCGGAGGGGCTAAGCGGCGAATTTCCTTTTGAGATAATTTCATCGATGTTTGCATAACCAGACTTATTCATCATCACATTCATTGGAAAGTATGCAGGTGGTAAAGACAACCCAGTAGTGACTTCTTCAATAAATTCAGCTTTGGTCATATCCGATCTCAAGGCGTAATTCATCTGTTTTTGATTGCCTAGTGTATCAACTGTTTCTGTCATCATATTTTTCCCACAAGCACTTCCTGCTCCGTGAGCAGGATATACGATGACGTCATCTGCCAGGGGCATGATGATATTTCGAAGACTGTCATACAATATTCCAGCTAATTCTTCTTGGGTAATATTTGCTGATTTTTGAGCTAAATCAGGTCGTCCAACATCTCCTAGAAATAATGTATCTCCAGAGAATATGCAATGATCTTTCCCATCTTTATCTCTAAGCAGATAGGTGGTGCTTTCCATAGTGTGTCCTGGAGTGTGTAAGGCAATAATGGTGATATTGCCAATCTTAAATTCTTGTTTGTCTTCTGCTATAATAGCATCATAAGTTGGATTAGCTAATGGTCCATAAACAATATTGGCTCCTGTTTTTTTGGATAAAGTAACATGGCCACTTACAAAATCAGCATGAAAATGAGTCTCAAAAATATATTTTATTTTGGCATTTAATTTATCAGCCTTATTGATGTAAGAATCGATTTCTCGCAATGGATCTATTATAGCTACTTCACCGTTACTCTCAATAAAATAAGCTCCCTGTGCAAGGCAATTCGTGTATATCTGCTCTATGACCATTCGTTTAAATTCACTTCAAAGATAACTTTTAAATAGGTTGTCAATTAATCAAAAATCTGAAAATAATATTGATTTATCTAATGAGGAGTTGAAGCATATTATTCTCATGTGGTTTTCGAATAATACCTTTTTGAATATTTAACCATTAACGATAAAATATGCTGAGATAGTTATCGCGGTTAATAACTAATTGCGAGGTGCTTATAGAATTTAGTATAATGATATTTAATCGTTGGGGAGAGGTACTTTTCAAATCATCAGATATGAATGATTCTTGGGACGGGACATTCAATGGAAACAAGGTACAAGAGGGTATTTACTACTATACCGCATTTGGTAAAGATTACAAAAATGAGGTGTTTCAATCAAAAGGAGAAATCATGCTTTTGAGGTAGTCACATGCGGTCTTTTTTAAGCCGTTTAAGGATTTTTTCAAGGCCATTTAGTTTTATTACGTATACATTTTCTAACATTTCGCCTAGCTTACTATTAGGGAAGCCACCATTTCGCTTAAACCATTCAAGATAACCGATTGGAAGGTCGGAAAGAGGTTCCCCTTTATATTTTCCAAAGGGCATTTTTTGTTTGACTAATTGTTGGAGTATCTTGGGGTCAGGTTGCATTAATTTGGTGGTGAAGTGAATTACTTTCCAATACAGAATCGAGTAAAAATAGAATCCAATACTTCGTCGTTAGTAACTTCTCCTGTGATTAGTCCCAGTTGATACAAGGTATTTCGAATATCAATGGCAATCAAGTCACTGGGAATTTCCTCATTAATTCCCGTTATGATTTTCTGAAGCAATATTGAACTTTTACTCAACGCATCGGCATGACGTGCGTTATTTACCAGAGTTTCATTACCATATTCATATTGGCTAGCAATCTTTAATAATTCATCCAACAACGGGTCAATATTTTTTGTTTTTGCCGAAATAAATAAGGTGTTTTCTGGCCAATCTTTGGTGTTGTATGTTTGCTTGTCTGTCTTGTTGGCGAGTATAATTAACCGTTGCGAAGGAGGAAGTTCTTTTAACTGAGATTCGAGTTCAATTCGATTGGTTGTTTGGGCATCAAAGATATAGATGATTAAATCAGCTTTTTGAATACTTTCTTTGGCCTTACTTACCCCAATCTGCTCAATATTATCTGAACTATCTCTAAGTCCTGCAGTATCAATGAGCCGGAATTGGATACCCTCAAGCGTAAAAATTTCTTCAATGGTATCACGAGTAGTCCCAGCAACATCAGAAACAATGGCTCTATCCTCATTTAATAGGGAGTTTAGTAATGTGCTTTTCCCAGCATTTGGTTTTCCAGCAATTACAGTATTAATTCCATTTTTGAGCACATTTCCTGCCGAAAATGATGTTCGTAATTTTTCAATTTGATGAAGTAGCGATTCGATTAAACTTTTTAGTTTTGGTCGATTTGCAAATTCAACATCTTCCTCTCCAAAATCATTTTCAAGTTCGATTAATGCAGCAAAGTCGATGAGTTCTTGTCTGAGTTTTGCAATGTCTTTGCTGAACCCTCCTCGCATTTGATGGATGGCCATTTGCAGACTAGCTTCACTGTTGCTGCTAATCATATCGGCAACCGCTTCTGCTTGTGTGAGGTCTAACTTTTTATTTAAAAATGCACGTAAGGTGAATTCACCAGGTTCTGCCATTCGTGCTCCTTTTTTAAGGATTGTTTCAATAATTCGTTGTACGATATAGGGAGATCCATGTCCAGATATTTCTACAGAATCCTCCCCTGTATAGGATTGAGGATTTTTGAAAATACTAACTAAAACCTCATCTACTTTTTGTGTTCCATCAAGAATATGCCCATAGTGGATGCTATATCCTTTCGCATGGTTAATTTCTCTGGAAAAACAGGAGTTTACAATAGTTAGTGCATCATTGCCTGAAACACGAATTACGGCAAGAGCCGAAACCCCAGAGGGTGTGGCTGGTGCTATAATTGTATCCTCGAAGTTGGTCATGAACTACAACTAGAAATTTAGGCTTAGACTGTATTTACTGTAGAAGTCAAATATTTCATTGACTGCTTCATCTGCCGTATCTACAATTTTAAATAAGTCCATATCCTCTGGACTTATATATGCTTCTTCTAGCATCGTATTCTTCAGCCAGTCCATTAAACCTTCCCAATAAGAGGATCCAACTAAAATAATAGGAAACATGGCTGTTTTTTGTGTTTGAATGAGGGTAAGTGCTTCGAATAACTCATCTAATGTTCCAAATCCACCTGGAAGAACAATAAACCCTTGAGCGTATTTCATAAACATAACTTTTCTTACAAAGAAGAAATTAAAGTTAATGAGTTTATCTCTATCGATGTATGGATTGGCACTCTGCTCAAAAGGAAGTAGGATGTTTAACCCAACAGAGGCACCCTTTTCTTTGTGAGCACCAAGATTACCTGCTTCCATAATTCCGGGTCCTCCTCCAGTAATCACTCCAAGTCCAACTGATGCGAGCTTTTGCCCAATTTCAGTAGCCATTTCGTAGTACTTGGTGCCTGGTTTTGTTCTTGCAGATCCAAAAACGGAAACACACGGTCCAGTTTTGGATAGTGTTTCGTATCCATCTACAAATTCGGCCATGACCTTAAAAATATTCCAACTGTCTGAGCTTTTAATTTCTGGCCAGTTTTTATTTTGAAATGCTTTTTTTATTCGTTCGTTTGATTGATTTTCCATGATTTTTTCTGATTGTTTATGACTTTTTACTCAATAAATAGCTATTGAAATGAAGCAGAATATAGGTAAAAAATCCGTTAATGATTATTAATTCAAACCCTGCTTCGAATCCTTGAACTATAACAGGCATCCCATAAAAATAGATTCCTGTTAAAAGAATAGATAGGAGGGTAATGATTATAACGTATTTATCATTGATTTTATTTTTTGTCAATATCCCGAATGAAAATAATCCGAGTAAAGGCCCATAAGTAAAGCCAGCAGCACGAAATAATTCTTTAATAACGGCTTCATTATTGATGGCATTAAAGATCAGGATCGTTATGAAAAGAATCAGAGCAAATCCTATATGAACAAGTCTTCTTGTTTTTATGTTAGTGGGTTTTGAACGTTCAAATTCCAGAAAGTCAATACAGAAACTAGTTGTGAGTGCAGTTAATGCACTATCGGCACTACTGTATGCAGCTGCAACTAGTCCAATGATGAATGCAATGCTTACCATTGGTGAGGCATGTTGCATAGCCACAAAGCTGAATAGTTCGTCTGATTTTCCTTCAAAATTTAAAGCTTTTAAATCTACATACGTATATAAAAGTGCCCCAAGACTCAAAAAGATGATGTTGACAATAATGAATAATCCCATTTGAATGTAAATGTTCTTTTGAGCATTTTTTATAGAATTGATACTCAAGTTTTTTTGCATCATGTCTTGGTCTAGCCCTGTCATAGCTAATGCTATAAATACACCTCCTAAAAATTGTTTCCAGAAAACATTACTCCCATTTCCGTCCCAATGAAATATTTGAGTATTGGGGTCTTGAATTAAATGGCCAAATGCATCTTCAAAAGACCAATCCAAATCATTAATGATGAATATTAATGTCAATATTACAGCAGTAATTAGAAATGTTGTTTGGAGGGTGTCGGTATATACCACAGTTTTTATACCACTTTTTGAAGTATAAAGAAATATGAGAACAATTGTAATTGCAACTGCACCCCAAAAAGGTATTCCGAAGGGTTCAAAAATAAATGTATGCAAAACACCAGCTACTAGAAATAATCGAAATGATGCACCAATGATTCGACTTAAAATGAAATAAGCAGCACCAGTTTTATAGGAGTTCTCTCCAAATCGATTTTCTAAGTATGTGTATATGGATGTTAGATTTTGGCGATAATAAATAGGAATTAAAATTTGGGCAATTATGATATATCCTACCATATAACCCATCACCGTTTGAAGATACCCAAAATGACTACTAGCTACCCAACCTGGAACAGATAAAAAAGTGACTCCTGATAAGGATGCACCAATCATTCCGAAAGCAACAAGAAACCATGGAGATTTTCTATTCCCTGTATAAAAGGAATTGTGGTCATTATTTTTTGCAGTAACCCATGAAATTGCGATTAATATTAAAAAGTAGCTGACTAATGCAATAAGTATTTGTGTTGGTGTCATTTATGGAGATACAATTAACTTTTGCCCAATTTGAATAGTAATATTTTCTATATTATTCCATTGTTTAAGTTGCTCTATGGTAACACTATATCGCTTACAAATATTGTACAACGTATCTCCTTTGACTACTATGTGAGTCATTGTTCCGTCTACTACAATTGTTTTTTGAATTTTTTCAGTTTCCTCATTTGATAACTTTTCTTTAATGTCATCTTCTTCTCTCAAATTATTAGAAGAAGATAACTCTTCTTTGAGAATTATTTTTTGCCCAATACGCATGGCATTTGGATTTAAATTCGGATTCCATTTAAGAATATCCTCCTCTAATACATGATATTTTTCAGCGATCCTGTAAATGTTATTACCCTTAACGATAATATGAAAGTCAGGGACTTTGATAGTTACTTTATTTATTGCTCCAGGGTTATTAAATTGAGTAGAATCAATGATTCTTTGATTTTCCGCACTCGGGTTTATGAATTTCTTTTCTTCCTCCCAATTGGGTCTCTGAACTTCTGTTTTAATTGGATCATCACTAGCTCTTTTTTTATGCATATATAAGACCTCTCCTTCTTTTGGCTCAGTACCAGTTTCCATGCGATTCTTTTTATACAAGTGTTTTAGTTTGATGCCGTAAGTTTGAGAAATACTTCGCATGTTATCGCTACTTGTAACTATATGCTTTTGTTCAGATCCTCTCCTTCTTTTTGGTTTTAAGTATACAATTTCTCCAGTTTTTATTTCTTCGTCTCTCGGCAAATCATTCCATTTTCTGATGTGCTTATCCTTTAAATAATTTTCATTTGCAATACTTCGAACTGTCTCGTATTTGGAAGCAATTTTTACAGGAACTCCATTGATTTTTTCTCCTTCTTCAGGGGTCTTCTTTTTTGGGAGCTTACGGGTGTCATATTGATATAACTCATATCTTTCAATGAGATTAATTAATATTTTTCCATACTGGGGGTTAGTTGCATATCCAGCTTTTCTGAGCCCATGACACCACCCTTTGTAATCTGTTATTTTTAGTTCAAATAATTCATGATAACGCCAGTTTTTTCTTAAAAAATCAGAATGATCTTTGTAGGATTCTAGGACCGATCCATACGCTCTAAAGCATTCATCGGGAGCGTCATCATTTGCATAGATTGTCTTCCCTGTCCAATTGCCTTTACATTTAATCCCAAAATGGTTATTTGCAAATTTTGCCAATCGACTATTCCCGCTACTACTCTCCAAAACACCTTGTGATAAAGTTATGCTTGCAGGTACTCCACTGCGGTGCATTTCAATTATGGCCAATTCTTTATATCGATCAATATATTGGGTTGGAGTCTGTTTCTGTGCATGTAATATGAGAATTAAAAAGCTAAGAAGTATCGTTAAAGATGGTCTCATTTAAGGTAAAGTTATTGGATTCAAATTTAGAGTCCTTAAAATCATCATAGATACTACTTTATACACTTATCTACATTTGATATAATGAATTGTATCAGAAAGCGTTTAATTTGAAGTCATAAAAGTATTATTATGAAAAAGTACTTAATTCTTTTTGGATTGTTTTTTTTAGCTTCTTCTGTTTTTGGTCAAAAAGTACCATCCGCTAATTGGAGTTATGCTGTTAACGAAAGCAATGTAAAAGTTGGAGAAGCAATCGAGGTTACATTTACCACACCTATTCCTGAGGGATATCACATTTATTCTAATGACTATGGGGATTGCCCACCTGTAAAAGCACAGTTCACATACAATCAAAATTCCTCATTTGATCTTGTAGGCGATGCAAAAGCAATTGGATCTCATCACTATATCGATGATATTTTTGAATGTGAAGTTGCTGACTTTGAGAATAAGGCCGAATTTAGACAGAAGATTAAACTACTGACATCAAACCTAGATATTGAAGGTGTCCTAGAATACCAGATGTGTACATCTGATGGAATGTGTGTAATCTTCGAGTATGATTTTCATATTGATGGACTTAACGTATCAGAGGAATCGCTGGTTTCTGATAAAAAGCCTACTGAAGTCAAACCTATTTCAATAGCAGAGGATTCAAAGATTGAAGCTGTTGAGCCACAAAATATAATTGATAAAGAACCTCTAACGATAAATAATAATCATTCGAGTACAGAAGGGTATACACCATTTGCAGGGCTAATTTCTTCCGATAGTGTAAATTATTCAAGTTATCAAGCAGTCTCAAAAAAGGATACAACTCTGTGTGAGGTAAAAACTTTTCAGGGTGAATCAAATGAAGAATCTACGACATATTGGGGTTTATTTATCCTTGCATTTTTATCTGGATTAGCTGCTCTATTGACACCGTGTGTATTTCCGATGATACCAATGACGGTATCTTTTTTCATGAAGGATGGAAGCAAGGCTAAGGCTATTAAGAATGGGTTTATCTATGGTGTAAGCATTATTGCTATCTACGTTTTTATTGGAACTTTAGTAGCTGTTATTGCTGGTCCTGCAGCAGCTAATTGGTTGTCAACTCATTGGTTACCGAATATTTTCTTCTTTTTGATTTTTGTTGTTTTTGCGGCATCATTTTTTGGGGCATTTGAAATTGTTTTGCCAAGTTGGTTGGTTAATAAGGCAGATCAACAAGCAGACAAAGGAGGTTTAATCGGTATCTTCTTTATGGCATTTACCATTGTATTGGTTTCCTTCTCTTGCACTGGTCCTATAGTGGGGAGTATTCTTGTTCAGTCTGCCGGAGGAGCATTTGTGAAACCGTTAATTGGTATGTTAGGCTTTTCACTAGCATTTGCCATCCCATTTTCATTATTTGCAATATTTCCTAATTGGTTAAATAGCTTACCGACTTCTGGAGGTTGGTTAAACTCTGTTAAAGTAGTACTTGGTTTTCTTGAACTTGCCTTTGGTTTGAAATTTTTGAGTGTAGCTGACCAAACATATCATTGGGGTATTTTAGATCGTGAAATTTATATTGGACTTTGGATTGTTATATTTCTGTTAATGGGTTTTTATTTATTGGGTAAAATTAAATTCTCACATGACAGCGACATGCCATTTTTGAAAGTTCCCCGATTATTATTTTCTATTGCAACATTTGCCTTTGTATCGTACTTAGTTCCTGGTTTATTTGGAGCCCCACTAAAAGCTCTAGCTGGTTATTTACCTCCGATGAGTACTCATGATTTTAATATCTTAGAATCAAAGGATGATCACAAACCTTACTATGCAGGTGTTAAACCATTGTATGAAGATAAGTTGCACCTACCTGACTACCTTAGAGGTTACTTTGATTATGAACAAGGTATGGAAGTTGCAAGAAAAATTGGAAGACCGGTTTTCCTAGATTTTACCGGTCACGGTTGTGTTAACTGTCGAGAGATGGAAGCTCGTGTTTGGTCAGATCCAAGGGTGCATAATTTACTTGACGAAGAATATCTGGTGATTTCTTTATATGTTGACGAAAAAACGGTGGAGCTAACTGAAGATGAATGGTTTTACAATAAAAAAGGAAAACTAATTAAGACATTAGCAAAGAAAAATAGTACGATTCAAGAATGCTTCTTCGACGCTAATGCACAACCTCAGTATGCATTGTTAGATAACAAGGGAGACCTACTTCAACCCACGAAATCCTATGACTTAGATGTGGAGGGGTATATCAAATTTTTAAAGGATGGTTTAGCAGAGTATCAAGTCAGAATGATGAATAAGAAAAGTAGATAATATGAGTATTCAACAACATTTTATAGAAGCAAAAGAAGTTTTAGAGGCATTTATTTCAAATCCTGAAAATTTTGAATCCATTGAAAAAGCAGGTCAACTACTTGTGAATAGTATCCAATCTGATGGTAAAATTATTAGTTGTGGAAATGGTGGAAGTCTTTGTGATGCGATGCATTTTGCAGAGGAGTTGACAGGAAGGTATCGCAACAATAGGCCGGCTATTGGTGCTATTGCAATTAGCGATGCTAGCCATATGGCATGTGTTGGTAATGATTATGGTTACGAGTATGTTTTCTCAAGATATATAGAAGGTGTTGGACGAGAAGGAGATGTTCTACTTGCAATCAGTACTAGTGGGAATAGCCAGAATGTGATTCATTCAATCAAAGCTGCAAGAGACAAGGGAATTAAAGTAATCGGTCTTACCGGTAAAGATGGGGGTAAAATGGCAAACTTATGTGATGTTGAAATTAGAGCTCCCAAGAGTGATTATGCTGATCGGGCACAAGAAATTCATATAAAGGTTATTCATTCATTGATTGACTACATCGAGAATAATCTTTAGCTTTTGCTTAAAAGTAATTAGAGTTTATACTTTAAGTACTTGATTTTTTTACCATCTTCAAGCCAAATTTTTTCGTAGAATGTTTGTATGTTGGCAAGATACTCGGGTATTGCATCCAATTGGTAAATGTCATCACTGTTTTCGAATACTTCTAGATTTTGTTCTGCTATTACCTCTAATGTGTATTCATAAAATCTAGTAGAATCACTTTTTAAATTCATGATAGGGTGAGGGTTTGATATGTTCCTATATCGTTGAAGAAACATCGGATTTGTCAATCTCTTTCTTTTTTTTGCATGCTGAGGATCAGGAAAAGTAATCCAAAATTCATTGATTTCACCAAAGGCAAAATAATCTTCAATATTGCCAATCATAATCCGATGAAATGCCACATTATGCATGTTGTTTTCAAGTGCATATTTAGCTCCTTTCCATATACGATTGCCTTTTATATCAACACCTATAAAATTTCTATCAGGAAACCTTTTTGCTAAACCTAAAGTGTATTCTCCTTTTCCGCAGGCGAGTTCAAGAGTAATGGGGTTGTTGTTTTTGAATACATGCGTTGCCCATTTTCCTTTTAGCTCGGCTGCTCTTTCGTAGCAATTGCTAAAAGCCGTTACCTCTGCAAATTTCTGTAGTTTACCTATCTTACCCACAGCACAAATTTAATAGGCTTCTCGAATTACCTTTCCTGTATCTGTTTTTAAAATTTTCGGGGTAAAATAAATTTTTTTTGGTGCGTGGTATTTAGGTAAAAGAGGTGTTAATGCTTTAATGAAGGGTTTTTGATTGAAGTCAGGTTTACCTTCTATAATCAAAATTGGAACTTCACCATACTCAGGATGATTTTCTTTGGACACATAAAATTGTTTTTTAAGATTCATCATTTGGAATACACTTTCAATAACTACCTCTATTTGATGGGGATGGATTTTAATGCCGCCGCTATTTATCACGTTGTCAGATCTTCCTAATATTACAAAACCATCCTCTCGAAACTCTCCAATATCATTGGTCTGAAGTTGAATATTTAATTCGGGTATATGGATTTGAAGGGTTTCGTTTTGACTAATTTTTACACCTGGTAATGGGTATAATACAGCTTCATTATTTGATAAATTTTGCATGGCAATGTGACTTGCAGTTTCGGTCATTCCGTATGTTAACCAAATTTGAGGGTGATCTAATTTGGAGGTGAGTGAAGAAGAATTATTTAATGGTGCACCACCAATTAAGATATGTTTAAACTTATTGAGTTGTTTTGGAGACTTTATTAGGCTTGATTTAAATTGTGCTGGGGTGAGTGATATTGTCGTAAAATCATGCTGTTGAATTGTTCCTAGTGGGTTATTCGAAGGCTTGAAAAATTGGATCTCACATTGCCATATTAGAGCTCGAATGAGTTGCATAAAACCTCCTGTTCTTTGAACAGAAAGGCAACACATTATTTTATGTCTTGGTAAATTGAGTTTATTTTGAGTGGATATTGCACTCCATTTTAGAACTTTTCGAGTTAGGGTAATTTCCTTGGGCTTGCCTGTTGTTCCTGAAGTGTAAATCTTGAACTCATTATCTCCTTGATTCCATTTTTTTATGATTTCTTTAACGAATAATTTATCATCAAAGTCATTGGAATAATATGCACTAAAGAAGCTCATTAATTATAATTAACAAATTCAAAAATAGGATAGTTCTATGCCATAATATAATATCATGAAAGGTTTTATTTTATTTTGAGGAGGTTATGCATATGATAAAATATTAAATTCGCGTTCTATAAAACATTTTACATGAACACTATGATCAAAGTTGTTAATTTTTTTGCTTTACTATTACTCCTAGGCACATTTACTATTAATGCTCAAAATGTGACAATAAGTCCCAACCAAATTAATGAAGATGCTAATCAAACATTCCCAATTTTTAGTTATGGAGATAAAATTGTTTATGATGATGAGTTTATGCGTGTTTTCAACAAAAACAAGCAAGGAGACTCTTCTCCAACTAAACAAGAAATAGAAGAATATCTAGATTTATATGTCAAGTTTAAATTAAAAGTTGAACAGGCTTATCGATTGAAAATGGACACTTTGCCTAGTTTCATGAAAGAGCTTGCCGGTTACAGAAAACAGCTAGCCCAACCATACTTGACTGACAAAACAGTCACAGACAGATTAATCAAAGAAGCTTATGACCGAGGCCGTTACGAGGTAAACGCAAGTCATTTATTAATTAATTGCTCTTCTGATGCAAAGCCTGCCGACACACTATCAGCCTATCAAAAAATATTAGGTTTAAGAGCTAGGATAAAAAATGGTGAAAAGTTTGAGGAAATAGCAAAAGCTTATTCAGAAGATCCCTCAGCAAAAAACAACAGCGGAGTTCTTGGTTATTTTACAAGTTTTCAGATGATTTATTCGTTTGAAAATGCAGCTTTTAACACACCGGTGGGTGAGGTAAGTCTGCCAATTCGAACTAAATACGGGTATCACCTGGTTTATGTATCAGATAAACGTGAATCGATGGGAGATATGAAAGTTGCTCATATTATGATTAAATATTATAATCCTTCTCAAATTGACAGTACTAAAGAACGCATTGATGCGGTGCATAACAAATTAAAAGATGGTGGAGATTGGGCAACTTTAGTCGAGAAATTTTCTGAAGACTACAATACCAATTCTAAAGGAGGCGAATTAAGCTGGATAAACCGAACAACTCCTAATATACCTGTTGAATTTAAAGATGTTGCATACACACTTAAGAAGGATGGCGATATAAGTGATCCTATTAAGACAAGATTTGGTTGGCATATTATTAAACGAATTGAGATAAAGCCAATTGCTTCTTTTGAAGAGAGAAAAGAATTTATTCGAAGAAAGGTGGAAAGAGACAGTCGAAGCGAGTTGAATAAAGAGGTGGTTGTTGCAAGGTTAAAGCAAGAAAATAATTTTCAAGAAGTTTCAGGATTGAAAGCCGTTCGAGATTCATTTTCAGCAGACTTATTACAAGCAAGATATAAAAAACAAAAGGGCAGTGGTATAGTGTTGTGTAAAATTGGAGATCGTGATTATACGGATAGCTATTTTTTTGGATATGTTGCAACAAATCAATCAAAATCTAATAAGTCATTGACTAATGCAGTTGAGGATATTTATCAAGCTTTCGTAAAACAAATCAATTTAGATTATGAGGAAGGTTTGCTTGAGGAGAAATATGAAGCATTCAAAAATATCATGCAAGAATACAAGGACGGTATTTTATTGTTTGAACTCACGGATAAGAAAGTATGGAGTAGAGCAGTAAGAGATACTTTAGGCCTTCAAACTTTTTATGATCAGAATAAAGAGAATTATATATGGAACAAGCGAGCGGATGTAGATATTTTTAGCTGTAGTGATTCCAAAGCAAGAAAGTTAGCAATGAAATTAGCTAAGAAAGCTAAGTCAACAAAGGAAATATTGAATCGTTGTAATGCTAATAATCCAATCGCTGTGACTATTGATTCCAAAATAATAGAGAAATCAAAAGACCCGTTATTAGAAAAAATTGACTTGGAAAAGGGAGTATACAAGATAGCAGAAGAAAGCCAACAATTTAGGTTTGTAAGAATCAACGATATACTTGCTCCAACACAAAAATTATTGGATGAAAATAGAGGGGCTATCACTTCTGACTATCAAAATTATTTGGAGGCAAGTTGGATTGAAGACTTGAAAAATAAATTCCCAATTCAAGTATATGAGGATAACGTCTCAAGACTTTACAATGATTAATAGTTGAAAAAGATTTTTATCATATTAACTATCTGTTCTATTGTTTCATGTGACTCAAGTTCTTCCGGTAAAGTAATTGCAAGAGCATTTGGAAACGAGTTGTATGACACTGATATTGCAAATCTGATTTCCGATGATGCTTCATTCGAAGATAGCGTATTTCTTACCAAAGAGTTCGTTAATATTTGGGTTTCAAAACAGGTTTTATTGAATGAAGCAGAGCAAATACTAAATAGTCAGGAAAAAGATAAGTCAAAGGAATTGGAAGCATACAAGCATGATTTAATTTCATACGAACTTCTTAATAAACTTGTTAGACAAGAGATAGATACGTCATTTAGCACTCAAGAATTAGAACTCTATTATGATGAGAATAAAAATGAATTTGAATTAACTCAGAATATTATAAAACTAGTTTTTTACAAGATTCCATTAGAGTCAAAAAATCTAGATTTATTATGGTCAAGTTTTAAGGCTAATGATCAATCTATAAATCCTACATTAGTGTCTTTATCAAGTCGTGGTGGTAATTACTATGAAAATGGAAACTCATGGGTGTTTTTTGACGATATTCTTAAGGAAATACCTATCAATACATACAATCAAGAACACTACTTAAATAACCATAAGTATATTCGTATCAACGAAGGGGACTTCGTTTATTTTGTTAAAATTAATGATTTTAAAATACGAAGCATGTTGTCTCCGTTTGTTCTTGAGAGGCAAAAAATAAAGGAGATTCTTTTAATGAAACGCCAACAAGAACTTCAGAAAACCATTGAGTCCGATTTATTAGATAAAGCATACCGCAACAAAAAAATACAGCTATTTTGAAAAAAACATTATTAATATTACTTCTGATTTTTGGTTTTGAGGGTTATGCCCAAAACCAACCTGTGCTAGATGAGATAGTAGCAGTAATTGGGAATCATATAATTTTACGTTCAGACTTAGAAGCAGAATATATTCAAGCAAAAAAGGATATGTCATTTTATCCAGGTGACTTGAAGTGTGAAATTTTGAATCAATTGATTATTCAAAAATTATATCTACATAAAGGTGAACGAGATAGTATTTATTCAAGTCCTGAAATGGTAGAGTCTGAGTTGGACAGACGCGTTAAATATTATGCATCACAAATTGGTGGAGAGGCTAGACTTGCTCAGTATTTAGGAATGACAATTAATGAGTACAAGGATCGAAGAAGGCCGGAAATAGAAAATCAACAAGTTTCTCAAAAGGTGCAAAGTACTATTGTTTCAGATATAAAAGCTTCACCTACAGATGTTCGAAAGTTTTTTGCGAGTATACCCAAAGATAGTCTGCCTAAATTTGGAGAGGAACTCGAACTTGGATTGATTTCGATGAAGCCAGAGCCCAGTGATTATGCCAAAGAATATGCATTAGAGAAAATCACTAAAATTCGTCAAGATTTATTGAGGGGGCTGTATTCGTTTGATTTTGCTGCAAAAAGTAATAGTGATGATAAAACAACAGCTGTTAATGGGGGGGAGTTAGGCTATTTCTCTAGAGGTCAAATGGTTGGGGCTTTTGAACGAGTTGCTTACAAACTTAAGGGCGATTCCATATCGGAGGTCATTGAAACAAAGTATGGTTATCATATTCTTCAGCTTATTGACCGTAAAGGAGAGAAAGTGAATGCCCGACATATATTAATAAAGCCATTGATTGTGAAAAGTGATCTTTCAGCGTTACGTAATAAAATGCTAGAAATAATTTCAGGTCTTAAGTCCGATAGTTTATCTATGTGTAAGGTAGCATCAGATTTCAGTACAGACATGTATACCAAGGATAATTGTGGTTTTTATGCAGACCAAACAACAGGGTCGCAGCAAATATCAATTGAGGTACTGGATCCACTTATTGCAGCAAAAGCAAGCGTAATGAGAGAGGGTCAATATAGTAAACCTGAAAAATTTGAAGATATAGATGGTACATCAGGATATAGGTTTCTTTATTTGAGGAAAGCTATTCCCTCTCATACAGCTAACTTGAAAGATGACTACCAAAAGATTCAAGCACTTGCTCTTGAAAAGAAGAAAGAGGACACTATTAACAAATGGGTTAGTGAATATAAAAGAAATGTATATGTTAGAATAGACGAAAAATATGCTTCTTGTAAAGAGCTATCTCAATGGAAAGGACTAGCAAATTAGATGATTGATTTTAATAACGATAAAAAAGCGGCAGACACTTTAGTTCTTAAAGTGAACGAATTGAAGGAAGAGATCGGTAAGATAATTATTGGACAAGATGAAGTTGTTAATGGTCTTATAACTAGTATCTTGAGTAATGGGCATGCTTTATTAATTGGCGTTCCTGGCCTCGCAAAAACATTATTAATAAAGACTATAAGTGAGGCTTTAGATTTAAGTTTTAATCGTGTTCAGTTTACGCCGGATTTAATGCCTAGTGATATTATTGGCTCAGAAATTTTAGATGATGCGAAAAATTTCAAGTTCAACAAAGGTCCTGTGTTTGCCAATATTGTTCTTGCAGATGAAATAAATAGAACACCACCAAAAACTCAAGCAGCCCTTCTGGAGGCTATGCAAGAGAAAAACGTAACCCTGTCAGGAACAAAATACCCTTTGGGTTTACCTTTTTTTGTTTTAGCCACTCAAAATCCAATAGAACAAGAAGGAACCTATCCTTTACCTGAGGCACAACTGGATCGTTTTATGTTTAATATGATTCTTGATTATCCTTCAAAAAAGGACGAGATAAGTATTGTGAAAGCTACCACATCTGAGAAATCAGTGACTATAAATCCCGTATTGAACCAAAAAGAAATTATTGGTTTTCAAGATTTAGTTAAGCGAGTGCCTGTTTCTGATCATGTATATGATTATGCAGTTACTTTGGTTGCTAAAACTCGAGCTAAACGAGAGCTAGCTACACCATTTATAAATGATTATTTAGAATATGGTGCTGGGCCGAGAGCTTCACAATATCTTATTATTGGTGCCAAAACCAATGCCTTAATAAAAGGGAAGTATTCGCCAGATATTGAAGATGTTCAATCCGTTGCTAAAATGGTTTTAAGACATCGTATTGTCAGAAATTATAAAGCAGAGTCTCAGGGAATATCTGCCGATGAGATTATCGAAAGTATTTTTTAATATTGGTTTTTTCAATTGTAGATATTGAAACTACCGGTGGGTCACATGGTAATAGAATTACTGAAATCGCTGTAGTTAAGACTGATGGAGTTCGTATTATAGATTCCTATGAAACACTCATAAATCCCCACATTTTTATACCAAAATCAATTACTCTGTTAACTGGAATAACAAATAATATGGTAAACTCAGCTCCTGATTTTGGAGAAATATCAAGCGATTTTTTGAAGTTTCTTGAGGGATCAATATTTGTTGCTCATAATGTGAGTTTTGATTACAGTATAATTAAAAATCATTTTGAAGATTTATCAATACCCTTCAATAGTAAAAAATTATGTACAGTTAGATTATCACGCTCAATCATTCCTAATCATGCTTCATATTCACTTGGTAAATTATGCAGGGAATTGGGTATTAAAAATCATAAAAGACATCGAGCAATGGGCGACGCACAAGCAACGACTCAATTGTTTCATATGCTCTTTCAAAAAGATTTAGATTTTATAAATCATTCATTGAATCAGTTAAGCCGTGAATCCATCCTCCCTCCAAATTTACCTAAGAGTGAGTTTGAATTAATGCCAAATTCTGTTGGGGTGTATTATCTTCTTGGAGAAAAAATGGAAATTTTATATGTGGGTAAGGCGAAAGACATGAAAAAACGTATTGTTTCACATTTTACAGAGACTACTCGAAAGAAAAGTGAGCTATTGAGAAGAATACATCACGTCAGTTATGTTGAAACAGGGAATGAACTTATTGCTCTATTATTGGAAAGTGATGAAATTAAAAAACATTATCCCCCCTATAATAAGATGCAAAAACAAAAAAATAATGATTATTGTGTTTGTCATTATGAAGGTCAAGATGGTATTCTAAGGGTGGATGTTTTTTTGAAAAAATATGAGAAAAATACAGTTAAGCGTTTTAGTTCAATGACCATGGCAAAAGATTATTTGTATATGTTGGTGGAGAAGAACAAATTATGCCCAAAGTATGCAGGATTAGAACGAACAAAGGAAGGATGTTATTTGGGATCAATTTGTGATTTATGTTCCAATGAAATTACAATTGAAGATTATAATAAACTAGTATTGAATTCTTGGGAAAACAAAGAATTGAATAAATGGATTATTGGTCCTGGTAGGACAATCGATGAAAAAGGAGTAGTTGCTTTAAAAGATGGCAAATATTACGGATTTGGTTTTGTAGGTACAGACCAAGAAATTAATGAAAAAGAACTAGACAATTGCATTGTAAAATATAAAACAAATTCTGATATACGAAGAATCATTGATGGTTTTTTGAGTATGCCTATACCACGAGCATATCAGCTTGTTACAGAATAGATTAAATGGCCATAAGGCTACATCCTCTGATATCTGACTGGTCTAATCTACCAGTCACTTCAAAACGTCCATCCTCAAAGACCTTACCCAAGTCGTCAGTAGCAATAAAACAACAACTATTAATATTTGCTAAATCAATAATATTTAAGGCAGCAGTATGGCCCTTGACCATATCTTTACTTAATGGGTCATTATCTGGTCTTGGAAGAATTTTCATCCAAGGAGGACATTTGTAAATACAATCTTTATCAGAATATGCTTGACTTAATAACTCTGTCATTCCGTATTCAGATATGATAGTAGAGGTTTTGAAAGAGTTTTGAAGTTGTTCGTAAAGTTCAGATTTGGTTATTTCTTTTTTTCGACCCTTCATTCCACCTGTTTCAATGATTATTAAATCCTCTAAATCAAGCGGATATTCTTGAGCAAAATCTAAAAGTGCAAAGCTCACACCAAATAGGAGCTTTTTCTTCTTAGATTCATGAAGTCTAACACATAATTTTTCAAAGTCATACAAAAAGAAATTCATGGATTGCTGATTCTCTTCCATCAAAAATTTCACCATAGAAACCAAAGAAGAATTTTTTCTTTCAAGGTAGTTAGGCAACAAACCAAAGACTTCATAGTCCGATAAAGAACCAATTTTTTGTTCAATTATTTTTAGACAATTCTGATGATAATCATTGATATTTTTAATGAAATGTCTAGAGGGTATCGTGCCAGTAGTCGTACTGCTTTCAAAAATATGACTGGTTTCAAATTTTCCAGTTTTTACATCATGAGTTTTAAATAGTGAAATCGGAAGGAATGGGATTTCACTGTAATGAGATATTGATTCAGTTGATTTACCAATTAAATCTAAATATTTAGCGTAGATCTTATTGTTTTTTGCCTGATATTGAAATATATTCAAAGCAAGAGCGTTAAAATTGCATTCATTAACGGACCAAACATCATCCATGTCGTTCAACAACATCATTACTTCAAAAGTAATATCTCTATTTGTCATTTTGGTTAGCTCCTGTGCCCCTGATGATAATCAATTTACAATTGAGCCTAAAATAGAGCTAGAGTCTGTGATTCAGCACAAAGATATATTGGGAAAAGATAGCGTAATACAGCTTAATATTAATTATTCTGATGCAGACGGAGATATAGGGCTATCAGATTCAGATACGTTTCCCCCATTTAATTTTTCTAGTGAATTCTATCATAATTTGCCTATCAAATTTCTAGTAAAGGATTCTTCAGGGGATTTTAATGAATTAATTAATCCATCCACAAATGAATTTTATGGCAATCAACATGAACGAATACCAAATTTAACACCACCAGGTAAATATAAATCAATATCGGGTGTTCTATCTGTTAATCTGGCTTCAAATCCGTTGTTAACTGAACCTCAATCTGTGCAGTTAGAAATTTCATTAATGGATAGAGCATTGAATATGAGCAATACAGTGTACACTGAAGTATTAAATTTGACCCATTAGTAATAACATTATAATGAATTCTACTTTTCAAAAAACTATTAAAGCCTCTTGTGGGCGGTAAAATTTTATATGTTTGCACTTCTTAAATCAATTGAACAGAAAAGTAGTACAGTTTTGGCATTAATATTTAATAACATGAAGTTATATTCCAAATTAGTATTTTTAGTTCTATTTATATTTTTAGGATTTCAAAGTATTGCTCAAAAATTTGCTTATGTAGACTCTGAGTATATCCTATCACAAATACCGAAATATAAATCTGCTCAACTTCAACTAAATGAGTTAACTGCCCAATGGCAGCAGGAGGTAGATAAGAAATTTCTAGAAATTGATAATTTGCGTAAAGCATTCAAGGTTGAAAAGGTGCTTCTTACAAAAGATATGCAGATGGCTAGGGAGAAAGAAATAAATACCAAGGAAGATGAAGCAAAGAAATTTCAGTTGGAGAAATTTGGTTCTGATGGGGAGTTATTTCAAAAGAAGTATGAATTGATAAGACCAATACAAGATAAGTTGTATACCGCAATTAATAAAGTTGCTAAAAATAATGGATTAGACTTTATATTTGACAAAAGTGGTGATTTACTTATGCTTGTGTCTAATTCAAAATATGATCGCAGTGATGAGGTGTTAGAGGAATTAGGTGTAGTTTCAACTTCATCAGAAAAGGGAAGTAATTTACCCCCACAATAAATAAGAATAAACAAAACAATAAAAACCATAACATGAAGAAAATATTTTCAATTTTGATGATTTTATGTGCCACCGTAATTTCACAAGCACAAACTAAGGTAGCCCATATTAATAGTACTGAACTAATTGAGTCAATGCCTGAAGCTGACACTATCTCAATGAAGTTAGAAAAGGTTAGGCAAACATGGGAAGCATTACTTGCTGAAAAACAAAAAGAAACCCAAACTAAATACCAGGCACTTATGGAAATAATTGATGATGAATCTGTACCAACAAGTGTGAAAGAGGTAAAGACGCAAGAAATTGAAAATTTACAGAAGCAGTACCAAGAAATGCAAAAAACCGGTTCAGATGCAATGCAAAAAGAGCAAGAGTCTCTTCTTACACCATTGTATGCGCGTGTCAAAGAAACCATAGCGGCCGTAGCAAAATCAAATGGTTATGCATATGTTATGGATAGCTCAGAGGGTGGTGGTATGATTTACAGCGACCCTTCTTATGATTTAATGCCACTTGTTAAGGCTAAGCTTGGGCTTAAATAAAAATACGATTAAAGGCCAATCAAGTAGACCAATTGGTGTTTTTGATTCAGGCTTGGGTGGGTTATCCATTCTAAAAGCTTTAAAAGAGAAGCTTCCAAACGAAAGGTTTGTCTATTATGGTGATACGGCTCATCTGCCTTATGGCGATAAAAGCGAAAATACACTTAAAGAGTATGTATCGTCTATTATTTCATTTTTAGATTCTCAAGATTGTAAACTTATTGTTGTAGCATGTAATAGTGCGGCAACGGTTATTCATAAAATTGAATATTTACCCTATAAAGAGAATCAAATTATTGAAGTAATTAGCCCAATTGTTCAACTCGTTGCTGAGCAAAAAAAATATCAAAAAATTGGAGTTATTGGAACTAGAAAAACCATTGGTTCTGGGCTGTTTGATCAGAAACTGAGTCAGTTAAATTCAACGTTAGAAATCTTTACTAGAGCCACACCGCTATTAGCTCCAATGATTGAAGATGGATTTGTTGAAGATGATGTTTTGTTACCAATATTCAGAAGATATTTTAAAGGGTTTGAAAATTGCGAACTATTAATTCCAGCTTGTACCCATTATCCCATTATTTACAAACAAATCGAAAAGTATTTTAATAATGGATTGAAAGTTCTGCATACGCCAAAAATTATTGCTGAGAAGGTTGATCAAGTTTTGGCTAGTCAAAAACTGATTAACCCAGAAAAAAATTACAAAGTAGACTCCTTTTATTTGTCTGACATTACAGATAATTTTTTAAGGGAAGCTGAGTTATTTCTCGGAAGTGATGTGGAATTCAGTCTAGTTTCATTATGAGAGAACGGTCTGATCATATGATTTTAGTCATTGATGAAGTACATAAGGTTTTTTTTGAAAAACTTGAAGGATCAACTATAAATTATTATCCCAATATTACTGTTGAAGAACTCCCAGGTGTTCTAGCCGATGTTACAATTTTGGTCTTAAGAAGTAAGTTGAAGTTGAATAAAAGATGGATAGATCTTGCTCCCAAATTGCAGGTGATAGGTAGGCTAGGATCGGGTATGGATAATATAGATGTGGATTATGCCAAGCAAAAAGGAATAACTTGCTTGAATGCTCCTGAGGGAAATAAAAATGCTGTTGCAGAGCAAACCATTGGTGTGCTTCTTAGTTTGCTCACTAATATAGTTAAATCAAATAATGAGATTACTCAGGGTAATTGGCTTAGAAAGGAAAATCAGGGATTAGAACTAAAAAACCTAACAGTTGGAATAATTGGTTATGGGAATGTGGGCAAGGAGCTTGCTAATAAATTACGAGTTTTTGGGTGTGATTTAATTGCTTATGACAAGTATTTAAAAAACTTTGGTAATGATTTTGTGCGAGAAGTCATGTTGGAGGAATTGCAACAAAAATCAGACGTAATTACTCTTCATGTTCCATTGAATGAGTCTTCGAAAAATATGGTTAATCAGGACTTTATAGACAGTGTTCCGAAACCATTTTATCTATTGAATTTTTCCAGAGGACAGGTGGTCAATATTTCAGATTTAATATCGAATTTAAAAGGGGGTAAAATTTTGGGTGCTGGGCTTGATGTTTTGCCTAACGAAAATTTGAGTTCTTACAATGAAAAAGAGAAAACAGAATTAGAATTACTTAATCAGAACAATAAAGTGATATTAACTCCGCATACAGGTGGTTTGACCAAAGTCTCCTTTAAACTTCTTGCTGAGGTCCTAGCAAAAAAGATATCTGCTTACATATAGAGGGTAGTTGTTTGGTCTCAGTCTTAATTAAATTTTATTTGAATAATAAGTTTTTTATGGCGAAATTCGTAGTCCTAAAAAGGCTTTAAAAAGTAATATAATATGAAGAAAATACTTGTACTCTTATTATCCTGTTTTCTGATGACTCCAGCCTTGGCTCAGTCAAATTTCGGTAAGCTCCAAGGTAAGATAAATGATTCTAAAACTAAAGTGCCTATAGCATATGCTACAATCATTTTAGAGAAAGATGGGATTAGAAAAGGAGGTGCATATACAGATGAAGGTGGTAAGTATGTAATCAACGCACTAGATCCTGGGAGCTACACAGTTACTGTTAAGTATTTGGATTACAAAGACAAAAAGGTTACAGACATTGATATTTTTGCAAATGGTACCAAATATTTGAATATTGAAATGTCTCAAGTTTCTGCCGAAGATGGAGGAGGAGAGGTTCTCGGACCTGTTGTTATTCGTGCTGGAAAACCAATGATTGAGAAGGATAATAATTCCAAAACAATTGGGTCAAAGGATATTGCTAAATTACCCACACGAAGCTTGAATGCTATTGCGGGTACTACTTCAGGAGCTAATCAGACTAGTGGGGGTGGAATATCATTTTTAGGAAGTAGGACAGATGCGACAGCTTATTTTGTAGATGGTGTTAGAGTTCTAGGAAGTAGTAGTGTGCCTCAATCTGCTCAAGGACAAATAGAAATTATCCAGTCTGGTGTGCCTGCACAATATGGTGACTTTACGGGTGGTGCAATTGTTATTACCACAAAAGGTCCTTCTCGATTTGTGAATCGAAGTTTTGAGATGATATCTTCTACACTCCTTGATCCATATAGTTTTAATCAGGCAGAATTTTCTGCAGTAGGACCACTTTGGGTAAAGAATAAGGGTGGTGGTAAAAAAGAGTATGTTGCTTTGGGCTATCAAATGGCAGCTAATTTTAATTATACGATGGATGCAAGTCCAGGATTTGGTGGGTTTTACAGTGTTAAGGATGATGTACTAGCAGATTTAGAACAGAATCCAATTATAGAAAACCCCAACGGTCCTCTAAATGTGTATAGGTCTCTTCTCTTGACTGAGGATGATTTGGAGATTAACAAAGCAAGAAAAAATGTAGGAAGATACACAGGTAATTTCCAAGGTAAATTAGAATATCAACCTAATAAAAATTCAACACTTACGTTGTTTGGTTCATTTAATCAAAGTCAAGGTAACAACTTTAGCTATGATCAAAGTTTAATGAATTACAACAGGTATAGTAATTCTACCAACCAAACATTACGTACCTATGTAAAATTCACGCAAAGACTAGGATCTACAAGTGAGGAAGATAAAGAAAAAAAGAAATCACTTTTCTCTGATGCATTTTATAATATCAGGTTGGATTATCAAAGTACGTGGCAAGAAAATCAAAATCTAAATCACGGTACGAATTTCTTTGATTATGGTTATATCGGTAAATTTACGGAGTACAGAAAGCCTTTTTATCAGTTTCAAAGAACACCTACCTTACACATCGATCAAAATGGCGATACGTCTACGCGTCAGAATTATTTTGACTTAATTGGAAGTTTCAACACGGAAATAACATTTGATCCGAGTGATAAAAATCAAATTCGAGCAAATTATACAAGTCAACTGTTTAATGAGGCTGAGGCCTCGGGCAATTCGTTTGCTTCGACCAATCAAATTCAGCAAGGTCTTGGTCTGTTGAATGGTTTTTCTCCCGGATATTCTTATTCTTTATGGGCAAATCCTGGATTAGGGAATAATGGATATTCAAAATCACAATTTGAACGTATAGCTGCATATGCACAAGGTGAGGCTATTCTCAATTTAGAAAATACGCATGACCTTCAGTTTGGTATATACTATGAGCAGACTTTATTTAGTAGTTGGTCTTTAGGGGCGGGGAATTTATGGACCTTAATGCCATTGTTAGCAAATAGCCATATTTCAAACCTAGATCAGGTTACAGAAAATGGTTATGTTATTGGAGGAATTCACACCTATGATGAGAATGGGTTATTTACTGACACAGTAAATTACAATATTCGAATAGACAAAGACCAACAAAAAACTTTTGATAAGAATTTAAGAGCTAAATTAATTGCTAATGGAGCAAAAGATGTTTATGGTAATCCTTACACTGAGTCTTCATATATTGACATTAATAGTCTAAGTCCTAGCACATTCAGCCTGGACATGTTCAGTGCAGGAGATCTATGGAATAATGGAAATTCATTTGTAGGATACTTTGGTTACGATTATTTAGGTAATAGAACTCGTAAAGCGTTTTCATTTACTGACTTTACAAACGATGATGCAACAAAAGGTATCGGATCTTTTTCTCCAATAACAAACGCTATTTGGTTACAAGATAAATTTCAGTTCAAGGATCTCGTTCTTCGTTTGGGTGTTCGGATTGAACGCTACGATGGAAACCAGCTTGGTTTAAAAGATCAGTATTCTCTTTTCCCAACATACAGTGCTGGGGAAATCGCTAGTATAGAATCTGGTGAGAGAGGTAGCAACTTACTTGCAAATTATACCATCCCACAAACCATTGGCGATGATTATGTTGTTTATGTAAATGACATCGAAAGTCCAAGTGAAATTATAGGTTTTAGAAATGGCAATAAGTGGTATGATGATCAAGGGGGTGAGTTATCAAGCCCAGATCAACTTGCACAGGCTACTAAGAGTGGTAGGATTCAACCATTTCTTCAATCTACGGAAGAGGATTTAGTTCTTGAAGCTTTCCAGGATTACTCGCCATCAATTAACGTGTTACCCCGTGTAATGTTTTCATTCCCAATTAATTCTGAAGCATTATTCTTTGCTAGTTATGATAAATTAGCTCAACGACCACAAAACGGAGCAATTTTCGCACCTATTAACAGATATGATTACCTTGAAGAAAATCAAGGTGGTACCTTGCCAAATGCAAACCTTCAACCTCGTGTAACAACAAGTTACGAATTAGGATTCAAGCAGACACTTACACAAAATTCGGCTTTGAGTTTAATAGCGGCATATCGATCAACTAAGGGAGATTTTGCTCTCGTTCAAATTACACAAGCCTATCCAATTACATACAGTAGTTATCAAAATTTAGACTTTGAAACAATTAAAAACTTTAGAGCTGAGTATGAATTAAGAGGTCAAGGTAGAACATCTCTTGGTTTAAACTATTCGCTTTTATTTGCTGACGGTACGGGGTCAAACATCAATTCAGCTGCTGCACTTATCCAAGCGGGTCAGCCAAATTTAAGATCACTCTATCCAACTCAGCGTGACATTAGGCACCAGATATCTGCAGTTTTGGATTACCGTTTTAAAGGAGGCAATGATTACACTGGTCCTATTTGGTTTGATAAACGTGTTCTTCAAAATTTTGGAGCAAACTTTATCATTTCTGCTAAGTCCGGTGAGCCTTATTCTGCATACATTAATCCAATTGCAAGTGCTGCTTCTGGATCTGCACAAAGACAATCACTGGACGGTAACCCATTTGGTTCCCGATTGCCATGGCAATTTAAAGTTGATGCAAATTTCTCTAAGAATTTTGATGTCAAAAAGAAAAATCCAAAAGATAATTTCAGAAGACAATCCATGCAAATACAAGCATTTCTATGGGTTCAAAATCTATTTAATGCTAGGAATATTCAACGAGTTTATGGATTTACGGGTCTTGCGAATAGCGATGGTTGGTTGAGCTCGCCGCAAGGTATTCAAGAAGCTAATAATGCAGTAAATACTCAATCATATATGGCTTTGTACAACGCTAAAGTAGAGAGTCCTTATTTCTATGAAACTCCAAGATTAGTTAGGTTAGGCCTAAGAGTGTACTTCTAATTAATTTTAATAATAAAGAATGAAATCAATGAAGAAATCAATGAGAACAATGAGAAAATTCATATTGGCACTAACGGTAATTTATTCCGTAAACGTCCATGCTAAGGAAAATATTGATGTAGAAGAACCAAAGACAACTAGAACTCATAGCTCTGGAATGCAGATGAAATTTGGCTCAGACTGTGATCCCGCTACTCAAAGTGCAGATCTAGATGTCAACAACGTTCGGACTAAAATTTTGAATGGTGGAGACATGTGGTGGGATTTGAATGCTGCTCGATACGAGATACCTAAATTGGTAGATGTAAATGCTGTAAGAAAGAACAGTCTTTTTTCTGGGGCAATATGGATTGGAGGATTAGACCAAGCAGAAAATTTAAGATTAGCTGCTATGACATATCGTCAACGTGGATCTGATTTTTGGCCTGGACCACTCGATCAAGCTACTGGTAACACCTCCAAAGCACAATGTGATGAGTGGGATAGAATATATAAAGTAGATGGTAAAAATATTATTGACCATGCAAACAACTTCACTGGAGTTGTTAATGAACAGATAGAAGAATGGCCAGGAGAGTATGCTCCTTATTATGATGGCGATGGCGATGGGACTTACAATCCTCAAAACGGATTAGATTATCCAGTACTACAGAACCAATGTAGGGGCCAAAAAATAGATAACGAAGCAGAGGATCAACCTGATCAAATGCTATGGTGGATATATAACGATAAAGGAAATATTCATACTGAAACCCAAGGTGACCCAATTGGTGTAGAAATGCAAACTACGGCATTTGCCTTTGCTACCAATGATGAAATCAATGATATGACTTTCTATACTACATTGATAACTAATAGGGGTGCTACAGAGTTAAATAATACTTATTTTGGTCAATGGGTCGATGCAGATTTAGGAAACTATGCAGACGATTATGTTGGATGTGATGTTGGGCTTTCTCTAGGTTTTTGTTACAATGGTGATGATAACGATGAGGGAGTATTAGGATATGGACTAAATCCTCCATCTGTTGGGGTAGATTTCTTCGAAGGTCCAAAAATCAAACAAATTGGTCCTGGAGGTGTCGAAGAAGAGGTTGAACTAGGAATGAGCAAGTTTGTTTACTACAATAACACACAAGATAACATTAATGGTAACCCTTTTATTGCAACGGACTTTTATAATTATTTAAGGGGTAAATGGCGTACTGGAACGGATATTCAGTTTGGAGGAAATGGAATTACTGGAACAGATGGAACAAAAGCAGATTGGATGTTTCCATTTGATACAGATACTACTCACCCCGGTCAGAACTGGAATGAAAATTCAGCAGGCAATCAACCTGCAGATAGACGTTTTATTCAGTCTTCTGGGCCCTTTGTATTGGAACCAGGTGCTGTTCAAAAACTAACAGTCGGCGTAGTATGGGCAAGAGCACCTTTTGGTGGTGCTACCGGTTCACTAGAGTTATTAAAATTAGCGAGTAGTCGAGCACAAGAGTTATTCAACTCATGCTTTGATTTAGTCGATGGCCCTGATGCTCCAGAAGTAGAGGTTCATGAGCAAGATCAGCAGATTGTATTGTCACTAGGTTTGACAAATACGGAACGTGTAGAAAAATATAAAGACACCCTTTTGGATGGTGCCAATAGAGAAGAATATTTTGGTTTCCAAGGCTATCGCGTTTTTCAATTAAAAGATGGCGGAGTTAGTTTATCAGAATTAGACGATTTGAGTAAGGCAAGAGAAATCTTCCAGTGCGATTTAGAAGATGAGTTTGATGTATTAATTAACCAAGAGTTTCAGTTTGATGTGGGAGCACCAATACCTGTTTTAAAAGTAAGGGGTGATAACAAAGGTCTAACCCATACTATTCGTATTACTGAAGATGAGTTTGCTACTGGATCCAATAAGACGTTGGTGAATTTCCAAACTTATTACTACATCGTCCTTTCATACGCTGCTGGTGAGAGTAATACCCGACCATACCTACCTGGTAGAAAAATTAAAAAGTTCAGTGCATCACCACATAAGTTAGAACCTAAATTTGGAGGTTCAAGTGTACCCTCTTTTTATGGTGATGGTCCAGAATTGCAACGTCTTTCAGGAAAAGGAAATGGCATGAATGAGTTGGAATTAAAACCGGAGGTTATAGATGATATTCTTACAAATAATAGTGTTGCAAATCCAATTTACGAGAACGGAATGGGACCAGTTGATATTAAAGTGATTGATCCTTTGAAAATACCATTAGGCGAATTTGAGTTATCTCTTGTACCAAAAGGAGTTACTCAGAATGCAGGAAATAATGAAGATAGCCTTTGGGCAGATAGTACGGCTTGGATTTTAACTAATCTAACAACAGGTGAATCGGTAACTTCAGATACTAGTTTAGCATATGAGAATGAGCAAATTATTTTAGCTTCAACTACAGGAAAAAGCATCTTGGATTGGGGTATGGCTGTAACAATAAGTCAAATTGCTGCTCCAGGAGTAGATCCAGTTCGAAATTTAGATAACGGATTCGTAGATTGGTCAGTTACTTTTTCTGATCCGAGTAATGAATGGTTATCTGCTGTTAGTGATAACGATGCTGGTAATGCCAACCAATTAGGAATGTTTGACTGGATACGTTCAGGAGTTAATGGTAAATTAGAAGGTTATAATGATCCATCATTCCATGATTATGCATCCAGTGGTAATGCACTAGATCCAGATGCCAAATATGAGTCCATCTGGGAGGGGCGTATTGCTCCCAATAGATTGGTTTCAAATACACTAGCAGCAGCTACTCCAGGTCGTCCTGCGACTGCAGTTCAAGCTATGACTTTTGGTTATCAAGCGATGCAGGGTATTGGACTTGATAAATTAAGTAGTGTGGATATTGTTCTAACGCCAGATGAATCCAAATGGAGTGAATGTGTGATGTTAGAACTTGGAGAAGATCAAGGTCTTAATCAAGACCAAACTGAGAAGTTTTCCATGCGAACGGGTACACTTTCTTATAAGGGGTCAAACCTTAAACCAGGAAAAACAATCTTCCCTGGCTATGCTATTAACGTGAATACAGGTGAACGATTGAATATTATTATAGGAGAGGATTCTTATCAACGAAGTGAAAATGGAAGAGATATGAAGTGGAACCCAACTGATAGGAACAGACTAGTAAACGGAACGTATGCCTCTTTTGGAGGACGACATTTCATTTACGTAATGGGTTCTCACAAAGGTATTGCTACTGCTATTCATCCTAAACTTCCTATCTATGATAAGGGTGAAGAGTATTACAGCATGTTGTCATCGATGACTGTTGCTAATAGAACATCTACTCTTACTAAAATTTTCCAAAATTGTGATTGGGTAATTCCAGCTTTAATGGCACCTGGAAAGTCATTAATCGAAAATGAGGATGGAATACCCACACCACCAAATGAAGTAAAAATCAGATTACGTGTGGGGATGCCTTATGGTGTTACACCCGAAACTTCAGATGTAAATGAAGGACGTCCTAAGTACAATTTTAGTACTGAGGACATTTATAATGACATTAACAAGGAAAATGGTCGTGCAGCTTTAGACATGGCCAACATTGTACCTAATCCGTATTATGCATTCTCCGGATATGAAGGAAGTGCAATTGATAATAGGGTTAAGCTTACTAATTTACCAGTTAAATGTGAGATATCGATTTACACATTGGATGGTGCTTTAGTTAGAAGGATAAAGAAAGATGATATAACTACTGAAGCTGATTGGAACCTTAAGAATAATGCGAACGTTCCTGTTGCCAGTGGATTATATATTATTCATATTGATGCTGGAGATTTAGGAGAGAAAATTTTGAAGTGGATGGGAGTAATGAGAGAGTTAGATTTAGATTCTTTCTAGGACCAATAAATTAGAAAACAAATTAATGAAAAAAACAATCATATTAGCAATCATTTTATCTGCTTCGACAGCTATTTTGGCAGGAAATCCAGATAGAATTGGACAAGCAGGAGCTACTCAATTAAATATCAATGGTTGGGGTAGAAGCTCTGGTTGGGGTTGGGCCTCAGTAAGTAGCGTCAAGGGATTGGAATCGATTTACAATAATATTGGTGGGCTAGCTCATACGGATAATACTGAGATCATATTTTCTAGAACATCTTGGTTAATGGGTAGCGATATAAGTATCAACACATTTGGATTTGCTCAAAACATTGGAGGATCTAGTGGTCTTGGAGTAAGTATTATGAGTTATGATATGGGTGAAATACCAATTACTACATATGAGCAACCAGATGGAGGAATTGGAACTTATAAACCAAGATTTACCAACATTACGGCTGCTTATTCTAAGCGTTTTACTCAAGAAATATCTGGTGGTATTGGAGCTAAAGTTTTTTCAGAATCAATTACCAATGCTAAAGCACAGGGTATTGCACTTGATGCGGGTATTCAATACATTACAACGCTTCGAAAAGCTGACAAAATGAAGAAAAACGATGTAAAATTTGGAGTTTCACTGAAAAATATTGGGCCTGATGCTCGCTATGCTGGTGATGGATTGTCTACAAAATTACAGAACCCTACTAAGGGTGTAGAATATACTGTTAATCAGAGGGCTGCAAAGTTTAATTTGCCTACATTAATGAATATTAGTGCCTCTTATGATTTGAGATTAGACAACAATGACGAGACTTATTTTCATCGATTTACACCTGCATTTACATTCACCAACAATGCATTTGCAAATAACCAATTTACACTAGGTGCTGAGTATGCTTACAAGAGTATGTTTCAGATTAGAGCAGGATATGCTTATGAAGATGGCATAACAAGCTACGAAACTAGAGTAAATGCATTCACAGGAGTTGTGGGAGGTTTTACTTTTGAAGTTCCCATTAAAAAAGGGTCTGCCAATACTTTTGGATTAGATTATTCATACAGACATTCAAACCCATTTGGAGGTTCGCATTCTTTTGGAGTTCGTTTGAGTTTAGGAGAATAATCCGATAATTTACTAAAATTTAACCTTATGTCCCCGCACATTGTTGCGGGGCTTACTTTTTATAAAAACATGTCAATAAATTACGTTTCACAAGAAGGATATGATTCACTCAAAGAGCAAATTGCTCACTTAGAAAAAGTTGAGCGAAAGAAAATAAGTAATCAAATTGCAGAAGCACGTGATAAAGGTGATTTATCGGAAAATGCAGAATATGATGCGGCTAAAGAAGCCCAAGGGCTTTTAGAAATGAAGATTTCGAAGTTGAAGAATACAATGGCCAATTCTCGAGTTATTGATCCCAAAGATTTAGATTTGAGTAAGGTGAATATTCAAACTAAGGTTAGATTAATGAATATGAAATTTAATAAGGAGGTGACTTATTATATTGTAGCTGAAAGTGAATCTAACCTAAAAGAACATAAAATTTCAGTGAAATCTCCAATTGGCGAAGGCTTAATGGGTCGAAAAGTAGGTGATGTTGTAGATATTCAAGTTCCTGCTGGTGTGATCCAATTTGAGATTTTAGAAGTTAGTTTGTAATGACCATTTTTGAAAAAATTGTAGCTGGAGAACTCCCATCCTACAAAGTGGCCGAAACTGAAAACTGTCTAGCATTTTTAGATGCTTTTCCACTTAAAGAGGGCCATTTGCTTGTGATACCCAAACTTCCAACGGATTATATTTTTGATCTAAATGATTATGATTACTCAGAACTTTATCTATTTGCTAAAAAAGTAGCTAAAGCTATGAAATCTGTTTTGCCTTGCAATCGAATTGGGGTAGCAGTGATCGGTTTAGAAGTTCCTCATGCTCATATTCACTTAGTTCCAATCGATTCTGTTGGAGATATTGATTTTTCTCAACCTAAGATTGAAGTAAAAGCAAATCGAATGAATGAAATAGCTACTTCAATTGCTAAAGCTTTTCAAGAATTAGATTGATGCTTATTTAATCTTGTCCGGATTTTTTGAAACGAAGCTGCTCCAACTGTTAAAATGCTCATTTTTGTTTTCTTGTCCAGGTTTGTATGAGAAATAGTGACATATAGCGATTGCTAGTGCGTCTGTAGCATCAAATTTCGAATGAAGTGTTTCTAGATTTAATAATGACTTGACCATAGCTGCTACTTGCTCTTTGGATGCAGTTCCTCTGCCAGTAACACTTTGTTTTACTCTTCTTGGAGCATATTCAAAAATGGGTATATTTCGATTTAAAGCCGCTGCCATACTTACACCTTGTGCTCGTCCAAGTTTTAACATGCTTTGAGCATTTTTTCCATAAAATGGGGCTTCGATAGCAAATTCATCTGGCAGGTAAGTATCAATGAGTTTGGAGCATTTATCAAATATGGATTGGAGTTTCATTGCATGGTTAATTTCAGATCTTAAATCAAAAATCCCCATACTAATATAGTTTAGCTGATTTTTTTTAATTCCGATGACTCCATATCCAGCGATATTAGTTCCAGGGTCAATGCCTAAGATTATTTTATCGTAAGTATTATCTTTCGCCACGATTACATACAAAGTTAACCCTAACACAATTAAAGATTATTAACACATCATTAAAAAATGAAAGTTAACCAATACACCAATATATATACTGTGTTAAAGTGGTTTTTTAGTATTTTATCGTGTCTGTTTTTTTATCAATCAATTAACGAATTAGACTGGGATAGTCACTTTATTCCTTTATTTAAATCTGCCTTTGAAACCTATCCATTTCATTTTATTCTTGTGTTTTTGATGGTTATTGTCAATTGGAATTTCGAGGCATTGAAATTTAAAATACTCTTAAAATCTAAAAGCATATCCAGAACTCGAATATTTTTTACGGTACTTGGAGGTATGGCAATAAGTAATTTTACTCCAGCAAGATCTGGTGAATATATAGGCCGAAGCCTTCTATTAAGAGGTGTTCACCCTATTCGGGTGACTATTGCGACAGTAGCAGGTAATTTAGCACAAGTCTTAATGACCTATAGCATTGGGATTTTGAGTATTTTCGTAGTTTATGTATTTTTTGATTTTTATGATCAATGGGCTGATCAGACTTCTTACATTTTAGCAATTATATTGTGTTTATTTCTCTCACTGTTCATATTACTATCTAAGAGAATAATTAAGAAGTTGAGTATAATTTTGCCATCTAAGATTAGTTCATTTTTTAAGCTAGTTCAGCATTATAATTTTTCTGTATATGGACGGGTAGTTATCCTTTCTTTTTTTCGATATTGTGTTTTTTCTGCTCAACTATTTATCTTGTTGCAATTATTTTCCAACTTTTCGTTGCCCCATAATTTAATCTGTTTAGTGCCTGTAGCTTTTTTGCTTCAAAGTATAGTACCTATACCAGCTATATCAGATATTGGTGTCAGAGTAGGTGTTTGCGGGTTGCTATTTGGAGATTACATATCTAATATATCTTTAGTTCAATCTGTAACATGTTTGTGGGCTATTAATTTAATTTTACCCGGAGTAATTGGGGCAATCTTTTTACTGTTATCTAATTTTATGAGAGAATGATTATTGGATATCTTACATTAATTTTTTTCTCGGCAATTTTTTATTTCTTCCTACTTAAAAAGTATGGAATTTTGTGGAAGTTCCTCCCAAGTCATCAAGAGATTGGCAAGTTTGAACAATCCAATTATTCTGTTTCTATTTTAATACCATTTAGAAATGAAAGTAAGGTATTGCCACGATTAATTGATTCGTTAAACTTACTTGACGTAAATCAAATTCATGTTGAAGTCATTTTCATCAATGATCATTCAACGGATTTGAGTTGTGATTTATTGCATAAGTGTAACTTGCCATATAAGATATTTCATCTCGATAAAAAAAATGGTAAAAAGTCTGCAATTGAGATGGGTTGGAACGTTGCAAAAGGAGACTTTATTTTTCAAACAGATGCAGATTGTACATTACCAAAAAAATGGTTGCAATCTATGTTAAGGTCCTTTGATAAGTCAGAGGTGATTTTTGTAAGTGGTCCTGTTGTGTTTAATAATTCAAAGAATTTTTGGCAAAAATTGGTTGCACTCGATTTTATGTCATTGATAGCAATAGGAGCAGCTCATATAAGATGGAACAAACCATTGATGTGCAATGGTGCGAATATGGCTTATAGACGGAGTCTGATAACGAATGCAGATATTCATATTGAACAAGCAAGTGGGGATGATGTTTTTCTTCTACAAAGTGCGAACAGACTCCATAAAAATGGTATTCAATTTTGTAAGAATAAACATGTTATAGTAAAGACGGAAGGGCCCAAAAGTCTAAATTCCTTTTGGAATCAACGTTTACGTTGGGCAAGTAAAAATAGCGATTATGATTCTAGTTTTAACACATTTCTTATGATTGGTATTTGGTTATTCAATTTTCTAATCTTGGGGTCATTGCTTTCTTTCTCAAAATTGGGTGTATTAGCTGCCTTTTTTTTGATACTTATGAAAACAATATCAGAGTTAAGTTTTTATTCTAAATATGAGCATTTTATGAAAGTGAATAATGGTTATTGGCTGATTTTATTGGGGCAGCTATTCCATGTGGTATATATGGCTATACTGCCGCCCTTATCTCAAGTTTTAAGTTATAAATGGAAAGCGAGAGTTATCAAATGATAGAATTACCTGATTTAGAGATGGAAATATTACGTGCCTGTTTATTTCCAGAGACATTCGATACCCTTGTATATGAATGTAAATTGGAAACAAAGCAAAGTGTAATAGCTGATGCCATTAAGAATCTAATCCATTACAAGTTATTGATTGCAACTAACATTGATGTCAGCCTCTCGTGGATTTATGATAGTGATAAAATGAAAGATAGTTCATTCAAAGCTACGGCCAAAGGAGTAGAATGGATGGAACTAAATCCCCCGGATTAATTTTTTTTAAACCCTAATCTTTTCCCTGTGGCAAATCCCCTTGGGTTGTTAAAATAATCTTTCTCTTGAACAGTTATTTCTTTCATGTTATCCATAGGAGGGATGTAAAGGTCAAAATCTAGAGCATACAACATGGTCTGTTCAATGACTTTAATAACGGATTCATTATTAATTTTTTGTTTACTAAAATCTTTGAATAGGAAATCTAATTGGCGTTGACCATCGACATAAAAATTGCCTTCACAGTTGATAAATATTCGAGCTAGAAGATAGCCAATGTCAGCCAATCGTTGGTATTTTAAGGAATCAGATAAAAAATTATAGGCTTGAATCATACCACAATATCCCCGATCTTGAACCTCGTTAACATAGGATGTTTTACTTATCTCATGTTCTGGAGGAAAAGAAAACACATTAGTGTGCATAATGAACGCAATTGTATCGCCGCTAAATTTCAAATGAAATTCAAATTCTCCAATTTCGGTAAGTTCCACTTCCAAGCTTTCATCTTTTGAAACAACTTCAGGTGTTAGTTTGTCAGTAATTTCTGTAGCACACTTTTTAAATTGCTCGAAAACAGTCAGTGTATTTCTGTATATGTGCTGCTTAAGAGCAGCTTTATTATTCAACCCATCAATGATTTCAACTAGTTTTTCAGACATGATTTTAAGTTATAATAAATAACAAAACTAAACTATTAATAACTGAAATAATTAGGTGGCTTACTTTTAAAATAGGGCGTAAAAGCTTAGTTTTGCACCATTGTTAATTTGAATTATAACTCACTTCACTTATGTCTGAAACAGCAAAAATAAATATACAAGGAAAAGAAACAGAATTACCTCTAATCGTTGGGTCAGAGAATGAGATAGGTATAGATATTAGCAAATTAAGAGCTGAGACAGGTGCTGTTACTTTGGATTTTGGTTATAAAAATACAGGGAGTACTTCAAGTAATATTACCTATTTAGATGGTGAAGCTGGTATATTAAGACATCGAGGTTACGCTATCGAGGAGCTAGCTGAAAAAGCAGATTTTTTGGAGGTTGCTTATTTATTAATCAATGGTGAGTTGCCCAATGAGGAACAATACGAGAAATGGGATACTGAAATCACAAGACATACG
>CESF01035109.1_pt1 | contig 40033 bp, 39 predicted proteins | sample 356331 | NCBI WGS metagenome assembly CESF01 (sample SAMEA2621779, study PRJEB7988) | marine metagenome | biome: marine biome (ENVO:00000447); feature: surface water layer (ENVO:00002042); material: "saline water (ENVO:00002010), including plankton (ENVO:xxxxxxxx)" | depth 5 m
TACTGTTTCAACTTTTGATAATACTGATGCATCTGAAACTGCTACAGCTGTTACATCGTTAAGCGTCACAGGTCCTACAACTTATACGGCTGGTACAACAGTAGCAAACGATTCAACTGTTCTTGAAATGATTGAGGCTGCTGCTTCTAACGCAGTTGCTGATAAAGTTGCTACAAAAGGTAAAAGAGCATTTATTTTTGCTGGTGCTAGTGGTAAACTAATTTTAGATAAAGGTGGTATTGTTATTCCAGCTAGTCCTGCTACAGGTTTAGTAATGACTGGAAATAATGCTGTTGATGCTGCTGCTATAACAGTTGCTGCAAATACAGATAGAGCTACTGCTCTAGGATTCACCCTTACTGCAAACGATGATGGAGCTGCTTCTGTAGCGGTTTCATTAACTACACACGCTAATGATGGTGCTACTGTGATTGGTGAAAGATATACTACTACTACTGCTGCTTCTGCTGCTTCTACGGATACTAATGGTACAGGAACTGGAGTTCCAGTACATGGTACAAGTATGGAAGATTTATTCAACTTTGGTGTAGGTAGTAACTCTGTTTCAGTATCTCTTGGTGGTGCATTAGGTGGTACTCAAACTGCTTCTGGTGTAGCTAATATTGCTACTGCTATTGTTGCTGCATATACTGCAAAATATGGTTCTTCGGGAACGCATTCTACTTCTGCTTTAGCTACTGTTACAGATAGCGAAGCTGGTGTAATTAATGTTGCTGCAAGACAAACTGATTCTGGAGGTGCGGGTCTACTTGTTACTTTATCAATTACTGATAAATCTGCTGTTGACTCTCATACTTCAGCTAACGTTGATTGGGTAATAGGTGGTACTAAAGATTCTGGTGATAACTCAACTGTTGGGTCTACTACTGTTGCTGGTTTAATTATATCTATTGAATCTAATGAAGCAGGTGTAGACTTAGATGCTACTGCTACTGTAGTAGATGAATCTGGTACAGAATCTCTTACAGAGTTAACAACTGCTTACAGATCTAACGACACAACTTATGCTACGTGGCTATACGCTTCTACTGATGATAACAGAACTGATGTAAGAGAGCCAGAAGGCTTTGTTGCGGGTTCTGCTAGTACAGCTGCTGCTCAAACTCTATTTAACAGAGTAACTTGGTTAGGTTAAGATTTTATTTAATCTAAACTAATAAGAATTAAACCCCCCTTTTATGGGGGGTTTTTTTTATATTTAAATTTTATGAAGAAGTACACTCCATATATACTATTAGCATTATATTTCTTTGTTTATACGATCCCTCAAAATTTATTAACTATTGTTCACTCTTATGATAAAATAGTTAATCAGATTTTCTTTATTTCAGTTTTGAATATAGTTGGATTCATATATTTATTCAAGGAATATAAAAATGTAAATATCCTTGATATACTAAAACAAAATTATCATCTGCTATCTTACTGTGTAATAATTTTTTTGGCTATGCTATCAATTACAGTAGCTGAAAATAAGGTGGAAAGTTTAATAACTTTAAGTAGATATTTATCCTTTTTATTCTCATTTTTTATAATACTTTTTCTAAGTTTTAAAATAAATAAGACTTATCTCTATTTTTTTCTATCTCTTTCAATGATTGCTATATTCATCGAATCCTTTTTTATTAATTTGATGATATTTGATTCAGTTATAATAAATGGTAATTTTTTGGAGAGATCTAACGAGTTCAGAGGATTTGGAGGAAATGTAAATATTTCGTCTTTTTCAATTCTTTCTAAATGTCTTATTCCTATATATATACTTTTTAATTCGAATAATAAATATCTTAAAATACTTTCTTGCTTTTTTATCTCTTCTTCATTTTTATCAATTTTTCTATTAATGAGTAGGGCAGCAATTTTGGCGCTTATTACTGTTTTTATACTTATCTTTTTAAATGTCGTTTTATCCAACAAAAAGAAAAACTACATCAAATCAATTTATCTAATTCTTTGTATATGCTTTAGCTTCTTATCATACAATTATATAAATGATAAAAACATTACAAATATAGTATCAGAGAGATTCTCAACCATTGCAGACCCTCAGTCTGATGCCTCTGTTAATCAGAGAGTCACATATTATTCAGGTGCTTTATCTAGTATTAAAGAGAACCCTCTTTTAGGTATTGGAATTGGTAATTGGAAAATACAATCAATAGTTTTTAGTAAAGATATTATAGAGGGTTACACAATCCCTTATTTTGTTCATAATGATTTTCTACAATTAGCTGCTGAAATTGGAATTATTGGAGGCCTATTATATATCTTTTTCATCTTTTATCCAGTTATCATAATTTTAAAAAAACTAGTTAATTCTTTTCAATTTGATTTTAACTTTTTAATACTTCTGATTTTAACTGTTTTCATTATAGATTCTTTAATTAACTTTCCAATTGACAGGGCAATTAATTTCACTTTTTTTATTTTTAGTATTGCTGCTTTTTATAATATTAACAAACCTATTAGATTAAATGAAGAGTAAAATATTTTTTATACTAACTCTATTTATTTTGTTGTCATCTTTGGTAATAAACTTTAAATTAGTTCATTCTTCACATTTTCAAACAATATTATTATATGACTTCAACAATGCAGATAATTACTATAATTCTGAAAAATATAAAAACAGGATAGATCCAAATTTCCCAAATATAACATTAACTGGTTTGCCAATTAAATTTCTAACAGCAAGATATGAACTTAATGATAGTACTTATAATGTTAAGGAAATGCTACATAGTTCAATAAAGGCTAATCCTTATATTAAAGCTCCTCAGGGTATGCTTGCAAATATTTATTATCTAGAGAGAAAGTTAGATAGTGCATTATTTTACTCAAAAGATGCTTTTTATGGAATACCAAATAACAATGGACACCGAAATATTTATTTCAAAGTATTAGTTGATTTAAAAGATTCATTAAGTCTAGACAATGCCTTTACAAAAATTAAAAAATCTAATAATCATGAAAATTGGATAGATTATATTATTGCAAGAAATAGGATAAATAATAAACCAGATAAAAGGCTTTTAAATTTAATTTCAGATTTTAAACTAAAATTTCCTGATAAAATAGATAAAAGGATAGAAAATATTGAAAATTTTGTCGAAATCGGTATTGATAAATTTACTTATTCAATAGCAATATCTGAGGAAGCAGATTCAGAATTTTCAAAAGGAAATTTTAATAATGCAGCTGATCTTTATGAAGCAGCTATATTAATAAATAATTATCAGTATGTTTTTTATGAAAATGCTGCTATTGCTTATTATAATCTTGATAATTTTGATAAAGCTGTTGACTATTTTGATAAGGTAATTTATGAGTTTCAAACCAATGATGGAAGGGCGGAATTTTTCAAAGGATTAATGCTTGTAAAATACGAGGATAATATAAATGGTTGTAGATACTTAAAGTCATCTTCTGAAAAAAATTATATTGGCAACAATTCTGGTATAAGAAGTTTTGACATATATAAGAGTCTTTGCTTGTAAATTAATATTTTATTTCATCAATAATTTCACCTTCTGGATTATATTGAACCCATTTTCCTGTCCTATCCCCATTATTTGAATACTTTGAAATTTGCTTCAAAGCACCAGATTCATAATAAAATTTCCATGTTCCAACTCTTTCCCCATTTTTATTAAACTTTCCTTTAGTTTCAACTTGACCATTTGCATAATAGAATGTCCATTTACCATAATCTTTACCATTTAAATATTGTTTAATAGATGATGACTCATCTTCATTAGAAGTAAGGCATCTACCGGTATATAATTCTTTATCTTCTAGAAAAGTTGTCTTTGTTACAGAATCATAAATTAAATTAGGACAAATTTTTGGTGTTGAGCATGATATACAAGTCAATAATAATATAAATAGAAGTTTTTTCATTAAGTCTAATATTTTAAAAGCATAATTATTAGCATTGTGAAGCAATTTAAACAATGAATAATTAATTATTAAAATTAAAGAATTTCTGTAGATTAAAAAATGGCTGTGTATTATTTAATTAAAAAAAGTAGCCTTAAAAAGCTTATTTGGTAAAAAGCTCTTCTTAAAACAATATTTCCTGGAAGCATTCTAAATATATTTTAATAAAAAAGATATATGTAAAAACATATAACCTATTTTTATTTAACTTTGATTTAATAATTTTTTAATGGCTAAAGATATACTCTCAGAAGTAAACAAAGTTTACAGTGAAAAAACTCCATCTAAATATTTTGATGATGAAGTTTGGTTACCAAAATTCATAGAAAATGCAAGAGATTTTCTCTTAAAGTTAAAGATACCTCCCAGAGCATTTTTGAATAGCACATTGGTTGATATTGGATGTGGTACTGGTCAGAAAAGTTTAGTTTATGATCAGCTTGGCGCTTCTTGTACACTTATTGAATATGATAAGAAATCAATTGAAATGGCAAAAAACTACTTCAGCAAATATGCAAGTAATCCTTATAAGTTTATACATTCAAATTTATTTGACGCAAATATTGAGAAGTCCTCATATGATTTTGTGCTTTCTTCTGGAGTAGCTCACCATACATCAGATCCTGTTAAGAATCTTGAATTATGTTGTGATGCTTTGAAGCCTGGTGGAATGTTGATATTTGGAATTGCAAATAAATCAGGTTTTTTTCAGAGGCATTTACAACGTTTAATAATATATTCTATTTCCGAAAATAAAGAAGATATTGTAAAGTTTTCAAAAATACTCTTCAAAGAATCCTTAGAACGAAGTGTAAAATACGGAGGAAGGACAATTGACGCTATTATTTGGGATACTTTTCTTAATCCAAAAATATATGCTTTTGGAACCCAAGAAATTATAAATTGTTTTAACTCAAAAAATCTTGAGCTTTATTCAAGCTATCGAGACCTAAAGATTGCACAGACTACACTTCAACCATCTGATAATTATCATAAGAACATGTCTGATCCAAATATTAACGCAAGATTAGATTCTGAAATAACACCAATTTATATTTCAGATTTTGAAGATCTCACTAAATCCAATAATCTAACCTTTAATAATAGAGCTTTAGAGCAGTTTCATCAATTGTTGCCTTACTTTAATTCAATTACTGATGAGATTAATGATCTGTCTTTTGATAATTACAAAATAAATGTTGATGATCTCTTATCAAACGTTAGAAGTTATCAAAGTGTTTTAAGGGATTTTGAGAAAATTCATATTATTGACATACCTCACAATGAACAATTCATGGAGGAAGTTTGTCTTATACTTGATATATTAAAAAATAATAAAGCCAAATTAGAAAAGCTATCAGAAATTAAGGCAGTTATTGAAAATAGCAAACATCTCTTTCGTATGTTCAATGGTGTGGGAATGAATTACTATTGCGGTTACAAAGGCTTAGAATAATTTAAAGTGAAATACCCAAATCCAATGAAAAATTAATATTACCCTATAGATCCAATGACTGCCTCCATCAAAATAAGTATGGGTTTTTCTAAGCATTGATTGATGGATTAATTCTCAAAAGAAATAAGTTATAGTTTTTTAAGACTTTAAAATAATACTTGCATAAGAATTGTAAAAAGAAATGACATAAATACAATAAATAGAGAAGTTTGCAGATGGCTTTTAAATTTGTCTAATAATATGTGGTGTATATGGTTCCTGTCAGCAACAAATGGAGATTTCCCCTTTAGTATTCTTAAAAAAAACACTCTAATAATGTCAATAATTGGATAAGTCAAAATAGATACAACAAATATTATCTTATTTAAATCAAAATCTTTTTTTATTATATAATCGCTGGAAAGAATATTTAGGACATAAATACTAACTATACCACCAAGTAAGAGTGAACCTGAGTCACCAAGAAAAATTTTGTTCTTAGATCTAAAATTAAAATAAAACATAGGCAGGAATGATGTTAAAATAATCAATGATACGGTTTGAAATTCAGTAGGATTTATTGAAAAAAATTCAAAAAGAATAATAAAAACGGTAATTACTGAAATTGCTAGCCCATCAATACCATCTATAAAATTTATGGAGTTAATTATAGCAACTATTATAAATACAGTAAAAACTTGAGCAAAAATTCTATTTAATTCATATATACCAAGTATGCCGTGGAAATTATCAATTATAAATCCACTATCAATCAAAATTTTAGCTGTAATAATTTGAAAAAGAAATTTAAGCTTAAAATCTACATCATAAATGTCGTCATACAATCCAACAACTAATAAAATACTGATAGGAATCAAATATGAGTAATCAAATATTTCGGAACCTTGTAAATAAAAGTAAACAGATATAAGCAGAAGGGTTAGAAAAATTGAAACACCCCCATTTCTAGTTGCAATTCCAGTATGAGAAGATCTCGTATTTATTGGATCAAAAATTTTTTTTTTAATAAAAAAGCTCTGTGAGTAACTAAGAAAAAATACACTTAATAAAAATGATGATAAAATTATAAGAATATCCATGTCTAACGCAAATTAGATAAATTTACTTATAATAGAACATATTCTTATTCACAAATTCACAATCATTATAAATATTAAAAAATTAATAGAATAATATATTTTGCAAGAAAATTTGAAATTAAACATAAATTAAGTACTTTTGTTACTTAAAAATAAACTTATCCTCTAGATTAGAAAAAATATCAAAAATGAAAACATATATAATTGCTGAGGCAGGAGTTAACCATAATGGAGATATAAAAATCGCTCACAAATTAGTCGAAGAGGCTAAAAAAGCAGGTGCAGATTGTGTAAAGTTTCAAACTTTTAAAGCAGAAAATTTGGTAACTAAAAATGCTCCTAAAGCAAATTATCAACTAAAGGTAACTGATAATAAAGAGAGTCAATATGATATGCTTAAGTCACTTGAGTTACAATATGATGATTACATTGAGTTAATACAACATTGTAAAAACATAGACATTGACTTTATGTCTACTCCATACAGTTTTGAAGATGTTGATTTTTTAATGAAATTAGATGTTGACTCATTTAAAATTGCATCAGGACAGCTCACTGAATTACCCTTCTTGGAATATGTTTCCAAAAATAAAAAGCCAATTTATCTATCTACTGGGATGTCAAATATGTCAGAAGTAAATGCTGCAGTTGAAATTATATCTAAAAATTCGAATAGTGAGCTGATTGTTTTTCAATGTACAACTAACTACCCATCAGATATTTCTGAAGCTAACATCAATGTTATTGATAGCTTTAAATCAATACCAAATATAAAAGTTGGTTACTCTGATCACGTAGTTAATAATTTTGCATGTTTCGCTGCAGTTGCAAAAGGTGTCCATGCAATTGAAAAACACTTTACTATAGATAAACTACTTCCTGGACCTGATCATTCATGTTCATTAAATCCAAATCAATTTAAGGAGTTAGTCTATGGAATAAGACAGATTGAAAAATCATTAGGTTTGTTCAAAAAAGTTCCAACAAAAAAGGAAACTGAAAACATATATGGTATGAAAAGAAGTCTAGTATATGCAAAATCAATCAAAAAAGGAACAAGACTCTCCCTAAAACATTTTTCATTTAAAAGACCGATGAATGGGTTAATTCCAAACAATATTTTCTATTTTATTGGAAAACAGGTTAATAAAGACGTATCTACAGATCAGTTAGTAAATTTCAATGATATATCATGAAAATAATTTTATGTGGGTATAAACTTATTGGTTGCGAAATTCTAAGTTCGCTATTAAAACGCAACTATGAAGTTTACGTTTATACGCATGAATCTCCATTCTTCATACATGACTTAAAGCAAGCGTGTATTAACCATGATATTGAATTTTCCACAAAAAAAATATCAATAGACAATATTCCATTTAAACCTGATTTAATTTGTGTTGCATATTACAACTATATAATACCAAAAGATATTATTAATTTTTGTGACAACAAGATCTTCAATATTCACCCCTCACTTCTCCCTAAGTTTCGTGGTTGTAGTAGTATAACGTGGGCATTAATAAACAATGAAAAATATACTGGTTTTACCTATCATTACATTGATGAAAATATTGATACTGGAAACATAATATTTCAAAAAGAAATTAAAATAAATAGTTACGATACTGGAGGAAGCCTATATATGAAAGTTATGCTTGAAGCTGCTGATCACTTTGAGTATGTTTTAAAGATGATCGAAAGAGGGCATAAAGGAACACCTCAAATTGGTGATGGAGAATATTATAAAAGAGGAGCACCATACAATGGAGTAATTTCATTAAAATGGAGTGAAGAAAAAATTGAAAGATTTATAAGAGCAATGACACATCCCCCATATCCATTTGCAACATATAAAGGCATTGAGATTAAATCAATAAGTGAATTTAAAAATATTGTTAATGAAGGATAGAACTTATATAAGTACCATATGTTTTGCTGGTATGCCAATGTCTGAAATTTTGGATATAGTAGATATGAATAACTTTAACCTAGAGTTTAGTTCAGGATTACCTCATGATCCAAATAACATAAATTTTTTCAATAATTTCAATAATAATTTTAAATTACTTCATAATTATTTTCCAGCTCCAAAAGTTCCATTTGTACTAAATCTTGCAAGTGAAAATAAAGAAATAAGAGAATTGTCATTGAATCATTGTTTAAAAAATATTGAATTATCAGCTAAAAATAATATTGATTTTTATACTGCTCATGCAGGTTTTTGTATTGATCCTAAGCCAGATAAGCTAGGTAAGTTTATTCAAATTGAAAAAAAATTTCATAGATCAAAACATATAGATATATTTCTTGAATCATTAAATAAAATCTTGATATTCGCAGCGTCATTAAAAGTCAATTTTTACATAGAGAATAATGTTGTTTCAGAACAGAACTACGCCAAAAATAAAAATGTAAATTCTTTCTTATGCTGTGAATCCGAGGAGATAAATTATGTAATTAATGAAATTAATAGAACTAACTTTGGACTTTTATTAGATACTGCTCATTTAAAAGTTTCATCAGCAACATTAGGACTCGAAAAAGAAAAAGAAGTAGAGGAGATTCTTGACAAAATTAAGGTTATTCATCATAGTGACAATGATGGTAAAGTTGATTCTAATGAACCTTTAGATAATGAATATTGGTTTTTAAAATTCAAGAAATATTATTCTCTCTGGGATCATGTAATTGAAGTAAAGAATATAGATTCCGATACAATAAATAATCAAATTGAAATACTTAATTAACTTAAATTTATATGACAGATAAAGTTATTCCAATTTATACACCATTTATAGATAAAATCGAAGAAGACCTTGTCAATGACTGTATGAAATCAACATGGATTTCATCAAAGGGGGCTTACATTAATAAATTTGAAGAACAAATCAAGGCATACACTAATGCCGATTATTGTACAACAACATCAAGCGGAACGTCTGCATTACATCTAGCAATGCTAGCTTTAAATATTGGGAAAGATGATGAAGTAATAACAACAAACTTTACATATGTTGCATCAACAAATGCGATTTTATATGTAGGTGCTAAACCTGTTTTTTGCAATATTAGATCAGAAGACCTAAATATTGACGTAGAAAGTATTAAGAGTAAAATAACTCCAAAGACAAAGGCTATATTATATACTAATGTTTATGGATTTCTTTGTGATTATGATCGGCTTAATGAAATTGCTAAAAAGCATGGACTTTTTCTTATTGAAGATGCTGCTGAATCTTTTGGTGCAACATACAAAAATAGTATGTCAGGCACTCTTGGAGATATCTCTACATTTTCCTTTTTTGGTAATAAGACAATCACAACTGGAGAAGGTGGTATGGTATTATGCAAAAATTCAGAGCATTATAATAAAATCAAAAAGCTTAAAAATCAAGGAAACTCAGAAAGAACATATTTTCATGACGTTTTGGGTTATAATTATAGAATGACAAATATCCAGGCAGCTATCGGCATTGGGCAATTAAATAAAATTGAAAAAATTATTTCTCTAAAAAAAAGATTGTATTATAACTATAAATCAAATTTAGAAAATAAGGTGAGATTTATTAATGAACTTGAGGGAACTGAACCATCCTATTGGATGACACCAATTATTTTTGATAGTCAGAGTAAAAAAGAAAAAGTTGAAATAAAATTAAAAGAAAACTCTATTGAAACACGTCCACTTTTTACTCCAATTGACCAATTACCATTTTACGAAAAATCTAGTTGCGAGTCAGCCAACACAATATATAAATTAGGCATTTTGTTACCGAGTTACCCCAGTCTTTCAGATAAGGATCAAAATAAAATATGTAAAATTATAAATAGTATAATATAAATTATGAAAAAAGCATTAATAACTGGCGTTGCAGGACAAGATGGAAGTTATCTTTCAGAGCTTCTGTTACAAAAAGGATATGAAGTTCATGGAACAATTAGAAGGTCAAGCTTAGAAGGCATTTCTAGAATTGATCATTTATACAAAGGTGAACAAAAAAATGAAGATTTTCACGTTCATTATGGAGACGTTACCGACTCAATATGCATGAGCAATATAATATCAAAAGTTAAGCCTGATGAGATATACCATCTTGCTGCACAAAGTCATGTAAGAGTTTCATTTGATATTCCTGGATATACAGCACAAACTGATGCTATTGGTACACTAAATATTTTAGAAGCTATAAGACAAAATAACCTAACAAACAAGACAAAATTTTACCAAGCTTCAACTAGTGAATTGTTCGGGAAAGTAACTGAATCTCCTCAATCAGAATCTACTCCTTTTTATCCAAGAAGCCCTTATGGAACAGCAAAGCTCTATGCATATTGGGCAACCATTAATTATAGAGAAGCTTATGGTATTTTTGGTTCAAATGGTATTCTGTTTAATCATGAGAGTCCTAGAAGAGGAAACAGTTTTGTAACAAAGAAAATTGTGGAATCAATAGCTCAAATTAAAAGTGGTAAAATTAAGAGTTTTAAATTAGGAAATTTAGATGCTGAAAGAGATTGGGGTTACGCCCCAGAATATGTTGAGGCAATGTGGTTAATGCTTCAGCAAGAGGAGCCCTCGGACCTTGTTATTGCAACTGGAGAAACACACTCAGTTAGAAAGTTTATTGAAAAAGCATTTAAAATTGCAGGTTATAAGATTTATTGGGAGGGTAATGGACTAGATGAAGTCGGTAGATGCTCTGACTCTGATGATGTCTTAGTTTACATAGACCCATATTACTTTAGACCAACAGAGGTAGAAAGTTTACATGGAAACCCCACAAAGGCTGAGAAAACTCTTGGTTGGAAAGCAAAAACTAAATTTAATGAATTAGTTAAGATCATGATGGAATTTGAATTAAAGAAGAATTAAATGGATAGTAATATTTTAATCACAATCTGTGCAAGAGGGGGATCTAAAGGAGTCCCAAAAAAGAATATTTTTCAGATTAATGGAAAGCCATTAATAGCATATACCATTGATTTTGCAATAGAATTCAAACGCTATGTTGATTGTGATATAATATTATCAACGGATGATAAAATGATAAAAAATGTAGCTTCAGATTATGGACTAGAGACAGATTATATTAGGCCTTCTTATTTAGCAAATGATGAGACAGGTAAGGTTGAAACCATTGAACATGTTTTAGACTATTCAGAAACTATCAATAAAAAAAAATATAATTACATAATAGATTTAGACGTCACATCTCCCTTAAGGACTATTAAAGATCTATTAAACGCATTTGATATTTTAAAAAAAAATAACAAAGCCTATAATATTTTTTCAGTTAGTGACCCTAACCATAACCCATATTTTGATATGGTAGAAAAAAAAGAAAATGGTTTTTTTGATTTAGTAAAAAACGAAGAAGACTATTTTTCAAGGCAAAAAAGCCCTCAAGTTTATGATATGAACGCCTCAATTTATGTTTTTAGAAGAAAGTTTTTTGACTTAAAATTTAGAACACAAATAACCAATAAGAGTTTAATTTATAAAATGGATCATATATGCTTTGAAATAGATAATCCAATTGAAATGGAGTTCTTAGATTTTTTAATTAAAAAGGGTCATACAAAAAACATACTATGAATATAGGTTTTATGAAAATACTTAATAGTGATATATAAAAACTAAAATAGCTAATAATGAAAAACAGATTTAAAGGAGATAAATTATATTCATTTAAAAATATTTAATAATGAAAAATTATAAGGACAGGCTTCACAATTCTATACCAGGGGGTGCTCACACCTACTCAAGAGGTGACGATCAATTTCCCTCAAATGCACCGCCTATATTATCAAGTGGAAAAGGCGCATATGTTTATGATTCAAAAGGTGAGGAGTTTTTAGACTATGGTATGGGCTTAAGATCTGTAAACATTGGATATGGGAATAAAGAAGTTGCCGATGCTGCATATCAAGAAATAATTAAAGGAAATAATTTAACAAGGGCTTCCTTAACTGAATTAAACGCTGCAGAACTTCTGATCGACCTCATTCCTTCTGTCGAAATGGTTAAATTTGCAAAGCACGGATCTACAGTAACAACAGCTGCAATAAAATTAGCTAGAGCATATACTAATAGAAAATATATTGCTGTTCCTGAAGAGCAACCATTTTTTTCATTTAATGATTGGTTTATTGGTTCAACTGAATTAAAAAAGGGAACTTTAAGAGAGACTGAGCAGTTTACACTAAAGTTTAATTATAATGATATAGATTCTTTAGAGAAATTATATAAGAAATACCCAAATCAAATTGCTGGTGTAATTCTGGAACCTGCAACCTCCTTACTTCCATGTAACTCTGGATGTGAAAAAATAAACTCATGCATAGAGTGTCCTGATAATGAAAATAATTTCTTACATCAAGTTCGAGCTCTTACCAAGAGACATAAAAGTGTATTTATCTTGGATGAAATGATTACAGGTTTTAGGTGGCATCTTAAAGGGGCTCAATATTTTTATAATGTAGATCCCGATTTATGTACTTTTGGAAAAGCAATGGCAAATGGTTTTGCAGTAGCTGCACTCTGTGGTAAAGAGAAAATTATGTCTCTGGGTTCAATTCGTAATATTGGAGCTGAAAGAGTATTCTTAACTTCTACAACTCATGGTGCAGAAATGAGTTCATTGGGAGCTTTTATCAAAACAATTGAAATACTAAAAAGAGATAATGTAATACAACATGTTTGGGATTATGGCTCAATCTTGATTAAAGAAGCAAATTCTATTTCAAAAAAGCATGGTTTGTATAAAAATATTATTTTTAATGGTTTAGGATGTTCTCCTAATTATCAAGTTATAGATAATCAAGGAAATAACTCCCTAAGCTTGAGAACACTATTCTTACAAGAAATGATGAAAGAAAAAATTTTAATTCCGTATATAGCACTATCATTTTCTCACGGTGAAAGTGAAATGGAACGTACTTTATTAGCTCTAGATAAAAGTTTTGGAATAGTTAAAAAGGCTATTGATGGTCAAATAGGTGACTATCTAGATTCTGAATTGGTAAAACCTGTTTTTAGAAAATATAATTAAATGTTAGATAATAAAATTATTTTCATAGTAGGGGGGTTAGGACTTCTAGGAAGGGCATTTTCAAAGTGTGTAATTGAAAATGGTGCAGACCTAGTAATAGGTGATATAGAAACTAAGGAGAATATTCAGCGATTCAATGATTTAAAACAAGAATTAAATACTAATAAAATTCAATTTATTCCTTTTGATATAAGCTCTGAATCATCAATCAAAAATTCTTTTAAAACAATTTTTGAATCATATCCCCAGCTAGATGCTGTTGTGAACACATCCTATCCAAGAAATAAAAATTTTGGAAATGATTTTTTAGATGTTAACATTAAAGATTTCAATGAAAATATTAATTTACATTTAGGAGGGTATTTTTTAACATCTCAAACTGCTATCAAATATTTTTTAAAGCAAGGGATTGGAAATCTTATAAATATTGCTTCAATATATGGAGTAATTGCCCCCAAATTTGAAATTTATAAATCTACTGAACTAACAACACCTGTTGAATATTCTGCAATTAAGTCTGGTATAATCCATTTAACTAAGTATTTTTCCAAATATTTAAAAGGTAAGAATATAAGAGTTAATTGTATTAGCCCCGGAGGTATAATTAATAATCACACTGAAATATTTAAAGAAAATTATAGAAGGCATACCTTAAATAAAGGAATGCTCGATTCCTCAGATCTCACAGGAACCCTTATTTACTTATTAAGTGATATGAGCAGATATATCAATGGGCAAAATATAATTATAGATGATGGATTCACTCTCTAAATTTAAATGATAAAAAAATGGTTAAAAACAATAATTTTTATTTTAAAAAGCTAAAAGAAGTCGTAATTATTGGTTATGTAGATGGATTACAATCAATTTTAGAAAGAAATAATAAACTTGGGTTGAAGACTAAAATTATCACTTCTACAGACCAATCCAAGTTTATTGATAAAAAAATTGATTATTCAATTTTTGACAAACTTGACGATACTTTTGAAAAATATATCCAAAAAAACTTTAATACTGAAGAAACTTTATTTTTATCTATAAGTTCAAGATTAATTTTTAATAAACACTTTATTGAAAAAGTGTTCAACAACAATCTCATAAACTTTCACTCTACAAGACTTCCACTAGATGCAGGGGGTGGCGGATTCTCATGGAGAATTTTAAAGGAAGATAGGATTGATAACATGATTTTTCATATGATAGATGAAGGAATTGATACTGGCCCTATTATCTTCACCAAAAGGAGTTTATTCCCATCTAGTTGTAAAGTCCCATTAGATTATGAAAATCATAGAAATGAAAACTTTCCTAATTTTTACAAAAGTTTTATTTCGAATCTTAGTACAGGGTATAAATTTAAATTAATCCATCAAATTGATTATTTAGGGAGTTATAATCCAAGAATAAATACAATTAAAAATGGTCTAATTGATTGGAGTTTTTCCTCAAGAGATTTGTATAATTTTATAAATGCCTTTGATGATCCATACCCTGGAGCGAGTACTTTTATAGATCGTGGAAATTTTGGCAAGGTCCATTTAAAAAAAGTCCATTTACATGCTGGGGATGGTTCTAATCATGCCTACATGAGTGGAATTGTTTCAAGGCATGATAAAGATTGGATTGTTGTATCTACCAAAGATAAGTACATGCTTTTAATAGAGTCAGTATTAAACCAAAAAGGAGAAAACATCATTTCAAAAATTAGACCAGGTGATAGATTTCATACCCCAACTGAAATGCTATCTGCCGCTAAACTATCTAGAGTTAGCTACAATACAAAAGGATGATTATGGGTGCTGGTTTTTTTTCTCTAATTTTTTAAAAATGAAAGCTATACCTATTATAAGTATTAATACTGAAAGACTGACCTTAAAACCTTTAAGACTAGACTTTTTGTCAAAAATTTATCTAAGTTGGATGCAAGATGACAAAGTTGTTCAATATATGGATACAGGAGGTGAAGAATATACACTTAAAATGCTAGAAGACTATTTAAAGAATATTGAAAACGAAAAAATCTTTTCATGGGCAATAATATTAAAAAATACTAATCAACATATTGGTAATATCAAAATTGACCCTATCAACTATAAACATTTATATTGTGAGTATGGAATTATGATTGGAGATAAAACAACTTGGGGTAAAGGATACGCAAAAGAAGCATCTATTGCAGTGATTAATTTTTGTTTTACAAAATTGTCACTAAGAAAAATAAATCTGGGGGTTATTGCTAGTAATGCTGTGGCATTAAGTCTTTATAGATCTTTAGGATTTGTTGAAGAAGGTAGATTAAAAAAACATGAATTAATTAATGGCACTTATACAGATAAGTATAGAATGGCGTTGTTTAGAGATTAACATGTTTAATAACAGATATAAAATATTTAAAAAAATTTTTGGACCTTTTCAAAAAGTTCCTTTTTATTTAATAATGCAAACTGAAAACTTTTTAAAATAGTTTATTCGAATAGGATTATACTACTGTTCAGCCTCTTATAATAAAACCAATTATTAGTTGTAAAATTATCATAAATTAAGTACTTTTGTAACTTAATAATAGTTAATATGTTAAATCAACTAATAACATCTAAAACAAGATTAAGACTTTTGCTTAAGTTTTTTATCTCTCAAGCAAATCGAGGGTATCTAAATGGCCTAGCCAATGAGATGGGAGAATCTACCAACTCAATTAGAAAAGAGCTAAACCACTTACATGGAGCGGGTTATTTAAAAAAATTAAAACAAGATAACAAAGTAGAATATAGAGTTAATGCTTCCCACCCACTATATGAAACTTTAAGAAAAGTTGTACTAAAACACTTAGGTTTAGAAGATTTAGTTGAAGTTGTTCTGGAGAGAATGGGTAATGTTCAACATATTCTACTTATTGGCGATTATGCGAAAGGTGTTGACTCTGGTAATATTGAGGTTTTTTTGATAGGAAAAGATTTAAACTTTAATTATATATCACAGTTAGAGCAAAAAATAGAAAATCTAATTGGAAGAAAAGTAAGCTTTTATTTGTCATCAAGCCTTCCAACAAATCAATTTCACATCAAATTGTATTCAAGCGATTAATTAGTTAAAGTTATGGAAAAATCAAAAAGACCTTGGGGTAAATACACTGTAATTAAGGATGAGTCTAATTTTAAGCTTAAGATGATTGAGGTTAATCCAGGTCAAAGATTAAGCTATCAATATCATAATCAAAGATCTGAGGTATGGACAATTGTAGAAGGTAATGGAGAGGTCATTATCGATGGAAAAAAGAATATTGTTAAGTATGGAGACTGTATTCAAATTGACAAAAAGTCTAAACACAGAATTTATAATAATTCTGATTCAATTTTAAAGTTTATTGAAGTTCAAACGGGCTCATATTTTGGAGAGGATGATATTGTAAGAATTGAAGATGATTATAATAGAGTTTAACAATGAAAAAAGCAATAATAGTATCAGGGTATTTTAATCCATTACATAAAGGACATATTGAATATTTTTTAAATGCAAAAAATCACGGAGATGAACTTTTTGTTATTGTAAATAGTGATTATCAAAGAAAAATTAAAGGTTCTAAAGAGTTTATGAATGAGGAAGAAAGAATTTTTATATTAAATCAGTTGCAAGTAGTCGATAAAACCTTTATTTCAATTGATAAGGATAGATCAGTATGTGAAACAATTAGGTTTATTCATAATAAATATTCATTAAAATATGACTTGTGTTTTGCTAATGGTGGTGATCAAACAAATGATTTGATACCTGAAAAACCAATTTGTGAAAAACTTAATATAAAGCTAATTGATAAACTTGGATCTAAAATTCAATCATCTTCTTGGTTACTAAAATAATAAAGTGAAAATTAAAAAAATATGCTGTATTGGTGCTGGTTTTGTGGGAGGTCCTACAATGGCAGTTATCGCTCTTAAATGTCCTGAGATTGATATTCAAGTTGTTGATATAAATATGCAAAAAATTAAGGATTGGAATAGTAAAGATCTCGATAAATTACCAATATATGAGTCGGGTTTAGCTGAAATAATTTCTAAAACTCGAGGTAAAAATCTATTTTTTTCAACTGACATTGCTAACTCCATCAATAATGCAGACATGATCTTTATGGCAGTAAATACTCCTACAAAAATTAAAGGGAAAGGAAAAGGCTACGCAGCTGATCTGACATATGTAGAAGACTGTGCAAGACAAATTGCGAGATACTCTAAATCAAATAAAATTGTTGTTGAGAAATCTACCCTCCCTGTTAGAACTGCCGAAAAAATTAAAGAAATCTTGATAGCTAATAATAAAAAAGTAAATTTTGAAGTAATCTCAAATCCTGAATTTTTAGCTGAGGGAACAGCGATAAATGATCTTTTTAAGTCTGATAGAGTATTAATAGGTGGAGATGACACTGAAAGCGGAAGAAATGCTGTAGATAAACTTGTAGAGATTTACCAAAGATGGATTCCAGATGATAAAATTCTTAGAACTAATGTTTGGTCATCTGAGCTTTCTAAATTAGTATCAAATGCAATGTTAGCTCAAAGACTATCTTCAATTAATTCAATTTCTGCACTTTGTGAAAAAACTGGTGCAAATATAGAAGAGGTATCAAAGGCTGTTGGAATGGACTCAAGGATAGGTTCAAGTTTTTTAAAATCTTCTATTGGTTTTGGTGGTAGTTGTTTCAAGAAGGATGTTTTAAATTTAGTATACATAGCAAGTCAATATCAGCTTAACGAAGTTGCTGAATATTGGGAAAATGTAATCAAAATAAATTCATACCAAACCTCTAGAATTGCAGATAAAATTATTAATGTTATTAATAAAGACGAAAAAAAAACTATAACAATTCTTGGATGGTCATTTAAAAAAAACACCAATGATTCAAGAGAATCAGCATCAATATATTTATCAAATAGATTGTTTAGCAATAATTTTTCAATAAAAATATATGATCCAATGGTCATTTCATCAAGAATCAAAGAGGATATTGAAAATCAAATGAAAACGTCTCAAAAGGATGATGATGAAATTTTAAAATATATGAGCAGAATAAATATTTGTGATGATGCATACAAAGCTATTGAGAAATCAAATCTAGTTGTTATTTGTACTGAGTGGGAAGAGTTTAAAGAATTAGACTGGAATAAAATTTATCATAAGATGGGAGCTAACCCATGGGTTTTTGATGGGAGAAATTTACTTGATAGAAAAAAAATAAAAAAAATAGGATTTAAAACATTCTTTATAGGACAGTGATGAAAAATATTAAAATTGGAGTTATCGGACTAGGTTATGTAGGATTACCTGTTGCAATAGCATTTTCTAAAAAATATAAAGTCTTTGGATTTGATATTAATTCAAAAAGAATTAATGAATTAAACCTTTTAATTGATAATACATTGGAGGTTTCAACTGAAAGCTTAAATAATGCAAAAAAAAGAAATCTCATATTGACTGATAACATCAATGATCTAAAAAATTGTAATATTTATATTATTACAGTACCTACACCAATCAATACTGATAACTCACCAGATCTAACTGCCTTAGTTTTAGCTACAGAATCAGTAGGTAAAATATTATCAAAAAATGATATTGTAATTTATGAAAGCACAGTATATCCTGGTTGTACAGAGGAAGTGTGTGTGCCAAAGCTAGAGGAGCACAGCGAAATGATATATAATAAAGATTTTTTCTGTGGGTACTCTCCAGAACGGATTAATCCAGGAGATAAAAAACATACAATCGAAAAAATAGTAAAGGTGGTTTCTGGATCAAATGAAAACGTAACTAAAAAAATAAATCATCTTTACTCGTCAGTCATAGATGCGGGCACTTATGTAGCTAGTTCTATAAAAGTAGCCGAGGCAGCAAAAGTTATTGAAAATGCTCAGAGAGATATCAATATAGCATTTATAAACGAGTTATCTAAAATTTTCTCTAAGCTAAATATAGACACCAATGATGTAATTGATGCAGCCTCAACTAAATGGAATTTTTTAGATTTTAGACCTGGGCTGGTTGGTGGACACTGTATAGGTGTAGATCCATACTATCTAGCATATAAAGCAAAAATTGAAGGATATACGCCTGAAATAATTTTAGCTGGAAGAAAGGTTAACAATAGTATGGGTAAATTTATTGTGTCTGAGTTATTTAAGACCTATAATTTAAATTCTGAGTTATTAAAGGAAATAAATGTCTTAATTCTGGGTGCTACATTTAAAGAAAACTGTCCAGATTATAGAAACACTAGGGTATTAGACATTTTCAATGAACTTGAAAGTTTAAAAGTTCAATTTGATGTTTTTGATCCATGGTTAGACTTAGACTCTTTCTTCTCAGAACATAACATTAAAGTTATGAATAAATTACCTGTTAAAAGATATAATATAATTGTTCTAGCTGTAGGCCATGATGAATTTAAAACAATTGATTATAAAAAATTAAAAAAGAATGATGACTCTGTAGTATATGATGTTAAGGGAGTTCTAGAAAAATCTGTTTATACATCTAGACTGTAAAATATTTTGACATGAGGATATTTAAACCATTACAAGACATATTCAGATATATAAGAATTTATCAGTTATATCTTGGAACAAGAATGTATCTAATATACATTCTAGGAATCATCTCATCTTTTCTAGAAGGAATAGGTATATTAATGCTTCTTCCATTATTGCAATCCATAGATGAAGGATCCAGTATCGAGTCTGAATCCTCAATTGATGAGGCGCTTAACTCTTTTATTGCTTATTTAGGACTTTCTGAATCAATGTATTCAATATTACTTGTAATAGCTATTGCATTTATTTTAAAAGGTTTAATTACTTTTTTTGCTCATGCTTTTACAGCCTCTATGACGGGAGCTCTGCTTAAAGAAATTAAAATGAGATTATTTGATCTATACTCTAATATGAGCTATAATTATTTTTCTTCAAAAAACACAGGTGATCTAATAAATTTAATAAATGAACAACCAACAAAGGCTTTAGAAGCTTTTAGGCAGCTTGCATTGCTTGGATCCTATTTTATGAACACAATAGTTCTAATGACGCTTGCATTTCTTATGACATTTAGTTTTGGTGCAATGGCACTAAGTTTTGGAGTTATTATTCTTATACTATTTTTGAAAATGAACTCATATGTACAAACTTTATCAAGAATTACTGCAGAAGAAAATGGGACACTTACTAAGTGGCTAATTCAATCTCTTCACGGGTTCAAATATTTAATATCTACAGATCAGATTATATCCTTGAAGAGATACATCAACAAATCAATTTCTATTCTAACTAATACTCAAATTAGGTCAGGTATTGCAGGTGCCTTTACTCAGTCTGTAAGAGAACCAATTGCTGTAGTATTCATTATAACAATTCTATATATTCAAATTTATTATTTTAATTCTCGAATAGAGCCAATATTGGTTTCTATAGCACTATTCTACAGAGCCTTAAATTCTATTTTAGCTGTTCAAAGCGCGTTTCAGGCAACTTTTCAACATATTGGAAGCATGGAGCTTGTCCATGCAGAATTTAAAAGCCAAAAGCAGAATCAATTTTCTGATGGTAAAATTTCTATTGGTAAATTCAGTAAAGAAATTAGCTTAAAAAATTTAAGCTTTAGTTATAAAGAAAACTCTAAAGGTGTAAATTCTATATCCATAAATATACCTGCAAAAAGTTCAATTGCATTTATTGGAGAATCAGGTTCTGGAAAAACAACTTTAGCTGATATTATAACATTGACTCATAAACACATTTCAGGCAATATGTATATTGATGGTGTATCTGCAAATAAAATTAAAAAATCAAGTTGGAATAGTCAAATTGGATATGTATCACAAGAGACTTTAATTTTTGATGATACAATTGCCAATAATATTTCAATGTGGAAACATGATATTCACGACGCAGATGCATTAAAGAAAATAAGAGATGCAGCTGATCAAGCAAATATTCTTGACTTTATTGATTCTCTTCAGGATGGCTTTAACACAAAAGTAGGAGATAGAGGTATACTTCTATCAGGAGGTCAAAAACAACGAATCTTCATTGCACGAGAATTATATAGAAATCCTAACTTATTGATTTTAGATGAGGCAACAAGTGCACTAGACTCCGAATCAGAAATTAAAATACAGGAAAGTATAGAATCATTAAATGGAAAAATCACAGTTATAATTATTGCTCATAGAATTTCAACAATAAAAAATGTTGACAAAATATACATAATGGAAAATGGAAAAATAATTGAGAGTGGTAAATTCGAAGAGTTAAAAAATAATAGTCAATCAAAACTTAGTAAAATAGCTGAGTTACAACTTATTTAGATTAGTAATGAAGAAATATTTCTACTTTATGACAATGAACAAACATTGGTTTGACATTGCTGTTAAATTAAAAGAAAATAAAATAGCTGAACCTGTTCTTTGGATTGGAGATCATAATCATTTAGAGAGAGCAAGATCAAAGTTTGGGGAGGAAGTTGTTAAAGATCTTGATTTTTTTAAGTTCAAATCTCATAAAATATCAGACTTAAATTATCAGGGAAAACTTAATGATTTTTTTCATTCAACAAATTACCTAATTGCAAAAGATCGATCATTAAAAATGATGGACAGAATAGATGAGATAACAATGCTAAGTAGGCTAGATAGGGAGACAATTTTTCATCAAACTGTTCTTTGGACATTGGATAAAATTGAAAAACAAAAACCTGATTTTTTAATTTCAGTTGAAAATCCACACTCACACATTCAACATACTATCTTTCAAGTTTGTAAATATTATAATATTCCATGTAGAAATTTTGTCTCTTGGACTCACCTTCCAGTTCTTTCAGTTCAAGATTCAGTAAGTGGTAATAGGTTAAATTTTTCAAAACCTATAAACTCAAAATATCTTATAAAATTCTCAAATCAGATTCAATCAGTTGTTGATAATATTTATGAAAAAAATGAAAATTATAAAACAAATCATACTGAACTTGAAAGACTAGAATCAAAGAGTTTAATCTGGAAAAAAAATCAAATCATTAGTTTATTTAAAGACACGTTTAGGAAATATATTTCAAAAAAAAATTACTATGAATATCTTGAATATAACCCATTAAATCCATTCAAAATATCTCCATTAAAAAAGTTTAAATACATTAATAAAAGAAGACAAAACATATTAAAAGAGTTGAACACATATAGTAACAATAGGTTTAGCTTAGATGACAAATTTGTTTATTATGGTTTACACTATGAGCCAGAGAGATCAACACTTCCAGATGGTGGTGACTTTCACGATCAACTGATCGCAATTCTTAAGCTCAGAGAATTAGTGCCAAACGAAATTAAAATATACGTTAAAGAACATCCATCAGTTTTCGTAAAATCAATATGGGGCTACAGAGGAAGGAGTCCCCTTCTGTATAGGCTAATAAATGAAATAGACAATGTCTATATTATAAACCATGAGATAAAAACAATTGACTTAATTAAGAATTCAATCTTTACATCAACAATTACTGGAACTATTGGATTAGAATCTGCAATAATTGGAAAGAAATCAATAATTTTTGGTAATAGCTGGTATAATGGTTGTCCAAATACTATTTGTTGGTCACCTGGTTTGAGTTATAAAGAGATATTAGAAAATAAAATTCAAAATAAGGAATATATCATCGAGTTTCTAAAAAATAAAATCATAAAAGAATGTACAATGGGACTTCTAAATTCTCGAAGTTCAATAAGGTTTAAGTCACTTATTGGTGATGGTTTTTATGAGTACCAAGCAGATGGTATTTATAATTTATTTAAGGATATTTTTAAAAATAATATTAATGAATAGAACAGGTGGAATAATTTTTGTTAGGATGAATTCCTCCAGGCTGCCTGGTAAAGCAATGATTGAAATAAATGGTGTTTCATTACTTGAAAGAGTAATAGAAAGGGCAAAGCAAATTTCAAGAATTGACCATTTATGTGTTGCAACATCTATTGATAAAGAAGATGATATAATTGCTTCTTTTTCAAAGTCCAAGAATGTTGATATATATAGAGGGAGCCTGTCAGATGTAGCTATTAGAGCCTCAGAGACATGCGAAAAATTTAATTATGATAGTTTCTTGAGAATCTGTGGAGATAGACCATTTTTTGATATTTCTATTTATGATAAATTAATCGAAATACATAATATAGAGTCTAATGATATTACAACAAACGTTTTTCCAAGAACTGTACCACCTGGTTTGTCGGGAGAAGTAATTTCAACTAACTCCTTAAAGCTTACAATTGAAAAAAGTAACAATCAAGAGCATAGAGAACATATAACAAAATATTTTTATGAAAACCCAAATCTTTTTAAAATTCGTAATGTACAAAACAATAGTATATCAAAAGAGAAGGTTAGCTTCAGACTAGTTATAGATAACCTGCAAGATTTAAAGAGAGCTACATGGATTGATAAAAAAATTAATAAAAAAGATATTAATGCAGATTATAATCAAATAATAGATCTTGCATTTGAGTGGGAAAATAACAATAATAATAATAGTAAATATGGTAATATTAGGAATACATGATGGGCATAATGCAAGCGCAGCATTAATTATTAATGGAGAGTTAAAATGCTCTGTAGCAGAAGAACGACTTTCTAGGCAGAAAAATCATTACGGATTCCCGGAGAATGCGATTAAATGTGTACTAGAACAGGCAGGAATAAAATTTAAAGATATTGATAAAGTAGCTATGTCTACTAATAAACTCTCCCCTGCCTATTTTTATACAGGAAGAAATTCAAGATTAAGTATTGCAGACTATTGGAAAGAACAAAAAGATTATTGGTATCCAAAAATATATCAAAATAAAAACCCAAATTACATGGATGTCTTGTCACATAGAGTAGATAAAAAAACATTTCCATATGATGAGACTCTTATAAAAAATGAGTCTGATTATGAAGGAATGTGGAATGCAAGGGTGAAACATATATCAAAATATTTGCAGATTGATGAAACAAAAATATCCTATCATAACCATCATAAATGCCATGCATATTATGGCTATATGATGTGCCCTAAGAAAGATGAAAGTGTTTTAGTTTTTACTATGGATGGTTTTGGTGATAATGCTAATGGAACTGTATCAATAGGTAATGCAGGAGAATTATTAAATGAGATTTCAAGATCTAGTAACTGTAATATTGGGAGAATGTATAGATACGCAACATTATTACTAGGAATGAGGCCTGCAGAGCATGAATATAAATTAATGGGCTTGGCGGCATATAATTCAGATAAGTATGGTCAAGAGGCATATAAAGTATATGCAGAGACTTTAGAAAATGATGGATTGAAATTTAAGTATAAAACTAAAATTAAAGATCACTTTTTCTATTTCAAAGAAAAGCTTGAAGGACAACGATTTGATGCCATTGCATATGGAATACAAAAAAGATGTGAAGAGCTTCTAGTAAATTGGGTCGCAAATGGAATACAAGAGACAGGAATTTCTAACATTATTCTTTCTGGGGGTGTAGCTCAGAATATAAAAGCTAACAAATTAATTACTGAATTAAGTGGGTTAGATTATCTTTTTGTCCCCCCTGGCCCTGGTGATGAGTCAATTTCAATAGGAGCAGCATTTTTAGAGTACTTAGCTTTAGACAACTCAATAAATACCTGTAAACCTATGCTAAATGGATATATTGGCCCAAGGTATTCTGAAAGATTAATATTAAAATCAATTAAAAAACTAGTCCCAAATGACTATATAGTTCAAAAAAGTGATAATAAAAAAGTTGCAGAATTTCTAGCTAACGGAGACATAGTTGCAAGATTTGGCAATGATGGAATGGAATTTGGTGCAAGGGCGCTGGGTAATAGATCTATTCTGGCAGATCCTAGACGACCTGATGTTATTCATCAAATTAACAAATTAGTAAAAATGAGAGATTTTTGGATGCCATTTGCTCCAAGTATATTATCTGAAAGGGAGAATGATTATATAAAAAACCCTAAAGGTATAGATTCACGATTTATGGCAGTTGGTTTTGACACAACAGAGTTAGCAAAAAAAGATATTCCTGCTGGTTTACATCCTTTTGATAGAACTGCTAGGCCTCAAATAGTTCATAAAAATGACAACCCAGGCTACCACTCATTAATAAAGGAATTTGAGGATTTAACAGGAGTTGGGGCAGTAATGAATACATCTTTTAATATCCACGGTGAATCAATTGTTGGATCGCCTGAGGATGCTATAGATACTTTTTTAAGATGCGGACTCCATCATTTATTAATAGGGTCTTGGTTAATAAGCAAAAATAAAAATTAAAACATATGAAATTTATAGCAGAAATAGGACTTAATCATAATGGAAATCTTGATTTATGTCATGAACTTATTCGACAAGCTAAATGGGCTGGTGCTGATATTGCAAAATTCCAATTAGGATGGAGAGATAAAAAAGATGAAATTAATCACATTCCTTTAGAGGCTCTAAAACAAATAGTCAAAAGTTGTGATTATTATGACATTCAATTTATGGCCTCTATTTTTAATGAAGAAGCCTTTGAATTATCAAAAAAAATCAACCAAAAAGCATATAAAATAGCTAGCAGAACTCTAGCAGATAATCCAGTGCTTGTAGAAAAGATTCTTAAATTAAATAAACCGACTTTTTTGTCAACTGGTATGATTGATAAGGATAACTTGCCTTTTAAAGATTACGATAATGTAGATTTTTTATGGTGTATTTCAAAATATCCAACATTACCAAGTGATCTGATAAACCTTCCAAAAAGCTTTGAAGAATCAAATTTCTCAGGATATTCTGATCATTCAATCGGAATTGAGATACCTCTTACCGCTATAGCAAGGGGTGCAAAAATAATTGAGAAACATTTTACTCTTGATAAATCAAATACTACAATTCGAGACCATAGTTTAAGTGCAACTCCTGATGAATATAGAATTTTGACTAGTTTGGGTAGAAACATTTTTAAAAATAATACTATTGGAGTTTAAACAAAAAATAATAATCTTAACTACAGATACTCTACATCACAGATATTTCATAAACAAAATAATTGATGAGGGGTATACAATTGACACTGTTTTTTTTGAAAAAAACAAAATTCAACCTGATTATGAAAAGGATATTGTATTTGAAAAAGATGAAAATGAATTTGAAAAAAATAATTTTTTTAAAGAACTTCCTTATGAAATAAAGGATAAGATTAAAATTTGTAAAGTTGATAATATAAATGATAGTATAGTTTCAGAAAGAATTAAAGAACTTGAAATAAAAATTGGTATTGTGTTTGGAACTTCGCCTATAAAAAGAAAAGTTCTCTCTCTTTTTAATGAAAAGATTTTTAATATTCATAGAGGAATACCGCAATATTATCGTGGTCTTGACTCTGATTTATGGGCAATAAATAATAATGATTGGAATAGAATAGGGACTACAATTCATAAAGTAGAGGAAAGACTAGATACAGGAGACTATGTATATCAACAATCCCTAAAATTGGAAAAAGGCATGAAAATTTATCATGTAAGATATCACACTACATTAATTGCATGCAAACTAGTAATAAAATTGTTAAAAGATCTTTTTGATGGAGACGTTAATCTAATAAAACAAGAAAAACTAGGAGATTATTATTCCTCTATGCCAATTGAACTTAAAAAAGAAATGAAATTAAAATTTAATCTTTATTGTGATAATCTCAATTAATCTATGAAATATAATCTAAACAAATTGCTTAAAAGTAAATTAACTATACTACTATATCATGGGGTAACAAGTAAGATTAATAATGGAATAATTAATTTTCAAGGTAAGCATATAAATCACAACGAATTTAATCTCCAAATGGAGTTTGTAAAAAAATATTGCACACCAATAAGCATTGATGAGTGGATTGATATTAAAACAAACAATAAAGCAATCCCTGAATATCCAACAATAATAAGCTTTGATGATGGGTTTAAAAATAATATAACTGAAGCAGCACCTATACTAAACTCACTTAATATTCCATGTGTTTTTTACATATCAACTGGCCTAATTGATACCAAGAAAATGTTTTGGGTAGATAAAATTGAACAATGTATTCACTATACTAAAAGTAAATCAATTACAATATTTCTAAATAAAAGAAAAGATTATGAAATTTCATCTAAAAGTCAGAAAGTATCAGCATTATTAGAGATTAAAAAATGGTGTAAAGCAGTAAAAACTTCTGAAAAGGATAGGGTAATAAATGAATTAAAGCTGGAAACACAAGTAAAGCCAAATAAAGACTTACACGATAACTATAAAACTCTTTCATGGGTTGATTTGAAAGAAATGAATAATAATAGCCTTTTTACTATTGGGGGGCATAGTGTTAATCATAATATTTTATCTTTAATAAATTCTAAAGATTTAGAATTTCAGATTGCAAGCTGTATAAAGAAATTGTCTAGTGAGTTAGAAACTAAAATTGAACACTTCTCATACCCCGAGGGCCAAATTCATCATTTTAATAGTGAAGTAATTGAAGTTTTAAAAAAGAATGGAATAAAATGCTGTCCTACAGCTATTCATGGCTATAATGATTTTAGTGAAGACTTTTTTAATTTAAAAAGAGTTATGGTTGGATTTGAAAATATAGATTTTCCTCACATAAGCAAATAATTATGAAAAGTCCACCACTAGTTACGATATATATCCCATCAAAAAATTATGGCAAATTTCTTGAAAAGTCTATTCAAAGTGTTATCTCACAAATTTATACAAATTGGGAGTTAATTATAATTGATGAGGGGTCTAGTGATAATACAAAAACAATTGCTAAGAATTTTGTAAAAAAGTATCCATCAAAAATTAAGTTTATTAGAAATAACAAACCTGTAGGATTACAAAAAATAGCTAATAATGTTTTGGATAATGCTAATGGTAAATACATGATTAGACTTGATGCTGATGATTGGTTAAATGAAATTGCAATCTTTATAATGGTAGAAAAATTAGAGAATAATTTAAATGCAGGAATAGCATATGGAAATTACTTTTATACTGATGAAAATGGAAAAATAATTGGAGTTGAGACCAGATATGAGCTTGATATAGAAGATACTGCAGGTCATTTGCCCCCACATGGAGCTTGTACATTATTTGAAACTAATGCTTTAAAGAAAGCTGGCGGATACTCTGAAAAAGTTGATGCTCAAGACGGATGGGACCTATGGTATAAGTTATATAAAAAAATCGGCGCTATAAGTCTAGATTTACCACTATTTTATTATAGACAACATAGTAAATCACTTAGTAATGATAATGATAGATTATTGTCTGCAAGGGCAAAAATATTCGAAGAAATTCGAAAAAAGAAAAAAGAAAATTATAAACCTAAAGTTTTAGCTGTAATTCCAGTTAAAGAATCTTATCCAAATCTTAAAAATGTGCCTTACCAGAAAATTAATGGTAGGACACTATTAGAAATTGCAATAGAAAACGCCTTAAATTCTGATCAAATTGATCAATTAATAGTTTCCTCAGAAAGTCAAAATGTATTAAATTTCTCTCAACAACTAGAAGAAGATAATTTAGTCCCATTACATAATAGATTACTGCGAAAGGATAACAGCTCAAACAATATTCCAATAACAGATTTTTTAATTTCTGCTGCTGAATTTTATTTTAAAAAAAATGGTAATTACCCTGACATTTTAGTCTACTTAAGCTTACATGCTATAAATAGAAGAACAAAACATATAGATAATGCAATTAATAGTTTAATTGTTTCAGAGTCGGATTCAGTAGTATCAGTTCAAGAGGAAAGAGAGCCAATGTTTAACTATGGCAAATCTGGCTTAAACCTTATAAACCCTGGTAGATTTAAGGACCTTTCCTTTGATAAGGAAAGGTTATATAGGTTTAATGGAAGTATTATAGCATCTCTATGGGAAAACATTTCAAGAAATGATCTTTTTGGAATTAAAACATCATTTATTGAGATGAATAACAAGGATAGTATACAAATCAAAGATAATAGTCTCTTCGATAAATAAAGTAATGAAATACAGAAAAGCAAGCTATATAATAAGATTAGATGACGCATCTCACTTCTCTAATTTATCTAAATGGAATATGATTGAAAATATATTAGATAAAAATAATATTTTACCTACTGTTGCAATTATTCCTGATAATGAAGATATAGCCCTTAAATATTCAGAATTTAATTCAAAATTTTGGGATAAGGTTAAAAATTGGGAAAATAAAGGATGGACAATTGCTATGCATGGGAACAAGCACCTTTTCCATAAGATTAATAGAAGAAAATTGATTTTTCCTTTTTATAACAGGAGTGAGTTCGGAGGTCTAAATATTAATGATCAAAGACAAAAAATAAGAAGCTCTATTAATCTTTTTTTAAAAAATAATATTAGTCCTAATGTTTGGATAGCCCCTGCTCATTCTTTTGATCGTATAACTATGGAAGCGATAAAACATGAGACTGATATTAGGATTATTAGTGATGGGGTATCATTTTCTCCATATTATTTCAAGGATTTTTATTTCATTCCTCAACAATTATGGCAAGTCAAAAAAAGATATTTTGGTTTATGGACGATCTGCCTACATCCTGATACAATGACAAATGATGAAATAAATGATTTTGATTCAGCTATATCAAGCTTAAGCAGCTCAAATAAATTTATTGACATAAATGCCTTAAAATTAACAAAAAGACCTAGATCATTAATTGACCATTTATTTGCTTTATTTTTTTGGACGAAATATGAAACAAAAAGAATATTAGGATATGTAAAAACAGATTATAATGTCTAAAAATAAAATACTATCAAAACTAATATTAGATTATAAAAATAGTGATTTGATTCACGTTTTTCTAATTGTCAACCCTGTTACTGTAATAATTGCGAGATTGATCATAGATCTTTATAAAATTAATAAAAACAGAATTCTCATAATTTCATTTAGGGACACAGATTTACAGTTATTAAATTTTAAATATTTAAAAATAAAGTCTAAAAAAATTCACAGATTTTATGAAAAGTTATTTTTTCAATCCCCTAAAGCTAAAAGAATACTTAAAGAGATAAATAATAAAAATTTCATTGTTTACTCCTCTTGGGCAAATAGAGAATTAAACTCAATGATGAAAGCAAAAAATTGTTTAGGGCACTTTTATATTGAAGAAGGACAGGGAACATATATTAATCACACCCCATTTTCTTATAAGTGTATTTCACTTAAACAAAAAATTTTGAATAACTGGAAAAACAGAGTTACAGATACTCCTGAACAAAGTTTTTTTTATAGAAATGATACTCTTGGATATTTTGGTATTTCAGACGAATCATTTCCAATGGCTCCAATTGAAAAAAAAATAACATTAAACAATTTAAAGACTCTTGCTAAATATTATAGACCTCAGTTACTAGGAATCAAAACTATTGGTTTAACATGTGCCGAAAGAAGACTAAAAGATAATGATTTAAAAAAAATGTTAAAAACCCTTGTAGAAAAATTACCAAATAATTCAGCTGTAAAAGCCCACCCCTCTCTTACTTTTACAAAAGAAAGATTTGATCGGATTAAAAACAACTTAGCTCAAGTTAATGATAAGCAAATCAGCCTCTGTAGTAATGATATTATTATCGAACTTGAAATGTTGTATGAAAAAAAAATATTAATAGGGCCTCAAACTTCATTGAGTAGATATGCTGAGCTACTAAATTCAAGGTTTGAATATATAAAACTGTATTAAATGAAAATTCATGTATTAGTAATTCCTTCTTTCTACCCTAGATTCAATGGTGATTATGTGGGAAGCTTCTGGAGAGAACAGGCTATAGGAGTATCGAAACAGAACTGTAAGGTTGGTGTTATATATCCTGAATTAGAGTCACTAAGATCAAGAAGAAAAATTAGATTAATTCCAAAATTTGATTTTAAAGATGATGAAGGTGTTCTTACTTACAGGTATTTATGGACAAATTGGTTTATTAAACTAAGACATTTACAAATTACATCTTATAAAATTCTAGGCATGATTTTATTCAAAAAATATATTAAAGAACATGGCCTCCCTGATATTATTCATTGCCAATCAATTTTTAATGCGGGATTTCTAGGTGAATATATATATAATATTTATAAAATTGATTACATAATTAATGAAGTTAATAGTGGGTTTTTATTTAAAAATCAGGGACTCCAAAAATATTATAAAGATGCTGTTAGAATTACAAACAAATCTAAAGAATGCTATACAGTGTCGAATAAATATGCCAAATATTTAAATGAAGAGTTACCAAACAAATTAAAATGGAAAGTACATCATAATATTGTTTCCAATAAATTTTTAAATACTGAGTTAGTACCTAGAAAAAATAAAAAATTTGTATTTCTATCAATCGCCAGACTTCATAAAGTCAAAAATCTTGGCCTAGTAATCAAGTCATTTAAGATTTTTAATAATAAAGTAGAAAATTCAGAACTAAGATTTATAGGTGTTGGATCAGAGTATGAATATCTCAAAACTCTTTCAATAAATTTAAACGTTGAAAGTCAAGTAAAATTCCTGGGCAGAATTGATAGAAAAAATCTAATAAATGAAATTAATGATTCAAATGCATTAGTGCACTCATGTCCATATGAGACATTTGGAGTTGTTTTTGTAGAGGCCTTAGCTCTAGGTAGGCCAATAGTTGCAGTAAACTCACCTGGCTCTTTTGATATTTTAACTAAAGAGGTTGGAGTATTGAGTGAAAATAACGAAATATCTATGTCAAATTCTATGATAGAGATTTTCAAAAGGTATGATGAATTCGATCCATTTTATATTAGGAAATATTGTAGAAATAATTTTTCTGAGGATTTTCTATCAAAAAAAATGCTTGATAATTATATTTCCATATTATCAAATTAATTCAAAATGCAAAAAGATAAAATTTTAATTGTAGGGTCATTTCAAAAGCCAGGAAAACAAAAAATCTTTGGAGGTATTGCAAAGTCTTGTGATGAAATTTTAAACTCTAAATCATTCTATGAATTTGATATTTTCACAATTGATTCAACTTCATTATCTGTCCCCCCTCCAAATTATTTAATTAGATTAATTTTTGCATCTAAAAGAATTATAGAATTAATTTTAAAATTATCTTTTAAAAAACCAGCATGTTGTTTATTCTTCTGCTCGGACGGAAGCAGTGCAATTGAAAAAGGTTTAATGATATTAATATCAAAATTTTTTGGAATAAAATGTTTAATCTTTCCAAGAGCAGGCAATTTAATTAATCAAGTAAAACAAAATCATCTTTTTAAATTTTTCATAAAAAACCTGTTTAAAAAAGCAGATAAATTTTTATGCCAAGGTGAAAATTGGAAGAAGTTTGCTATTGAGATATTAAAAATTAATAATTCTAAGTTAGAAGTTGTTCCAAACTGGACAGCTACTAGAGATCTTCTTAAGGTAGGAATTGATAGAAAAATTAATTCAAAAAAAGAATTACAACTTATATATGTTGGATGGCTAATAAAGGAAAAAGGAATTTCAGAATTACTAAAATCTTTTAGAGATATTATTTCTAAAAATTATAAAGTAAAACTATTAATAATAGGAGATGGTCAATATGCAACTGAGATTAATAGATTCATTATTAAAAATAATTTAGATGATTTAATTAATATCTCAGGTTGGCTTAATTCAAAAGACTTATTGAAAGCTTATAAACAAAGTGATATTTTTATTTTGCCCTCTTGGCAAGAAGGAATGCCTAATGCATTGATTGAGGCACTAGCTACTGGTCTTCCTTCAATTTCAACATCTGTAGGAGTGATTAAGAACTATTTTATTGATAAAAATCATATATTAATTGTTCCTCCGAAGAATGAAAATAAACTAACAAAAGCAATAGAAAAGTTGATTTTAGATGTTAACTTTAGAGTAAAATTATCAAAAAATGGGTTTAATCAAGTTAAAGAAGTGTTTAACTCAAACAAAGGCTTGTCTAATCTTTCAATTATAATCAAAAATACTATTAACTAACTAATTTTATATGTCAAAAGGAAAATTATTAATTACAGGAGGGACAGGATCTTTTGGTAATGCATATCTTAAGCAAGCACTAAGTAAACAGTCTTTTTCTGAAATAATTATATTTAGTCGTGATGAACTTAAACAAAATGATTTAAGGCAGACAATAAACTCAGATAAAGTTAAATTTCATCTAGGAGATATTAGAGACTATGAGGCAGTTAATAATGTTGTCCAGAAAGTTGACTTCATATTTCATGCTGCAGCACTAAAGCAAGTCCCATCTTGTGAATTTTTTCCTGTAGAAGCAGTCAAGACTAATGTTATTGGAACAAATAATATCTTAACAGCAGCAGATAATCATAAAATAAAAAAAGTAATAACTCTTAGTACTGATAAGGCTGCCTATCCTATTAACGCTATGGGAATGACAAAGGCTCTTATGGAGAAAGTAATGGTTGCAAAGTCTAGAACTATGAATAGTCAAGAAACTATTTTATGTGGTACACGATTCGGAAATGTTATGGGCTCTAGGGGATCTGTTATACCACTATTCATAAATCAAATAAAAAACAATAAAGATTTAACTATTACCCATCCCAAAATGACACGATTTTTAATGTCTCTATCTAATGCAGTCAAGCTTGTTGATTTTGCTTTTGAGAATGGAGAGCAAGGAGATATATTAGTTCAAAAGGCACCAGCAGCTAGTATTGAGACATTAGCTCAGGCATTAATAAATATTTTTAATTCAAGTTCAAAAATCAAAGTAATTGGCATAAGACATGGAGAAAAAATGCACGAAACATTATTGACAGAAGAGGAAATGTTTAAGGCTAATGATTTAGGAGATTACTATAGAATTAAGTCAGACTCAAGAGGCTTAAATTATGATAAATATTTTTCTGAAGGTGATGTAGATAATAATATGTTCAATAATATGAACTCAAATAAAGCAGAAAATATTGATAAATATAATTCAAATAGTACAAAGATTCTTCCAGTAGGGGAAGTTGAAAAAATTCTAAAACAAATACCTGAGGTTAAATCTCTAATGTAATATTCATTTATTTTGAAAGTAGCTATAACAGGAAAAGAAGGTTTTATAGGTTATCATTTGTATAATACAATTCTTTATTCTCAAGATGATTTAAAAATAGTAGACTTTCCTAAAACCCTCTTTTATGATAAGTCAAAGCTAGATAAACTAATTGAATCGGTTGATGTAATAATACATTTAGCAGGTATAAATAGATCAGATGATGATGACTTACTTTTAAACACTAACATTGATCTATCCAAAAAGATTGCAAGCTCTGCTGAAAGAACTAACTTTAAGGGAAAAATTATTTTTGCATCTTCTACTCTGGAAAAATCAAAAACTATATATGGAAAGTCTAAAAAAATTTCCAATAATATTTTTTTAAAATCATCAAAAATTCATAAGTATTCTTACACTTCAATTGTGATTCCCAATGTTTTTGGACCATTTTGTAAGCCAAATTATAACTCTTTTATATCAACATTTTGTCATAATTTGATTTTTTCAGAAAAAATAAATATTCAAGTTGATAAAGAAGTAAAGTTGATTTTTATTAACAATCTAATAAAAGAAATTTTAAACATTATTAAAAACAAATCTCAAAATAGAGTTAAAATTAAAGAAGATAAATCAATAAAGGTTTCTAGTGTAAAAATTTTTTTAGAAGATTTTAATACATGCTATATTACTAAAAATCAGATTCCGTATCTAAATTCTGATTTTGAAAAAAACTTATTTATAACATTTCAAAGCTTTATTAAAATTAAAGATTTTCCAAAAATAAATAAATTAAGTATTGACAATAGAGGTAAATTTTCGGAAATAGTCAGATCTTATTCAGAAGGCCAAACATCCTTCTCAACTACAAACTCCGGTATTACAAGAGGTAATCATTTTCACACAAGAAAAATTGAAAGATTTGCTGTAATAAAAGGGCAAGCTTTAATTGAAGTTAGAAAAATTGGCACAAAAGATAAAATTTCATTCAAATTAGATGGTGAGAGTCCTAGTTTTGTAGACATGAAAGTCTGGCATACTCATAATATAAAAAATATAGGTAATACAGATTTAATTACATTTTTTTGGATAAATGAGTTTTACAATGAGGATGACCCAGACACATTCTTTGAAAAAGTTTAATTTTATATTATGAAACAGATTAAGATTGTTACTGTAGTTGGAACTAGACCTGAGATAATTAGGTTGTCTTCAGTTATAAATAGACTTAATGCTTCAGCTTTTATTGACCATACGCTTATTCATACTGGTCAAAATTATGATAAGAATTTAAATGATATTTTTTTCAATGATTTAGAAATTAAAAAACCTGATTTCTATCTTGATGCAGCAAAGGGGAATCCAATTCAAACAATAGGAGAAATTTTAATTAAAATAGATCCTTTGTTAGAAGAAATTAATCCAGATGCAATATTGATTTTAGGAGATACAAATAGCTGTTTAAGTGCAATTGTAGCTAAGAAAAAAAAGATACCTATTTTTCATTTTGAAGCAGGGAATCGATGCTTTGACTTTAGAGTCCCTGAAGAAACAAACAGAAGACTGGTTGATCACATATCTGATATTAATTTAACTTATAGTTCAAACGCTTCTAATAATCTATTAAATGAGGGATTGCCTTCTGATAGAATTATTAAAGTAGGATCTCCAATGTATGAGGTTATTTCTAAGAACATTGGTAAGATTAAGAAATCAAAAGTCTTGGACAAACTTAAACTTGAAAAACAAAGATACTTTTTAATTTCCTGTCATAGAGAGGAAAATATAGACGATCTAAATAATTTCAATAAATTGATAAATTCATTAAATATCATTAGTGACTTTTATAGTTTACCAATTATATTTCCTGTACATCCAAGAACAAAAAAAATAATAGATAAAAATAAACCTAAACTCAATGATCTTATTAAATTAATTGATCCATTAGGGTTTATTGATTATAATCAACTACAGATTAATTCTAATGTTGTGTTATCAGATAGTGGAACTATTTCAGAAGAATCTTCAATACTAAATTTTAGAGCTATCAATATAAGAGAAACCCATGAAAGACATGAGGCAATGGAAGAATCTACAGTAATCATGACTGGCCTCGACTCTACCAGAATAATTCAAGGTATTGAAGCTGTTAAAGATCAAAAAACATTAAATGAAAGGAATATATTCCAAGTTCCAGACTATAAAGTCCCAAATGTTTCAATCAAAATAGAAAGAATTATTTTATCATATATTAACTATGTAAATAGAGTGGTTTGGCAAAAAGAATCTTAATTTACACTAATCACTTTTATCCTGAGCAATTTAAAATTAACGAAATAGTTGAATGGTTATCATCTGATAACACTCATGTAAGAGTAGTAACGGGATTGCCTAATTATCCTTCAGGAAAATTAATAAAGAACTATAAAAATATATTCAAAAGCAATGTAATAATAAATAGACTTTTATTAATTCCAAGGGGAGGAGGGTCTAAGTTAATGCTAATTATAAACTACATTTCATATTTCATATCATGCCTTTATTTTACAATTTATTTAGCAATATTTAAAAAAAAATATGACATAATATTTGTGCATCATACAAGTCCTTTTTTCATATCAATACACCCAATAATTTATTCACTATTTAATAAATCTAAAAAAATCATGTGGGATCTTGATATATGGCCTGAGTCCCTAAAAGCTGTTAATGTAATAAAATCAGCTTTTTTATATTCAATTATAAAGTCATCTGTAGAGATAATTTACTCCAAGTATGATTTTATTCTAGTTGGTTCTAGGCCTTTAGTAAATGTTGTAAAAAATAGATTTAATGGCAGAATAATTTATTTTCCAAATTGGGCTGATAAAATAATTGAAGACAATAAAATTGATGTTGAAGATATGTTCTCAATGAATACCGAGAAGTTTAACATAGTATATACAGGAAACATTGGCAAAGCTCAAGATTTTGAAAGTTTAATCAAAACTATTGGAAACGTTCAGGAAAACATTCATTGGACTTTTGTAGGTGACGGAAGATTTAAGTCCCAATTTAAAAGATTAATTGAAGATAACAGCTTATCTACTAAAGTAACTTTTATTGATCAAGTTAATATTAACTTAATACCAAGTATAGCAAATAAGGCAGATGCATTATTTTTATCTTTGAAAAGCGACGAAATATTCTCAAAAACAGTCCCTGCTAAATTACAAGTATATATGGCATTAGGAAAACCAATAATAGGTATGTTAAATGGCGAAGGAGCAAAGTTAATCAATGAGGCTGATTGTGGCACGGTTGAGGAAAACTATAATTATGAAGAATTAGCAAAAAAAATAAATAGCTTTGCATCTAAGACTATGCCTGAATTAATTAGAAAAGGGCATAATGGAAAGAATTATTATTTTAAACATTTTAGTTCTCTGATTAGAAAAAAAGAAATTTTAAATTTAATAAATGACTGATAAGAAAAATATATTAATAACAGGCGGTGTGGGTTTTATAGGTTCAAACCTTGCAGAAAGGCTTATGAAAGAAGGGCATAATGTACTTTCTATTGATGATTATTCATTTGGAAAACAAGAAAATGAGCATAAAAATGTAAAATATATTAATGATGATCTAGAAAACATTCATAGTATTAATGAGCCTATTGATTTATGCTATCATTTAGCTGCAAAGGCAAGAGTTCAACCTTCTTTTGATGATCCCATTGATTATTTCAGAGTAAATGCAAAAGGAACAATGGAAGTTATGGAATGGGCAAAAAAAAACAATGTAAAGGTTGTATATGCTGGATCATCTTCAAAACATTTTAGCCCTGAGGATTCACCTTACGCCATGTACAAATTTCTAGGCGAACAAGTAATTAAACTTTATAAAAAAAGTTTTAATGTTAAAGCTGAAATTGCAAGATTTTATAATGTTTATGGTCCTAGAGAAAATAGAGATGAAAAATTTGGAAATGTAATTGGAATCTGGACGGCTAAAGCGATGAAAGGAAAAACACTTCCAATAGTTGGAGATGGAATGCAAAGAAGGGATTTTACACATGTACATGACATAGTTGATGGATTAATTAAAATAGGATTTTCAAATATTTCTGAAGAGGATGGATGGGAACTTGGAACTGGAAATAATTATAGTGTAAATGAACTATTTGAAATGTTTAAAATTAGATTTAATGCTGAGGCCACTTTTATTCCTGACCAACCAGGTAATTATAAAAAAACTTTAAGGAAAAATGATAAGCTATTAGAACTTCTTGATTGGAAACCTAGTGACAAGTTAGCAGAACATATAAAAAACCTTAGTTAAATGAAAAAAGTGTTAATTACAGGAGGTGCAGGTTTTATAGCACACCATTTGATAAAATATCTCCTAGTCAATACTAACTGGGATATTATATCCTTAGACAGGCTAGATTATAGTGGTAATTTAAATAGATTAGATAATATTATTTCTGAAGTTTCGGATAAAGAAAAATCAAGAGTTAAAGTCGTGTTTCATGATCTTAAATCTGAAATAAATCCTTGGATTAAAAAAGAGATTGGAAAAGTTGATATAATACTTCATTTAGCTGCGGGCTCACATGTAGATAGAAGTATAGATTATCCAATGGAGTTTGTCCTAGATAACGTAGTTGGAACAGCAAATATTTTGGAATATGCTAGATTTCAAAATGATAAAAATGGACTTGAGAGATTTGTGTATTTTAGTACAGATGAGGTATTTGGTCCTGCTCCAAATGGAATTGATTATAAAGAAAATGATAGATATAATTCTACCAATCCATATAGTGCAACAAAAGCTGGAGGTGAAGAATTAGCTGTTGCATATGAGAATACATATAATCTTCCGGTTTACATTACACATACTATGAATGTTTTTGGTGAAAGACAACATCCAGAAAAGTTCATTCCAATGTGTATTAAAAAAATTAGAGATGGACAAACAATTACTATTCACTCAGACAAAACAAAAACTATTCCAGGAACTCGTCACTATATTCATGCAGAAGATGTATCTGAAGCTATCCATTTTTTACTAACAAAAAATATTGATGTTGAAGTTGATTATGGTGGAGCAAAATGTCCAAAGTTTAATATAGTCGGTCCAGAGGAAATTAATAATCTCAAGCTTGCTCAATTAATTGCTGATTCTCAAGGAAAGGACTTAAATCATAAGATGGTAGATTTCCACTCATCAAGACCTGGGCATGATCTTCGATATTCTTTATCAGGAGAAAAGATGAAGAAGTTAGGTTGGACTCCGTCAATTAAATTAACACAAAGAATAAAACAGGTTGTGGAATGGTCATTAAACAATGAAAACTGGATTGAACTATAAAGCCTAATAAATATTGTATATTT
>CESF01040585.1_pt1 | contig 39989 bp, 31 predicted proteins | sample 356331 | NCBI WGS metagenome assembly CESF01 (sample SAMEA2621779, study PRJEB7988) | marine metagenome | biome: marine biome (ENVO:00000447); feature: surface water layer (ENVO:00002042); material: "saline water (ENVO:00002010), including plankton (ENVO:xxxxxxxx)" | depth 5 m
AAGAAGGTAAGTGCGGCGAAGGTAAATGTGGCGCAGACAAAAAAGCAACTAAAGAAGGCAAGTGCGGCGAAGGTAAATGCGGTGCAGCTAAAAAAGCAGCTAAAAAAGCAGCTAAAGAAGGTAAGTGCGGCGAAGGCAAATGTGGCGCAGACAAAAAGAAAGCTAAAGAAGGTAAGTGTGGTGAAGGTAAATGTGGTTCTAACCACTAAGCGCTCACTTAGCTTTTGAAAGGGCCGTAAAGGCCCTTTTTAGTAGGAGGTAGTATGTTAAAAGAATCAGTAGCTGATTTTGGGCAGATTGGGCTAGGTTTGCGCCGAGAAATGCTTGATGAAATGCTTATCGATGTTCCTAAACCCATTGAGTTTTTAGAAGTTGCACCAGAAAACTGGCTAAAGCTTGGAGGTCGATTTGGTAAGCAATTTAAGCAGCTAACCGAGCAACATGCCTTTGTATGTCACGGTTTGTCGTTATCGATTGGGTCACCTTCAGCACTTGATATTGAGTTTGTGCAATCGCTTAAAACTTTCTTCAAAGAGCATAATGTTCGTCTGTTTAGTGAGCACTTAAGTTACTGCTCGGGAGAAGGGCACATGTACGACTTAATGCCAATTCCGTTTACTGAAGATGCTATTAAGCATGTTGCCTCTCGAATTAGGCAAGTTCAAGATATTCTTGAGCAGCCAATTGCAATTGAAAATGTTTCTTATTATGGCGCGCCCGGTCAACAAATGACGGAACTTGAATTTACTAATGCGGTTTTAGAAGAGGCGGATTGTAAATTACTGCTCGATGTTAATAATATTTACGTCAATTCGATTAATCATGGTTATGATGCAGGGAAATTCTTAGCAGCATTACCAACTAATCGCATTGCCTATGGGCATGTTGCTGGTCATTACACTGAGGCTGAGGATTTACTCGTTGATACTCATGGTGCGCCAGTGATCGATCCCGTTTGGCAATTGCTCGAAAAAGCCTATGAAATTCATGGGGTATTTCCCACCTTATTAGAGCGTGATTTTAATATTCCTCCTATGAGTGAATTATTAACAGAGCTGAGAACCATTGGAGCGTTGCAAGAGGCTGCTGCTCATCGAAATCAAGCAACGGTGAAACACAGTGCCTAATCATTTTACGCAAGTACAGCAAGAGTTTATGGCGCATATTCGCGACCCAGAAAATAATAAGAAGCCAGCCGATGTTGAAGAGCGTCGCATGGCGATTTACCGCGATTTATTTTTTAATAATGTGGATGGTTTTGTCAGCTCTGCGTATCCAGTGCTAAAAAGTTTATATACTGAGCAAGCTTGGCAGAGACTCATTAGGCATTTCTTTAGTATGCATGACTGTAAATCACCTTATTTTTTAGATATAGCAGGGGAGTTTTTGACTTTTCTTGCAAATGACTATGAAATGCAAAGTGATGATCCTGCTTTTATGTTCGAACTGGCGCATTATGAATGGGTTGAGCTTGATGTGTCGGTTGCTCAAGAGGTGGCACAAGAAGTGAAATTATCAGCTCATAAAGTGACAAGCTCCCCATTATATTTAAGTTCGTTTGCTCGCAATTTAAGTTATAGCTTCCCAGTTCATACTATCAGTGTGGATAATCAACCAAGTGAGCCGACAGCACAAGCAAGTTACTTCGTGGTTTATCGTGATAGTGATGATGAAGTACAGTTTTTATCAACAAATGCGATGACCGCATTACTGCTTAATATTATTGAATCTAAGCCTGGTGCAGATTTAAATGATGTATGCCAAGCAGTTGCAGAGCATGCTCCTCAATTTAGCCAAGAGCAGCTGTATCAAGGGGCACTCAATACCTTAAGCGCTATGGCAGAGCGCGGTGTTGTGGTTACTAATACATAGGTTTAAAAATCGGCTAAAGCTCTTTATTGATGAGGGCTGTTCGACTATTATGTGCACCTTATTTTGTCGTGCTTAAATAAAGGTAGTAACTATGTCGAATGATAAAGACTTTAAAGATCCGTTCAATGCAACTTATTTCATTGCGTTTTTAGCTGTATTCGGTGGCATTGGCTGCCTTAACGCTATTCTTGGTTGGATCACTTCTTTATCTTAATCTGCGCAAGCAAATTTAAGACACTAGGCTGCACCATGCAGCCTTTTTTGTTGTAGTTAAGTGATTAATTTCGAAACTTGCTACCGACTTTCCAATAAGGTGATGTTATACTCTCGAGCTTTGTTAGATAAACTTTTTGAGCAGTATAATTATGACTCAAGCAACTTCAACGCTCATCAAACAGAGCATTGCAACGATCGCTGATTACCCTAAGCCGGGCATTATGTTCCGCGACGTAACAACATTAATGGCTAATGCTGACGCATTTAAAGCAACTATCGACAGCTTTATCGCAGCATACAAAGACCAAGGTTTTACAAAAATCATCGGTACTGAATCTCGTGGTTTTATCTTTGGTGCACCACTTTCATACGCACTAGGTATTCCATTCATTCCAGTTCGTAAACCAGGTAAACTTCCTCGCGAAGTGATTTCACAAAGCTACCAATTAGAGTATGGTGAAGATATTCTTGAGCTTCATACAGACGCAATTGTACCTGGTGATAAAGTGTTACTAGTAGATGACTTACTTGCTACAGGTGGCACAATCGAAGCAACTGCAAAATTAGTTGCTAAACTAGGCGGTAACGCAACTGATGCGGCATTTGTTGTTTCTTTACCTGAGCTTGGTGGTGAGCAACGTGTTGCTGAGATGGGCATCAAAATCTTAAAGTTGGTTGAATTCGAAGGCGAATAATTAATGAGTTATCAGGTTCTAGCAAGGAAATGGCGACCACAAACCTTTCACGAGTTAGTGGGGCAGTCTCATGTTAAACAAGCATTAGTGAATGCATTAACACAAAATAGACTCCATCATGCTTATCTCTTTACTGGAACCCGTGGGGTGGGTAAAACAACCATCGCACGTATATTCGCAAAAAGCCTCAACTGCGATAAGGGTATCTCTGCAGAGCCATGTGGCCAATGTTCAAGTTGTACTGACATTGAAGCAGGTCGTTATATTGATTTATTAGAAATCGATGCGGCATCGCGTACCAAAGTAGAAGATACCCGCGAAATCCTTGATAACGTTCAGTACGCACCAACACGTGGTCGTTACAAGGTATACCTAATCGATGAAGTTCACATGCTGTCAAAGCATAGTTTCAATGCATTACTAAAAACATTGGAAGAGCCTCCAGAGCATGTGAAATTTTTATTAGCGACAACTGATCCGCAAAAACTGCCCGTGACGATTTTATCGCGTTGTCTACAGTTTAATCTTAATGCTTTGTCGCAATCAGAAATTCATGATCAGCTTGCCCATGTTCTTAATCAAGAACAGCTAAGTTTTGATGATAAATCATTGTCTATTTTAGCTAAGGCCGCTGATGGTAGTATGCGTGATGCACTGAGCCTTACAGACCAAGCAATTGCGCAAACCAACGGCAGTATAAATCATCAGGCAGTACAAACCATGCTTGGCTTGATGGATACTCAATATAGCCAAACCATGTTAGCGGCGCTACTGTGCCAAGATGGCGATGCACTACTTCAAGAAGTAAAAGCGGTCGTAAGTCGAAACCCTAACTTTGTAGCCTTGCTCGACGATTTAATCGCCCTGACGCACCTTATTCAGCTTGTGCAACTCGTGCCTAGTGCAGCGGCACTTGATGATACTAACCGTGATTTTATTGAGCAAGTAGCGCAAACCACTGATGCACAGCAGATGCAGGTTTACTACCAATTGCTATTAAATGGTAAAAAAGATTTGCAGTGGGCACCCGATGCTAAACTAGGTTTTGAAATGATTATGTTGCGTTTGTTGGCATTCCAACCTACGCAATTTGCACAAAGCCAAACACCAACGAATACCCAGCAGCAGGTTAAGCCAAGTGGTGCCGGTGCACTGCGTGATATTTTGAAAAAATCAACGGCGCAACGTGAACAAGCAGCGTCAGAGCAAGCACTTTTAGCACAAAGCTCTGCACAGACAACTGCTGTTCCTTCAGAGCCTCAGCAAATTCAAGCTGAACCTGTTCAAGCAGCTAAAGCAGAAACAGTGCATAGCCAAGAGCCTGACCAGCAAGTTGAAGCAACAGCGGTAGTACAGCCTGGTGTTGAACAACAGCCTCAGCAATCTGTTGAAACTGCAATGACCGCTGAAGTTGAACCAGCGCCACAACAGCAAGAGCAAAGCTACTCAGAGCAAGTACCTGCAGCTGAATACTCTCCACAGGAGTATTCTTCGCAAGATTATATAGACGATCATGATGCACAAATGGACTCATCACTTGCTGCGCAATACGATGATGTGATGAATAGCGCCTATGATCAGGGCTTTACTGCAAATGAAGCACCTCAGCAACAGCAAACTGCACCAGTGCAATTACAACAGCAGCAAAGTCAGGCGCAGTCGGCCATTGCTCGTATTTTACAAGACCGCAATATCTCAGGTGCTGGGCGTTTAAGTGGTGCTGCAACGCAAACGAATGCTAAAGCAGAACAACAATCTGAAGCGAAGCCCAAAGCAGAGCCGCCAGCGCAACAAAGCACAGCCACGACCAATATTCAGCCTCAGCAGCAAGCAATGGCTGCTGAAGTGAAAAAGCCCATCCCCCAGCAAACGGGGGAGAGCAGTAATAAAGTAAAAAAAGTCGACTTTAGAGAAAAGCATCAAACAATTACTGAAAACTTAGCGCCTGAGCTGCTTGAGCAGATCAACCCGCAAAAAGTGCCAGAGCCAGTAGTAGAAGAAGCCAGTATTCCGGTCCCTGATGATTTTGAAAGTCCGATCAGCAGTATTAAATTTGCACACGAACAAGATGAATGGGCGTATTTAATAAAGCGCATGGGGCTCGGCGGACGGATGCGCCAATTTGCACTGCATTCAATTTTTACCAAGCAGAATAACCAACTGCACATTGAGGTTGACTCGTCACAGCGCCATTTAGACAGCGCAGTGCTAAGGCAAAAGCTCAATGCTGCATTAAGTGAAATTTACGGTCATAATGTAGAGCTTAGTATCGAGTTTGCTGATGGCGTAATTGACTCACCGTATTTGATTCAGCAAAAAATCGATGCCGGACGTCATCAACAAGCAATTGATGTAATAAATAGCGACGAAAACATAGTGCAATTTCAACAGTTATTTAGCGCTATAATCGATGAAAACAGTATTCAGGCATTGTAATTCGTTACAATAGCCCTTATCTTCATGCCAATTAAAGTAGTTTAGAAAGAGAGACAGTTATGTTTAAAGGTGGAATGGGTAACATGATGAAGCAAGCGCAGCAAATGCAAGAGCGCATGCAAAAAGCCCAAGAAGAAATCGCAAACCTTGAAGTAGTAGGTGAAGCAGGTGCAGGCCTAGTTAAAGTAACTATGCTTGGTAACCACAATGTACGTCGTGTTGAATTAGATGAAAGCCTAATGGAAGACGACAAAGACATGATCGAAGATTTACTAGCGGCAGCGTGTAACGATGCTGTACGTCGTGTTGCTGAAGAAACGCAAGAGCGCATGAGTAAAGTAACTGGCGGTATGCAATTACCACCAGGTATGAAAATGCCATTCTAAGTGATTTTGTATGCAACTATCTCCTAGTTTAACACAGCTAATTGAAGCGCTACGATGCCAGCCAGGCATAGGCCCTAAGTCGGCACAGCGCATTGCTTTTCATTTGCTTGAGCGTGACCGTCAAGGTGGTAAACAACTTGGCCATGCATTAACTAAAGCAATGGATGAAGTAGGGCATTGTCAATCTTGTCGTACTTTTACAGAGCAAGCTGTGTGTGATATTTGTTCTAGTGTTAAACGCCAAGATAGTGGTTTATTGTGTGTGGTTGAATCACCAACCGATGTACTTGCTATTGAGCAAACTGGTCAGTACCAAGGCCTTTACTTTGTTTTAATGGGTCATTTGTCGCCAATTGATGGCATAGGACCAAAAGAAATTGGCCTTGATATTCTTGAAAGCAAGTTGCAACAAGGTGGCATTAATGAGGTGATCCTAGCAACCAATCCAAGTGTTGAAGGTGAAACCACAGCCCACTATATTGCAGAGCTTTGTCATAAGTATCAGGTGAGTGCATCTCGGATAGCTCATGGTGTCCCTGTTGGTGGTGAGCTCGATTTACTCGATGGTATGACGCTTATGCACGCATTTAGCGGACGACGCGCCGTAAACCAAAACTAATACCGAAAATGGTATCAAAAGCCTGCTTGAAGCAGGCTTTTTTGTGTTTAACCCCTAATTTTCCCGCGAATTTAATTTTTTGCCTTGAAGTTCCAAAAGCCTACCCCATATAAAGAGTCATAGTGCAGATTAGACACTTTGTTAATTGGAGATTTACACAATGACTGCAGCACAAAAAGAAACATTAGGCTTTCAAACAGAAGTCAAACAACTATTAAACCTGATGATTCATTCTCTTTATTCTAATAAAGAGATATTTTTACGTGAGCTTGTATCAAACGCCTCAGATGCGGCAGATAAATTACGTTTCCTTGCGCTTTCTAATGGCGATTTATATGAAAATGATGCGGAACTAAAAGTACGTATTAGTGCTGATAAAGACGCTAACACGGTCACCATTACTGATAACGGTATTGGTATGAGCCGTGAAGATGTGATTAATTCACTAGGTACCATTGCAAAATCTGGCACTGCAGAGTTTTTCCAAAACCTAACAGGCGACCAAAGCAAAGATTCACAATTGATTGGTCAATTTGGTGTTGGTTTTTACTCAGCATTTATCGTTGCTGACAAAGTAACAGTGCGTACTCGTAAAGCAGGTGAAAGCCAAGGTATTGAATGGCAATCTGCAGGTGAAGGTGAGTACACATTACAAGAGATTGATAAACCATCACGCGGTACCGAAATTATTCTTCACCTTCGTGAAGACGAAACAGAGTTTGCTGATGAGTTCCGTTTACGTAGTATCGTAACTAAATACTCTGATCATATTTCGATTCCTGTTGAAATGTATAAAGCAGAAGTACCTGAATCTGAAGGTCCTGATGGCGAGAAGATTCCAGCACAGCCAGGCGAGTGGGAAGGTATTAACCGCGCGACAGCACTATGGACTCGTGATAAGTCAGAAGTAACAGACGAAGAGTACAAAGAGTTTTATAAGCATATCGGTCATGATTGGGAAGAGCCACTAAGCTGGGCACATAACAAGGTTGAAGGTAAAACAGAATACACTAGCCTGTTATACATCCCGAAAAAAGCACCTTTCGATTTATGGAACCGTGAGCGTCAATCAGGTTTAAAACTGTATGTGCAACGCGTTTTCATTATGGATGACGCAGAGCAGTTCATGCCAAGCTACCTACGTTTTGTGAAAGGTTTACTTGATTCAAACGACTTACCACTTAACGTGTCGCGTGAAATCTTGCAAGACAACAAAGTAACACAGGCAATCCGTAAAGGTTGTACATCGCGCGTACTTAAAATGCTCGAGCGCATGGCGAAAAACCGCGAAGAAGATTATCAATCTTTCTGGAACGAATTTGGTCAGGTGTTAAAAGAAGGCCCAGCGGAAGATATGGCAAATAAAGAAGCCATTGCTAAGCTACTGCGTTTCGCTTCTACACATACTGACGAAAGCACACAAAATGTATCGCTTGAACAATACATTGAGCGTATGAAGCCAGAGCAAGATAAGATTTACTATGTCGTTGCTGATTCATTCGCTGCAGCGAAAAACTCACCACACTTAGAGATCTTCCGTAAGAAGGGCATCGAAGTATTGCTACTAAGTGACCGTGTTGATGAGTGGATGATGAGCTACCTAACAGAGTTCAACGAAAAATCATTCCAGTCAATTACCCGTGGTGACTTAGATTTAGGCAACATGGATGACGAAGAAACGAAAAAAGCGCAAGAAGAGTCAGAAAAAGAAGTTGCAGGCCTAGTTGAGCGCATTAAAACTGCACTAGGTGATAACGTTAAAGACGTACGCTTTACGCATCGTCTAACGGACTCTCCTGCATGTGTTGTTGCTGATGAGCATGATATGAGCTCACAAATGCAAAAGTTAATGGAATCAGTTGGTCAAACTGTGCCTGAGCAAAAGCCAATTTTTGAGCTTAACCCAGAGCATCAGCTTGTTAAACACTTAAATGTTGAACAAGATGAAGACAAGTTTGCCCAGTGGTCACAAGTACTTCTAGATCAAGCACTACTCGCTGAGCGCGGAACTTTAAAAGACCCTGCAGGCTTTGTAACTCGTTTGAATAAACTTATGCTAGATTTAAGCAAATAAGCGTTTTAGCATAATGAGTTGGAAAAGGGAGCAAGGCTCCCTTTTTTATTGCCGCTAATATAGGCAATTGGTATAAGTTACTTGAGGTATAGCCTTAGTTGTGGAAGAATTCAGGCTCTAAAAACAAAACTCCACTGATCGACCATTTTTAAGATTAGTATCACACAGAGGACAATGATATGCGCATTATTCTTTTGGGCGCGCCGGGTGCAGGTAAAGGCACTCAAGCTCAGTTTTTGATGGACAAATACGGTATTCCACAAATTTCTACGGGCGATATGCTGCGTGCAGCAATCAAAGAAGGTACAACACTTGGTCTTGAAGCTAAAAAAGTAATGGATGCAGGTCAATTAGTATCTGACGAAATTATTATCGGTCTAGTTAAAGAGCGCATCGCTAAGCCAGATTGCGAAAAAGGTTTCTTACTAGATGGTTTCCCTCGTACTATTCCTCAAGCAGATGCAATGAAAGAGAATGGCGTGGTAGTTGATCACGTTATCGAATTTGACGTTGCTGACGAAATCATCGTTGAGCGTATGGGCGGCCGTCGCGTACACCCTGGTTCTGGTCGTGTTTATCACGTTGTTTATAATCCACCTAAAGTTGATGGCAAAGATGACATCACAGGTGAAGATCTAATCATTCGTGATGACGATACTGAAGAAACAGTACGTAAGCGTTTAGGTATTTACCACGACCAAACTAAACCATTAGTTGATTACTACCAAGCTGAAGCAAAAGCAGGCAACACTCAGTACCACAAATTAGACGGTACTCAAGCTGTTGAAGCTGTTAGCCAACAACTTGGTGAGCTACTAGGTTAATTTACCTTTTAGAATCACAAATAAAAAACCGCCTCTGGGCGGTTTTTTTGTGTCTGTCTCACTGCAAGTAAAATTGCGCTTTACAGTTTCTTTAATGCCGCAATGGCACCGTCGTAATCAGGCTCTTTTGATAAATTATCAACTAGCTGCTTATAAACGATGTTATGTTCTTTATCTAACACAAACACCGCACGGGTTAATAAGCCCATATCTTTGATAATCAAACCGTAGTTCTTACCAAAGTCACGCCACACTGAGTCAGACAAAGTCACCACTTTGTCGATATTTTCGGCTTTACAAAAACGCTTTTGTGCAAACGGTAAATCTGCGCTTAAGGTAAGCATAGCAACACTTGGGTACTCAGTAGCTACTTTTTCATTAAAGTGTTTGGTTTGAATACTACACACACCCGTATCTAAACTTGGCACTACGCTTAAAAGCACTGCTTGACCTTGGTAGTTATCTAGTGTGACAGGTGTAAAGCTGCCATCTACTACTTTAAAATTAGGCGCTTTTTGACCAACTTCAACACCTTGACCTAGTAAAGTGACCGGCTTAGATTGGGCAGAAACCTTACCTGCATCTAAACTATTTTCTGATAAATCACCAGCATAACTAAACGTGCATACAGCACCTAGTGCAAATATTAGCGGACGTAACATAATAAGATTCCTTCAAATTAACGCATTTAACATCAGTGTATTATACTCATAGAGTGGCTCAAAGGATTAGTACAATTTAAAATTGTAAATAACCAATAGTTTGATTAACATGTGTTCGTGAACCGATTTTTTATATAGAAAAATAATAATAAAGTTACTGGCACTAGTTAGTATCTAGTTAAAAGTGCGTATTTAGAGAGAAGGTATGTCAACATCGGTATTAGTTTGTGATGATTCAAAGTTAGCACGTCGACAATTAGCGCGCTCTTTACCCGATGATTGGGATATTAAAGTTGAGTTCGCTGAAAATGGTGTGCACTGTATTGAGCAGATTAAAAAAATTCAGCCAGAAATTCTATTTCTCGATTTAAACATGCCTGAAATGGATGGCTATGAAGTGCTTCAAGCCATTCAAGAACAGGACCTTCATGTTCTCACCGTGGTTGTGTCTGGTGATATTCAACCTAATGCGCATCAACGAGTGCTAGAGTTAGGTGCCATCGACTTTATTCAAAAACCTTGCTCTGCGGAAAAGCTCGCTAATATCATCGAACACCATGGTATTAAAGATAAAGCCATGCGTGAGCGCCTTGCTAATAAGCTAGGTGAGCAAGTTGACCCTGATGTGCGTGATATCTATCAAGAGCTCACTAACGTCGCTATGGGGCAAGCAGGGGACTTATTAGCGCGTCTTCTTAATGTATTCGTAAAGCTGCCTATCCCTAATGTAAATGTATTAGAAGTAAATGAGCTTGATATGGCTCTGCGCTCTATTGATGCTAATGCAACTACATCGGGTGTATGCCAAGGTTTTATCGGCGGTGGAGTATCTGGCGAAGCATTACTACTTTTAAACGATTCAAGTTTTAAAGAAATCGCGTCATTGATGAATTACGAAGGTGAGCTAAACGATAATGTCGAGCTTGAGCTGTTAATGGATGTGAGCAACATTCTGATCGGTGCGATTTTATCAGGGCTTTCTAAACAGCTAGATATGCGTTTTAGCCAAGGTCATCCTGTGGTGCTAGGGCAGCATTGTGATGTCACCGATTTAGTAAAAGCCAATAAATCTCGCTGGCAACGAACACTGGCGATTGAGATCAGCTATGGCATCGAAAATCACAATATTAACTGTGATTTGATGTTGCTGTTCACTGAGGACTCACTTAAAACCCTTAAGTACAAAGTAGCTTATTTATTAGAAGACTAAACTATGCCTGCAGCCGATTTTAATATGAATGAACTCCATTGGTTAATGGATATGTTTAATACCGTTGATGTAGGCCTAGTAGTGCTCGATAGAGACTACAAAGTATGCATCTGGAATGGTTTTATGGAAAACCATTCAGGCTTGCTACCAAGCGCGGTGAAAGATAAAGATCTGTTTGATTTATTTCCATCAATTGATGAAAAGTGGTTTCGCAGTAAATCAGAGTCTGTGTTCATACTAAATAATCGTTCATTTACTATTTGGGAGCAGCAGCCATATATTTTCCGTTTCAAAAACTACCGCCCAATTACCGGTAAAGCGGATCATATGTATCAAAATGCTACCTTTATTCCGCTGACAACGACCACAGGTGAAGTGTCGCATATCTGTATCATTATTTATGATGTAACGGATGAAGCTGTAAACAAAAAAGAGCTAGAAGAAGCCAACAGTAAGCTTGAACAAATGAGTCGAACAGATGCGCTGACTAAACTGACCAACCGTGGTTATTGGGAAGAAAAATTACGTAAAGAGTATATGCGTATTGTTCGCAGTGGCGGGTGTAGCAGTTTGTTGATGTTTGATATTGATCATTTTAAAAAGGTTAATGATGAGCATGGTCATCGCGGAGGTGATGAGGCGTTGCGTCATATTGCTGACCTTCTGCGTAAGACTTTGCGTGAAACCGATTTAGCTGGCCGCTATGGTGGTGAAGAGTTTGCGGTAACCTTGCTAGATACTGATCATGAAGGTGCGCATATTTTTGCTGAGCGATTAAGAACACTGATTGAGAACTCATCAATATACTTTGATGGCAAACAAATTCAACTGACGGTCAGTATTGGTTTTGCCTGCTTTGACGAAAAGTTTGATCGCTACGAAAAGTGGGTTGAAGCGGCAGATAAAGCCTTGTATCACTCTAAAGAAAATGGCCGTAACATGGTTACTGCTTATACAGATTTATAAAAAGGGGCAAAAGCCCCTTTTTTATACTAATTTTCTTAAGATTTTGCCGATTAAATGCCAAGTGGCGGTAAAACGAGAATATCTGTTTTAAGTAGCTTCATGACCTTTTCAGCAGTATTACCAATTAAATGACCTTTAATACCTGTATTACCAACCGAGCCCATAATCACTAAATCAGCATTTAATTTTGCTGCAACGCTTGGAATCACTTGTTCAACCACACCAGCTTTGATTTTTAGTTTTTCTTTTAAGTCGTGCGCTTCAATTAAGGTACGCTGCGCGACGGGGAGTTTTTCAAAAGCATTTGTCACTTGTTCATCTGAAAATACAATGCCTAAATCACGTAAAAATGGTGACACGTGCACGGTATAACACGCATAAAATTCGCTGTCGTAGTCTTTAGCATAGGCCAAACCTGCTTTAATAATTGCCTCGTTTAAACAGTATTTAGTGGCTTTTTCGCTGCCTAAATCAAGAGCCGCGAGTACATTGGTATTGTTACGCCATTTGTTATCGGCGGCTAGGTAAAGGGGGAGTGGGCTGAAACGGATAAGCTGCCAATCTAGTTCGCTAAATTGCGTTTCTTCGTCAATGTGACGGGTTTTAATCACCATATCATAGTTTGACGTATCAAGCTCATTTGCAAGCCACTGTACTGGGCTTTCATGCCACAGGTTTTGCAATGTATAACTGCCGTCATCTAGATGCTCACTGATCAGAGGGCTAAGCGCTGCACGGACTTTAGCGAGTTCTTTGTCTTGTATCGCAAGCGCTTCATCTGGTGGAATAGAGAATAAAATGTTATTGGTATCTTCATAACTAAAAGCAACAAGATCAATATGCTTAACGCCTTTGGCTTTTTGCTTTGCATGTAAAATAGACGTTTTAGCATCGGCTATTGAGTCGATGATCACCAGTATTTTTTTATTCATTTTGGCTACTCTGTTGTGTGTCGGGTATCACTGCTTGGGCATTCACCCAGTAATGAAACTTCACCTGTTGAGGTTTCTTGTTCCAGTTTTACCTTAAAGCCCCATAGCCTGTAAAGGTGTTTTAGCACTTCATCTTTTGATTTAGCTAAGGGAATATTGTTATGGGGGACATAGCGCAGAGTTAATGAACGATCTCCTCTGATATCAACGTTATAGACTTGAATATTTGGCTCGAGATTACTTAAGTTATATTGAGCCGAAAGCGTTTCACGAACTTGTTGATAACCTAGCTCATCATGAATTGCCCCCACATTAAGAGTCGGTTCTTTTTCATGGTCAATAATGGTAAATAATTTAAAATCACGAATTATTTTCGGCGATAAAAACTGGCTTATAAAGCTCTCGTCTTTAAAGTTTTGCATTGCGAAATGCAGCGTCTCTAACCAATCGCTGCCTGCATATTCAGGGAACCACTTTTTATCTTCATCAGTTGGGTTTTCACACATTCTGCGGATATCAACCATCATGTTAAAGCCAAGGGCATAAGGGTTTATACCTGAATAATAGTTACTGTTGTATGGTGGTTGATACACTACATTTGTATGGCTTTGTAAAAACTCGAGCATAAAGGCATCTGTGAGTTTTCCTTCATCGTAAAGGTGGTTCAAAATGGTGTAATGCCAAAATGTTGCCCAGCCCTCATTCATAACTTGAGTTTGTTTTTGTGGATAAAAATATTGAGAAATCTTACGAACAATACGGATGACTTCCCGTTGCCATGACTCAAGCAGCGGGGCATTTTTCTCGATGAAGTACAAAATGTTTTCTTGTGGCTCATCAGGAAAGCGGCGCTCACGCTTTTTAGACTCTTGCTGTGAGGTTGGAATAGTACGCCAAAGTTCATTCACTTGTGATTGTAGGTAATCTTCACGTTCTTGTTGGCGCTTTTGTTCTTCATACAGTGAAATTCGTTGCGGACGCTTGTAACGGTCTACACCATAATTCATAAGGGCATGACATGAATCAATCAAGTTTTCGACCTCGGTAATGCCGTATTTTTCTTCGCATTTAGCTATGTAATTTTTTGCAAATAACAAGTAATCGATAATTGAGCTGGCATCGGTCCAGGTTTTAAATAAGTAATTACCTTTAAAAAACGAGTTGTGGCCATAGCAAGCATGAGCCATTACCAAAGCTTGCATTGGTAGGGTATTTTCTTCCATTAAATAAGCAATACAAGGGTCTGAGTTAATAACAATTTCATAAGCGAGGCCCATTTGTCCTCGTTTATAGTTCTGTTCTGTTTGAATGAATTTTTTACCATACGACCAGTGGCTGTAGCCAATCGGCATCCCTACACTGGAATAGGCATCCATCATTTGTTCTGCGGTGATCACCTCAATTTGATTTGGGTAGGTATCGAGTTTATAAATTTTCGCAACCCGCTCAATCTCAGTTTGATACTCTGCTAATAAATCAAAGGTCCAATCAGGACCGTCACTAATACGTTTACCGGCCATACTTTACCTCACTCGCAAGGCTATGCGGCGCCTTGCTGCTGACGATTCTTTTTAAATAATTCACGGAAAATAGGGTAAATGTCCTCAACGCCCCGGATATGTTGCATTGCAAAATTGTCGTGGGTTTGCGCTATCGACTGATACTCTCGCCACAAGCTTTGATGGGCACGGGCTGTAATTTCGATGTAGGCGTAATAGCGCACCGCCTTTAGTAGTTTATTACGTAAAATTTCGCCACAGTTCGGTGAGTCGTCTGCCCAGTTGTCGCCATCAGAGGCTTGTGCTGCATAAATGTTCCACTCTTCTGGGTTGTAGCGATCAGCGATAATTTCGTTCATTAGCTTTAATGCGCTCGATACAATTGTGCCACCCGTTTCCTGAGAATAGAAAAACTCTTGCTCATCTACTTCTTTCGCTTGGGTATGATGGCGAATATAGACGACTTCTATATTTTTGTAGCTGCGGGTTAGAAATTGATAAAGCAAAATATAAAAGCGTTTTGCCATATCTTTAGTAGCTTGGTCCATCGAACCTGAGACATCCATTAAGCAAAACATCACTGCTTTGCTTGTAGGATGTGGCTGTTTTTCATAATTACGAAAACGTAGGTCATAATTATCAATAAATGGCACTGCGTTAATGCGACTTTGTAGTTCCTCAATTTGACGTTCGAGAAACGCAATGGCAGCTTTGTCTGGTTTTTCCTCTGCTTTTAGCAACGCTAACTGACCTTCAAGCTCAGCAAGGTGGCGCTTTTTGCCTGCGGTCATTGCTACTCTGCGAGCAAGTGAGCCTTGTAATGAGCGCACTATATCAATATTGCTTGGCATGCCATCATTACAAAAACCTGCACGATGGGTTTTCATTTGTACGAGTTTATCTAGCTGATTTTGTTGTAGGTTAGGCAGTTCAAGATCTTCGAACAGTAAGTCTAAGTATTCATCCTTTGAAATGGAGAATACAAAGTCATCTTGTCCTTCACCCGAGTCACTGGCTTCACCTTCGCCACTGCCTCCACCTTGACCACCCCCTTGCGGCCGCTTGATTTTATCGCCCGTAGAGAATTGATCATTACCTGGGTGGATTTGTTCGCGGTCACCGCCACGTCCTTGATGAAAAATAGGTTCACTGATATCACGTTGCGGAATAGAAATACTCTCGCCGCTGGTAGTATCGGTTACGCTACGCTTATTAATGGCATCAGATACCGCTTCTTTAATCTGTTTCTTATAACGCCTGATGAACCGTTGACGATTCAAGGTACTTTTGTTTTTTCCATTCAGGCGTCGGTCAATAAAATGCGCCATAACAACCCCCTTAAAACAAACGTTTTTTACTGCGATTTTCTAACGCGTAAATACCATTCAGAAAGTAAACGTACTTGTTTTTGGGTATAGCCTTTCTCAACCATACGATTGACAAAGTCTTCGTGTTTTTTCTGATCTTCAGCCGAGGTTTTCGCATTGAAAGAAATAACAGGCAGTAGGTCTTCAGTGTTTGAGAACATTTTTTTCTCAATAACAGTGCGAAGTTTTTCGTAACTGGTCCAAAGCGGGTTCTTGCCTTGGTTGTGTGCACGCGCACGCAATACAAAGTTGACAATTTCATTACGGAAATCTTTAGGATTTGAAATACCCGCAGGTTTTTCAATCTTCTCAAGCTCTGCATTGAGTGCTGCACGGTCAAATAGCTGGCCTGTATCTGGGTCACGATATTCTTGATCTTGGATCCAGAAATCTGCATAAGTGACGTAACGGTCGAAGATGTTTTGTCCGTATTCAGAATAAGATTCTAAATACGCCGTTTGTAACTCTTTACCGATAAACTCAACGTACTGAGGAATGAGGTAACCTTTTAAGTGGCTTAAGTAACGCTCCTCAACATCGGCAGTAAACTGCTCACGCTCAATTTGCTGCTCCAGCACATAGAATAAGTGCACGGGGTTAGCAGCTACTTCTGTGGTATCGAAGTTAAATACCCGCGATAGAATCTTAAACGCAAAGCGGGTAGATAGCCCTGTCATGCCTTCATCAACACCGGCGTAGTCGCGGTATTCTTGATACGACTTAGCTTTAGGGTCGGTGTCTTTTAAGCTTTCGCCATCATAGACTCGCATTTTTGAATAAATGCTTGAGTTTTCTGGCTCTTTAATCCGCGAAAGTGTGGTAAATTGCGCCAGTGTCTTTAATGTGCCGGGTGCACATGGTGCATCATGTAACTCACTGTTTTCAAGTAGTTTATTGTAAATTTTAACTTCTTCAGACACACGTAAACAATAAGGTACTTTGACGATGTAAACACGGTCTAAAAATGCTTCATTATTTTTGTTGTTCTTAAATGTTTGCCACTCAGATTCATTTGAGTGAGCTAATATCATGCCATTAAACGGTAGGGCACTAATACCTTCTGTGCCGTTGTAGTTGCCTTCTTGAGTGGCTGTAAGCAGTGGGTGTAGCACCTTGATTGGCGCTTTAAACATTTCCACAAACTCCATTAAGCCTTGGTTTGCTAAGCAAAGGGCACCAGAGTATGCATATGCATCAGGGTCGTTTTGCGCAAAGTGCTCTAGCTGGCGAATATCTACTTTACCTACCAAAGCTGAAATATCTTGATTGTTTTCATCGCCCGGTTCTGTTTTGGCAATTGCGATTTGATTTAAAATTGATGGGTAGCGCTTAACTACTCTGAATTGGCTAATATCACCATTAAACTCACTTAAGCGTTTTGCAGCCCATGGTGACATCACTGTTTTTAAATAACGTGGCTTAATACCGTATTCTTTTTCTAAAAGCTCAGCGTCTTCATTTGGGTCAAATAACGCTAGAGGGTGGTCGTTGACGGGCGAGCCTTTTATTGAGTAAATTGGTACTTGTTGCATTAAATATTTAAGCTTTTCAGCAATTGATGATTTACCACCACCTACTGGGCCAAGTAAATACAGCACTTGCTTACATTCTTCTAAGCCCTGCGCAGCATGCTTTAAGTAAGAGACGATTTGTTCAATGGCATCTTCCATACCATAAAAATCGTGAAATGCAGGGTAGCGTGCAACTACGCGATTTGAAAACAGCCTGCTTAAGCGCGCATCGGTCGATGTGTCGATAATTTCCGGCTCACCGATCGCCATCAATAGACGTTCAGGTGCGCTGGCATAAGCTGATTTATCCTTCTTACAGATTTCGAGAAATTCCTCAATACTGTATTCTTCTTCTTGCGCTGCTTCGTATCGTGATTGGTAATGCTCAAAAATACTCATAGAGACCTCCGAAAACCCGCTAAAATGACGTGTAATTAGATTAAGAGAAAAGCAAAGGCTAATTAAAGCTTAGTCACGATTTTGAATTTTTGCGCAAGAAAATTAAGAATTTAATTGAAAAAAGCTCATCTTGATTACGCTTTTTGGCTGAGGACTTGGCTGCGACTTAGAGGGGGCGTGCAATGGCAATAAAAAAGACGCCGAAGCGTCTTTTTTGGATTACTGTTAGTAACAGAAGATTAAGCGAAGTTAGCGTTCGCGAAGTCCCAGTTAACTAATGCCCAGAAACCTTTTAGGTAATCTGGACGAACGTTACGGTAATCGATGTAGTAAGCGTGTTCCCAAAGATCCACAGTTAGGATTGGTGTAACACCTTCATCAGTTAATGGAGTTGCAGCATTTGACGTGTTTACGATATCAAGTGTGCCGTCAGCTAGTTTAACTAACCAAGTCCAGCTTGAACCAAAGTTGTTTACTGCTTTATCGTTTAACGCTTCTTTGAATGCGTCGAAAGAACCCCATTTAGCATTGATCGCGTCAGCGATTGCGCCAGTAGGCTCGCCACCACCGTTTGGAGATAGGCTGTTCCAGTAGAAAGTGTGGTTCCAGATTTGTGCAGCATTGTTAAATACGCCACCTTCTGAAGAACATACGATTTCTTCTAGAGATTTGTTTTCGAATTCTGTGCCTGGGATCAGACCGTTTAATTTCACAACGTAAGTGTTGTGGTGTTTACCGTGGTGAAACTCTAGAGTCTCTTTTGAAATATGTGGCTCTAATGCATCGATTGCGTATGGTAGTGACGGTAGTTCAAATGCCATTTTTTATCTCCATCTTCTTGGTTGATAGTCCACTCAGTTATAGGTAATAGCAAGGTAAACAGCGTACTTCCCTATACCAAGTGGTATTATAGTGTTACTATAATTGTTGAGTATTTTACTCAAGTTTTAGCAAACAGCAATGCTATTGCTAAAGACTATTTAAAATTGTGGCTACGAATGCCGATTTTAAGTTATATATCTGAGGCCACAGTGAAACTTTTTCAAGGCCAATGTAGTAAGCCAATGTCTTTTTTGAGGTTGTAAATGGAAACCATCGATAAAATTAAACAGCAAATTTCTGAAAATCCAATCCTTCTTTACATGAAGGGATCACCAAAGTTACCTAACTGTGGTTTTTCTTCACAAGCATCACAAGCACTTATGGCATGTGGTGAGCAGTTTGCTTACGTTGACATTCTACTTAACCCAGACATCCGTGCAGAGTTACCTGCATACGCAAACTGGCCAACATTCCCACAACTTTGGGTAGAAGGCGAGCTTATCGGTGGTTGTGACATTATCATCGAAATGTTTCAGCGTGGTGAATTACAACCACTAATTACTGAAACAGCTGCAAAGTACAAAGAAAAAGACGCTGAATAATCGAATTTAGTGTAGAAAAAAGCCGCTGATTGCGGCTTTTTTTATACCAATATTATTGCTTATAGGTATTATGCGGGTAATAAAACATGCACGCTTAAGCCACCTTGCTCGCGGTTGTGTAAGCTAATTTGCCCGTGGTGTGCTTCAACTATTTCTCTGCAAAGTGCTAAACCTAGGCCACTACCAGTTGTCTTGGTTGAATAGAAGGGGATAAGCGCATTAGCCATCACAGCTTCACTCATGCCTTTGCCTTTGTCGCTCACTGTGATGTGAGTGCCGTTTGCTTCTTGTTGCACAGTTAAATTGATATCTTCAGGGTTAGAACCTGATTCATAGGCATTTTTTAATAGGTTGATCAGTAATTGTTCTAGTTGTGTGTGATCAGCTTCAGTTGTTACACCCTCATCAAGTGATACATCAACCTGCCACTGGCTTTTTAGCTGTTCAATAAGAGTATGCCAGTTTACCGTCGATAGTTGCGGTGTTGGTAACTTGGCAAATTTGCCATAACCTTGCACAAACTCATTAAGATGCTTGATGCGGTCCTCAATGGTAGTAAAGACCCGCTTCAAGCGTGGCTCGTCGACTTCTTTAGTTAATAACTGAGCGCTATGAAGCATGGATGACATTGGGCCGAGTGAGTTATTCAGCTCATGACTAATGATGCGAATGACTTTTTTCCACACTTCAACTTCTTGGCGGCTTAGCTCGCGAGTGAGCTGTTTAAATACAAACAGTTGGTGAAACTGATTATTAAGTAATAATCGGCCTGTCGCCATATGCCAAGTTTGCGATTCTTGGTCTTCTTTATCAAGGGTAAATAAACCATCGACCCCTTTGTGAATCGCGCGCGTTAATTGCTCACAGCTAGATTCTAAAAAGTGTTCAAGTTTAGCGCCTTCAAGAGCTGATTTAGCATCGAGTAAGCTGCGTGCACTGTGGTTGCTATAAACGATAAAACCTTGGTCGTTAGTCAAAAGCACTGCTTGTGGCGAGCTTTGTAAAACTTTATCGAGCATCAGCTCTCGTTGATATATCCATTGTTTTTCTTGGCGAAGCTGTTTTGCAGTTTGGTTATAAAGCCGACATAAATCGCCAAGCTCATCACTGCCCTCATATGCTAATAATGTAGCCAGCTCGCCATCTTTAAAATTAAGTAGCCCGGTTTCGAGAGAGTTCATTCCATCAATGAGCGGGGCAGATAACTGGGCGGCAAAAAGAGCACTTATCAACACGCATGCAAGTAGAGCTAAAATGCTGTAAAACAAGCTTATGCCCGAAAAGTAACAAACCAATATCAGCGGCAATACAGACGCTGTAATACATAAGGTTATGATTTTATATCGAAACGAAAAACGCTGTGTTGTCATTAATAATCAATCTTAAATTTATCAAGTCTACGATAAAGGGCTTGGCGACTTAATCCAAAATGACGAGCCACTTTCGCAATAACACCTTGGTACTCGCGCATGGCAAGTTCAATCTCTTGCTTGCTTGGCTCTGTTCTTGTTTGTGCGGGGCTATTTACTTCAACTTGTAAGCCAAAATCGGCAAGCTCAATCATCCCTGTGGGCTTTAAAACCCCAGCACGTTTACAGGCATTTTCAAGTTCGCGAACATTACCAGGCCAGCTGTGGGCAAGTAGGGCTTTTTCTGTGCTGAGTGAGAATGCTCGCTCAGGTAAAAAGTGTGCGACCAAAGCTAAAATGTCATCTGGGCGATCAGCAAGGCTTGGCAAATTTAACTCAATGACATTCAAACGGTAGTAAAGATCTTCACGAAACTGACCAGTTTTAATTGCATGACTTAAATCTTCATTGGTTGCTGAAATTACCCTAACATTCACTTTGCGTGTTTGTGTTGAACCTAAGCGTTCAAATTCGCCGGTTTGTAAAATGCGTAATAGTTTCATTTGCCCAGAGAGTGGCAAGTTACCAATTTCGTCTAAAAATAGTGTGCCACCATCGGCGGCTTCAAAACGACCAATACGCTGTTTAGTAATTCCTGTATACGCACCGGCTTCTGCACCAAATAGCTCAGCTTCGATCAGTTCGCTTGGCAGGGCGCCAGCATTAACAGTGATAAAGGGTTTGTCTGCTAATAATGAATTAGCCTGAATTATTTGTGCAATTCGCTCTTTGCCACTGCCGTTAGGACCTGTGATAAGCACCGAAATATCCGATTTAGCAACTTGAATTGCAAGATTAACAATGTGCTCCATAGCGGTACTTTTATATATAAGACCCACTAAATTAGCGTTATGCACAGATGCATCACGTTCTTGCTGGTGGCGGGTAAAGGTTTCGTTTTGTTGTTTTACTTTACCCAGCTCTATCAGGTTATTTACACAGGTAAGTAACTTGGTATCGTCCCATGGTTTCGGTAGATAATCAGCTGCACCCGCTTTTACGAGTTCAACGGCTGTTGACAGCTCAGTCCATGCGGTAATCAAGATAATTGGTAAATGAGGGTTAATGTCTCGTAAGGCATAAAAGAGCTCTTTGCCTTCTTCGCCTGAGGTTGTGTCGGCGGTAAAGTTCATGTCTTGAATAACAAGCGCAATACGTTGATATTGCACAGCTTGAATTGCCTCAAGAGGATTGCTTGCTGTAACGACCTCAAAATCGTGAATTTCAAGTAATAATGACAACGCATCCAAGATGGCTGGGTTATCATCGACGATAAGTATTTTTTCCATATAATTGTTTTAGTTATTTTCCTAATAAGGGTGCAAGATAAATGCTACACTGTAAATCCAGTGTAGCATAGGTTGGGAGAACTAAATTGTTCGAGTTGCAATGCTCGGAGAGATGTTCGCCGCCCGTTTTGCTGGAGCAAGTACTGCCAACAGACTCATAATAAATACTGCTAATGCTGTTACTAGCACGTAGCTAATATCAAGTTGAGCAATTGAGAAATGCTGCATCAGCACCTGGCCTAAATATATGGCAGCAATAACACCAATCACTAAACCAACTACACATATCATGGCGTTTTCAACTAAGAAGTAGTTAATAATGGCTGATTTTCTTGCACCTAAAGCGCGGCGAGTACCAATCTGTTTTGTACGTTTACTGATATTAAATAAGGTAAGTCCGAAGATACCCAGTGCAGTTACTAACACTAAGATTGCAATGAGTACAACCAGCATTCTCATCATTAATGTGTCTTCAGCCATGTACTGTTCTTTATCATCATCTAAACCACGGATACGAGAAATAACACGTTTGTTGTAGTTTTTAAGCATGGCCTCTTCAACGCGATTCATAACTGATTGACGTTGACCTGGCTCAGTTCTGACCACAAAACGTGCATTTGTACCTGGCTTGATAAAAGGTAGCAGTGCTACGTTATCTGGGCGGCTGTCTTTTAGCCATGGACCTTTCATAAGATCAATAACACCAATAATTTTCATTGGAATGTCACCAAAATAAACTGTTTGACCTAAACCATTTCCGTCAGGGAATAGCTCATCAACTAGGGCTTTAGTTACAACAGTTACTTTTGAAAGTTCATCATAGTTATCGGTCACGATGACTTCATCTTCGGTGTAGTTACGCCCAGCAATGAGCTTAACACCGTAGGTATTAATGCCATGCTCATCGATAAACATGTAAGACGTACGGACGGATTTACTCTCTTCAGGTGCAGGCTTTAAACTAAAATCTGACGAAGATCCACTGCCTGAAAGCGGTGTATTACTAGAGTAAGCCGCATCAACTACACCTGGGATTTGACGGAGCATAGTTTCATCTAGCTCGTACTGCTGAGATGGAGACACGTCTTTGCCAAACATCATGACATTAAAAACGAAAATATCTTCTTCAGGGTAGCCTGTTTCTTGGCTTAAGTAGCTGACCCTGTCTTGAATAATAAACGCGGCATTACTGACAATCGCAGTGGTGATGGCAATTTGTATCAGTAGTAAAATAGCGCCAACTTTTGAGCGGCATAAGGCGTGAAAGATAGGTTTAATTTCTAACATAGGTGTCTTCCTTATTGGCTCTTAAGATAAATAGCAGGGTTGGTTTTACACACTAGCCATGCAGGGTAAAGGCCAGCAATAATACAGGTGGTAATTGCAATCACTGGCGCGCTTAATAGCATGCTTAAATCCATCGTGGCTAAGCTTTTGTAGTAGCTATAGCTATGGCGTACGCCTAATAAACCTATTTGCGCCAAAATAATACCGAAGATGCCACCCAAGAAGCCTAACATTGCCACCTCAACGATATGTTGAAAGAAGATTTGGCGTTTACTGGCGCCTAATGCGCGGCGTACACCCACTTCAGGAGCTCGACGTAAAAACTTCGCCAGTAATAAGCCTAAAATATTAGCAAGGCACACGGCTAAAAACATAAAACTTAGGCCGACTAAAATTTCGTTGTCTTCACTGACAACATTGTTGTATTGCATCCACTCATTTACATCGCGTAAGGTGGCCGTTAGTTTTTCACGATTAAAACGACCGAGCTTTTGTTGCTCTTGCATATAGGCCATCAAAAAGTCTTGGTAAGCTTGTTTTTCTGCAGGTGTTTTTAGTTCAACCCAAAACTGCAACCACACCATTTCTGAATTTAGTTTGTCGTTAAAGGTGTTGGTTTTTTCATGTTTCCAACCATTGGTATTACCCCAATTTTCAAGCTCGCGGGCTTTCATTAGGCTAAATGGTAAAAACAGTTGTTCGGTTTTATTAAATGCGCCGTTATTAAGGTCATAGTATTTTGTGGTGATATCCCAATCATCAATCACGCCAATAACTTCATAACTGGCATCATCTAGATAAACCATTTTACCTACGGGGTTTTGACCTGCGAAAAGCTTGTCGTTTAGATCTTTATTAATCACCACTACAGGGGCTGCATCTGCTTCTTGTTGCTCAGTCCACACTCCACCATAAATAAACGATAAGTTAAACATATCGAAAAAGTCAGGAGTGGTTAGGCGCGCTTGACCAATAAATGGTTTTACTTTGTCTGAGTCTAAATAAACCGAAAAACCCGTTCTTACCATAGTGACGCGTTTACCACCGGCTTTTGCTTTATTAAGGTTGACTGCATCTTGATAAGTTAATTGCAGTGGCATGTTATCGACTGTCCACCAAGTACGGCCTTCATCCATGGTTTGTAACTGCACAGAATAAAGGCTGCTACTTTTTTCAGGAATAGGATCTGCCGACATCATGTGATACACAGATAAACTTGTCATGGTTACGCCAATACCAATAGCAATGGCCAATACCATTAAAAAGCTTACAAGTGGCGTGCGCTTAAAGCTGCGCCAGCTTAAATCTAAATAATGAAGGAACATGGTTATACTCCAGCCGCTTTGAGATTTTGGGTACCTTGATATAAGGTGAAGTCAGCTAGCTGGCCGTCAACAACTTGGATATTGCGTGGGGCTCTGCGCGCAAGTTCTGGATCATGGGTTACCATGATGATGGTTGCGCCGTCACGGTTGATTTGCTCAAGTAGTTCCATTACTTGGCGTGCCATTAAGCTATCTAAATTACCCGTCGGCTCATCGGCAAGTAAAAAGCGAGGCTCACCGGCTAGTGCTCTGGCAATGGCCACACGTTGTTGTTGACCACCAGAAAGTTGTTGCGGTAAGTGTTTTGCTCGTGAAGCTAAACCAACTTGCTCAAGGCATTGCTCAATACGGCGTTTACGCTCAGCGGCTTTAATGCCACGATAACGCAATGGCACTTCAATATTTTCATATAAGTTCAAGTCAGGGATGAGGTTAAAACCCTGGAATATAAAACCAATTTTTTGATTTCGTAGATCAGCGCGTTGGTTGTCATTTAGTTTCCCCACATCAATACCATCTAACATGTACTGGCCTTCGCTAAATGGCTCCAACATACCTGCGATGTTTAAAAAAGTGGTTTTACCCGAGCCACTTGGGCCAGTTACTGCAATAAATTCACCTTCATCTACTTGTAGGTTGAAGTCGCGAAGGGCATGAGTTTGTACCATGTCAGTTTGATACACTTTGCTGATGTCGTTCATTGTAAGCATGTTGATTTTTCCTTTTATTTGTTAACGTAAAACCAGTGTGGATGCTTTTTTAAAGCGGTCGTAATTCGAGATGATTAGCTTATCGCCAGGCTCTACGCCTTCTATTATCTCGACAGCATTGATACTGCTAGCACCGGTTTTTATATCGATTAAATAAGCCATGTCACCTTCAACTTTATAAGCCTGGGTGCCACCTTGCTGTAAGAATGCACCGCGTTTTACTTGCAATACATCATCGCGATTCTCTAATAAAATACGTGCGGTTAAGCGTTGGTTTTGGCGAATACCAGAAACCTCACTGTCAAAGCGTACGCGGGTAGTTACCTCGCGATTATTCACCTCCGGTGAAATAGCCGATAAGGTTCCTGTTACATGACGGGCACCTAAAGTCAGTTCAACTTGCATACCAAGACCTAGCTCATTGGCATAGCTTTCTGGTACTTGTAGTTCAGCTTCAAAGTTACTTAAATCCACCAAAGTCATTAATGGTTGGCTTTGTGTAACGGCTTCTTTTTGCTGCACTAATAAGTTACCAACAATACCGCTTACACTGGCAGTAATTGTGAGTTCATTCACCTGCCTAAATAAGTCATCAACGATGAGTTGCTGACGCGTCAGATCGCGCTCTGCAGCTTTTAGTTCAAATGCGAGGGTATCTTTAGCTAAGCTGACTTCTTGCTCTGCATGTTTAAAGGAAAGTTTGGCGCGGGCCAAGTCATCAACGGCTTTTTCTAAATCTATTTGGCTGATTAAATGTTTTTCGATAGAGAGTTTAGCTCGGCGGTTTTCTCTGTCTGCGGCATTTAGTTCAACCTGTGCTAAATCAAGGGCTTTAGTAAGGCTTAGTTTTTGTCGACGTGCTTCAAGTTGCTTGCGTTGTAGTTCACCTTCTAATCGTGCTAATACTGATTGTTGCTGTTTTAATTCGTTAGTAAGCTCAGGGCTGGTTACGGTGGCGATTACTTCGTTTACTTCAACGCTGTCACCGGCTTTTACTTTTAAATCAACAAAACCTCGTTCAGGGCTATAAACTTTTGGCGCATTAGCTGCAACGATTTTACCGCTCGCTGCCACATCTCTAGTAAGCGTCTTTTGGCTTACTTCACTAATTTGTAGGCTTGCTGCATCAACCGAAATGCTGCCATCGCTACTGGCAAATAATGCTTGAAAGCCAAGCGCACCAACAAGTATTACACCTACTGCTAATATAAGTGGTTTCTTAATGGTGTTTTTTTTAGCCACAGTAATATCTTGGGCACTGGTATCCTTTATCATCATAACTCCTTACGATTCTCAAAACATACAATCATGAAGCCAACGGCAATCATGGTAAGCGGAGAAGCCATAAACAAACTGATAGTGAACATTTTGAAATCCTTAATTTCGCTGATGACTTATCTATACCATTAGCGTGCCAATTATTAAGTTGCTGATAATATTGTTTTTTTATTTGTTTTGATGAGTAGATGTCTGTCCGCGGACAGAAAAAGTGTCCGCTGCGGACACTTTTAAATTGCTGATTATTGACGCGAGGGTAAAGAAAGTCAGTCATTGCGACTAAGGTCGGCTGCTCAGAGACCTAGTTTGTTACTATGCTAAAGCCAAGAGTAAATAATGATGCAGCAGCGTTAGGTGTTACCTCATAAAAACTGCATTGATATTCAGATCGTGAATAATTATTCATAATTAAGCGCAGTTTACGTTAACGTAAAGAGGCTGGTTTTAGATTGTTTTTTTACAAGTTGTTAAATTTGACACCAGTGTCATAAAAAAATAACGGGTGAAATACGCCTAAATGTAAAAAAATAGCATAGAATTTAGAAAGTGCCTTTAAGTGAGAAATATTCATGAATATGAATATGTATTCAAAACTCTATTGACTCATGAGGTATTTGGCGATAGTTTTGTTCGTCTGCTAGCACTGTCACAAAAGACTGAACCGCTAGTCGTTGTAGCAAGGGGAGGGGTCTATGTTATACGACTCAAAATTAGAAAAAGATAATTGTGGCTTTGGCTTAATAGCCCAGGTCAATGGTCAGGCGAGTCACCGCTTGATTCGAACAGCAATCACTGGCTTAGATCGCATGGAACACCGTGGTGGTATTTCTGCAGATGGTAAAACTGGTGATGGCTGTGGTTTATTAATGCAAAAACCTGATAGTTTCTTTCGTGCTATTGCCAGCGAACATGATTGGCACTTAGGTAAGAACTACGCCGTTGGCATGGTATTTTTAAATGCCGATCCTGTACTTGCGCAAACAGCTAAAGATGTGTTGAGTGAAGAACTCGAAAAAGAAACCTTGAGTATTCAAGGCTGGCGCGTAGTACCTACCGATGCGTCATGTTTAGGGCCAATTGCAAAAAAACAACTACCAGGCTTTGAACAAATTTTTGTTAGCGCACCAGAAGGCTGGCGTCCAAAAGATTTAGAACGTCGCTTGTATGTAGCGCGTCGTCGTGCTGAAAAGCGCCTCGAAAACGATGAACACTTTTATATTGCCAGTTTATCTGGTTTGGTCACTGTCTATAAAGGCTTGATGATGCCTGTAGACTTACCTAACTTTTATTTAGACTTAGCTGACATTCGCATGACCAGTGCGATTTGTGTATTCCACCAACGTTTTTCTACTAATACACAGCCTCGTTGGCCTTTAGCTCAACCTTTCCGCTATTTAGCGCATAATGGTGAAATTAATACGATTCAAGGTAACCGCCAATGGGCACGTGCCCGTGCTTATAAGTTTGCCTCACCACTTATTCCAGATCTGCAATCAGCCGCACCATTCGTTAACGAAAGCGGCTCAGATTCTTCAAGCTTAGATAATATGCTTGAGTTGTTCTTAGCGGGAGGCATGGATTTATTCCGTGCAATGCGTATGCTTGTGCCACCAGCATGGCAGAAAAACCGTGCCATGGATGATGACCTACGTGCGTTCTATGACTTCAACTCAATGCATATGGAACCATGGGATGGCCCAGCTGGTATTGTAATGTCTGACGGCCGTTTCGCGGCTTGTAACCTTGACCGTAATGGCTTGCGTCCGGCGCGTTATGTAATTACCCAAGATGGATTTATCACGCTTGCCTCTGAAGTGGGCATTTGGGATTACGCACCAGACGAAGTCGTTGAAAAAGGCCGTGTCGGACCAGGTGAGCTGTTAGTTATTGATACTCATCAAGGGAAAATATGGCATTCAGATGAGATTGACCAAGACCTTAAATCTCGCCACCCATATAAAGCCTGGCTAGAGGCAAACGTTAAGCGTTTAACGCCATTTGAACAGTTATCTGAAAAAGATGCGGGTAACCGTTCTTTTGATGACGAAACACTGCTTAAGTATCAAAAAATGTTTGGCTATACCAACGAAGAACTTGATAGCGTGATTCGTGTTATGGGTGAAAATGGTCAAGAAGCAACGGGTTCTATGGGTGATGACACGCCATTTGCGGTACTGTCAGAAGGCCATCGCTCACTGTTTGATTACTTCCGACAAAAGTTTGCGCAAGTAACGAATCCACCGATTGACCCACTTCGTGAAAATCACGTTATGTCACTAGCAACCTGTATTGGTAGTGAGCAAAACGTATTTAACGAAACCACCGGCCATGCTAAGCGTTTACAGTTTGATACGCCAATTTTGATGTACGCTGATATGCAACAGCTGATCAATGCTGACGATGAGCACTACAGCTACTGTAAAATTGATATCACTTACACCGCAGAAGAAGGCTTAGAAAAAGCAATCACACGTATCTGTGATGAAGCACAAGAAAAAGCGGCGTCAGGCTGTGTCATGCTTATTTTAAGTGATCGTAACTTTAGCGAAACGCATTTACCTATTCCTGCGGCGATGGCGGTTGGTTCAATTCAAAAGCGTTTAGTAGATAATAACTTACGTTGTGAATCTAATATCATCATCGAATCGGGCAGTGTCCGTGATGCGCATCAATTTGCGGTATTACTTGGTTTTGGTGCAACGGCAATTTATCCGTACCTTGCTTATGAATCATTAGTTGCAATGAGCGATAACAAGACCCTAAATAAGAGCTATTGCGAAGTAACGCTTGCGTATCGTAATGCGATTAACAAAGGTCTGTATAAAATCATGTCGAAAATGGGCATCAGTACTGTCGCTTCGTACCGCTGTTCAATGTTATTTGAGGCAGTTGGTTTATCAGATGCGGTTGTAGAAACCTGTTTTAACGGTGTAGCTAGTCGTATTAAAGGGGCTTGTTTTACAGATTTTGATGATGACCAACGTAAGCTTCATAAGCTGGCCTTTAGTAAGCGTAAATTATTGAGCCATGGCGGATTATTAAAATATGTTCACGGTGGTGAGTACCATGCTTATAACCCAGATGTTATTCAAACACTGCAAAAAGCAGTACGCTCTGGGGATTACAAAGATTACTTAGCGTATGCTGATTTAGTAAATAACCGCCCGATCACCAATTTACGTGACATGTTGGCAGTCAAGATCCCTGATACAGGTGTGAGTGTTGATGATGTTGAACCTGCAACTGAGCTGTTCAAACGTTTTGACTCTGCAGCAATGAGTATTGGTGCGTTATCGCCAGAAGCGCATGAAGCACTCGCAATTGCAATGAACCGTTTAGGTGGTTGCTCAAACTCGGGTGAAGGTGGTGAAGACAAGCTTCGCTACGGCACAGAGAAAAACTCACGTATTAAGCAGGTTGCCTCAGGTCGTTTTGGTGTAACACCACATTACTTACGTAGCGCTGATGTAATTCAGATTAAAGTTGCGCAAGGTGCAAAACCAGGTGAGGGTGGTCAATTACCGGGTGAAAAAGTAACGCCGTATATTGCAAAATTACGTTATTCAGTGCCGGGTGTGACTTTGATTTCGCCTCCGCCACATCACGATATTTACTCGATTGAAGATTTAGCTCAGCTTATTTTCGATTTAAAACAAGTAAATCCAGATGCACTTATTTCGGTGAAACTAGTTTCTGAACCAGGTGTAGGTACTATCGCAACAGGTGTAGCTAAAGCCTATGCCGATTTGATTACTATTGCTGGTTATGACGGTGGCACAGGTGCAAGCCCGCTCACTTCTGTTAAGTATGCAGGTAGTCCTTGGGAGCTTGGTCTTGCTGAAACTCAACAGGCGTTAGTAGAAAATGGTTTACGTCACCGTATTCGTCTACAAACAGATGGTGGCCTTAAAACGGGTCTAGATATCATTAAGGCGGCTATTTTAGGTGCTGAAAGCTTTGGTTTTGGTACTGGGCCTATGGTAGCTCTTGGTTGTAAATACCTACGTATTTGTCACCTAAATAACTGTGCGACCGGTGTTGCAACGCAAGACGATACGCTGCGTCAAAAGCATTATCATGGTCTGCCAGAAATGGCGATGAACTACTTTAAGTTTATTGCCGAAGAAGCGCGCCAAATTATGGCAAGCCTTGGTGTAACTCGCTTAACAGATTTAATAGGTCGTTTGGACTTACTTGAAGCAATTGAAGGCAAGACAGAGAAACAAAAGAAAGTTGATTTGTCTTCAGTTATTGCCGTACCAAACAACCCAACGGGTGAAACCTTGTATTGTAGTGTGCCTAATAGCTCACACTACTTAGGTCAGCTAAACGAAACCTTACTTGAAAAAGCGAAGCAAGCAATTGATGAAAAATCAGGTATCTCGCTGGTTAACCGTATTTGCAATACAGACCGCTCAGTAGGGGCTATGCTATCGGGTTATATTGCGTCAAAACATGGTAACCAAGGTATGGCTGCTGATCCTGTTTCTATTGAGCTCCATGGTACAGCAGGTCAATCATTTGGTGTGTGGAATGCAGGTGGTCTTGAAATGACGCTTGTTGGTGATGCGAATGACTATGTTGGTAAAGGAATGGCTGGCGGTAAGCTAGTAATTCGCCCACCGCTGGGTTCTTCTTTCGAAAGCCACAAAGCGACCATTGCCGGTAATACCTGTTTATATGGTGCAACGGGCGGTAAATTATTTGCCGCAGGCTGTGCCGGTGAGCGTTTTGCAGTTCGTAACTCAGGCGTCCAAGCGGTTGTAGAGGGCGTGGGTGACAATGGTTGTGAATACATGACAGGTGGTGTTGTTTGCGTACTTGGTAAAGTGGGTATCAACTTTGGTGCAGGTATGACAGGCGGTTTTGCTTATATTCTTGACGAAGGTAATGACTTTGAAAAACGCATTAACCCTGAACTTGTTGAGATTGTCACGCTTGAAGGGTTGGCATCACACCAAGAACATTTACGCGGTCTAATTGCTGAGCATTTAGAACTTACAGGCTCAAACCGCGCTGAGCAGATTTTAGCTAACTTCGATTTATACATTCCGATGTTTAAATTAGTTAAGCCAAAATCTAGTGATGTAAAAAGTTTACTTGGGCACCGAGCGCGCAGCAGCGCAGAGCTTCGTGTTCAGGCTCAGTAAGGGGGTAGTATGAGCGAAAATGTATACCAATTTATCGATGTACAACGTGTTGATCCGCGTAAAAAGCCAATCTCAGCGCGTAAACAATCTTTCGTAGAAATTTACGAGCCGTTTTCTGAGACGCAAGTTAACTCACAGGCGGATCGCTGTTTAGATTGTGGTAACCCGTACTGTGAATGGAAATGCCCAGTACATAACTATATTCCACAGTGGTTAAAATTAATTCGTACTGGCCGTATTTTAGAAGCGGCAGAGTTGTCTCATCGTACAAACAGCTTACCAGAGGTGTGTGGTCGAGTGTGCCCACAAGACCGCTTGTGTGAAGGCTCTTGTACACTTGACGAAGAGTTTGGTGCTGTCACTATCGGTAATATCGAAAAGTACATCACAGATACCGCTTTTAAGATGGGCTGGAAACCAGATATGTCGTATGTGGTTTGGTCTGACAAAAAAGTGGCTATCATTGGTGCTGGTCCGGCAGGCTTAGGTTGTGCGGATATTTTAGTACGTAACGGTGTAAAACCTGTGGTGTTTGACCGTCACCCTGAAATTGGCGGCCTTCTTACATTTGGTATTCCTTCATTCAAACTTGAAAAAGAAGTAATGCAAAAGCGTCGTGAAATTTTCACTGAAATGGGTGTCGAGTTTCAGCTAAACACTGAAGTTGGCGTTGATATTACTCTTGATGAAATCTTGGCCGAATATGATGCCGTTTTCTTAGGTGTCGGTACGTATCAAAGTATGCGTGCAGGGCTTGAGAATGAAGATGCTGATGGTGTGTTTGATGCACTGCCGTTCTTAATTGGTAACACAAACCGTGTTATGGGCTATGCAGAAGACAAACAAGCTTACCTCGATATGGCGAACGAAAAAGTTGTCGTGTTAGGCGGTGGTGATACAGCAATGGACTGTGTGAGAACCTCTATTCGACAAGGTGCTGCAAAAGTAACTTGTGCTTATCGTCGTGACGAAGAAAATATGCCAGGCTCAAAGCGTGAAGTTAAAAATGCCCGTGAAGAGGGGGTAGAATTTACCTTCAATGTACAGCCGAAAGGCATTGTTGTTGACGAGCAAGGTAAAGTTGCTGGCGTTAAGATGGTGAAAACCCAGCTTGGTGAGCCGGACGAAAATGGTCGTCGTCGTGCTGAAGAAGTTGCCGGCTCTGAACATGTTATTGAAGCTACCAAAGTGCTTATGGCTTTTGGTTTTAAACCTCATAAAATGGATTGGTTAGAGCCGTACGGTGTTGAAATCAATCATTGGGGTGGCATCAACGCACCAGAAAAAGGTGAATTTACCCATCAAACAACGAACCCTAAAATCTTTGCTGGTGGCGATATTGTTCGCGGCTCAGACTTAGTGGTAACCGCTATTTTCGAAGGCCGAAACGCCGCAGAAGGGATTATGGATTATTTGGAAGTTTAATCCTAAGGGGTTCATTTAATATTTATAAAAGCAAGCTACCTAGCTTGCTTTTTTATTACCTGCCATAAAATATACTTATTTCTTGTTATGATAATTTAAGCAAGATCCAGAAAGATAATGAAAAAATAGCGCTTATTACCTACAATCTTCGAATGAATTCTACAGTAGAATATAAAAGTTCATTATTTCGTATTAACTCCATATTTACTCCACATTGTTGCGTTTAAATGTCTATCAGAGGCAGAAGCCCATCTGAATATTTGATGCTAACAACATGGATAAAAAGAAAATGTTTTGCGAACACACTAATAACGAGCAGTTAAGCTTTTTTCAGCCGAATTCAAAATCTGAAAATGATTTACTCAATGAGGTCATGAATAGTGAAGACCTGCACGATATTCTGACTATGGTTTTACTAGATGAAACCTTATCAGACGCCCTTAAAGCGATGGTGAAGCAACAACTGAAAACAATAAAAAAAATATAAAACGGAAATAAAAATGCCGCAGATATTAGTCGTTGAAGACGACTTAGATATTGCAGAACAAGTACTGTTGTTCTTTAATGCATCTGGTTTTACTACTCACCACATCACTGATGGCAGTGCTGTGGTGTCGTGGGTTAAAGAAAATAATCCAGATGCAATAATTCTAGATGTAATGTTACCTAATTTAGATGGCGTGGAATGCATGAAGCAGATCCGCGCTTTTTCAATGGTGCCTATTATTATGGTAACCGCTAAAGTCGAAGAAGCTGATAGGTTAAAAGGGTTAGAACATGGCGCAGATGACTATGTATGTAAACCTTTTAGCGGTGCAGAGCTGGTGATGCGTGTTAAAGCTATTTTAAGACGCTGCGCGCCAGTATCTATTAGCAAGGAAACTGTTGAAACGCCTGCTACTATTTGCTTAAACGAAGATGCGCTTGAAGTTGAAATAAAGGGCGTGTCTTTGGGTTTAACTAAAGTAGAATTTGACGTATTCAAGCTTTTGTACAAAGCCCCTAAGCGTGTTTTTTCAAGGCAGCAGATACTTGATCACATTCAGCCCAATAACTTTGATATTACCGACCGCGTAATCGACAGTCACATCAAAAATATTCGTAAAAAACTGAAGAATTTACAGTTCTCTCCTAAGATAGTCGCTTCCGTTTATGGTGCAGGCTATCGCTATGATGAACGTCAAATCAATTGATTTGGCGTTCATCGCCTTTACTATTAATTACACACTGTACGTTCACCTTTTCGAATCGAATGGGTAAACACATACACTGATAATTCCCTTGCTTGAATATCTTGCCAAATTTGTTTGCTAGGAGCAGGACAGAACGCGTAATGTAAATATTGGCTAAGCGCTTCACCTTCAAGGGCTATCGAATAGGGCGTTCGTACATAGACCTGAATCGCATCAGTTGAGTACTTAATTTGATCTAATCGCCACTGGCCTAGTAAAAATTGCTTTGCAAAAAACTGAGAAATACGTTGTTTTGCAGCTTCAGACAGTGGAGGGTACTCTATTGGCTTTTCGTAGCTTGCATAATAGAGTGCTGCACTTAACAGCATGCTGGCAAGGGCCGCATAAATTGGCAGTGGGGACTTTTTGGTTTTTTTAACATTGCTTTGGCGATGTTTACGCTCAATAGATTTTGCCCATTGGGCGTGCTTTAATGACTCTGACATGGTTCCATTCCACAGTAGTTTATAGTGCTATTTAAGCAATAAAATGTGGTGGAAAAATGGAGAGGCTTATTTATTACCTAAAGGCAGTAAGATTCTAATACATAAGCCACCTGACTTACCCGGTAATGCGTTAATAGTACCTGACATCAATTCGACAAAACTCTGACAAATTGATAACCCTAAACCTGAGCCTCCTGATGCGCGGCTACGAGACTCTTCAACACGATATAAACGGTCAAAGAGCTTGCCTATATGAGCTTTACCTACACCCGGAGAAGTATCATCGACTTGTATAAACAGCTCTTGTTTATTCGCTCTCACCTTTAGGCGAACATGGCCTGGGGTGTCTGTATATAGACACGCATTAGTAAAAATATTGTTGAGGATTTGGTCGAGTTTTTGTTTATCTACCGTGATCTCAACATCATTAGCAATAACAATGTCAGCCAAAAAAGTTAGCTGATGGCTGCAAACATAACGGCGCATGTCTTGCTCGTATTCAGCAAAAATTTGTGCGGCATTATATTGTTGAAGGTTCAATGTAAGGGTTTTATTTTCAGCTTGCGATAACTGATATACATCTGAAATTAAGTTATTAAGTTGTGCTATCTTGCCATTAATTTTGCTGTAGGCGAGATCGCGGTTTTCTTGTATGTCGAGCTCGAGTGCTTCTATATGCAGTTTCAATACGCTCAATGGGGTGCGTAATTCATGAGAGATATCAGCGAGCATTTTGTCTTTTTCAATTAAGTTATATTGATAAAGCTTGGCTTTAAATAACGCTTTTCGATGCTTGAAGTAATAGAGTACTAACGCAAGGATACTAAACAACAAAACAATACCAGCAGACAACAACCAAATCTGTTTTTCTAGTCGCTGGTTATTCATTTGTGCAGTTGCGAGTTTGTTTTTTTGTATTTCATCATCAATTCGTTGCTGTTGCTCGATTGCTGTTAATTGCTTTTTATTCTTTTCGACAGCTTGATTTAGATGTTCTTCAAACAAAGACTCGGCCAGTTCATTTTCAAGCTTTAGCTGCTCAGCTGCTAGCTTGTAATCACCTATCAATTCAGCATAAATTGCGGTATAGCCGTGCTGCTTTTGATTCAATAATCGGTTATTGATACCTAGTAACAACTCTTTTGTTCGACTTAAATAAAGACCAATTAGCTCAGGGTTTTTAAGGACTAAATGCAATTCAATTAAATTAAAGTAAGAGTAGATCTTACTTAACGCCGAGCCAGATTTAAGCGCTGCATTGAGCCCAGACTCAGCACTACTGAGAGCCATATGCTGGTTGCCTATTTTCAAATACAATTGCATTAACGTATGCTTCGCCGTCGCCATATTTTCATAGGCTTTGACGTCGGCTAAACGGGTAAAGGCGTTATTTAATAAGGGAAGAGCCTGCTCTAAATCGCCTCGTTTATACACCAGCTTGGCAAGTTGTAAACTGGTATCAGCAATATTCATTTGGTTTTTGGTTTTAATATCAAACTCGAGTGCTTTTTTATAGAAGTACTCAGATTGCGTGAGGTCATCAAGCCTGTGAGCAAGGTTTGCTAAGTTATAAAAGTTAGTGGCAACAAGTTCATAATTATCGCTGTTTTCTAATAACGCTTGTGCTTTTACCTGATGATGCATTGATTGTTCAAGATCATTTAGTGTGTCGTATAGTGAACCCAAATTGCTATGGCTTTGTGCTTGTAGGTTTTTGTCTTCAAGCTCGTTTGCAAGCGCTAAGGCTGCCATATAGTGTTTTTTTGCTTCTATTGTTTTTAATTGGCGACGATAGTTGATCCCCAACTCTTTTTGGATGTGGTATTGGTCCTTTTTGCTTAAACTAGCAAGCTTTTGTAATGGCGATAATAGTTCAATCGCTTTGTTGTAATGACCTTGTTTACGTAACAGAGGCGCTTGTGCCATCACAATTACAGGGCTCGATGTAGCGCTATTTTTATCTTTGTATTGCTCTAGAATAGTGAGTGCTTCAATGAGCTTGCCTTGGTTCTCAAGGTCAGTGACTTGATTTAATAGAGAGCTTGGTAGTGAGGTTGCTACACAGGAAAAAGACAGTAAACATGTAGCGATAAGTAAAGAGTATTTCATTTGCAGTTAGAATAAGCTTAAAGTGTGCTTATACTAACCAGCAAATGTGTGCAAATTATGGAGTTATTAGTTAGCGTTTATCACAACTAAACTTCAATTAATGATAAAGTTTTATCCTTAATTCAGTTACACCTGAGATGTTATGGTTTTTCATCTTTTTGTCTCAGTATCAAAAATTTCTGATTGTATTCAACCTACGGAATCCTAAAATCTATATTTGGATAATTTATGCTCCATTAAATTAATGGTAAATAATTTATTTGCTATTTTTGTTAATGATAAAGTTTTAGTTAATTCTTCAGGTGAAATACAATGAAAAAATCTATCCTGTCAATATTGATGGTATGCGGAGCCGTGGCTGCAGATGCTTCGGCAAATAGCTGCACAGGCGAGCTGTATGGTATTAACTCTGGTCGAGGCCATTTAGGTTTCGTTTTTTCTATTGATGAACATACGCAAAGTGCAGCGATTCATTCAAAAGCTGCTTTCTCGTCAGCAGCTATAGCATTTGATAGTACAAGAAACCGACTTTATTACGTTTCAGCTCCACGACCGCTTTCGTATAAGCTTGATGTAAGTGAATTTAATTTAGCAAGTCATGAACTAGCTGACCTGCCAATTAAAAGTGAAAAGTATAAGTATACTCGTCTCGCTTACGTTGATATGGATACAAATGAGCACACAGTGTTTAGTCGCTCTAATTCGATGACTCGATTAGCTTATGATCCAAATCGTGATGTTATCTACGGCTCTAAAGGCAGTAAGTTTTATATTATTTCCCCAGATTCTGGTGAAACTCAGTTTGTAGGTAATATGACTGGCTATGGGAATAGTTCAGATATTCTTCGTGGTGATATGATTGTTAAAAACGGAGAAGTTTATTTAGTTTCTGCAACAAGCATTTTCTCTTTGAACCTTTCTACACTTGAGTTAACGAAAAAATCTGAACATGGCTTAACGACAGTGACCGGTGCTGCGCTTGATCAAAATGGTGAGCTGATTATTGCTCGAGAAGTTATTAACGATCAAGGTAATTACAATATAACTAAGCTGTATAAAGCATCAATTGAAACGGGTAAAACATGTGCAATGGGTACGTATCCTATGCGTATTAATGATTTAGCGTTAAACACACTTAAACCAGTTGCTTGTTATACCAAACCAACCTGTAGTACCGGTGCAGAGTCAGTTGTTATCACGAGTATTGATAAGCAACGAAAAGCGACTTGGCAAAATTACACATTGAATGCTTATTTATTTGATAAACCTGTCGCAAAACTTAAGAGTGCAGCAAATTTTGGTGAAGGTGGAATTGTAAATAAAACACTTACAATTAATCATGACTTTGCCGCTGCAAACTCCATTACAGAAGCTGCAATCGATTCTTATGGCACAGATATCTTTTTTGTGGGGAGTTTTCATGATACAGATTTCACAGACGCTGAAGTTTCAGAGCTTTACAATTGGTCAAAGAAACCAGGTAACGTAACTATTATTGCAGCTGACTCTGACTTGCCGAATGAAAAAGTGTATGCAAAGTGGGGCTATACTGTCACGCGTGATGGTTATGTCGACGGCCCAAATACGCAAAACCCTGATGGTGTGGGTACTCATCCTCAGCAGGCTATTTTTGCTGGCCCATTTGGTGGTGTAACGAGTTTTTATCAAGCGGGTGGTGCGAAAGGCTATTTCTCTGAAATGCCAGCAGGTACTCAAGTATTAGCAGTTAATCAAGATGGTCTGCCTACAATTGTTATGGACCCAGAAACTGGCGATATTCTATTATCTGATAATGGTATTGTTAACACTCAAGATAAAGTTGAGAACTACACTCCAGGTACAGGTGTAACTAGCATGGCCGAACGGCTATTCTTAAACTTAATTAACTATGCAAGTGATATAGATTAATTATCCTTATTTAAACTATCGTGAAGTCATTTACTTCACGATGGTAATTTATATAAATCGTCTCCCATCATAAATTCATTCTAATAAATAATAGTAGTGTTTAGTTTTCTTTTTAATCTGATTTAAATTGATATGTGCGCTTATTTTTATGATTTATTTACAGCGCAGCCTTGATTTTAAAGTCTTGCTTTCGAATGGTTCTTTTTTGTTACTTTATTTTTGTTTTATCATTTTTAATTATTGATTATTATGGATTGTTGTTAAAATCAAAATTTTCCTATTGTTTTCTCGTGATTTAAAAGTAAGTATTTACCTTGTGCTATATATATAAATTAATATTTGCTAACTTTTTATTTTTAATTGTTAGTAAATAAGTTTGATTTTATCTTTTTAGGTGAATATAAAATGAAAATCTCTATGTTATCGATTATGACACTTTGCACTGCACTTTCGTCGGGTGCCTATGCAAATACGTGTACCGGTGAGCTATATGGAATTAATTCTGGGCGAGGTGACTTAGGGATTGTCTTTTCCTTGAATGAACAAGAACAAAGTGCTGCGATTCATTCGAAAGCTAAGTTTTCCTCAGCAGCTATGGCGTTTGATAGTACTCGTAACCGTTTATATTATGTATCTGCCCCTAGACCACTAACATATCAGCTAGATCCTGGCTCTTTAAATTTGACCGATGAAGAACTAAAAGGCTTACCGATTAAAGGTAATAAATTTAAATATACCAAACTTGCATATGTGGATATGGCAACTGGTGAGCACGTAGAAGTTGGTCGTAGCAGCCCAATGACAAGACTTGCTTATGATCCTGAGCGAGATGTTATGTATGGCGCAAAGGGTAGCAAGTTTTACATTATCTACCCTGATTCAGGAGAGACTCAGTACGTAGGTGAAATGACGGGTTATGGTAGCAGCTCTGATATCCTTCGGGGCGACATAGTTATAAAAGATTCAAAGATTTATTTGATCTCTTCTAAAAGTATCTTCTCACTTGATTTATCAACATTACAATTAACTCGAATATCAAATCATGGGTTAGTAACTGTAACAGGCGCTGCGGTAGATCAAAACGGTGAATTATTGATTTCTCGTGAAGTAATTAATGATCAAGGACACTTCAATCTTACCAGACTTTATAAGGCATCTATCGAAACTGGTAATACTTGTGAAGTAGGTTCATTCCCAGTGCGTGTCAATGATTTAGCTATGGATACGATAAAACCAGTTGCTTGCTATAATAAAAAGTATACATGTAGCACTGAGCCAGAATCGATAGTCATCACTAGCATTGACCAAAACAGACAAGCCACTTGGCAA
>CESF01108151.1_pt1 | contig 39688 bp, 39 predicted proteins | sample 356331 | NCBI WGS metagenome assembly CESF01 (sample SAMEA2621779, study PRJEB7988) | marine metagenome | biome: marine biome (ENVO:00000447); feature: surface water layer (ENVO:00002042); material: "saline water (ENVO:00002010), including plankton (ENVO:xxxxxxxx)" | depth 5 m
CAGAGCAATAGAACGCGCAAGGGCTGCACGGCGAGCCATACCACCAGAAAGCTCAGACGGCATTAAATCTTGTGCACCACGTAAACCGACGGCTTGTAATTTCATTAAAACGACAAGACGAATTAAATCTTCGCTAAGTTGAGTATGTTCGCGCAAAGGAAAGGCGATATTGTCAAACACTGACATATCGGTAAATAAGGCACCGCTTTGGAACAGCATACTCATTTTGGTACGGGCAGCATAAAGTTCCTTGCGAGTCATGCCAGGAATACTGTTGCCTTCAAATAAAATGTCACCAGAATCAGGCTTAAGCTGACCGCCAATTAAGCGTAACATGGTGGTCTTACCAATGCCGCTCGGTCCCATGATAGCGGTTATCTTGCCTTTCGGAATGTTAAAACTCATATTTTTATATATGATTCTATCGCCCCGTGAAAAGGTTACATCCTTGATTTCTACTATTGATTGCGACAAGTCGCTCTCCATAACTTTTTTCACTAGTTTTGCCATTTTAAGGGTTTTTTAGTCAATATGGAAAAAACAAATCGTAAAATTTTGTAATATTTCCTATCAATAAATTCTAAAGCTAGCTGCAAAGAACTTAATCACACCTGAAATTTAGATTCCTCGCCCAGCACGCTTTATGCTTGCCAGCTCATTCTTTTACTTATACTTTCAGTTTCGCTTTTGTTACTATTTGCAGTCATCTGTATAAGTAATGTTGGCGTATCACAATGGTGACTTCTTTTGTCATTTTAATTATTGGTTTTGCTGCACTCGTTTGGAGTGCCGATCGGTTTGTTTATGGGGCGGCTGCACTCGCAAAAAACATGGGGATCCCCACCCTAATCATTGGTTTAACCGTAGTAGCTATGGGCTCATCTGCGCCTGAAATGATGGTATCAGCATCAGCAGCTCTAGCTGATAAAACAGATACTGCAGTAGGTAATGCGGTTGGTTCTAACATCACCAATATCTTACTTGTACTTGGTGTTACTGCTTTATTGCGTCCTCTTTCAGTATCATCTTTGACGCTTAAACGCGAAATGCCACTCGTACTGTTAATCTCTGTAGCAGCTTGGTATGTGTTTTCAGATAACTATTTTTCATTCACTGAGGGCATTGCATTGATGGTTGCCTTTGCTGTATTCATTGGTGGCTTAGTGATCGTCTCACTGCGCGCGAAAAACCAAGATGATCCTTTTGTCAGTGAAGCATGTGAAGATGTCCCGAACGACGTGAGCACAAAATCAGCCGTATTTTGGTTAGTCATCGGCATGATTTTATTACCTATTAGCTCGCATTTTTTAGTTGGGTCGGCGGTTGATATTGCAAAATATTTTGGTTTATCTGATCTCGTTATTGGCTTAACCATCATTGCCATTGGTACCAGCTTACCTGAGCTAGCAGCCTGTATTGCTGGGGTTCTAAAAAACGAAGACGATTTAGCACTGGGTAATATCGTTGGCTCAAATATCTTCAATTTACTCGCTGTATTACCACTTGCGGGCATTATCAACCCTTCAATTATTGACCCTTCTGCGGCAAACCGCGATGCACTTATTATGATTGCAGCAACCGTTGTATTGATGGCCATGTCATTGAACTTTAAAGGTGCTCGTCGTATCAATAGAGTAGAAGGTGGCTTCTTGTTAGTCGCATTTATTGCATATCAGGGCTATATTTTTAGCCAAATAGGATAATCAATGACACAACAAAGCTTTATTGCGCAAGGTAAGCGCGTACTCGAAATTGAAGCACAAGCCTTACAAGAAATTGAGCAATATATAAATCAAGATTTCGATAAGGCTTGTCAATTAATGTTCCAGTGTACAGGCCGTATCATTGTTATCGGTATGGGCAAGTCAGGCCACGTTGGTAATAAAATTGCGGCGACCCTTGCAAGTACTGGTACACCCGCATTTTTTGTTCACCCTGGTGAAGCAAGCCACGGTGATTTAGGCATGATCACTCATGATGATGTAGTGATGTGTATTTCTAACTCTGGTGAGACCAGCGAAGTACTAAGCATAATTCCTGTTATTAAGCGCATTGGCGCAAAGATGATTTCACTAACAGGCAATCCAGATTCAACCATGGCAAAGCTATCTGATGTCCATGTTTGCATTAAAGTAAGTAAAGAAGCATGCCCGTTAGGCCTAGCACCAACTGCTAGTACAACAGCAACATTAGTTATGGGCGATGCAATAGCCGTTGCGTTACTTGAAACGCGTGGTTTTACAGCTGACGATTTTGCACTTTCGCATCCTGGTGGCAGTCTAGGTAAACGTTTATTACTAACATTAGATGATGTTATGCACGCAGGCGATGCCACCCCAATCGTTAACGAAACGCAAAGCATTAAAGATGCGTTAATTGAAATGTCAGCCAAGGGCCTTGGTATGACTGCGGTAATAGGTGCAGACAAAAAGTTAGCCGGATTATTCACCGATGGTGATTTACGCCGTATTTTAGAGCAGCGCATTGATATCCATAGTACTGCTATTAGTCAAGTGATGACTCGTTCATGTACTACTGCGCGCCCTGACATGCTTGCAGCTGAGGCATTGAACATTATGGAACGTAAACGTATCAATGGTTTAATTGTGGTAGATCATAGTAATACGCCTATTGGTGCCCTTAATATGCAAGACCTATTAAAAGCAGGAGTTCTTTAAGCAATGACATTCGCCGAGCTTTACCAGCCTCTTAGCCCTGATGTGAGTCAGCGCGCACAAAAAGTAAAATTGCTAATCTGCGATATTGATGGTGTTTTTTCTGATGGCCGAATTTATTTAGGCAATGATGGCGAAGAACTTAAAGCATTCAATACAAAAGATGGCTTTGGTATTAAAGCGCTCATAAATAGTGGTTTTGAAGTGGCAGTCATTACTGGCCGCCATTCACAAATAGTTCAGCAGCGAATGACTAGCCTAACAGTTCAGCACATTTATCAGGGACAAGAAGATAAGCTAATTGCTTATCAAGAGTTAAAGGATAAACTGGGGCTAACTGATGAGCAAATTGCCTATATTGGTGATGATGGTCCAGACTTACCAGTAATGGAAAAAGTAGGGTTTGCTGTTGCTGTTAACGACGCACACCCACTAATTAAAAAGCTGGCTCATTACACCACATTATTACCAGGTGGCTTTGGAGCCGTGCGTGAATTAACTGATTTACTGATGTTAGAAAACGGTAAGCCGTTAACTAGCGATGGAACCAGCGCATGAATATAGCCCGTATTTTACTGAGTGTTGTTTTTGTTTGTTGCATGGTGTGGTTGTGGTATCCGTACTTTAATCAATCAGCAGACACAATAACTAGTGAAGACGAGATCATTGCAACGCCTGATTACACTGCGGTGGCGTTAAAGCAAACTGCTTATGACGAGCAAGGAAAAATCAGTCATAAAGTAGCTGCGGCTAAAATGGAGTTGTATCAACAATTAGGGTTTACCTTTTTTGAGCAACCTGTATTTACTATTTATGGCGACCAGCAGGTTTGGCAAGTAAAAGCCAAAGAAGCCACTTTATACGAAAATGATCAGCTGATTTTTGAAGGGGATGTAGTTGCTAAAAACTTAACCCATAACGGTATGATCGAAGATATAAAAGCAGAAAACATTAATGTCGACATTAATAAAATGACCATGTTTTCAAAGCAACCTGTAACACTAACAGGACCGAATTTAAAGATTACCGGTAAAGGCTTAAAAGCCGATTTAAAAACCGAAATTGTTGAGTTAACTAACCATACACGAACCATATACTATGACCAATAAACTGAAGAAATTACTCCTGATCCCAAGCTTATTGATTGCGTTTTCCGGCACCGCTGCCGAGCAAACTGGCGCACAAATTAGCATTAGCTCAGATCGCCAAGTTGGTAAACTAAAAGATGGCGTTGGCATATTTGAAGGTAACGTAGAGATCGTGCATGGTAATCGTCGTATTACAGCAGAACGTCTTGAAGCACACGGCGGTGATACCGAAGGTACAGTAGAGCTAATTATTGCAACAGGCAAACCAGCTTACTTCGAAGAAAAACAAACGGATGGTTCCGTAATGAGCGCCAGTGCTGAAGAAGTTCGTTATGATGTTGCGAAACGCTTCTTAACCTTAAACGGTGAAGCTGAAGTTACCCAAGCTGGTCAAAAAGTAACAGCGAAAAGCATTACCTATGATATGGCTCAGCAGCTTATCAGTGCTGAAAAAGACGAAAACTCATCAGATCGTGTACACACTATTTTAGTACCTGTTGAAAATAAAAAAGACAATAAAGGCCAACCATGAGCACATTAAAAGCAGAGCTTTTAGCTAAGAGCTACAAAGGCCGCCAAGTGGTTAAAAATGTCGGTCTGGAAGTTGAAGCTGGCAGTATTGTTGGCTTGCTTGGCCCAAATGGTGCTGGTAAAACCACGACTTTTTACATGATTGTAGGCCTAGTTCCGAGCGACAAAGGTAAAATTAGCATCGATGATAACGATATTACCCTTTTGCCAATGCACAGCCGTGCGAGGTTGGGTATTGGTTATCTACCGCAAGAATCTTCGATTTTTCGAAAGTTAACAGTTTACCAAAACTTGATGGCTATTTTAGAGACTCGTAAAGATCTAAATAAAACCACGCGGGAAGAAACTCTAAATAGCTTATTAGATGAATTTAGCATCCAACACATCCGTGATAGTCAAGGTATGGCGCTATCTGGTGGTGAACGTCGCCGCGTTGAAATTGCTCGCGCATTAGCCGCTAATCCTAAATTTATCCTTTTAGATGAGCCTTTTGCTGGTGTTGATCCAATTTCAGTGTTAGATATAAAGAAAATTATTGAGCACCTAAAAAATCGTGGTATTGGTGTACTAATTACTGACCATAATGTTCGAGAAACCCTTGATGTTTGTGAAAAAGCCTACATTGTTTCTCATGGGGAGCTAATTGCATCAGGCACACCTGAGCACGTATTAGCTGACCAAACTGTACGCGATGTTTATCTAGGCGAGCAATTTAGGCTGTAACCATTACGCCACCGACTAGAGCATCTGCTAGACTTATAACAATGACAATAAATCGATAATAACTTAACTGTCTTTGCACAGTTATCGATAACTTAAAAAAAGGATTGTTAGGGATACATGAGGCAATCATTACAGCTGCGCATGGGCCAGCAACTTACAATGACTCCACAACTGCAACAAGCTATTCGTTTGTTGCAGCTCAGTACATTGGATCTCCAACAAGAAATTCAAGAGGCGCTAGATAGTAACCCTTTACTTGAAGTGGAAGAAGCGGATTACAACGAAGAAAGCATCGGCAAAAATGAGCAAAAAGCTGAATCTGACGATGTGCAAGTCAGCGCTTCTGCAGACGAAGCACCTAGCGAATATGAACAAGAAAGCAGTGATGCTCTAAATAAAGACACTGTAAGTGACGATTTAGCCATGGATGTTACATGGGATGAGTACATGAGTGCCGCTCCATCAACATCATCAGGGCCAATGCCAGAAGATGAATCTATTTATCAAGGTGCATCGACCGAAACCCTTCACGAATACCTTATGTGGCAATTACAGCTCACTCCCTTTAGTCCGACTGATGAAGCGATTGCTGTGGCAATTGTTGAGGCTATCGATGACTCTGGTATTTTAACGGTAAGCTGTGAAGATATCGTCGAGAGCTTTAATCAAAATAGTGATGAAGAAGAAATCGAACTTGATGAAGTCGAAGCGGTCCTAAAGAGAATTCAATTGTTTGATCCTGTCGGTATTGGGGCGCGTAGTTTACAGGAATGCCTGTGTATTCAACTTCGCCAATTCGATGCAAACACGCCATATTTAGCTGAAACTAAAATGGTTTTATCTGAGCATATCGAATTATTAGCGAGTCGCGACTATCGAACTTTGATGAAAAAGACTAAGCTTAAAGAAAATGAGCTTAAAGAAGTAATGACGCTAATTCACAGCTTAAACCCTAAGCCTGCGGATAGCATAGTACGCGAAGAGTCTGAGTACGTCATACCTGATGTATCAGTGAAAAAAGTAAAAGGTCGCTGGGTGGTTGAGTTAAACCCAGATAGTATGCCAAAGATTAGAGTGAACAGCCAATATGCGGCTATGTCTCGCTCTGTTAAATCAAGTAGCGACAGCCAATTTATTCGCTCTCACTTACAAGAAGCAAAGTGGTTTATTAAGAGCTTAGAAAGCCGTAACGATACACTATTAAAAGTGACCAACTGTATCGTTCAACAACAACAAGCTTTCTTTGAGCATGGCCCAGAAGCAATGAAGCCGATGGTGCTAAATGATGTTGCTGAAATGGTCGAAATGCATGAATCGACGATTTCACGAGTAACAACGCAAAAATATATGCATACCCCTAGGGGTATTTTTGAGTTGAAATATTTCTTCTCAAGCCATGTCAGCACTGAAAATGGTGGTGAGTGTTCTTCAACAGCAATACGCGCTTTAATCAAGAAGTTAGTCGCTGCAGAAAACTCGGCTAAACCATTGAGTGATAGCAAAATTGCAGATATATTGGCTGAGCAAGGAATTAAAGTAGCTAGACGTACAATTGCAAAATATCGTGAGTCTCTAGCAATACCTCCGTCTAATCAGCGTAAGAGTTTGATTTAGACGTTTTACATAGAAGGAAAAATGCTTATGCAACTAAATTTAACTGGTCGTCATGTAGAAATCACTGATTCATTAAGAGACTATGTAAACACCAAGTTTGCGAAACTAGAAAGGCATTTTGACCATATTAATAATGTTCATGTCATTCTAGATGTAGAAAAATTAAGCCAAAAAGCAGAAGCAACTTTACATGTAAACGGAGGCGAATTGTTCGCTTCTACAGAACATCAAGATATGTACGCAGCCATTGACTCGTTGATCGATAAGCTTGATCGCCAAGTCATTAAACACAAAGAGAAATTAGCTCGACATTAAATTATGAAACTAAGTTCACTTACTAATCAGGACTGCAGCAAAGCTGCGGTCCTTTTTAATAGCAAAAAAAGAATTCTTGAATATATCAGCGAACTGGCTCACCAGCAGCTTCCTCATTTATCTCAACAAGATATCCTAAATGCTTTACTCAACCGAGAGAAGCTAGGTAGCACTGGTATTGGCCGAGGTATTGCTATTCCACATGGCCGAATGAGTGGCGCCGATGAACCTCAGGCGTTTGTCATAGTGAGTGAATCCCCAATCAATTTTGATGCAATTGATAATCGCCCTGTTGACATTTTTGTAGCACTCATCGTACCAGATGGTGACTCTCAGCTTCATCTAAAGACCTTATCAACAATTGCTGATAGACTTAAAGATAAAGAGTTTTGTAAACAGCTGCGTAGTGCTACTACCGATCAGCAACTGTTTCAGGTTATATCAGCAGAGGCATAAATGGAATTAATCATTATCAGCGGTCGCTCAGGCTCAGGTAAATCGGTCGCTTTACGAGTACTTGAAGACTTAGGTTATTATTGCGTTGATAATATTCCAGTCAATTTACTGCCTTCGCTCGTGCGTAGCGTATCAGATAACTACGATAAAATAGCGGTCAGTATTGATGTGCGTAACCTTCCAAAAGAGCAGCAAGAATTTAATGATATTCTTGAGTACCTTCCAGGTTTCGCAAATCCAACACTTTTTTACTTAGACAGTGATGACCAAACCCTGATAAAACGCTTTTCAGAGACTCGTCGTTTACACCCATTATCCATTGATTCTTTGCCACTTGATCTGGCCATTAAACAAGAAAAAGTCTTACTCGATGTGTTGATCACTCGTGCTGATTTTATGATTGATACCACAGATCTCAGTGTTCATCAGTTAGCAGAATCAATTCGCGAAAAGATTTTGGGTAAAAAGGATAAAAAACTGATTATCACTTTTATGTCTTTCGGCTTTAAACACGGTATTCCAAAAGAAGCTGATTACGTATTTGATGCACGTTTTTTACCTAACCCACACTGGGAACCTGATTTAAAGCCGCTAACGGGTCTAGATCAACCAGTAAAAGATTACTTAGCTAGCCACAGCATAGTGCAAAAGTTCACATGGCAAATTCAAACATTTGTACAAACATGGCTACCACACTTAGAGCGTAACAACCGAAGTTACCTTACCATTGCCATTGGTTGTACTGGTGGCCAACATCGCTCTGTTTACTTAGCGCAAACAATTGGTGAGAGTTTTGCTAAAAGCCATGACAATGTAAAAATTCGCCACCGTGAACAAGACATTTAATTAGGCACTATTATAATGCGCGCTGAAGACACCTTTTTAATTCAAAACAAACTCGGCTTACATGCTCGCGCAGCCACTGTTTTAGCCCAATTAGCAGTACAATTTGATGCTAAAATTACGCTTTATCAAGACGATAAAGAAGCTGAAGGTGACAGCGTATTGGCGTTAATGCTACTTGAAAGCAGTCAAGGTAAAGAAGTTAGAGTCGTTTGTGAAGGCCCTGATGCTGATGCAGCATTAACTGCAATCGGTGAATTAATCGCACAGCGCTTTCACGAGCACGAATAGCATTTGCTAAGCCTTCAAGATTTACGGTAAACTTAATTAGGATATTTTAAATTCCCTTTAAATATCCTACTTTTATATCGCTCGCTTTTCTAAGTTGCAAAACTCTTAATAAATTTATCACAGTGCGACGATATCTCTGCAAATACACCACAAAGCAACTATGCTGTATTTGCTCAGCCTATATAAACTTTTTTCAGTTGTAAGGACGCCAATGCCAGAAGCCTTTGAACAAGATTACCCACTACAACAACTCAAACAAGTGACCAAGTCACTCAATAGTGGTCAATTTGTTCAAGTGCGCGGTATGTTAGCCAAAACGGCGCCTTGTGACACAGCCCTTTTACTTGAGTCTTCTCCCCATAAAATTCGTCGTATGCTTTGGCAGCTGGTTGATCCAGATGTGCGTGGTGATGTTCTAGAAGAACTGTCTGAAGATGTACGTCTTGGTATTATTGCGCAGATGGAACCTGAGCACATTGCTGCCGCCACCGAGGACATGGACGACGATGACTTAGGTGAGGTTTTACGTAGCCTTCCTGATACCGTATATCAAGACGTAGTTAGTGCAATGGACTCGCAAGATAGAGAAAGGGCTACTCAGGCACTTTCTTATCAAGAGCGCTCTGCCGGTGCCTTGATGAACAGCGATACGGTAACAATTCGCCCAGATGTTACTTTAGATGTAGTGCTACGCTATTTACGCCTACGAGGTGAGCTACCAGAAGGCACTGATGACTTATACGTTGTTGATAAGCATAACTGCTTCCTAGGAGCACTTTCGTTAACTACACTGCTGACAAGCCCATCTGATAAAATTGTTCGCGATTTAATGGATGAAGATTGTGAGTCTATACTTATTTCAATGGATGAAAGTGATGTAGCACAACTTTTCGAACGTCATAACTGGATTTCAGCCCCGGTTGTTGATGACAACGCACACTTGCTAGGTCGTATTACCATCGATGATATCGTTGACGTAATCCGCGAAGATGCTGAACATAGCATGCTAAGCCTCGCTGGTCTTGATGACGAAGAAGATACCTTTGCGCCAGTGCTAAAAAGTTCGCAACGTCGCTCTATTTGGCTTGGAGTTAACTTATTAACCGCATTGCTAGCAGCAATTGTGGCAAGCTTTTTTGAAAATACCTTAGCAATTTTGCCTATTTTGGCAGTACTCAATGGTATCGTACCTTCAATGGGTGGCGTTGCAGGCAGTCAAACTTTAACACTGGTTATTCGTGGTATAGCCGTTGGCCATATTAATCAAACTAACCAACGCTTCTTATTACTCAAGGAATTAGCGATTGGCGCACTGAATGGCGTTATTTGGTCGATATTAATTGCCGGTGTTGTTGCCCTATGGCAATGGGACTTTAAGCTCGGTGCAGTATTAGCCTTTGCAATGTTTATGAACCTGGTTGCTGCAGGTATTGCGGGTGCAAGCATTCCATTAATTCTCAAGAAAATGAAAATTGACCCTGCCCTCGCTGGCAGTGTGGTACTCACAACCGTTACCGATATTGTCGGTATCTTTGCCTTCTTAGGTACTGCAACGTGGTTATTAATCTAATCTGAAAACGGCCCTTTAAGGGCCGTATTTATTTCTATTTACTTGCACGCTGCTTATTTTTACCAACTCTTGGTTTAGTATTGGCCTTTTTAAACTGGCTAAAACCGGTATGACGAGTCAGTGCCGCGCGGCCTTTACCGCCCTTCCCTTTAGCAGCTTTCTCGTTGCGACCTTCTTCCGGTACCAAACAGTTTGGCCCCTTACCGATTAGATTCGCTTTGCCCATTTTTCTTAGCGCTTCACGGATCATCGGCCAACCAGCAGGATCATGGTAACGTAAAATCGCTTTGTGTAAACGACGCTGGCGGGCGCCTTTTGGTACAGGCACTTGCTCAGTGTTATTTTTAATATTGCGTAACGAGTTCATCTCAGTATGATAAATCGTCGTTGCGTTGGCCATTGGCGACGGATAAAAGTTTTGTACTTGATCAAGCTTAAAGTCATTACTCTTTAACCAAAGCGCCATATTAACCATGTCTTCGTCTTTAGTTCCTGGGTGAGCAGAAATAAAGTACGGGATCAGATACTGCTTTTTACCTGCTTCTTTTGAGTATTTATCAAATAGCTCTTTAAACTTATCATAAGCACCCATACCCGGCTTCATCATCTTAGATAATGGGCCATCTTCGGTATGCTCAGGGGCAATTTTTAAATACCCGCCCACGTGATGGGTAACCAGCTCTTTTACATAGCGTGGATCTTCAACTGCTAAGTCATAGCGTACGCCTGAAGCAATTAAGATTTTCTTCACACCCTTCACATCTCGGGCTTTTTTATAAAGCTCAATGGTTGGCGTGTGATCCGTGTCCATATGCTTACAAATATCAGGATAAACGCATGATAAACGACGGCAAGTACTCTCTGCTTTTTTACTCTTACAGCGCAACTTATACATATTCGCAGTCGGTCCACCTAAGTCAGAAATAACCCCTGTAAAGCCCGGTACCTTGTCACGAATTTGTTCAATTTCATCAATAATTGATTGCTCTGAACGGCTTTGAATAATACGCCCTTCGTGCTCTGTGATCGAACAGAAAGAACAACCACCAAAGCAGCCACGCATAATGTTCACTGAGGTTTTAATCATTTCATACGCAGGGATTTTGTCATCACCATAACTTGGGTGCGGAATACGTTGGTATGGCAAACCAAATACACCATCCATTTCTTCTGTTTCTAGTGGAAATGCTGGCGGATTTACCCAAATAGAACGGTCGCCATGACGTTGAAATAAAGCACGTGCACAGCCTGGATTTGTTTCTTGGTGCAAAATACGCGACGCATGGGCATAAAGCGGCTTATTCACACTCACTTGCTCAAACGCTGGCAGTTTAACGTAGGTCTTTTCCCATGGTTTAGGACGTGCAGGCTGAACAGTTATTGGTTTGGCCACTTCAGCACTTAGATCAATACCCGCTTTTTTAAACTCAGATTTACTACAACCTACATCATCTGCGCCATACGGGTTTGGAATTGGATCAATCTTACCGATTTTATCGATAGCTGTAGAGTCACTACCACGCCAACCCGGCAGTGGTTCCTTACGAATTACCGCGGTACCACGTATATCTTGAATTGTCTCGACCGACTCACCTGCGGCAATACGGTGAGCCACTTCAACAAGTGGACGCTCAGCATTACCGTAAATTAAAATGTCGGCTTTGGCATCAAACAGAACACTTCGGCGTACTTTTTCTTGCCAGTAATCATAATGAGCAATACGACGTAAACTCGCCTCAATACCACCGATGATCAGCGGCACATCTTTATAAGCTTCGCGACAACGTTGGCTATATACAACCACCGCACGGTCAGGGCGTTTACCACCTATGTTACCTGGCGTGTATGCATCATCATGACGCATACGCTTTTCAGCGGTATAACGGTTGATCATCGAGTCCATATTACCCGCCGTAACACCAAAGAATAAGTTAGGCTTGCCTAACGCCATAAAGGCATCTTTCGAGTTCCAGTCAGGCTGCGCAATAATACCAACGCGAAAACCCTGCGATTCAAGCATGCGGCCAATCACAGCCATACCGAAACTTGGGTGATCAACATATGCATCACCACTGACAATGATCACGTCACAGCTATCCCAGCCTAACGCGTCCATTTCTGCACGAGTGGTCGGTAAGAATGGCGCCGTGCCATAGCATTCAGCCCAATACTTAGGGTAAGAAAACAGGCCTCGCTCGGCTTTTAATGCGCTCATAAAGTGTACTCTGCTAACAAAAGGGGCGAATTATACCCCACTCTTATGCATTATTATAGAAAACAAAACGCCCTTCACGTGGAAGGGCGCTGTTTAATTCATATGCACTTACTGTAACTAGCTATTGCTTAGCTTGCAGGTAGGTAATTAACTCTTTTTCTGGCATAGGCTTAGCGTACATGAAGCCTTGCACTTCATCACAGCCAAGCTGGGCTAAATAATCTGCTTGCGCTTGTGTTTCGACCCCTTCTGCAATAGTTTTTAAGCCTAACCTTGCACCAAGAGAAATAATTAACGCTGCAATCGCCTGACAATCTTGACCTGGTAAATCTTTAATAAAAGCGCGATCAATTTTAAGTCTATCAAGCGGCAATTTTTGCAAATAACTCAACGACGAGAACCCTGTACCAAAGTCATCAATCGCAATCTCAATGCCAAACTCTTTAAGCTCTTTTAATGTCGTGATCACATTAGCTAGTTCATCCATAACCACACTTTCGGTTACTTCAAGTTCGATAAACTGCGGCTCTACATTGTATTTTGTTAAAGTGTCTTTAACTTGCTGTGCATAGCCTTTAACTTTAAATTGTGGCACCGACACATTCACAGCAATACTTATTGAAAAGCCTAATGCTTCTAAGCGCTTTTGCTGCAAACATGCTTGCTCTAGCACCCACTGGCCTATATCAACAATTAAGCCTGCATCTTCAGCCATAGGAACGAAAATCGCCGGTGAAATATACTGACCATTACCCGAAGGCCAACGAAGCAGCGCTTCGCAGCCAATAATCTCAAGGGTATTTAAATCAAGTTGCGGCTGAAACCAAACCTCTAATTTACGTTGTTCGAAATCTTGGCGAAGTTGTCTGATGATACCTAAACGCCACGCCATTTTCTCTTCCATATCTGGAGTATAAGTCACCACCATTTCAGAAGATTGTTTTTTAGCTTGGTTAAGAGCAATGTATCCCAGTTTTAATGTCTCAATTCCCGCTTTTTGAAAGTCACCTTGATAACATAAACCGATGTTAAAATTGATTGGCAAAATGTGTTCGCCCGCATTAAAAGGCAAACTTAAATGCTCGCGAAGTAGCTCAACATCACACTCATTAACAGGTAACAATAGACCGAACACATCTGCACCAATACGTGAGAGCAACTCAGCATTAGGGTACTCTTGTTGTAACCTATCGACAATTGCGTTCAGTAATAAGTTACCGATCTCTTGACCTAAGCCGTTATTAATATCAGAGAATTGCGCAACATCAATTAATAAAAATACAAAATCACTTTTACCCGGTTGATAGTAACGCTCAACTTTATTCATGAAATCATTACGATTCGATAAGCCAGTTAAAATATCTTTATATGCAGCATCACGTAAACGGTTGAACAATCTAACATTATCAAGACCAACACTGACATTAGTCAGGAATATCTCGGCAAATTGTAATTGCGAAGGACTTGGCGTGTGCTCGGTTTCTAAGTAAATAGCTGCTTGGCGATTTTTACTTTTGAGTAAGTATGTACTGTCAATATCCGTATGTTGATGTTCACCTTGCGCCAAGCAATTATTCACTTGCATGATGATACGACCATCATCAAGTTGCTCAACACCTTGACCTATAAAATCATTGTATTGAGCGCAACCGCCTAAAACATAAACCTGATTATCATCTTCGATTGAACCACACAGTAAGCCTTGCGGTTCACAATCCAAAATAATTGAAAGCTGTTTGATAACCGCCATCGAAAAAGCTTTGATATCGGTAAAACCAAGAATGGCTTTTGATGCATACAAAATATTATTTAAAGCGCGGCTTTGAAATTCTAGCTGACAAACTTGCTCATATGAGCGAATAGCAGTAACAAGTGCAGTAATAAGCTTACTGCGTGTTAGTTCTGTTTTGGTTTTATAGTCGTTTATATCGTATTCGCGGATAACCTTTTCTTCAGGTGCATAACCTGGTTGTCCGGTTCGTAAAATAATTCGCACGTTGTGATTTTTGAGGCATTCTCTAACTTGCTTTACAACTTTTAAGCCAGCATCATCTGACTCCATGACTACATCAAGTAAAATCACCGAAATCGAATGGTCATTTTTAAGTAATTCGAGTGCTTCTGCACCTGAATAGGCATGGTGGAACCTCAAGCCTTTGTCCCAGAACTCAACCCCTGAAAGAGCAAGCTTAGTCACTGAATGTATTTCTGGATCATCATCGACAATTAATACGTCCCAAAAATCAGAGACAGTTTCATCCACTAACTGTTCGTCATCTTGGTCACTAAACAAAAAGTCGTTACTCTCTGATGCCATTAATAATTCCTTAGAGTGATGCCCATAATACTGTAACCATGGTTCCACTCCATTTTACAGCGACGCTCAAAATTCTATCACTTATTTAACTATGATACATTAGTGATAGCTTATATAGTATCAAACAGATTATAGTCTATGTTACGTATAATGTTATGAAAGTTATAAAACAATTGCCTGAGGTGAGACTATTAAAATACTCATTTTTACCCTAAAAGCGATTTTTATCGGCATTCTGATCTCACTTGTCATTGGACTGATGCTTTCACCGCAATATACAGTTCACAAGTCAATTAAAGTGAACGCAAGCGGCGCCGAGATTGCGAGTCTTGTTGGCGACTTTAGTCAATGGCCAAAGTGGCAACCATGGCAGGCAGTGGACCCGAGCATTAAATTTATCATTGCTGAGCCAAGTCAGGGCGTTGGTGCACATCAATTTTGGCAAAGTCGCTTTGGCGAAGGTGAAATGACCATCACCCAACTCGACAATACTCAGCTTTCATTTAATATATTATTTAATAAAGAACACATTACCCAAGGCACTATCCGCTATTTACCTGAAGGCGATAACGTTAATATTGAGTGTTCACTAAATGGTGAGGTTAATACCCCAATTATTGGTGGCTACCTTGCTTTATTAAGCCAGTATATTCTCAATAACACAGTAAAGCTGGCGCTCAATAACATCAAAACCCATGCGCAGTTAGCAACAAAAGAGAAGGCGATTGCTACCGATGACAGTGAAAGCAGCTCAAGCGAGAGTTAATCTTGCTAATATCATAGAAAATCAGCTCGGCTATCCAATTCATAAAGCCTCATCTGCTAGGATTAACCATGCTGATAATGACAGCTACTCAGCACAAGGTCAGCAACAGCTAGCCTATCAAATAAGAGCTCAAGCCAGCCTTTTAGAGCGCGCCCAAACTCGCCAAGAAATTCAATTTATAAAGCGCCAAGAAAATATCGAAACCATTATGTCGATGGCCATGGCTTTTTGCCCGGATGTTACTGGTCAACAACAGCCCGATTTTGATTGGATAGAGCGTTTTATTAGTTTATGTGAAGACACAGCGAACTCATCAATGCAGAAACTGTGGGCGAAAATACTAGCTGGTGAAACAGTCTCACCGGGTACCTTTTCAATTAAAAGCCTGCAAACACTTAAACACATGACTCAGCGAGAAGCTGATGCCCTTCAACGCTGTACATCACTGTGTGGCTTTAATGAAAAAGACAACAGCCACTTAATTTTACTCGGCTTTTATAAAAAACCATCGCTGTTTGATTTGCTCAGAAAGGGTAACAAAGTGTCATTTAACTTAGGAAAAACTCCCGTTAGCTTTCCTGATATTCTTACCTTAATGGATATTAACTTACTATACCGAAAAGAAATCGAATCAGCCGTTTTAAAAGCTGGCCAAGAACTAGTACTGAGCTTTATGAATCAACGCTTGGTTCTAATAGCGAAAAGTAATGACTTGGTACTCAGTTATTATAAGTTTACTCAAACAGGTGATGAGTTACGAAAGCTAATTGCATCGCCAATAAACAAAGCTTATAAGCAAATATTATCAACAGCATTAGAAGATGAATTTGAAGTAAGCTGGCAAGCTTTAAAATAAAGCAGCCAGCTTAGTATAAATCGAATGGCTCGATTAGAAGTGGATTTGAATACCCGCAAATGGGCCTGATGCATCTAAGTCTGTGTAGATATCATCAATATCATCAAGCTCTAATGTCATTGAGCGGTAGCCGGCTTTAATATCCATATCAATTGCTAAGTTATCAAGTAAAGCGTATGCAATGCCCGCCTGATAGTCTTGAATTTTGCTATCGTCAATAGCTAGTAAACTACCTTCAAAGAATACGCTTAAACCCGTTAATGGTAAGCCAACTTCAGCACGGCCATAAACTAAAGGTACGAAACCAGAGAAATCAACTCGCTCAGTCGTGTTTTGGCCACCATCTTGCGATGTACCCGTTACCGTAATTTCACCGTCGAATTGTTTCGCATTCACACCTAAATCAATAGAAACTAAATCATTATCAAAGATTTCGTAATAGAGAATATAGTCGATGTGTGATAAATCGCTGACAGTGCCTACTTGCGTACCTACAACGTAATCTGAACCACCAAAGCTAAAGGTTTCATCTAGGGTGGTATCACCATTTAACTCAAGCTCAGTGTATTTTAGTTTAATGTTTGGTACTAACGGCACTGGGTGCTCAAGCGCTGCGTAGTAGCTCGTAAACGTTTCATCATCAAATTTAAAGCTTTGTAAGTTTCCGTCTTGAGCAAAGCTACCGCTATTATCTGATTGCCAGCCATCAACACCTAAGTATAAACCTAATAATGTATCAGCTTGCGCTGTTGGGGCTAAACAAGCCATTGAAAGGGCTGCTGCTAAACAGTACTTTTTCATCATTTTATCCTTGCGCTAAAAGTTCGCTAAGTTCAATTAGAGCCGCATTGGCTCGAGAAATATAATTCGCCATGACCAATGAGTGGTTAGCTACAAAACCAAAGCCACTGCCATTTAAAATCATTAGGCTCCACACTGTTTCTTGTGTGGCCTCTAATTCACGAATAATTTGTTGCAGACTAACACGAGCATTTTTCTTTTCTAATACATCAGCAAAATCATATTCAACCGCTTGTAAAAAGTGCAGTAATGCCCACGTTGCACCACGAGATTCATAAAACACATCATCAATTTGCCACCAAGATGTTTTCACTTGGTTTTGCAAAGGTGTATAAGTTGCTTGATGAGCTGCAGTGTCGCCAGCTAAATCTGTATTCAAACGGTCTTGACCAACACTCGCGCTTAATCGCTGACTTAAGCTGCCAAGTCGCTTTTCAGCTTCTTTTAACCAGCTGCGTAAATTATCAGCACGGGCATAAAACTGGCTATCACGATCGTTCTGATCCGCTATTTGAGTACGGTACACTACCAATAAATCAATGCCCTTTTGATACTCTATTTCAGCACTCGGCCATGCCCATGCAACAGAGCTAATGTTAAACTGTGGCTGGGCTTTTTTTAGAGCTTCATGCTCAGTAGATTGCGATTGTGAACGGCTGAAGTCTTTACGCATAGACAACACTAAATCACGGGTCATCTCAAGTGCGCCGTATTCCCAGGCAGGCATATTATCCATCATCACACTAGGTGGCATCATATCATTTGATAAATAACCACCAGGCTTATTTAACAATGTACTTGCAACATCAATCAGTGTTGACGTTGTTGTGTAGCCAGTGACAAACTTTTCGCCACGCAGTTGCGCTTCTTGTTTTGCCTTGCTAACAACATCCATGCGATCCGGCTCACTACTCCAGTAAACAGCAATCGCGTAAAAAATAATTAATACAATAAGTAATGCACTGGCTATTTTTCCTTTATGCTCAGACATAATACCTCCTAGTGATGTGAGTGCTCTTTACTTTTTTGTGCTGCCTGTTCAGACATTTCTTGTAAAGACACAACTTTGGCTTGGGTGAAAACTCGATTGCCATCATTAAAATATAGCGTGAGTTTACGCTCTTGCCCTGCTTTTAGTTGATCTTCAGGTTCAAACACCATTAAGTGATAACCACCTGGTTTAAACTCAACACTGCTATGACCATCGATCTTTAATGATAAAACCTGCTCCATTTTCATCATGCCATCAACATGGGTATGCTGATGGATTTCAACACGTCCTAAACCATCCAGTTCCGCTTTAGTTAGTACTGTTGCATGCTCACTTGGGTTGGTAATAGTTAAATAAGCAACACTTGCTTTACTGGCTGGTAAAAACTCACGTACCTGCGCGTTGCTTACGGTTACTTCAGCAACATCATTATGGTCATGGCCACTATGGGCAAATGAAAAGGTACTCGTGATTAAACTTGCGGTAAGAAAAGAGAGTGCGGGCCATAGTTTCATTATGTTTTAATCCTTGTTAAGACATTAACTTACCCGCTAAATTTAGCATATTTTATGTATTAAGGCAGTTTAATAGTACCTTAAGCTGGTGATTTTTTGTTATCGGCGATCAACCAACACAATGCTGCGATCAATAAAAGAGGCCATGCAATCATTACTGAGCCAAATAAAAACGCAAGCACAACACCAATCAGAGCAACAACACCTGCGCCAAGTAGACCAATAGTGAATAGCGCAACACCAGCAACGACAGCAATCACAGCTACAATTGCTCCGATGACCTCAAGGCCTGCCCAACTCATATCAGCAATTGATAAGGGCAACTGCCATGAGTCAAACGATACAAATGAAACTACATCAGTGCATAGTAGTAACATTGCTAGAACGATGATAGCTAACGTTTTCATGATCGACTCCTAGTAGCCTTTTACTGGTAAAGTGCAATGAGCCACTAAGTAACCCAAGCCAATTAACAGCGGCATTTGAATAAGTAGTATGATCATTACCAAACGGGTTGACCACACAGGGAAGCCTAAGCGTGCAGCGAGTCCGCTACACACACCCGAGATCTTTTTGTTACTCAGATCACGGTACCAACGTGTCGATGTGTGATAAGTATTCATCATAAACCTCCTAAGCCGACTGCTTCATCGTTGCTTTTAAATCAGCAAGCTGTTTATCGATTGCTTCATCTTTCTCAAGGGCAGCAATTTGCGCTGCTGTTGAATTTGCGGCATCACTTTGCGTAAGTTCATACGCTTCAACTTGTGACTCAATGTTTTCAACGCGCTGCTCTAAGTAGTCAAAACGTGCTAATGCATCTTCAACTTTACTGCTATGCAGCTGCTCTTTAACCTTTAAACGTGCTGTAACAACGCGTTCTTTTTGCATGTAAGTCAGCTGTTTGGCTTTTGCATCCGCAAGCTTGTTTTGTAAACGCTGGCAGTCTTCTGTCAATTTTGCGAGTGACTCAGCAACTTTATCCATTTCAGCTTGTTGCGCTTCGATTTCTGTCGTTAAACGCTGCTTTTCAACTAACGCAGCTTTGGCAAGATCATCACGATCTTTACTTAGTGCTTTTTCTGCTTTAGCTTGCCAGTCAGCTACTTTCGCTTGTTTAGCTGCGATTTCGCGCTTCATTTGCTTTTCTTGCGTTAAAAATGTCGCAGCGGTTGCACGGCATTCAGTCAGTGCATCCTGCATTTCTTGCACGAGTAGATTAAGTAACTTTTCAGGATCTTCAGCTTTATCTAATGCTGCAGAAAGGTTTGCCTGAATAATGTCATTTACGCGATTTAATACACCCATGTGACTCTCCTGTTGATTATTGGGTTAATACAGCTAGGAGATTCCAATTCTTGTGCCAACTAACGAATAAACAAAATTTATTATTTAAATACAATCAGTTGAAGTGGATTTATTGAGATTTTGGCTGACTAGTGACTGAATGAAAAATAACTAATTTGACTAAAAAATTAACTTTTTCACTAAATTTTAGGATCAAAAAAAGCCACGAAATGTGGCTTTTTAATAGGATATTTGATTAGGCTTCTGGGACAAAACTCAAGGCTTTATCCATAACAGATAAATCAGCCGCTTTACCATGACCCTTTTCTGAAAGGTGGCGTCTAAAACCACGCGCCCCAGGTTGGCCTTGGAAAATCCCCAACATGTGGCGAGCAATATGCCAAAAGTTAGCGCCTTTACTCATTTCATCTTCAATGTAGTCATACATTGCACGCACAACCTGATGGCGACTCAGTGTAAAGGCTTCATCACCATAAATATTTTCGTCTACTTCAGACAAAATAAACGGATTACTATACGCCTCACGGCCAATCATGATGCCATCAACATACTCAAGGTGCGCCACACTATCAGCAATCGTTTTCACGCCACCATTCAAGCTTAGGTGTAGTTGCGGGTAATCTTTTTTCAGCTGATAAACGCGAGGATAATCAAGAGGTGGGATCTCACGATTTTCTTTTGGGCTTAAGCCATTTAACCACGCTTTACGCGCATGAATAATAAAGTCATCACAACCAACATCATGACTTGCTTCTATTAAGGCACATAAAAACTCATACGAATCTTGCTCATCAATACCAATACGAGTTTTAACCGTAACAGGAATAGTCACTTCGGCCTTCATTGCAGCAACGCAGTCAGCAACCAGTTTAGGCTCAGCCATTAAACAAGCACCAAAACGACCATTTTGCACGCGATCAGACGGACAGCCCACATTTAAATTAACTTCATGATAGCCGCGCTCTGCCGCTAATTTTGCACACTTAGCCAAAGCTTCAGGATCTGATCCACCAAGTTGCAATGCGACTGGCCCTTCATGCTCATTAAAGTGTAAGTAATCGCCTTTACCAAATAAAATAGCGCCTGTTGTCACCATCTCAGTGTAAAGCACAGCGTGCTTAGTCATTTTACGGTGAAAGGTTCGACAGTGACGATCAGTCCAATCTAACATTGGAGCAACAGAAAAGCGCCTATCAAGCCCTCCCTCTACAAACCTAGCTTTACCACTATGTTTTACATTACTTTTTCTATGCACATTTTCACTCATTTTTTCACATTCTTGTATGTTTTTGCATTGATTGTACCCCAAGGGTACAATACTAGGGTACAATTATAGTACCCTACTGAATTAGGACATTGTGGTTATTATACAGGAGATAGCTAAATGGCGACAGTTAACATAGAACAACGTAAGACCAAGAAAGGTATCAAGTTTCGTGCTCGTGTCCGCCTAAGGAATGAGCTTCTGGAAAAAGGTTACTACGAAGAAAGCAACACCTTTACCACGAGAGCAAAGGCTAAGCATTGGGCAACAAATCGTGCTCAATATCTTGATGTACATGGTATGCCACAAGCACGAGTCAAAGAGTCTGATTTCAGGGATGTTTCGCTGTCAGCATTGATAAATATGTACTTAGAACAATACCGTAACGAACTCGGTCGAAGTAAGTTTTATGCTTTAAAAGCAATCGCTAAAAGAGATATTTCTATAAATTTAGTATCCGCATTTACAATAGAAGATATTATAAACTACGCCAAAGAAAGAAAGGATGAAGGTGTCTCTGCATATACAACATATCAAGACATCTTATACATAAAATCCGTTATTGCAGTTGCCCACGAAAAAGAATTTCAAGTCAGAGGTGACATTGACTTTATTTTGGAAGCTATCAAAAAATTCAAAGACGACATAAAAAATAATGTTCCGAAACATAAGCGTCTTGTTGAATTCGCTGCAAATGAACGAACAGAAATACCGACCCGCAAAGAAATGGAACTTTTGCGAGAAACTTTGAAAAATCGTGAGGAACACCGCAGTGCAAAGATCCCATATTTACAAATTCTCGATTTTGCAATTGCCTCTTGTATGAGAGTTTCGGAGATCTGCCGAATAAAGTGGGAAAACTTTGATGAAGACCAACACACAGTTATCGTTGAAGATAGAAAGCACCCGACAAACAAAATAGGAAACCATGTCCCTGTTCCGTTGATTAGTGGTGCATACGAAATAGTTATGGAACGAAAAAAACAACTAATTGAAAACCTAAAAGAAAAGGACGAAAAATTTGACCCACAAGCAAAAATATTTCCCTACGAAGCTAGGTCTGTAACTGCTGGTTGGCAACGAAGCCGTAAAAAGCTCATTGAAGAAGGTCATAACGTAAGACAAATTAGATTCCACGATTTAAGAGCATATGGTGCGTCTCTACTCATGGATAAAGGTTGGTCTTTATCCAAAGTTTCAAAAGTCACTGGTCACAGAGATATGAACGTTTTAAATAATATTTATAACCGATTGGATGTTACAAAAATTGCTTTGGATGATTTTAATGAAAGGTATGGGCTTGACGAAAAAACGTGAACAAAAATAATACCTGCCACCTATATAACAAAACACACTAGTGTAACTTATGTAACATAGGGTATACTGATAAAATATGTTTAAATCAGGAATTAAAAATGGCAAAAGGTGAATCTGGAAGAATTGTCTTGGAAGTAAATCCAGAACTAAAAAAGAAGTTGTATTCGATTCTCGCTTTTGAACAACTTACTTTAAAAGATTGGTTTATTGAAAGCGCAGAAAAACATATCAAGGACAAAGGTGCTGAACTATTAAAAAGTATTGAGCAGAACCAAAATGAAATTTAAAGCTGATCAAACTGCTCAAAAATTAAGAGGCGGATATTATACACCTCAAAACCTAGCAGACTATGTAACGAAATGGGTTTTAGCGAGCAAACCTGAATCCATCATTGAACCTAGTTGTGGGGACGGTAGCTTTTTAACCGCTCTAAATAACAACAATGCCAATAAAGATTTAAGAATCAACGCTTTTGAACTCTTCGATACTGAAGCTGAGAAATCTCGTAAAAAGTGTGCTGAATTTGGGTTCGAAAATGCAAATGTAACCGAAGGTGATTTTTTATCTTGGGCAAACAATAATTTGAATTCCGTTGAGCAACAAGTATCAGGCATTCTTGGCAATCCACCTTTTATCAGATATCAATTTTTAGAAAAAGAATTCCAAACCCAAACAGAACTGGTATTCAAACAACTAAATTTGAAATTTACAAAGCACACAAATGCATGGGTTCCATTCATTCTAGCTTGTATTAAACTTCTAAAATCAGGCGGAAGGCTCGGAATGGTTATTCCATCAGAGATAATCCACGTAATGCATGCGCAGTCTTTAAGAACATTCCTTGGAGAACAATGCTCAAAGTTAGTTGTAATTGATCCCCAAGAGATTTGGTTTGAAAATACTCTGCAAGGAGCTGTGATTCTATTAGCTCAAAAGAAGAATGAAATAACCGATCATGCATATGGTGTTGGTATTAAACATGTTAAAGGCTTCGAGTTCTTAAATGAAAATCCCGAAACCTTATTCAATGACACAAATGCCATTAATGGGCAAACAGTTATCGGTAAGTGGACAAAAGCCTTATTGTCTCCAACCGAACTTGAATTGGTTACCCGAACAATGCGAAAAAGCAATGTTTATAAATTTACAGAAGTTGCTGATGTCGATGTAGGTATTGTCACTGGTGCAAACAAGTTCTTTCTTGTTGACAATGAGACAGTTGAGAAATTTGGGTTACAAGAGTTTAGCCACCCAATGTTTGGCAAGAGCCAACACTGTAAAGGGATAATCTATAATAGAAAGCAACATACCCATAACGAAGAAAATAAATACCCTACAAACTTTATTTACTTAGAAAACGACTTTTCGGATTTACCCGAATCTGTTCAAGAGTACATAAAACTGGGAGAAAGCGAAGAGCTACATAAAAGATATAAATGCAGGATTCGAAAACCTTGGTATAAAGTCCCTTCTGTTTATAGTAGAAACCTAGGCATGTTGAAAAGATCTCACGATACACCTCGGCTAATTTTTAACGAAATAGAAGCGTTAACGACAGACACCGCTTACAGAGTCACAGCAAAAGGAATGAATGCTGCTAAATTAGCTTATTGCTTTATCAATCCTTTAACTGCTATTTTCGCAGAATTAGAGGGCAGATATTACGGTGGAGGAGTCTTAGAACTTGTACCATCAGAAATTGAGAAGCTACATATACCAGTGCCAGACAATCTTGATTTCAATATAGAAGAACTTGATGAAATAATTAGGACTACTGACATGACTGAAATTCTCAGGATGCAAGGCTACAAGATCCTAGCACCTCTGGGACTGAATCACGAGGAAATAGACAATCTAGTCGCTATTTGGGAGCGGTTAAAAAATCGAAGGCAGCGAAAAGATCATTAAACTTTCAAGCTGTTTCTCCACACAGATATTCAACTAAATTGAATATCTGTGTATTCCTATTGCTTCCCTCTAAACTTTACTCAATCAAAATTTCAAAGTCATAGTCAGCATCAGTAATTTTATAAAGCTGAAACTGTTTATTTATCAGCTCTTTTTTCTGAATATGTTTTTTAATTGCTGAAACATGAATCGCGGTTGTATAATTTTTCTGCTTTGACTCCCATGAAGGCTTATGACTTAACTTAATGTTAAATACACCACAATATTCCCCTTTAACAGAAAGCTTAAACACCCCTATTGCTTCTTCTTTATCGTTTACTGCCGCCCACTGCAAATCTCCAAAAACATTTTTACGAAAATACGTTCTTTGGTCGATTACTTCATCATTAATTTTGAAGCCAGACTTCACTAATCTAATTACACCAGAACCATGTCCTTTTTCTAAAAGTTGGAGATCCCCTTTCGGCAACCTTTTCTTAACATAACATAAGTATCTTTTCCCAAAAGAGTCAGCATTAACAGCAGCCTGCTTACCCGTATTACTTCGCTTTTTTTTGCTCTTAGACACAAATGGTAAGCCAATTGGTTTACCTTTATTTTTACTATTAGAGCTCCCAGAACCAGAAAACTCTGCTTTTTGGGACTCGTCTATAATGCGCTCTTTTTTTAATAAGTCTTCGATGGCAGCTTTATCTTTCAGCAAATAGCAGTTTTCGCTATGCTCGCTTTTTAGCTTATCGAAACTATCGAGAATAGAATCATATTTTTGAAATTGCTCAGAGCACTCTAAATCGATCCCTAAACTGACACTTACTTCAATATTGTTATGTAGACCACTATGAGTAAGGTTTGCACTTCCGACAATTAATTTCGCTGACCGCTCTTTTTTAAAAAGAAAAACTTTCGGATGAAAGATAACCCCTGATTTGTTGGTATCTACAACATATAACTTTATTCCAGCATCAAGTAAAAGCTCTAACGCTTGTTTCGATGTTGTAGAATTTCGTTCTCCAATACCTATATATAGCTCTATCTTATTTGAGTGAGCTTTTATTTTATCAATTAACGACTCTACACCATCCTGATTTACATAAGCAGTAGACATTAGTATTTTTTGAACATCAGAATCGAACTCTGTATTTATTTTTTCTTGATGTGTCTTTCCTGCAAACGGCTGAAAAATAATTGACCAATCACTATTTGTTTTTTGTTTACTGCTAGTCATCTTTACCACTATACAATTCTGATACTTCTGGAATTAATTCGTCTAACTCTCCAAGATTAAATAAGCGCCGAAGAAGAGTATTCATTTCATTTAACTTATTTTGAAAAGAACGCATTAATGGGGTCTGTTGCCTAGGGTTACCCAAATGTTTTTCATATTGCTCGTAAATTGAATTAAGAGAAAGCTGCAACTTTGCAATATCATCATGCAACCTTTTGGACTCTGCATCATCAAAATCAATTGTGACTATTGGCATTCGTTTCAGTACTTTTGTGCCACGAGCAACATACCCGCCTCTAAAAACCTCACCATAAACTGACGCGAACCACTCTAGATATTTCGAAGTTAATAACGCTTGAATATAATAAATTGAATAATTGCAATCTGTCGGAATGTTAATTGGACAATATCCAGCTGTTCCCCCTGAAGAAACGAAAGTACGTTGTTCGTCTATCGAATATTTAAAACCATTAGACAGTACTCCAACCACAATTTTTTTAGGTACGTCACAATTTTCTAAGCTTTGACTTCTACCATACCTATACCATTCATTTTCAGTCTTTGGTTCGGGTTTGATGTCTCGTTTATCATTATCGAGCTTGTCGCGGATAACAGACAAAAATTGAAACATATATGGGTAGTCACTTTCCAACTCTTCGTATTTAACTAACTCGATACAATCATCAATTTTTCTATATGGGTAAATTACAAATGTATTTGGTTGTAAATTTCTATACGTATAAAGAGTGTCTTCACCTCTACCAGTTTTAAAGTAGGGTCTTGTCAGCTCTTTCTCTACTTGAAAAGAGCTCCCTGCGTATCCGAAGTGAAGGTATGTACCATCGTCATGATCAACTTTATGGATATAAACGCTGTTTGCGCTCGTCTGGATACCATTTTCAATAGTCTTTTCACCCAATATTTCTATTAGCGGTAATGTATTTTCAGCAAGGGCATTAAGAACCTTTTGAGTACTTGGCTCTAAAACCCAAGTATCTGAGCCTAGTGCCGTACCTTCGACAACAACACTTTGATAACTATTGTAATCCCGAATATTCCATTTAGACAGGTCATTAACCTCAGTAAATTCAAATGACTCATTCATGTTTTTTTGGGCTAAAAGAATACATGTATAGGTTGTTTTATTTTTAAATACTTGATTAGCCCCAAAAGATACGATCTCAGAAACGTAATTATTTTTTGATAAAAACTCCCTTAGATTCTTCCCAGCCCCAACCTTCATAAACTTTGAAGGTATTATGTAGCCGAAAAAGCCATTATCTTTAAGTAGACTTAACCCCCTTTCAATGAATAAAAAGTATTTATCGAATTGTTTGTAAGCAGAGTTGTATTTACTGCTATAAATGCTTAACTCTTTGGGAGTTAATTTTTTCATGTGTTCTGTTGCTAAATATGGTGGATTGCCAACAATGACATCAAATTGGTATTCACCAAATTCAAATGGGTTAATTTCGAGTAAATCATCTTGGCTTGAAACATCATTTGGTTCTACCAAACTATTACCAAAAAGTATGTTGGCTTTTAATGTGGGAAGCACTGGAACAGTAATTGTAGAATTATCTTCATCTTCTAACAGCTTTAAAAGTAAACCAAATTGAGCCGCTTTAACTGCGTTATAATCTTTATCCACTCCAAAAATACAAGACGTTAGGAGCAGTGATTTGGTCTGATAATTTAGTTTATAAGTGCTGGATGAAACTTGAACCAACTTTGAATTGTCATTTATTAAATAATAATCAACCAAGACATCTTGAAGTACTTGAAATAACTCTAATAAAAATGCACCTGAACCGCATGCAATATCTGCAAACTTACTATTAAGTATTTCTGTATCATTTTTATTTTCACAGTATTTAACTACTGTTTTCCTAAGAATGTCTCTGATTATATGTGTAGGAGTTGTAACGATGTCTCTGTCAACATTCTCAGCTTTAGGGATTAATTTGATTTCCCCAGAGGTGCTATCAATCTTTTCCGCTAAGAAAATCTCATAAATACTACCCAATATATCAGAAGAAAATACAGCAAATGAATATGTACTTTGGGGAAAATAAAGCTGCTCAATTATTTCCCAAATATAGGAGTTTTTGTCACTGATCAATTCATCAATATATGGAAGATCAAAAAGGCCTGAATTATACTTTTTATCCGCTGAGTGCAATAACTTAACCAAAGCGGCATAGTCTTTTTCATTAGATAAAAATAAGAGAGATTCAAATTCTTCTAAGCTTCTATCTTCGCAAACTCTAAGAAAAACAATACTATTGACATAAGATTGAGTTAAGTCATTTAACTCTAAGTCGGAAATTTCAGTCTTGATTCCCAAAAAAGTTGCTGCTAAATTTACTCTCCATTCGTTAATTTGAGCTAAAAATAAATTATCTACACTAAAATGGTTTATTTTATCCTCAATCTGGCTCCATTCAATGTCGAATTGCCCATTGTAAACACTCTCCTTCCCCAACAATTTTATGAGTTCATCAAAACAATCTATGTATTCGGAATAATGATAAACCTTGATTCGAGAATTGCTTACTAGGTCATCTTTTTCAACTTGTGCAGAGCAATCGTATATTGCTAAATATTCAAAATTGGATAGTACTGAAACTTTTAGTTTTGCCGTAAAACCATACCTTCTGACTTGTTTAGCTGGTTCTGAATCAATATTTACATCTACACTTGGCTTCTTTGCTTCTACGAAGAACTTTCTTTGCGAAAATTGTCTAAACGTATAATCAGGTTTTTTTGTATTGGAACTTTTTGTAGCTTTAAGACCTTCCTCAACAAGAACTTCCCTTTCATTGGTTGGCTTGCCTTCCGAGTTACTTATATCCCAACCCAATAGTTCGAATAGAGGGTCTAAAAAATCAGTTCTTAATTGGGTTTCATTATATTTATTAGAGCAATAGTAAACTCGATCTCTTTCGTATTTTTCAACTAACGCTTGTATGTCCATATTACTTATTGAGTTATTTGGCTTTTGTATAAATATAATAAATCATATAGGCACGACACGAAACAGTTATCTTAGTTGGCTTCAAACTCAATAGCATCAATTTTTTCAGCTTCCATTTCGGCTTTTAGACTAAGCTCTTTTAAGTACTCAGTCTTTTCAAGCAGAGCACTGGCGCAGTAAACTTTTGGAGCATTACGAGAACGGCTCATTTTTACGTAAGTGAGTTCTTTTGATAGATAACGCTCACTAAAAAATATGTAGGCATTGTCGCAAGTCAGTCCTTGGGATTTATGGGTCGTCATAGCGTAACCATAATCAAGGGCAGAATAATACTTGGTGTTAAATTCGACTTGTTTGCCATTGTCTAATGCTATTTTGATATTTATTGAGCGATCTATTAATTGCTGAACCTCTTTAATTAGTCCCGTAGAGCCGTTGTTTACTTCAATTTCGTGAGCATTTTTTCTAAACATAACTTGATCACCCTTTTGTAAATTAAGCAGTTGATCTTCGTGGTTTAACATTTGAACGGTTAAGCCAGAAAGCTGTTTATCTAACTTCAACTTTTGTCTTGCAAGCTTATTTAAATCGGCAACGTCCTGTTTTGTTGAAGCAATCATTATATTTTCGAGAGGTTTAGATTGAAATGAGCTATACCAGTCATTTACTAAATTAGCTTTCGCTTGAAGGTGCGCCTTTTCAAATGATAAATTTCCTCGCTTGTCTAAATCATTTAGCACTCCTAAAACTTGACCACTTTTTATGTCTAAAACATTCTGCCTGTCTTTTTCTAATTTCTGACGTTGAATGTTATTCAGCTCAAAAAATGGGATTTTGTCCTTCAACCGAAAATATGGATTACCAGCTTGAATTGGGGTTAACTGGTTATAATCTCCGACCAAAACTAGCTTGGCTCGTGACATTTCCACATACTCAAATAGCCGATTAAGCTTCTCCACTCCGACCATACCAGCCTCATCAAGAACCACTATTGTTTTTTCATTTAACTTTTTAGCTCCATTTTCCAAAGAAAGTAACAGTGAATCTAATGTTTGAGATTTAATCGCTGAACTTTCTTGCAAGTTCTCAGCAGCTTTGGCTGCAATACAGCAACCAATGACTTTATACTTATTAGTTGTGTAAGCTGTGTTTAACTCTTTTAGTAGATACGACTTACCAGTGCCAGGTAAGCCGTTAATTATAGATAAACTGCCCGCAGAAATTACACCTGTTAAAGCTTTTTGCTGCTCTTGATTTAAAGTTGAATCAGGTGATAACTGATAACTCATCGCATGACTTTTCTGTGCCGAATATTCAACCGCCTCAATATAAAAGTTTTTCTCTAATTCTAATTGTGCCTGAGTTGTGTAACACTCCCCAAAACTAGGATGAATCAGAGTCACGACTTCATTATCTCGTTCTAACTGAGTCAAGTAATCCAGAGCTACATCAATGCCTAACCCCAGCCATTGAGCATACTTATTGACCACTTCTAGTAAGTGTTTATGTTGAAAAATAGACTGTTGTTCAACCAGTTCTGACAACATTTCAGATTTAAAGTCACTTAGTTTGTAATCATTCTGAAAAGCATTTTCTGGGTATTTTGGTATCCAATTTTCTGACTCAACTTTCCAATATTGGTGTAGGGCTTCACGCGGCAGATGCACCTTCTTATCTCTTGTAAACAGGGCAGCTTTGCCTTTGGTTGTAGAGTTAGAAATTAAAGCTTTTTCCGCTATTGCCTCTGTTATTTCATCGCTTCGTTTACTAAATCTCTTACACAGCTCATCAGGAACAGTTCGTATCTTAAAAAATTCATCGTCATGCTGAATAGATAAATTTAGTTTCTTCGTCAATTGATGTGATAATTCGTTACGGTACATAACTCCCAAGACTTTTTGATATTGATGTAATTTGAGAGTTTCAAGTGAGCTAAACTCTTTACCATTTTGATATGTCAAATTTAATAGAAGACAATGAGAATGAAGCTGTGGGTCAAGTTTTCTTGAACTGGCATGTTCAAAAACAGCAAACAACGCCTTATTAGTATTTACTCTCTGCCTGTTTTTATAGTCATCAAACCCAGAACGGGTTTGAATAATATGTTTCTCAATATATTTGAGAGTTTTCTCAATCGCTATTTGATGACATTGTTGTATTTGTTTTCTTTGCTTTTTTTCACTAAGACCAAATAAAACTGAAACGCTTTTAGGAGCACTGAAAGTTAGATCAGAACCGATCCAGTGCTCTGTGCCTGCATTTTTTACTAACGGTTTTCTCCCATCTTTTGAATAACCTTGTGCCAAATTAAGTAAATGCTCATGCGTTACTCCTTTGCCTTTTAATTTCAATTGCCCAGATAAATTGCCATACCAGTAACCTTGCGGTTCATACTCGTTTGAATAGTAATTTAATGAAGCTATTTCCGTGTAATACGTTATTTTGGATTGATCTGAACACTTTCCCAGTCTAGTAATCGTCAGCATAGCAATCCTCCTTATTATCTTTGTCTGACTTCTTGATCCAATCGGCCAGTTCAAAAGGCTTTGATAACTTTGTCATATTCGGTAACTTCCAGCAGAGCTTACCGACTATTCCTGTTCCAGCAATTGATAAGTAACCATGTATTCCCTGTTTGCTCGGTTGTGGAAGTGACAGTAGGTCTTCTTTTCTGACAACAGGTATGGTTACTCTCTGCCATGAAAACGTAGCTTTGCCTTCTTTGTCGAAATTCGATTGCAACCTTTCAATTTCCTGAGAACCTAAACTTTCAGCCATGGTTTTGATCGTATCCCCCATAGAACCGACTCTAAGCATAATAGTTGTGCCAACCATTGAAGCTAAGGACATGACCTCTTCCTTGGTCATTTTGCGGGTCAATAATGCCAAATCTTGAACTCCAATTAGCATTCTCGCCCCCTTACTTCGGGAAACAGTCATAAAATCTATGATTGGAAAGTTTAAGTGAAAAATTTCGTCTAAAATAAAATAAAATTTTCGCTCAGTATCGTCCTCTAACGATAAAAGTTGATTTGAGATAAAGCATAACGCTAAATTACATACAACTTCTGATAGAGCTTTATATCTCGGATTTTGCTGCACGATTATGGTTCTAATCTTACTGTTCTGATCGGACACCCATTCATTCAATGAGATCCCGTTTTCAGCATTCTCCCATGCAAGAGCAATTTGATGTATTGGAGCTGTATAAGATTGCAATGTAAGCACCATACTCTTACTGGTTTTGGATTTTTCGTCTACCAACAGTCCAGCTTCTGGACTAATACTAATTAGCTCCCTATGCAAATATTTTTCGGGCAGCTTCAACATTTCTGAAAGATCTTTCCACCCCCATTTATTTGAGCCATGCTTCTGGATTAAAACCTGACAAATACCAACTAATATGATCCTGCTCGATTGAACCCAAAGAGGATCTTGCTTGGAGTTTTCTGGAATCATTGCCTCAGCAAATTGCATTGCTGAGTTATAATCATATACGTCTTTGCATATCGCCCACTGAATTGAGTTTTGGTCAAATGCAGCCAAGACTTTTACGTGTTCATGGTGTCGATAATAAGCAGAAAAATCTCCCTTAATATCATAGATTACTGATTTTTCTTTATCTTCAATTACGCTAGTTACTATTGGCAGCAAAATAGAAGTTTTGCCACTGCCTATTTGACCACATACCAGAACATGTTGACCTTCTCTTCCCTTCGGCAAATTTAGGTTATGGTGTATAGGTAGACCATATCCTGAAAATTTATATTCAGATTCTAGCAGCTCAGTTAATTTTGACTCCGCTTGTGCAAATTCAAGATATTTTGTTCCTGATATTTGACGCTCTCCCAAATTTAGCGTTTTTTTCTTCGCCCAAAGTCCAGAGTAAATAGCTAAAAACAATGCAAATATTTGAGCAGAAATCATACTTGTCATTACAACAATTTGATTAGTTCTATCTAACGAAGAATACCACTTGCTCAAAGCAAATTCGGAATCGCCAAGCCCTAATTGAACTTGCAATGTCGATTTTAATATTTCGTAAAATAGCTCGATATTAAGCAGTTCAAAATACTCGAATAACAGAACGTATAAAAAAACAATAACAGTAAATGTATAAACAGCTAACGAGCACAAAATCACAAAAGGAAAACTGTATGTTAGCGCAGAAGACGGGCTTTTTGATGTATAGAAATTGTCGGGAGTTATTTGCTTTAACATGACTTACCTCCCAGAACTTTTTCGATATCAATTAGCTTTTGATATAATCTTTTTTGGCGTTTAGTATTGTCCTTAAATAGCTCAGTCAATTGCTCAGTTTTCACAGAATTACTCGCCAAGCTTTCCAAAGCTGTTAACTTTGCCTCAATATCTTCTATGGCTGATAATGAGTTCGCTTTTTCAAACCAAGCGTTTCTAATTAGCTGTGCCATAGTAGTTCCCTGTACAGCTGCAACCTGCTTCAAAAAGCGGTATTCACTTTCTGGTAATTGTATTGAAAATTTTCTACTCTTTTCCATTTTAAATCCCTCCTAATGTAGTCAGACTGTGAGAACCCGAAGCAAGAGCAGTCACTAAAAGGGCTTTTCGTAGGTTTAGCGGCAAGGAAGAACCCAATAAGGTTTCGATAAAATATGTTTTGAAACAGTTCAATTTCAAAGGGTTTGATATTTGTTGTGCAACAACACCACAATTCACACAGTGGAGTGAGGTGTAGACAGTATCATTAGTCACTTCTGGGGTTCTAAGGTATACGGTCAGCAATTCTACTGATAACCACTTGGCAAAATGAATTTCTTCTTCACTTGGGTTCAATGGATAACCATATTCACATAAGTACTCTGTCGCCTTATCTAATGACAAAGAAAATAAATGCTCTTTCAAGCTTTCACTTTTGGACTTCGAAAAGCCAAGGTTTTCATTGAAGTAACAAGGGATATTCTTTTTTAGATATTCATTAACTTGGAAAATAAGAATGTGAGCTAAATAATTATTCATATTCAACCTCCAACCCCTGTTCCAGTTCACTTTCGATGTAATTGATAACAGCTTGGGTGACTTCCTCTATTTCTCTATATTGAGCTAACCTGAGGAGGTTAAAGCAGTCTTGTATATCACTTTCTTCAAGTATTTGATTTACGTAATCGGATCTACAAAAGTTACTCGATAACCATGAAAGTAAATCTGCGTTATATATATCAGGTTCTACACTATTATTAGCTATATCAATATCTTGACTCTCTTCTAAGCCCTCTAAAAAGTAATAAGCGACTTCAACACGGTAGCTATCTAATGGTATATGGTCATTCAGCTCTTCTTGTAAATGCGTCTGAAAGTTAGACTGATAATTTTCAAAGAAAAATTGAACTTTATCTTCATTTATTATTTGTTTTTTTATTTCATTGCGTAATTTTACTGCAATATCTTTTAGTTCTTTATTCATAACTTCTCCTGTTTTTAAGTGAAATGAATGCAGTAAAGATATTCAGCAGTTCGATCAGGACTAAGCCTGTCGGGAAATAGATATTTATTTTAAAAAGTAATATTTAAATTAATAGATTCCAAAAAATGATTAATAACATGAGCATTCTTTAAATGTGATAACACAGTTTTTTAATTTGCAAAGAGTAAAACTAAAAAAAATCATATTTTTTTTAAAAAAAATTATATCCATATGAATTTTATATAAAAATAGTTAAACCTCCGAAATATCGCATACATAAACATACAAAAATACGCAGAAAAAAACCAAAAAATACCTATATATATCAATAGCTTATGATTTTTGGAATTTGACAAACACACCATTAATAGGTTAATATGTACTCAACTTATTAACAAAGCCCAAACGGTTTAAATAGTGAAAGCTCAAAAACTGAATTGGACTTCTGAGTAAGAGCCGTAACATTCCTTACGTCACTTCTCAGAGTCTTAAAAATACTGAGAAAGTGACTTTCAATAGCTCACATTCGCCAACTAAGAACTAACCCAACAAGGTTAGATGGCGCAGAGTTTTGTCTGAAATTCACCACTCACTAACAAATTCGTTGCCTAAATTGGCAAGGCTTTTTGCACCAAATTTTTCAGTAACCATAGGAGAAAATAATATGAAAAATGTATATAAAATGACAAAAAAGAAAGACGAAGCCACATACAAAACTATCAATGGTGACAATGTGTTGGGGCTTAAAAAAAGCCCAACAAGGTCAATAGCTCTTATAACAACATATAGCCCCTTTGCGATAAATTTTGCAGAAAAAGAATGGGATAATGACGTTGTTAGTCAAGAAGCATTAGAAGAGGCATTTAAAGTATTAAAACACGGTGCTTTTATGCTTTGTTTTGCAAGTTCAAGCACAGCGGTTCCTATGATTCAGTCCAAGTCTTCATTTATAGGAATTGAGTTGTGCCCTAACTATTGTCAAGTTGGATTAGCCCGAATTAATAAGCACTTATCCGACATTGATCACCCTACTGAATGCGAATTCGAGGCTTTACTTACAACTGAGGAGGCAGCGTAATGTTAACAAGAGAAGAAGAAAACAAGTTGGTCTCTGATTGGACAGACGCAGAGAGAAATAAGTTAGCTCAAATGCATACAAAGCTTATGTTGGGTAATGCGCATAAAAATTTGGTTAAGTTGATAAAACAAAAGTCCCAAGAGTTTGCTAAGACAGAATCTGAATTTTTGGAAGAACTTATTGATATGTTTTTCCTGCACATTACAAATAACAGCATTAATAAAAAATATTATCTCTACAAGTATTCTTTTGAGTGGTTTAGATTTTTTATTGAAAAGCTAACTGCTGAAAAACCTTACGAAGATAATTTAGGCTGCATTTTTCATGAGATTACTAATTTAGATAAGAAAAACTTAGGGCAATCATTTACACCAAACGATTTGTCAGAATTAATTAGCGCACTTTTGAATAGATCTGTAACCAAGATACAAACCCATAGAACATTCTATGAGCCAACTTGTGGAACAGGTTCTCTCATTTTAGCTACAATAGGTAATTCAGATTGCCAAGTAGCAGAAGTAACTATAAATGACCTTGATCTAACTTTGGTTAAAGCTTGTTATATTCAGCTTGCTCTTAATCAGCTTATTAACCGAAAGCACAAGACATTGATCATTAGAGCCTTCAACGGGGACACTTTAACAGATTTTTCAAAATCGCATTTAGTATCACAGTGTTTTGGAGAACAACCCTCTGACCCAGAGGATTCTAACTTCTCCACTGCCGCCTAATCTGCAAACAACTATCGTGGAAATTATTTGAATTAATTGTGAATAATTTCCACGATACACCAAACAGCCTGCCTGCAACGGTGGCATCACCTTTTTTATTCTATTCCTCCTATTCGATCGAACCGCAAAAGAAAAATAATAGTATATCACCGTAAACTCGCATTGAAGCATGAACCAAAATGGTCAAAAAATAAATCGATTAAAAATGCTGAACCTCACCTACGCATCTGCTACCATATATATGAGTTTAACTTAGGTGACATTGCGTTTGGGTGCTTAGAATAGAGCATCTTAGCAGAGAACTTAATCTTTATGGATTGTTCTTCTTTTGCAAATGGACTGACTTGTCGTTGCAGGAGATCCATCTATGGCCTTAAACTCACCAAACCAAATTCGTATCACATGTGACCTTTTACGTGAGCAGTTTGGTCAACCCATTTTTGTCCGACTCGAAGAAATATCTGAAATCTATTTAGGTATGAATTCTACCACGGCAAAAAGACGGGCTTCGGAGGGTGCATTGCCATTCCCTGTAACTCGTTTGGGAGATTCACAAAAATCTCCTTGGGTGGTCAGAATCTCGACACTCGCAGCGTTTATTGAGCAGAAATGCCAAGCCGACTACAACGAGTGGTCAAAAGCACAGTTTATGAATTGAGTTTAGAGGGGCGCTAGCCCCTTTTTTAAACCCCAAGAGTACCCAAAAAGTACCCCAAAACTAAAACCCAAGAAACAAGCGATTAAAAAACAAAGACTTACACGTTTAGTACATCCAATCCAGCATGGGTGCCACGGAAAAACGGCGGTTTAATGTCGTTGTGCTCATAACATGGCCCCTTTTAAGATCAATGCATTTACTTGCAACTTAAATTACCTAATACGATGAACGCTAAAAATAGCGATGACACATACCCCATTGGTATGCACCGAAATGAAAAATTGCAGCCATTATACCACCGAAGCAAGCTCACGGCATGGCTTAATCAAAGATCAGATGATGAAAAGGGGTGAAGAAGTGTACTGCAAACTCACTTCTTTGATGAATAAGCAAAAATGGAAAAGTTACATCTTCACTTCATTTAGAAGATGCTCAAGGTTTTGTCCTGTAAGCTCCAATACCGTGATTTCAAGCTCTTTGTAGTCTTCGTTTTTCAGGTTAACGAGCTTAGCACCCACTGCAATTCGCGCTACTTTCTCAACAGGATCCATTTCTACAATTTCAATTGATGCGCGCGTATCATGATCTTTTGATTGCACATAATATTCACTAAAGAAGGTACCATCAGCACGTACATTTGGATTACTGTCAGACACAGACTGCAGAAGCGTGCCTTTCTTTAAATCACTTTTACGAAGTGAGAAGCTGTATTCCGCCACATTGGCATGACCAACAATCACGGTTACTGCGCTTTCACCATTAATTTTAAAATCATGATCTGTTACTTCGATGACTTTTAGCTTACCACTATCATAGGTCGGCTCCATGCAAGCACCTAAACTAAAAATCAGAAAAACAGATAAGACGACATTTTTGATTAGCATTCTTTGTTCCTTAAATTTTATATTGCCTTCTTTAAAGTTAGATAAAAGAAGGCAATTATTCAAAGTTTAAATCACTGAAAATGCACTTTAAATTAAAACTAGCCGACAACACTTAAACCAAAGTAGTGAGCAATACCGCCTAAAATATTAGTAACCGCCACTGACGATAAAATTAAGCCCATCACCCGGCTAATGATACTCGCGCCACTATCACCAATTAACTTATGAACATGTGTAGCAAGCAGTAATAAAACCAGCACGATTACTAATACAGAAAGCATGATCGATGAGGTTATAAGTTGCTCATACCAAGTGTATTCGGTATTTCGGGTCATCAATACCGCACCTAGCATGGCACCTGGGCTGGCAATTGAAGGTATCGCCAATGGGAAAATAGCGGTTTCTGTGCTATCTCGAACGCTTTTGATCTCTGTTTCTGGTTTACTTTCACCGAATATCATCAATAAAGCAAAAAGTAATAAAACAATACCTCCAGCAATCTGAAACGCCGAAAGCGGAATATTTATCGCGTCTAAAAGTAACTCACCAGCCACAACGAAAAACAATAAAACCAGTGCCGAAACACCAACAGCTTTTAACGCAACTTTGCGCTTAAATTTAGCATCATCCCAGCGTGTAACTGCAATAAAAACGGGCACAGTGCCGATCGGATCAATGACGGCAAAAAAGAAAATGAACGCAGCTAACAATTCATTCATTAAGAAAACTCCCTTGAAACGTGTTAGCGAATAAAAACACTGCAACTACAATACAGTATGTTAGTATATCACGGTAGCGTAAGGATAAGAGAAGATGAATATAGAATCACTCGTCAGTAAAGCAAAACAAGTATGCGATAATCGTGGTGCACGTTTCACACCTATCCGTGAAAAAGTATTCCGCCTATTAGCTAGTGCGCAGGGTGGTGTCGGTGCTTATGACTTATTAGAACAACTCAAATTAACTGAGTCAGGCGCAAAACCAGCCACTATTTATCGAGCGCTCGATTTCTTATCGGAACTTGGCTTTATTCATAAAATTGAAAGCACCAACTCATTTATGTTGTGCCATCATTTTGATCACATTCACCCTGTACAATTATTAATTTGTGACAGCTGTGGTTATGTAAAAGAATTACATTCAACAGTAATATCTCATGAGCTTAATAACTTAGCTGCAGAAAGTGGATTTATTGTCTCAGGACAAACTATCGAAGCACATGGCAAGTGCGAAAAGTGCAAAGAATAAGTGCGGTGTTTGAAACAACCACTACACTTAAAGTATGATTAATGGCATTTCGAAACCTAAGGGAAATTAAATAATGAATGTGGAGTTCATCAACCCTTTTTTATCATCATTATTAAATGTATTGAGCACCATGGCTCAAACAGAATTAAAGCCGGGCAAACCTAGTTTAAAAAAAGATGAATTAGCCCGTGGCGATGTATCAGGTTTGATTGGTATGGTTGGCCCACAAACTAAAGGTTCACTTTCAATCACCTTTGATGAAAATCTGGCACTAACCATTATGGAAAGAATGCTAGGTGAACGCCCTGATACGGTGAACGAAGAAGTAACCGACATGGTAGGTGAAATTACTAACATGGTGACAGGTGGAGCTAAAAACTTACTCGGCGAAAAAGGCTATGAGTTTGATATGGCTACGCCAGTTGTCGTGTCTGGTAAAGGACATACAATCGCTCATAAATGTGAAGGTGCCAAGGTGTTAATTCCATTCACTTCTGCTGATGGTAACGCCAATATTGAAGTTAGCTTTGATAAACTATGAGCTGGCAGCAAAAAATCATTCAATTGAAGCCTCGTTCGCGAGGCTTTCACATCATTGATGACGAGCTACTTCGTCAACTTCCTGAAATAACGCAATACAAAGTAGGCTTATTACACCTTTTCATTCAGCATACTTCTGCAAGCTTAACTATTAACGAAAATGCAGATCCTACTGTACGAATGGATATGGAAAGTCACTTCAATCATTTTGTGCCAGAACGACAAAGTTATTATCGCCATGATTATGAAGGTGATGATGATATGCCTGCCCACATAAAAAGCAGCACATTAGGTGCAGAACTCACTATTCCAATTAACCAAGGCCGTTTAATGCTAGGCACTTGGCAAGGTATCTATTTAGGTGAACACCGAGACCATGGTGGTACTAGACGCATTGTCGCCACGATTCAAGGTCAGATCTAAAACTAGCTGTAAGCTGCAAGCATGTCTTAACTTCTAATTTTTTTAAAAAGTGTTTGGGGATTTATTAGAGATTGGAGCGGCACACGAGGCTCGAACTCGTGACCTCAACCTTGGCAA